>Ga0209415_10015993_pt1 | contig 12109 bp, 9 predicted proteins | sample PeaSoiSIISIP2007_FD_187696 | JGI IMG/M metagenome (GOLD analysis project Ga0209415, IMG submission 187696) | Peat soil microbial communities from Weissenstadt, Germany - SII-SIP-2007 (SPAdes) (version 2) | ecosystem: Environmental > Terrestrial > Soil > Wetlands > Peat | place: Germany... | reverse complement strand
CGGGGTGGATGGGGGGACGCCGCCGCCGGGGGCGCCATCTTATTCGTTTGCCACCAGGGGCGATTACACTATCTTCGGCGGCACGGGAGCAAAGAGTTTTGGCGACCCTTCTCCCAATGCCATTTCACTATACTTGTTTATCAAAGCGTCTCTAAAATTAGAAATAATTAGTAAGGAAGTCACCTTTTTTGATTAAATCCAGTCAATATTAGCACAGTAGTATACATCTAAAGCTTTCTCTAAGGTGAAATAGAAGCTTACTCCATCCTCTGTATTTTCAGCTCCGAAGCGACTTACGTGTATCTCAAGGATATTTTTTACAATTGATAATCCAAGGCCTGTGCCTCCTGTTTTTCGATCTCTGGATTTCTCAGCTCTGTAAAATCTTTCCCAAATTCTTTTCAGATCTTCTTCCCTGATATGGGATCCACTGTTTTCTATAGAAATATAAACTACATTTTTTTGCTCTTTAATGCCAATTTTAATATCTCCTTCATGATTGGTATGCTTTATCGCGTTATTCATGATATTCATTACAACCTGCTCGATCCTTCTTAAGTCTCCACATACCTTGAAGTTTTTACCTTCGTATTCATGTTTCAATCTAATTTTTTTCTCATAAATACGATTTATAAGCCTTGTTTCAACATCATTCAAAAGATCAGTAATGTTAAAATCCTCCATATCTGGCTTATAGGCATTTGATTCAAGTTTTGCAAGATCGAGTAAGTCCAGCACCAATTCATCCATCTTCTCAATTTCATCCAGAATTACATTAATATAATGCTCTTTTTTATTTTCAGCGATATTATCTTTAACCCCCTCGGCAAATCCCTTTATGATTCCTAAAGGTGTTTTAAGTTCATGTGAGACACTTGCAACAAATTCTTTACGTATTATTTCACGATCTTTTTCTTTTTCTATATCAAGCTGAAGCTGTTCATTGGCATTTTTCAATTCAGTCAGACTAGTTCGGAGGTTTTTGGATAACCGGTTTAAGCTTACTGCCATGCTTCCTAATTCATCATTAGACGTTACCGTGACTTCTTCAGAAAAATCCAGGTCAGCCATCTTAAAAGCGATTTGATTCATTTTGATCAGAGGCTTGGCTATAATCCTGGAAAATAGCAGTGCCATACCAGCGATTAGTATCAGCGCAGCAAGAAATGCATACAAATAATAACCCTTTAATACATCAACTGCTTCTCCCACAGGTTGAAGAGTTGAAACAACAAAGATGAATTCGGACAGCTTATTATCCTTATATATTGGTTTTGCCAATACTATATTATCCATACCATTTGATGGATTAGTATAATGAAAATTAATTATTTTTTCCGGCTCAATTTTGATTTTTTTAAGGACTAAAAGCCCGTTCCAATAATCAATGGAGGACCACAACAAGTCTTTACTATAGTTGGCCATTTGTGCTATTTCAGAAGGAATATCCAAATCAACTATTTTGCCATCTATTTTCTTGTAGTAAATTTTGCTCAAACTTACTGATCCTCCTTGTAATGGTTGTACTGGTACTGCCGCAGCTGTTGAAAGATTATTGTCTTTTTCGATATTTATTCCGGGAATTGTTATACCATTTGCTTGCAAAGTCTGGGTTGGCGCCACGGCTATCGCAGTGTTATCATTATTTCCGTTATTAATTTCTGAAATTATCGTTGTGATAGCCTCAGGATTTGCTTGGGTAATATTTTTAGAATTTCCTGCTGCAGTAAACAACGGCGTATTTGAATTTTCCCACTGTGAGGTGCCATTTTTTATACTTGAAAGTAGCTTGACTTGGCTGAAATCGTCAGTAAAATACCCTCCGACCTCTATTTCTGAACCTATCGCAAGCTTTAGATTTTGAAAACCTTCCAGGTAGGCAATATTGCTTAAGGGTATTTTGATCTTATTTTTATTATCGGATGTTTCCAGAACGAATTCAAATGTAGGTGTATACTTTGTATTCCCATTTTCGTCCAATAATGCAATCTGCGCATTGTTCTGATCGGCAAATTTGTTAATATTTCGGGTTATATTTGTGCTATCCCAGTTTTCAGTTTCATACATATGACTGAATTTATCCAGGCTGTTTTCTAGTCTGGATGTTTTCATACTTAAATAGAAACCTTTAAAAAACAGCGTTTGTCCTGCCATGAAAATACATAAAAATACGGAGAATATTAAGGTGGTGACAATAAACAATTTAAAAACAATACTCCGCTTCTTCACTTGTTCACCTCGAATTTATATCCTGCTCCAATCACAGTGGAGATAGAGATTGATTTTTCGCCAAGTTTGTTCCGAAGCTTTTTAATATGTGTGTCAACTGCTCTTAAATCACCGTAAAAGTCATATCCCCAAACTTTACTTAAAATATTTTCTCTTGACAAAACGATTCCTTTATTTTCAGTTAAATAAAGAAGCAGGTCATATTCCTTTGGTGCAAGTTCAATTATTTCATTACCAATATTTACAGTACGAGAAAGTCTGTTTATTTCAATTCCATTGCAGTTAAATAACCCATCCGCTCTTCCAATGGAACCCTCAACTCTTTTTAAAAGCATTTTTGCCTTGGCTACTAAAACTCTTGGACTGAAAGGCTTAGTCACATAGTCATCCGCGCCAAGGTCATAGCCCATTAACTTATCATCTTCATCTGCGCGTGAAGTTATCATTATTATTGGTACATCGGATACTTTTCTCAGTCTTTTACAAACCGACCATCCGTCCACCTCAGGTATCATTATGTCAAGCAGAACCAGATTTACTTCCTGCGCTTCAAAAAGTTCCAGTGCTTCTCTGCCATTTTCGGCTTCAAGGATTTGAAAGTCTTCTTTAGAGAAATAGTCGTTTACTATTTCTCGCATACGTGCATCATCCTCAACCAAAAGTATATTTTTACTCATCAAGTCAGACCTCGCTTTTTATATTAATTATAAGAGCTTAAATATTAATGAGACATAGTCTCTGCTTCTAAATAATTATTTAAGCAGAGACTATGTCATTAATATTTAGGTAAGTATTACTTAGACAACTTTACAGTTTTCCCATCGGCAGATATTTCCGTGGCTATGAAGATCATTTCACCAGCATTGATACTTAATGCTTCGTTACCGATTTCTTTTAAATTCGCAGCGCCCTTAACCTCTGTAAGCGTCCCTACAATAGTATTTTGTGGGCTGCTCTCACCTGTCGCCATCGCGCTTAATCCTTCATTACTACCATCCGGCGTTGTAGTACCGCCGATCGCTTTTAAATCCACATCACTCTTAACCACTGTGGGCTGCCCTATAATTATATACTGTGGGCTGCCCTTACCTGTCAAATCCTCTCTTTTTAATGAAACTTGCGAACCTATTTGCAGCTCAAGATCACTAAAACCATCAATCTTTGAAAACTGCTCTAACGGTACCAAATAAGTCTTAGCATCCTCTGTTTCCACGGTCATGATATTTTGAGAAATTTCCTTTACCACTCCCGATATTTCCGTCGGCATATTAAAGTTTAAAGACGTTTGGGTTGCTACTGCTACTGCTACTGCTGTTCCTACTGGGCCTGTTTGGGTATCGTCATTTTGTGCGGCAAAAGCTGCTGGTGCCGATAATAACATGGTTGCCGAAATTGCCAACGATACTAGAATTGTTTTTTTCATAATCAACCTCCCAAAATTATTCTTTGATACAGGTTGATTATATTGTGCCGATGTGTACTTCGTGTGTACTTTAGTTACCTTTCGTGTGTACAATCTTAAGTATGCGTTACAATGATAATCTGTGTGCGCTTTTTGTCCTTATGTTTGATGGCAAATTTAAGGCGTTTGTACATTGTTTATGCACAAACGCACTAAATTCGCCATCAAACATAAGGATTTGACGACTAGATGGTCAATACCCTGTCGGCAAATCTGTTGTTAAAATTGACTTCTTTTGGCGATAGCAAAAATCGCAAAAAGTTGCCTCTAGCTATACCATAAATCCACTTGGCCCAAGAAGCATATTCCGATCGTCTATTTATACCACTAGCAGGCTTTGGCTTTTTTCACAGGATAAGACTATCCGATGCTTAGCCCTAGTAAAAGCTATTTCAGCAGAAAGAAAGGTCTGAAAAAGATCTCAAAAACTCCGAATTTGAGACACTTTTGAATTCGGTAAAAATACCAGTGAAATAACTGGTCAGACTGTGATAGAGGCTAAAGTGCTGTAACAAACGGAGAAACCACTTATGATAACGGATGTCTTAACCTGCTTGATCGGGATCATATTGTAGAAGTGGGATTCCTCTTGCCGGTTTGACGTAATTAACAGCGGACTTATTATTTTGCCAGTTTGCATGCTCTGTCCATGGGATCCACTCGCAAATTATTCTGTTCCTCCTCATTATCAACAAACTCCAAAGCAATACGCCGAAAATTGTCTTCGAATTCAAGAAATACATCTACGATTTCGGGATCAAAGGCGGTACCTCTGGACTTTCTAATAATATCTATAGCTTCGGAATGAGATTGGGGGGGTTTATATATACGCCGGGTAATTAACGCATCATATACGTCGGCCACTGCCATCAAACGTCCGGATACTGGAATTTCTAAACTTTTTAGACCTAATGGATATCCCGACCCGTCCCATTTTTCATGATGAGTGTAAGCCATCTCTTGAGCGATCTTGAGAAATGAATTAGGGCCCAGCTTTGCTGCGGAAATGTTAAGAGCATCCCGTCCATAGATTGTATGGTTTTTCATTTCGGCAAACTCATCCGCTGTCAGCTTGCCTGGTTTCAGCAGAATACCATCCGGCACAGCCACCTTGCCAATATCATGAAGAGGGGCCGATTTCCACAGGTGTTCGATAATTGTAGGAGTCAAGAGCCCTTTAAAATTCGGATGGTCCTTAAGTTTTTCGGCCAAGAGCCGAACATAATGCATAGTGCGTTTAATGTGTCCACCCGTTTCGGGATCACGAAATTCCGCCAACGAACCTAAAATTTCAATTGTTACATCACGTGTAATCATCAGTTCGTTAGTTTTTTCCAGTACCACCGTTTCCAGTTGGTCTCTGTACTTCTTTAATTCAAGATGATTTTTAACTCTTGCCTTAACGAAAGTGGGATTAAATGGTTTGGTTATATAGTCCAAAGCTCCAAGCTCCAAGCCTTTGGCCTCATTTTCATCGGATGTTAAAGCAGTCACAAAGAGCACCGGGATATTGGCGGTTTTACTATTGGCTTTCAGTCTTGCGCATACCTCATAGCCATCCATGTTGGGCATAATGATATCAAGCAAGATCAGGTCCGGAGGTGGGTCCATAGTAGCGATTTTTAAGGCCCGCTCTCCATTGATCGCCACCAAGACAATATATTGATCCTTAAGCATGTTCATCAAGATATGGATACTTTCTGGAGTATCATCGACAATCAGCACGCTTTGTTTTTGTGAAAATAAATCCGTTTTTTCAATCTTCATATAAAGAAATCTCCAGTGCCATTGCTATCGATTTTAGATTTATTAAGGCGCTGTCCATATCAAACATGTCCAAATCTTGCTTAAGTTCTTGAAACTGCTTTTGGACCCCGGCATCGCTTAAATGATCTTCCAAAATGCTAATATGTTCCATGGCCTCTACCATACCGTTCTCTAGCATTTTCGCCATATTTACAAAAAGAGGCCGTAATAATGCCCTATCAACAGTCATGTTCACTTTATCATGTGCTTTCGTTTCGGGTAAAGCCAAGGCTTTTTCAAACGTGCTTATTCCGACCATAACGATAGTAAATTCTGTGGAAAATTTTGCGAGCAGGCCTTCAATTTTTGCGATCCTTCCCTGTTTCAGTGCTGTCTCCAAATCGGTACAAATGGCTGCCAACTGATTTGCCCCGAGATTAGCTGCTACGCCTTTTAAGGTGTGGGCCAGTATGATCGCCGCCTTGTCATTACCATTGGAAATCGCAGTATTAATGTTATCTACAGTGCCTGTATTGCTAGAATAAAATTGGCTGAGAAGCTTCTTGTAAAGTTTCAGGTTACCGCCCAGTCTTGCCAATCCGTCTGAGAACGATATTCCAGGCATATCTGGAATAGAAAGATCGCTCGCCTTGTCCACTTTGCGAATGAATTTGTCCGTGCCAAGTGTCAACACGCTACTGGGCTTAATCCATTTAACTAAGGTTGCTAAAACTTCTTCTGGGTTGATTGGTTTGGTTACATAATCGTTCATCCCGGCATCCAAGCTTTTTTCTCGGTCTCCACTCATAGCACTGGCGGTCATGGCGATTATTGGCAGGTTAACCAAGCCGAGTTTGCTCCGTATCTGAAACGTTGCTTCGTGACCATCCATTACCGGCATCTGCACATCCATCAACACGGCATCATATTTAACCTTTTCCAGTGTTTCTAAAGCAAGCAATCCGTTACTGGCTATATCAACCTCCAAGCCCGCTTGTTGTAATATTTCCTGGGCAACCTGTTGATTGATTCCGTTGTCATCGACCAACAAAATTTTGCTTCCCTTGATACTTGTGAACTGATTTGCAAGCTGACCCTTTAGCATTTCAAGACCAAAGAGAGTAGGTTTGTCCTTGGTGGCACTAAAGACATCCATGACAGCGTCAAATAGCTGTGATCCCGTTACCGGCTTAGTTAGATATTTTTTGATTCCAAATTTCCTCATCTCGTCAACCTGCTCCGATAGATCATAAGCCGAAACCACGATAATCTCCGGTTTCCGGACCATTCCGTCCATCATGCTAATGTGGCGGGAAACTTCGATTCCATCCATATCTGGCATATGCCAGTCTACCAATACCAAGTCGAATGGATTGCTCGGATCAGACTGTCTGAGAACTACCAGTCCTTGCTCCCCAGATCCGCTGCTCACGACCTTAAAATGCAGAGATTCTAGCATATTAGTCAAGATTTCCACCGCAATCGGATTGTCATCGATCACCAAGACCTTCATTTCATTATTTATTAGTCGAGAAGGCATGGTTAGATTCTCCTCTTTGGCTTGACCGTATTCGAATACTGCCGTAAAGGTAAACGAGCTACCTTGACCCGGCTCACTCTCAATCCATATTTTTCCACCCATAAGTTCCACAAGCCTAGCACTGATCGCCAAACCCAGACCAGTACCCCCATACCTGCGAGTGGTAGAAGCATCCGCTTGCGAAAACGCTTGGAATAACTTACCTTGCTTTTCTTCGGTAATACCAATGCCGGTGTCACTAACCGAAAACTGGAGGATTACTTCGTGAACCTCCGTATGTAGAAGCTCAATTTTAACGATGATTTCCCCTTTGTCCGTGAACTTGATAGCGTTGTTAGTTAGGTTGGCGAGAATCTGCCCGAGTCGTAGCGGATCCCCTTTCAGCTTTTGCGGTACATTCGCTGCATATTGAAAGAGCAGTTCCAAACCCTTCTGAGAGGCCTTCATATTGAGCAGGTCGGCCAAATTATTCAAGATGTCGTCTAAGGTAAATTCGACTACTTCAATATCCAGTTTACCAGCCTCGATCTTTGAGAAATCTAAAATATCGTTGATTATCCCTAAAAGGGCTTGAGCGGAGGATTGAATTTTCCCTAAATAATCCTGTTGTTTAGGGGTGAGTTCGGTCTGCAAAGCCAGATAGGTCATGCCAATGACCGCATTCATTGGCGTGCGGATTTCATGGCTCATGTTGGCCAGAAACTCGCTCTTGGCCTGGGTCGCCGCCTCGGAGCGAAGTCTCTCTTCATCCGCGATTGAATAAGCTTTTCGAATTATGGTTTGCATAATACCTAAAATCACTACCATTAAATAGGAAGGAAAATGGATTAGCATTATTTGTGAGAGATTAAGGAACTCTCCATTTACGTTAAACAAAATTAATCCTGTTATGAATAAACTTAATGGATATAGAATCAATGCTTTAGCTGGGGGAACAAATAAACCGTAGAGGACTGATGCAAACAACACAGAAATAGACCAATACAGGTTTGCGTTATTGTAATAAAGATTAATTAAGAAAAACACAGGGAGTGAAAAAGTAATTGCAATATCGTAATACAAGGTTTGGAATTTATTCATTGGTTTTTTTTGTGGCAAGAAAAGGAAACTTAAAAATAGTATTGCTACAAACATCCTTAGAAAAAAAGATTCCCAATATAAAGCATATATTTTTAATACGAAGTAAAACAAAGGATAAGCCAAAGCCCCCACAATACCAAGACCATGTAAAATATTTTGAATTAGCCGATAATCAATCTTAAAATAATACTTTAAATTGGAAGTATCAATTCTTTTGTTTGACATGTCATACCTCCTAATTAATTACAAGCAGTCACGATCTGGCAAATAACTTCAGTGGTCTTCCATCGGTTTCCTCACGACCCAATATGTTAAGCCACCCAGGCAGTAGCTACACCATGGATAGGATGCGCTATCGTCCATGGGAGAGAACCACTTACCTACAGTATAAAAACAAACAAGCATGGCAACCTCCCTGTTTATATTATGCTTGCTAAGCAGACCCTAAACTCTTAAGAAATCAAACCGAATGTAAAGCAAGCAATCATTTACTCTATTTTATATTAATACTAATTTCGACTTAAATATTGGAAATCCTTCCTAATGGTTAAATATTTTTTTCTATGCGACCCATGCTCAAGGCAACGGCTATATGAGATCCCTGATCATTGTTGGGACTATCACTAACTTTACTTACATACCTTCCGATTACCTGAAATTAAGAAAAATAAAAAACCAGAGGCTTTTTCTATCTTAGTATTTCAAATGGTAGATGGAATAAATGTATAATTAAAAAGGCTAAGGGAATTGATACAAACCAAGCCCAAAATGGTTTCTTGTAATGTAGTAGAAGGAGTGGAAACATTATGCAATTGAAACCAAAAGACAAATAGATACTCCATCCATTATGGTAAGAAAAGAACCCTGATATACATGAAAGGCATTCGATTGAAGTATAAACAATTGCACTGAAGAGGAATAAGAAGATATGTGTCATTATTTTATTTTTACTACTTTTATTGACCTTCGAGTAGAGTGCAAAAAAGACGAGACACGTACATGGAAAAATGACAAAGGCAATTATCAGCTCTATAAAATCACCGTTAAAAATCGGTGATTCATATTCCCAAAGGGTTTTGTTGGTTGATACAAAAATATAAGTTAAGTCTCCAATAATCATATACAAAATTGTCGGGTAATATAATGTCCAATTTCGCCAATCTCCCCATCTCCAGGCAATAAATATTGATAAGAATAATAGAGTTACATGGAAATCAAACATTCATTCACCTCCAAATCAGTTTGTAAGTCTTAGTCTTGAATAGATGGTATCCTAGTTTATCTTTGGGTATCTTAATCTACGCAACACCTAGATAGTGTTTCAGAAAGAAGATAGTCCAATACAATCATCAAACTCATTCATCATCAATCAATAATGACAGAACCATAAAACAACTTTATAGTTGTCATCTAAACTATACCTCCTTGGTCTATTGCAAAATATAAACGCTCAACCATTAAGGTGAGCGTTCTACTTAATTTTTGTGTTATTCCTCATAACCGATACCCTTCCGACCCTCGCCGACACTGACCCCTTACACTCTCACAGCCAAACCTCAATCATAGATTAACTCCATTCAGCAGATCCCTTAACTTTTTTGACTCCTCTTTTGAAATCGTTACGCCCTTGCTCATCTTAGAGTGATCAGGCGACCATTCTCTTATGTCATACTTGGGATCTTTGTCGTTCCAACTAACGAGGCTAAGTTCCTTTGTCCATCCTTTTGCCGATTGTGATAGAACACCGATTATTTCTTTGATTTCAAATTTTATGTCTGCCATTATTTATACCTCCGTAATCTTACTTTCTACTCTCATTTTGACACATTAGTTTTAGTTTGTTCCATGCTAATCTCAACCACGTTTTTCTGCTTCGGTGATTTCTTTTGCCAGTTCTATTGACTCCATGATAATTTGGGTCGTTTCTATTGTGAGGTTTTGATATCTCCGAATGGATGCTTCTCACAATTCCGAGAACTTCTTAGATTGTATTAGATTACGTTTCCAAATAGACTTACTATTCCCCTTTAGCAATCTCTGCAAGCATATCGATAGCCTCGTTTGACGAGATAGACTTAAAAATCAACGTCTACTCAAAGTCTGGTAACACGCATAGATTGGATTACATACGTTATTTGCTGTATTATTGTGAAGTAACTTCGTAATGTTAAGCAAATATGGGAGGGAATTGTAATGAGAGTATTAGTTAGAGAACCGATCAATCAACCTTTACAACTGAAGGAGATTGAAGGCACTCTTGAGGACTTTCAGGAGTTAGTTGGAGAGTTTATTGAGATTGTACCGATGACAGATGATATAGTGTGCATATGCAATGAAAAAGGATCCTCGCTGGGATTAGGAAACAATTTTTATGGTGATCGGCTAGGCTGGGTCGTCGGGACTTGTGTATTTACTTCGACTAAAGAAACCAATTTTGCATCACTTTCCGATAAACAAATCGGATACATATCAGAGTATATTGGTTTCCCAGTAGTCTAATGTAAGTGGCAGTTTTATCGCATTCTAACATGGCGCAAGAGGGATATTAGCCTGTTAGGGTGCGTATTTTTGACGGTATATAAACTCCTTTAATAAAATAATCCAAACTACAGTATAAAATATGGAAAAATATATTGAATCAAGTATATTCCCAGCCCACGGAGTAAAAAAGCGCGACGTAATCCATAGATCCAAATCCATAAATTTACCAGTTGCTACATCATAGATTGGAATAAGCCAAAGTGATTTCCGGATTATTTCAGAAACTACATAAACAAATAACGGATTACTTCCCAATATAGACAGCGGTTTAAATACTTTCTTGTAATTTATAATATCTACAAAGAAATAAATTATAGAAATAAGTATATAGGCGATTCCTGCTGTTAATAAAACAAATGAACTGGACCATAGATTTTTATTAAAGGGAAACCATCTATCAGCTATTACAGCAAGAAATATTCCAACGATCCCTCCTAAAAAAATAATTTGAAACTTTCTAACAAATGTACTTTTGAGTTGAAATACATGGCCGATAATAGCACCCGCAAGTGCAGAAGCAATTGCAGGTATCGTACTCATTAATCCTTCTGGGTCCCAATCCGGCGTATACAAATGACCTTTAAATAAAAACAAATCAACATATTGAACAAGATTTTTATAGCCTGGAATTTGCAAGAATTTTATAAGGACAAAATAAATCAGAATAAGAAAGAACGCTAATCCAATTTCTATCAGAATATGGAAATATTTCTTTTTTGTATATAACTTGATAATTAGGTCAATAGTTCCGGCAAAAAGGTATGTTATAGCAATACGTTGAAGTACACCAGGTATCCTTATCTGAGATAAATCAAACAGCGGAAACCCATTTAAAAAAAGCCCGATAAAGAATAACATAATGCTTCTTATAATTATATGTTTAAGTATTTTTAGCTTATTGTCCCCTCTATTTATACGCTTGTCTATTGAATTAGGTATTACCATTCCCATTATTATTATGAAAAAAGGAAAACCTAAATCAGCTACAGTCCATCCATCCCACACGGCATGTCTTAGTTGTGGGTAAACACGTAAAGGATTACCAGGATTATCAGCTATAAGCATTAAAGCAATTGCAATACCCCTAAAAGCATCAATGCATTCTATGCGATTTGTTTGTGTGATTTCTTGAGTTTTAGTGGAACTTCTCATTAGGCAATTACACCTCACTAAAAATATTTGATGGTTATAAATACCATTTCAATACCTCTAAATAAATTCGCCCTTAAAACGTTCTAGATCTTTTCTTCATTACCTCCTAGGATTGCAAAAAAAGTGAACTCGTTCAGCTAAAGCTGAACATCGAGACTTCGGTAGTTAGAAAGACCACCAGTAGCCCAATTGCTACCGGTGGTCTTTCTAAGGATGTAAATGCTGGATAAGATTATTAATATAGTAACGTATGACAATTTACGTTGCTGTATAAGGGATAGCCCCTGGACATAACGTCCAAGGGCTTCGCTTCTTTTTACCACTGATAATAATGATGATGATGGTGGTGGTGATGATAA
>Ga0209415_10015991_pt1 | contig 12110 bp, 13 predicted proteins | sample PeaSoiSIISIP2007_FD_187696 | JGI IMG/M metagenome (GOLD analysis project Ga0209415, IMG submission 187696) | Peat soil microbial communities from Weissenstadt, Germany - SII-SIP-2007 (SPAdes) (version 2) | ecosystem: Environmental > Terrestrial > Soil > Wetlands > Peat | place: Germany... | reverse complement strand
GGATTCGAACCCCCGGGACCCTTTCGGGCCCAACGGTTTTCAAGACCGCCGGTTTCAACCGCTCACCCACCCCTCCGGTCGTCCTAGTTTAACTGCCAAGGCCCCAGCCTTCCAAACATCTTCCAAACATTAGGTTACGTAACCTAAGGTCTTTGGTTCGTCCACGGGTTGATCAACAACACACCTGTAGGCGCGAAGTGTTCGGTATTCCTGGTCATGACGTGAAGGCCGTGACGCCGTGCCGTAGCGGCAATCAAGCCGTCACTTGCGGGAACAATCTTACCGGCTTTCTGCGCCGCGGCTGTGAGTTCTCCCCAGGTATGGCTGGTCTCGAGATCGATGGGTAGGATCCGGTCGGCGTAATACCTTTCGAGTGCCTGCAACCACGCCTGGAGGTCGCGTTTGTTCTTGCTTTCCTTGAGAAGGGCAATCCCCTTGGCGGCCTCTCCAATGGATACGACACTGAGAAACAGGCTATCGCTTTCGAGAGCTTCAACCGCGCGACGCACGCCGGGATGCCCTTTTGGGCGGCGCAGTTCCGAAACCACGCAGGTATCGAGCAAGACTCTCAAAATTTCACTTCTCGCATGGGGGAGTCATCGCGGGTAAGGTCCAGCTTTTCGAAACTCGGCCCTTCGCCCAGGAGAAATTCCTTGAAGCCGGGACGCTTGCCTGTGAGCTTTTCGTAGTCGCGCTCCGCCACCACAACGACAGCGTTATCGTGACGGCGGACCCGTTGCGGTCCCTCGGCGAGAGCACGGGTAACCAGCTCACTGAAGCGGTTTTTTGCATCGGCCAGTCGCCACTCCATGGTTTCCTCCTTGGCTAGATTATCTAGCTATGATAAGCCTTTTGGGGAATACCCGTCAACGGCAAGATCTCAGGATCTATGGGTACGATTAGGATCGTTTTAACAGTTGCGGCGTCTGGTCAAGCCTTTGAGGCGGGTTTTCATCTTGTTGGCTGGTCTCTTGTTCCAGCAGGGCCTCTAGAGCAAGCCTGTTTGCGTTAACTTTACGGCGCTGTTTCCGTTGGGGTTGGGGCCGGCGGTGCTCAGGACGCCGAAATAGATGCTGGAGGTTTGTCCCAAGCCGCTGTCATTGTCCACCACGATTCCGCTCGTGCCGCCACCTTCGGCTGTCGTCGCGCCGATGGCATTGGAACCATCGATTGGGGGAAAAGCGGTTGGGAAAGTGTTGATGGTATATTCAACGAAGTTTGGGTTGTCCGAGGCGATCCCGCTTACGAAGAGTTGATCGGTTGCTCCATTCAAAAATTCGGTGACGGGCGAGAGCTCGTTTCCGTTGCTTGGATTGATGGCAAAAACATTCCCTGCCGGGCCGCCCGTCATGATGTGGCCGGCGGCGAACCCGACACCGTAAACTGCCGATTGGTTGCTGCTGTTTGTCGCCCAATCATAGACCAGCCAATTGGCCGGGGCGCCGCTGGAAAAATATGCATCGTTGAAAGCCGGGGCGTGTTGGGCGAACAAATTCCCTGTGCCCAGTTGCGCCGTAACTTTTCCGCTCAAGTCCACCGTACTGGCTTGAACCAAAACTGAGGATCCTCCGGAGGAACCGCTCACGGCATAAACGAACTTGTTGACCGCGTCGATCAATGGCGGATCAACAATTCCTCCCGTCGGAACCGAGCCATCTCCCACGAATATCGAGGCGGTAGCAAGCGGAGCCCCCGTGGAATCGAAGCCGTAAAGGCTTCCGTCCGCGCATCCGACGAATACGTTTCCAGTGGAGCCATCCACGACGGGTCCGGTCAGTTCCCCCGATGCTCCCGCGCAGGAACCACCAATGGTGACCGAGCCGGTCGAATTCCAGGAGAGGTCCAGGCTCGCCGCTGCGCCCGCGCAGGCCGGGAGTGTGCAAAAGACGTTTTTGACCCGGAACAGCACGCCTGCATCGTTGCCGACGTATGCAACGTCGTTGGCGAAATCGATGAAGGGCGAAGACAATGTGTCGCCGATTGCCCCCAGAGATAAGTCCGATGCAGTACCGCTACCAGCGACTGGCGCCAAAAGCCCTGTAAATGCGTTGATGATCGCGGGTTTCAATACATTCTGCAAATTGGGAGTGAGCAGGTCCACTCCGTCCCCGCTCTTATAGGCCAGGACGTGGAAATGCGCCGAACTGCCCGCCACGGATTCGACAAAAGCGATCTTTTTTCCGTCCAGGGAAAGAGCGGGAGAAGTTGCAACCAGCCCGCCTGCCGCGTTGATATCGTACGACCACAACGTGGTAGCCGATGAGCGGTTATCTCCTGCAACGACCGCGCGAGAACCGCACAGGCCTGTGGGCGTGGCCGACGTCCCACCGCTATAGAGATTATTGAACGCCACGAGATTCGGCTGAGTTGCGCTGCTGGCTATATTCACGGGAAACACGACGAAATCATTTGTGCAGTCAGGCGCGGCGTTGGGATCGAAGCCGAATTTCGCGGGGTACATGGCCGGCGCGGTACTCCCGGCGCCCAGGCTGATGCTCCAATCGCGGTGCAACGCATTTGGTATGTCATCGCGATCGTGGTCGCCGTCGCGTTCGCGGTTGCGATCGCTGTCATGGTCGCGGTCACGTTCACCGTCACGATCGCGGTCACGATCGCGGAAATGTCGAGCACTTCTTTCTCGGCGCCAATCGTCCCGTTCCGCGGCCTGCCAACTGAGCAGAGCCCGCGGATCGTGCTGAACGGCAATCAGGGACTGTATCGAGCCGACGCGAGAATAGGCAACATGACGCCGGCTCCAGTCGTGAACTATGCCGTTCGGATGTTCGTTCGATTGCTCTCTGCCCCGGTCTCCGTCTTGTCCCCAGGCCGGCAAACCAGAGAGAGTAAGCACGCAAAGCGCACACATCGCCACACACACTGCGGAAAACATTTTTCGCACGATGCTTCTCCGATCGATTCAGCTCAGCGCTTGGCCAGCGCCATCTCACTTCGGGCAATATTATCAAGCGCCTCGTCGTTTTGCTCGGCTAATCATTGCCGGCTTCCTTCACGCAAACCATTCGCGGCAGTCTCACCGCCTGCAATAAAAACAATTTGGTTCACTCGGAACGATTTCGGATGTATAACGTGCTCATCTGGGCGGTCAAAACAGGAATCGTTGGAATCGCTCCTACCCTCGGACGGCCACGCAAGACCGAATGTTGTTCCGTACATGAATACGGAGGAGTGCTATGAGAAACAAGCTGGCGGCCATTTCCTTCGCGGTCATTTTCGTGTTGGCCATTTCCGTTCCGCTGTTCGCGCACCACGGCTACGCGGCCTACGACACGGATAAAAAGGTCACTCTCAAGGGGACCGTAACGCGGTGGATCTGGTCCAACCCCCATTGCATGATTCAACTGGATGTAACCGATGACAGCGGCCACGTCGTGCGCTGGATCACCGAGACTGAGAATCCCACCACCATGACCCGCAATGGCTGGACCGACAAGTCCATTAAGGTCGGCGAGCAAGTTACCGTCATTGCGCTGCCGGTCAAGAACGGCAACCCTGCCGGCCGCATTCTCGAGGTCGTGCTCTCGAATGGCGAAAGACTGGCGGGCCGCGTAAACCCGGCCACCCAAGTTAAGCCGGATGATTCTCCCAAACCGTAAGGAGCCGCAAACGAACGCCAAACCGTGGAAAGGGTTCGCACAATGCTAAAGCATTTTGTCGCCCCGGGAATTGTATTGGCAGCATTGATATTTTTGCCCCTCGTTCATTCTCAAACAGATAAGCCAAGGTCGCCGGCCCCTACTGCCCCGGGTCACGACGGTTGGGGACGTCCCATCATCCCACTCGCGAAAGATCACAAGGCAGACCCTGCTCCGCCGCATGACATTTCCGGAACTTGGGAGCAACCGGACGCGAGCGGAAACCAGGTGCTCGGCGCGAAGGCGGCGCCGGAAGACGGCAAACCGGAACACCGGTTGCCCTACACGCCTCTCGGGCTGGAAGCGTTGAATCGCACGAAGCCAGGCAATGGAACGAGAAGCGCTCTCCCCACGGAGGCAAATGATCCCGTATATTCCTGCGATCCGCAGGGATTTCCTCGCACGGACCTTCATGAATTGAGAACCACGCAGATCCTTCAGACGCCCCAGAAGGTGACCATCCTGTACCAATACAACAAAATCTGGCGAGTCATCTGGACCGACGGCCGGGAACTCCCCAAAGATCCCGAACCACGGTGGTTCGGATATTCGGTGGGCAAGTGGGTGGATGATTACACGCTCGTTGTCACAACTATCGGAACCGATGAGAGAACCTGGCTCGATCGAGCTGGCCGCCCGCATAGCGCCGATCTGCGCGTCGAAGAGCGGTTCCATCGCGCGGATCGCGATCACCTGGAGCTGACCGTGACGATTGACGATCCGAAGATGTACACCAAACCCTGGGTCGCCCTCGACAAATTCGTTATGGAGTTACAGCCGTCCAGTTTCGATGTCCGGGAGATGATTTGTTCGCCGTCGGAGTTTGTGCAATACAACTCGTTGATCGGCCACACCGCCAGCGACAAGGACAGCCACTAGTACAACAAAAGAATTTTCCACCCGCCTGCGACGAAAACAATTTGGTTCACTCGAATGGATTTCAGGTGTATAAGACTGTCAATCCGGGCGGTCAAAACCGAATTCGTTTTACATCGCTCCTGCCCGCGGGCGGCCATGCAAGACCGAATGATGTCCCGTACAACAATACGGAGGAGTGCTATGAGAAACAAGCTCGCGGCCTTTTCCTGCGCGGTGGTTGGCCTGCTGGTCGTCTCCGTTCCGCTGTTCGCGCACCACGGCTACGCGGCCTACGACACGGATAAACAGGTCACTCTCAAGGGGACCGTCACACGGTTTGTATGGTCCAACCCGCATTGCATGGTTCAGCTGGACGTAACCGATGAGAGCGGCCACGTCGCGCATTGGATCGCGGAGACGGAAAATCCCTCCGCTATGATCCGCGTGGGCTGGACCGACAAGTCCTTAAAGCCCGGGGATCAAATCACTCTCACAGCGCTTCCGGTGAAGAGTGGCGCGCCAGTGGGGCGCATCATCGAGATCACACTCTCGAACGGCCAAAAGTTGCCGGGCCGCATAAATCCGGCCAACGAAGTCAAGCCGGACAATTCTCCCAAACCTTGAAGAACATCAGAGGCGCGCTAAAGTTTGGAAAGGTACGCACCATGCGAAAGCATTTTGTTGTCCCGGTGTTTGTTCTGGCAGCGTTGATCTTTTCGCCTTCCGTGCATTCTCAGACGGCTAAGCCAAGGTCGCCGGCCCCCACGGAACCGGGCCTGGACGGTTGGGGGAGTCCCATAACCCCGCCCGCGAAAGATCGGAAGTCAGCCCCTGCCCCGCGGCACGACATTTCGGGAATTTGGGACGCAGGGGACACCAGCGGAATCCAGCCGCTCGGCGCGGGGGCATTCCCGGATGACGGCAAGCCGGATCACCAGCCGCCCTACACTGCTTTGGGGCTGGAAATGTTGAAGCTCACCAAGCCAAGCAACGGAACCAGAAGCGTTCTCCCTGGCGAGAACAATGATCCCGTATTCACGTACGGTGATCCCCAGGGATTTCCTCGCGAAGACCTCTATGAACTCAGATCGACTCAAGTCCTTCAGAGGCCCGAGAACGTGGTAATCCTGTACCAATTCGCCAAGGTCTGGCGGGTCATCTGGACCGACGGACGGGAACTCCCCAAAGATCCCGAGCCGCGGTGGTACGGATATTCGGTGGGCAAATGGGTGGACGATTACACGCTTGTTGTCACGACCGTCGGAACCGATGAGAGAACCTGGCTCGATCGAGCCGGCCGCCCGCATAGCGCCGACCTGCGCGTCGAGGAGCGGTTCCACCGCACAGATCGCGATCACCTGGAACTGACCGTGACGATTGACGATCCGAAGATGTATACGAAACCCTGGGTCGCTCTCGACAAGTTCGTTTTCGACCTGCAACCCTCCAGTTTCGATGTCCGGGAGATGATCTGGTCGCCGTCGGAGTATAACGAATACAACAAATTGATGGGCAACACCGCTGGCGATAGAGACAGCCACTAGAAAAACTAAAGAATTTTCCACCTGTCTCCGAGGGAAACAATTTGGTTCACTCGGAACAATTTCAGGTGTATAAGTTGCGCATCCGGTGGTCAAAATGGAGTTGGTTGGAATCGCTCCTGCCATCGGACGGCCGTGCTAGACTGAAAACTGTCCCGAGAAGGAATATGGAGAAGCACCATGATAAATAAGCTAAGGATTATTTCCTTTGTAGTAGTCGGCCTGCTGGCGGTTTCCGCTCCGCTGTTCGCCCACCACGGCAACGCGGCTTACGATGCGGATAAAACGGTCACGGTAAAGGGAACGGTGACGGGCTATGTTTGGGCGAATCCCCACGTTTTCGTGAAACTCGACGGCAAGGACGACAGCGGCAACACCTTGCATTGGATTGTCGAAGGTCAAAATCCGGTCTCCATGACCCAAATTGGCTGGACCAAGGACACATTCAAGCCCGGGGATGTAGTCGAAATTGACGCCATGCCGGCCAAGAACGGCAACCCGGTCGCCTTCCTGGGGAGTGCCAGCCCAACCGCCCCGAGAAAGCGAATCGTGATCAACGGCAAACAGTTCCAGTAGTAAGGCTTGAGTGTAGCGCCCACCTTCAGGTGGGCACCTCAGGGACTCAGGCTGGCCAACCTAAAGGTTGGCCGCTACAACGGGATTGCCCGGGTTTTCGCCTGTCCGAGTCGCGGGTAGATTCAAGGGTTGGGAACGAATCTGCAGGAGGCATTTCGGAAATGTCCAAGCGCTTGTTGATCTCGGCAGTTGTCCTCCTTGCAGGATTCACGCTTTCTCCCGTTCTGCGCGCGCAAACCCCCGCGCACAAAGCGGCTGCAGTAGCAGCCCAGCCGGATAAATGGAACAGCCTCCCGCCGATCAAACCCTTTTACGCCGGGAAGAAGCCAGGCCCGGCTCCGAAGCGTGACCTTTCAGGCGTATGGGACGCAGCCGAAGCGGATGGAGGACGCCAGCCCAGCGGCGCAATAGAACATCCGGCACTGATGAAGCCCCGAGGACAGGGCATCGAAGGAGGTCAGCCGGACGAAACGGGCATTATGCATCCATTGTCGTATACGCCCGATGGGCTGGCGGCGCTCAAGGCCAACATGCCTTCCGGGCCCGGTGTCAGACAAGTCCCCGCCTCGCTATCGAATGATCCAATGGACCAGTGCGACCCGATCGGTTTCCCGCGTATGGAACTTTATGAACTGAGGACCTTCGAGCTCCTTCAGAATGCCAACCAGGTGGTCTACTTAAATCAATACTTCGGCAACTTCCGCGTCATCTGGACCGACGGCCGGGAACTGCCCAAGGACGCCGAACCGCGGTGGAACGGCTACTCGGTCGGAAAATGGGTGGACGACTACACGTTCGTGGTCGAGACGACCGGGCTGAATCCCAGAAGCTGGCTCGATCACGCCGGCCGCCCGCACAGCGATGCTCTGCGCGTGGAAGAACGGTTTCACCGCGTGGATCATGACAACATGGAGCTCACCGTGACGATTTTCGACCCGAAGATGTATGCCGAACCCTGGGTGGGCCTCAACAAATTCCCTCTCCACTTGCAACCGGCCGGATTCGATATGCAGGAGTTCCTCTGCTCGCCAATCGATTTTGCGGAGTACAAGAAGCAGGTTGAGGATTCGGTCCTTCCCGCGTCCGAAAAGAAGTAGCTAACGAGAATCCCTCTCTATAGACTCTTAGTAGAACCACCAAGTCGTTAACGGACAATGAACACAGCGGTTGTCACTGATATTCTTCGGCCGAGTTTTCGAGCTTTGGAATTGTGTGTTGGCGCGGGTGGACTCGCACTGGGAATGTCACGGTCGGGCTTCGACCAAGTTACAGTCATCGACTTTGATTCGCACGCTTGCAAGACACTCCGCGACAATAAGATCAAGAAAGTCGCGTTTGTCAGCGACTGGAAAATAGTCGAAGCGGATATTAGTGATTTAAACTTTGCCGATTACGCCGATACCGACATGTTGAGCGGCGGGCCACCGTGTCAGCCATTTTCACAAGGCGGCAAGCGTGACGGCAGGTCTGATGACCGCGAGATGTTTCCGCACTTCATCCGCGCGGTTCGCGAATGTGGACCAAAAGCCTTTGTGATCGAGAACGTTAAGGGCCTCCGCGATCCCTCTTTATTGGGCTACTTTAGTTACGTCGTTCTCCAGCTGCGTTTCCCTCATGTCCAACGCAGGAAGGGCGAAAAGTGGAAGGAACATCGAGCGCGACTTGAACGGTTGGCGACTGGAGGGAAGTATGCTGGCATTCAATATAACGTCGTCTGGCAGGTTTTGAACGCGGCGGACTACGGTGTTGCTCAACGTCGCGAGCGCGTTTTCATTGTTGGAATCCGCGCCGATCTTAAGATCGCGTACAGTTTTCCTCTGCCAACCCACACTCGCGAAGCACTAATGATAGATCAGTGGGTCACCGGCGATTATTGGAAGCGCCACGGCTTTTCAAAACGACGGATACACGAGTGTCCGGAGCAATTGAAAAAGCTCTTGCCAAAACTAGACAAGAATGAATCCACAAAGGCATGGCGGACCGTGCGCGACGCAATCAGCGATCTTCCGAACGTCGGTCTTGGTCGCACTTCGCATAAGGTTCTGAACCATTTTCTTAACCCCGGTGCGCGGGCATACGCTGGACACGACGGCTGCAACATGGATTATGTGGCGAAGACAATCAAGGCAGGGCACCACGGTGTACCTGGTGGGGAGAATATCGTCCGTCTCGACAGCGGTATGATTCGTTATTTCTCTGTTCGCGAGTGCGCCCGCCTTCAGGCTTTTCCCGATGAATGGGAGTTCAATGGATCGTGGTGCGGTTGTATGAGGCAGATCGGCAATGCGGTCCCGGTGACTCTAGGTGAAGTTGTCACCGCGCCTCTGGCGAGAGCGTTGCAAAGCCAATCGCAATCTGCTGATCCAAAGGTCATCAGAAAGCGTATGTTCCCAAATTCGCAGAACTGTGTAGCCCTGCGCCTTTAGTATCCGTTCGACCTTACGATCTCGCCGACGATTCGAATCAATCTTACGTTGCCAAAAACCGCGTCGTGAGTGCGGCATATTTCGCTGGCATACACGGCAACCATGCCAAAAACAACCGTCAACGAAGACCGCGAGGCGATTCCGCACAAAACAGAAGTCAGGACGACCGGGAAGGGCTACATGACGTTTCCAGCCTCGGAAGCCGTATCGGATCAAATACGCCGCGACGCGCATCTCCGTTGAACGATTTTTTCTCGCCCGCACTTTAGCCATTTGCGCGGATCGTTGCTCTGGTGTGAGTGGATCGTGACGCTTGACAAGTTTGCTATTCATGGCATACCGTTTCGATCCAGACCTTGAAACGTTTTGGCTGAGGCCGTCTGCCGCAAGGCATTCCTCCGATGCTGGAACCCGATGGGTACTTTTTCTTCTTGCGACCGCTAACCCTATCGCAAGACGAGGAGAAAATCATGCTCTCTGCAAATGCGGCTACGCTCGAAATGAAGGTCGCGAACATGACCTTCATGCTGGAACGTCTCGCCCAAGATTGTGCACCACTTCAATTCATTCGTGAACTCACCGAAAATGCGATTCAGGGTATCCAAACACTAGGTGGTCGCGCCGGTGAAATTCGTTGGGATGTTGACTGGAATCGCTACGATCTCGAACCGAAGGAAGGTTACAAGCTCGCTGTCATCGATACGGGAATCGGGATGACCGGGCCGGACATGGTTAACTACATCAATCAGTTGTCATCATCGATGCACCAACAGACCAAGCACGGGAATTTCGGGATGGGTGCAAAGATCGCAGCCGCGCCACGTAATACCCTCGGGTTGGTCTATGTCAGTTGGAAAGATGGCCACGGCTCAATGATCCATCTCTGGAAAGACCCCGACACAGGCACATATGGGCTGCGTCGCAATCAAACTGGAGAATTTTGGCTCAAGGTTACGGATGAAATCAAACCAGCGCCCATCAAAGATCACGGGACAATGGTCATCCTGCTTGGCAAGAAACCGGACGAGAACACGATGAACGCGCCTCCGGAGGCACAGATTCCTTCCCGCTGGATAACGCGATATCTAAATAGCCGATACTTTCGGTTTCCGCAGAGCGTGACAGTAAAAGCTCGCGAGAACTGGACATCGCCCCGAGACGATAAGCACAACATGCTTCGAAAGATAATCGGACAGGAGGCATGGCTTAAGACTAACTCAACGGAATCCGGCTTATTGGCCCTTAAAGAGGCAACGGCCCATTGGTGGATACTGAAGGAAAAGGTGGACGATTCCGGTAGCCACTTTTCGAGCGGTCACGTCGCAGCACTTTACGATGATGAACTCTACGAAATGTCTATCGCGCGTCCCGGCGTCGCGCGCCTGCAATCGTTCGGCGTGATCTTCGGGTATAACCGCGTCGTTATCTACATCGAACCGATGCAAAACCAGAATGGGGGTTTGACAGCGAACACCGCGCGAACTCACTTGCTGGTCGAAGGGCAACCGCTTCCGTGGACGGAATGGGCGGCGGAGTTTCGGGAGCAAATGCCGGAACCAATCATAAAATTGATGGATCAAGTCGCCGGGGGTGCTGCGGATTCTGAAAACGCCAACTCCATTCGTGAACGCCTGAAACAAATCCGAGAATTGTTCAAATTCAGCCGCTACCGTCCGGCAAGTGATGGTAAGCACAAAGTTCAAGATGATTTCACGAATACCGGCGGAAATACGGCTGAGGGAGGTGGTTCAGGTGGCGGCTCCCGCGAAGGCGCGGCAGGCAAGCGCGGAGGCGGGCGCGCTGGCGATATCTACGCCCTTTTCGCTGATGTGGGTAATACACCCGCAGAGGAAGTCAGTGGTTTTCTCGATCCACAATTCAAGTGGGTCTCCGTCCGGGACGGTTCCCGAACGAGAGATTTTCTAGAAGACCGTGCGGCTAAATATCTGCCAGAGGCGAATACGATCCAAGCTAACGCCGATTTCCGGGTGTTTACAGACATGATCGCCCGTTGGCGCAGATTCTACGCAAGTATTCCGTCAGCAGAGCCGGTTATTGAAGCCATCGTCAAAGAGTGGTTTCAACAACAGTTGGTTGAGACAGTGCTTGGTGCGCTCGCTCTGAGAAAGTCAGGGAATTGGAGTGAGCAAGAAGTTGAAGATCTTTGGTCGGAAGCGGCACTGACATCGGCGGTCTTGCCTCGGTATCATGTCGATGAGCGAATCAAACGGTCACTTGGCAGCAAGATTGGTTCTTTGAAAGAGAAGGACACCACAGTTCCAGCCGCATAGAACGGGCGCGTGGATAATCCTTCGAATAAAGTAGGCTTGAATTTGCGCGTGCCGCAACCCTTCATGCCATTTGTGAAGGGTTGCGGGTTTCCTTCGGGTCTCGTTTGGGTACGCCACATTGAACCGGCTGACACAGGAGACCTATCCGGCTGCGAAGCGCTCCACAATCCTTCGAACCATACCCCGTAATCAATTCGAACCAATACCGCAACAACCCACAGGAAGTTTCCGCGCATCTAAGCTAGTGTGGAATTGTAGTTTTTCCGATACCGCAGTCGGAGCGGGGCCCGTCGATGATTCTGGCGCTGGTGGTGGCGATCCTGGGGGTTGTGGGCGTGGCGCTGCTGCTTCGACCATGGCCTTTTTTCCTTCCTGCTGAAGAATCTGATTCCTACCATGACCGGAACGTGGCCGTGGAATTCGTCAAGTGGGTGGAGCGCCAGGCACTCGCGCGCGGATTGAACGTGCGCGGCGTGGCGCGGCCCGTGCCGCTTGAATGCAAGAAGTGCGGCAAGTCCTCCAACTATTTCGTTTATCCCGACGAGGTGTGCGAACGCTGCTGGCGCGCCACCCTCAAGCCGGTTTCCACGCCCGCCAAGGAACACCGGCCTTAGACTCTGTTTGAGACCCAAAAATCGGAACGTTCTTGTAGCGTCCGCCCTCAGGCGGACGCTTTTGAATCAGGCCGGTGCCCGCCTGAAGTGTAAAGTGCCAAGACATCATTTACAGTCGTTGCCAGGACATCCTTTACACTGGGTCTTTCGA
>Ga0209415_10015990_pt1 | contig 12110 bp, 10 predicted proteins | sample PeaSoiSIISIP2007_FD_187696 | JGI IMG/M metagenome (GOLD analysis project Ga0209415, IMG submission 187696) | Peat soil microbial communities from Weissenstadt, Germany - SII-SIP-2007 (SPAdes) (version 2) | ecosystem: Environmental > Terrestrial > Soil > Wetlands > Peat | place: Germany... | reverse complement strand
AGGAACCGCTGCACGAGCTTCTTCTCCTCGAAGAGCCTGACGTCCTGAAGCTTGTCCGCGGCCTTGTCGACCAACTCCCTGACACCCTCCCGCCCCGAATAGGCGGTGTCGATCACCGCGACGATGTTCTTCCGTAGCTGGTAGTTCAGGAACTCCGTCTTCAGGAACTCTTCCTTGGTGAAGCCCGGGCCTCCGACGACCAACCCCGTGACCTTGTACTCTTCGACAAAAATCCTGTTCGCATGGTCTGCCACCCTGTGGTAGAAGTAGGTCAACTCCATCTCTCTCCCTCTCTCATATCTTCGGGCGCTCTGCCCTCCCTTCCTCGTCTTCCCGGAGATTCCCGAGGTCATCACGTTCACAATCTCGAAGCTCTCCCCGGAGAGTATCCCGATTCCTACGTCGTTCGCGTCGATTGCCAGAATCCCGTAGACCTTCTCCTCCTTGAGCATGTCCTTGAGGTGCTCGATGTGGAAATGATCATCGCATTGGTAAAGGAAGCTTTTGACGGGCTTCGGGGGGGATATCTCGCGCAGGACGATCACTTCGCTCCCAGGGCCGTTGGTCATCAGGGCCCCGCAGAAGATGACCAGCCCGTTGTCAGGGGTCTCCCTGTAAAGCTTGAGCTTTTGCATGGTCTTCGTGAGGGCGTCTTGGACGTGGTTGCGAGTCGTGTCGGACTTTATGTTCGCAGCGGTCCCCCACTCGTTCCTGAGGTAGGCGATGACCTCATGGATGGGTTTCTTCGGCGGGATATACAGCGAGACCAGCTCCGTCCCTCGTCCCTCTTTGCCGGAGAGTTCTGATATGACCTTCCGAATCTTGTATAATCTTACAGAGTCTGCCTTTGTACTTAACAATGAGGATAACCTCCGGTGAGTCAGCTAACTGATTCGCTGGTAACTGCTTCGCGCCTGACTCGGGACTCCATCGTCGAATGAGGGGTTCGAGGCATTCACCTTTATAAAAACTATCCCGGGCACGGTGACTCGTCGACATGTCCACACCGCCCATCGGTAAGAAAGTCGTCCTGCGCATAGGCGGGTCGGTGCTCGGCTCCCCTCCCCAGGCGAAGCTCCTCAAGGGGTACGCGGAGGTCATCTCTGAAGCCAGAAAGGCGGGGCTCTCCATCGGGGTCGTCGTGGGGGGCGGGCCTGTCTCGCGAGCTTACATCGCCACCGCCAAGGAGCTCTTGCTGCCTCGCGAGGGGCAGGACATGATCGCGATTGACGCCTCTCGCCTCAACGCGAAGCTGGTGGCCATGAAGCTCGGCGTCAAGCGAGTGTCCACCACCATACAAGGGATGATTGTCGAACTGGAGAAGAACGAGATTGGGGTGATGGGCGGGCTGAGGCCTGGGATCACTACCGACACGGTCGCCGCCATACTCGGGGACGCGTGGCACTCGGACCTTCTCGTGAAGGCGTCCGATCAGGACGGGGTCTACACCGCGGATCCGAGGACGGACAAGCACGCGAAGCTGCTGCACAGCCTGTCGTACCAGGAGCTGGTCAGGATACTTGGAGGCACGCAGCACAGGCCCGGGATCCACAGCATTGTGGACCCCGTCGCCGCGAGGTTCGTCGCCAAGCACAAGCTGGCGCTCGTCGTCACCAACGGCTTTTTCCCCTCGAACGTGCGCAAGGCCCTGCTCGGAGAGCGAGTCGGGACTCTGGTCTCCTAGTCGACCGCCCCAGCCGACTACCGTGAAACTTCTTGCTTGGCTAGCCTGCCCCTAAGCAGCGCCTCTACCGCCTGTCTTGTGAACTGGATGCCTCGGGGGTCTCCTGTCAGGACGTGTTCGATCTTGCCGTCGTCCATCTCAAAGAACACTTGGGGTACCAGGTAGTCCGGTGTCCAGTCGCCGTACTTCTTCACCAGCTCGTCCGCCACCCTGACGTCGCCCGTGTCTATGTCGTGCAGGATGCAAGGCACGCCGAGTTCCTTAGCGGCGCGCTGCATCGGCTCCACGGCCGTCGGGACGCAGTGGGGGCACCAGTCTGCATAAACGACGTGGATGGCTCTCAGCACAATCAGTCAAAAATCGTCGGATGCGTATAAACCGGCCGCCCGGGCGTCAGCCTCCGTCGATTCGCATCATCGACACGAACCTCTGGAACTCTTCCTCTGTCACCCACTCGACCCTCAGGTAATCGATTATCTCCTCGTTGTCCATCCCTATCCTCCGCGCCTCATCGACGGCCGCCTGGTACGCCTCTATCTCGGTGGGCCTTTCGAAGTACGCGTACCTCCTATCGTACAGTTCCTTCCCCTCCCTGAACTGCTTCACATGGGTGAGCTCGTGTATCACATCAAGGTAGAGGTGCGTCTCGTGACCTGTCTTGAGGTACTCGGGGTTGATTATGACGTTCCCGGTATCGCCGTCGACTCGAAGGTAGCCCCGGGGCGAGTCCAAGGAGATTTTCAGTCTCGAGATGACCTCGTCTGTTTCAGAGCCGAAGAGTCGCCTGACCGCCTCGATCGCCTCGAATCCAGAGAAGACTTCAGCGAACGGCTTGGTAGTCCCTGCGGTCGCGCCCCTGTCAATAACGACTCCGAAGGTCTCTCCGGAGGGCAGGTCGTCCTCCACCGGGCCCTTCTTGGGCCGGCGCACGAACAGGCCCTTGGTGTAGGCCGGCTTGAACCCTTGCTTGAGGTAGAAGCCCTCCACGGCGTCAGAGGCCATGGTCTGCAGGATCAGACGCCTGCCTTCGCTTTCCGCGAGCCCCCGCACCGTCCTCAGAATCGTGGCGGCGACGCCCCTTCCTCTGAAGCGCGGGTCAGTTCCGATGCAGTAGGCCCCGGCGACTCCTCCCACCGTCCTGTACAAGGCGGCGCACCCGACTGCTGTCCTCCCGATTCTCGCCAAGACCACGGTCACCTTCTTGTCCTTGACGACCTTTCGCATGATTCTGTTGACCTCTTCGCTCAGCCTTTGGTCGCCGTAGAAGGCCTGGAGATATGTCCTCGTCCACTCTTGCAGCTCCTTCCCCTTTGAGCGGGAGCCGAGCAGGGTGACCTCGACCTCGGGGTTCGAGGCGGATTTGCTCTTCGCTTGGAGCCTGCTCTCCATCACCAGCATCCTGTCGCCGGCTGCGTAGCCCTTCGAGGAGAGAGACGCGCGCAGCCTGTCCCAAGGGCGCCCTTCTTCCACCAGGATGCACGACGCTTTCCGCTTCCTCTTCGCGAACTCCTTCTCGATAGCCTCGACGACCAGCTCCGGGACCCTCTCCACTCCAAGGAAGCCGCCCCGGTTGTAGAATTGCTCGTCCTTGAAGGTGTCAGAGAAGATTGCGTAGCAGTTCTTAGAAATCCAGACCGTGTCGTCGACCCACTTTGCCCACCAGCTCACCTCGTTGAGCTCGTATCCCCTCGTCTCACGGCTTGGCAAGGAAGTCAACTCCCAACACGTCTGAGACTGCGCGGAGGGCCCAGTAGTCGCGAGCCGCGTCCGACGAGCTCGCCCCAATGAGCTCGTTCTCGACCCATTCTAACGCCTTCGGCGTGTCCAAATCGTCGTCCATGGCAGAGTAGAAGGGAGACAGCCGCCTCCGAACCGCGTCATGGGAAGGCCCCATCCTGTTGGTGGTCCTCGCAGCGAAGGTCCTCAGCCTCCCTGCCCTGGCCACCGCTCTCGAATATGCTCTGCTCGCCCTCTTCAGTCGTGGAAGGCTGAACTCCACATCGTCCCTGTAGTGCCACGAAAGAAGGTAGTACCTCAATTCGTCGGTGTTGTATTCTCTGAGAAGCTCCCTGACGAGGTGCGTGTTCCCCGCGGACTTTGACATCTTCCGCCCGCTCAGGTTGACCAGCCCCGTGTGCACCCAGTATCTAACCAGCGGCCTGATGCCTGTCAGCGACTCCCCCTGAGCGAGCTCAGCCTCGTGGTGCGGGTAGATTAGCTCGTAAGCCCCGCCGTGGATGTCGTACTGCGGACCGAAGTTCGTCAGGGTGACAGCCGTGTCCTCTATGTGCCAGCCCGGGGATCCCCTTCCCCAAGGGCTGTCCCACTTCCCCTCCTCCAGGACGACAGGCCGCCACAGCGCGAAGTCCAGGAGGCTCTTCTTGTTCGCGGTGAGCTCCAGAGGCCTCAGCGACAGGTCGCTCTTGGACTGGTGAGAGAGCCTGCCGTAGTCCGGGTATTTGGAGGTGTCAAAGTAGACGACGCCGTCGGCCAGATACGCGTATCCGTTCCCGACCAGGATGGAGATCTGGTCAATCATCACCTGGATGTAGTTGGAGACGCGCTCGAAGCTTGTCACCGATTTCACATCAAGGCCGTTCAAATCCTCGAAGAACGACGCAGTATATCTCTGGACAATCTCGGCCGTCTTCACCCCCTCTCTCTTTGCCGCCTCGGTTATCCTGTCGTCCACGTCAGTGATGTTGACCAGGAAGTTGACGCGGAAACCGAGATGGGTGAGATAACGAGACAACACGTCGTAAAAGACGTAAGTCCTAGCATGTCCCACGTGGATGAAGCTCTGGACTGTCGGGCCGCAGACGAACATGCGGAGGGTCTCCCCCTGTACGACCTTCAACGGCTCCTTCTTCTGGCTCATCGAGTTGAAGAGCGCAAGGCGGCTCCGCTTCACGCCGTCACCTTCTCCAAGCTAGTCACAGTGGGTCTTGCCTTGGACGGCGAACCCGGCTTGTATGTTAGCCTTTTTTCTGAAGCGCAAGTCTCATATGGCGTGCGTCGGGCTCTTGGGTCGGTCGCGTAGCGCGGTTGTTCTTCGAGAAGAGCGTGAGCTCGTTCCCCAAGCTCATGGAGGAAGTGGACCTGCTCGACCTCGACAGCGGCATCAGGACCTTCGGAGACTACGACGGGAAGAAGAGGCAGTTCGTCTTCGTCACGAGGTCGCCACATGACACATACACCCTGATGGTCTACGGGAGGAAAGCCAGCGACCCATTTCCTGGGAAGCGCCTGCTCGTGAAGGAGTTCCAAAGGAAGGAAGACCTGAACGAGTTCATGCGGACGCTGCTGTCAAGGCCTGTAAGGGCGTTCGTCTACTAGGTTCTCCAGGGTCAGCAAATCTTCTGTGAATTCACGAGAGAGGTTTGTTATGGTGCGAGAGGTGGGATTCGAACCCACGAACGCCTAAACGAGCGGATTTCTCCTTGCGTCGCCGTAGGCCCTGGAGCGACATCTGATCTTGAGTATCGGTGCCGAATTGGCCCCGCCGCCGTTGACCAGGCTTAGCTACTCTCGCAAGAATTCGGGGCCTGCATGCGGTCAAAAAGGCTTTCGTCTCCCCGCAGGCCGACGAAACTTGATTCAAGAACGTCGCGGTGGGGATGCGATTCCATATTCTGGGTGCCATAGCCTTATAGCGGCCGTCGTCGAAAACCGCGTAGTTGCATGGAGGCGATTGTGATGAAGAGAGACGACTTTTCGTGGATGATCGGAGGGGCGCAAGGCAGCGGAGTGGACACCCCGGCCAGCATCTTCGCCAAGGCGGTCGCCGCGGCCGGCTTCTACGTATACGGCACCAGAGAGTACTACTCCAACATTAAGGGCGAGCACAGCTACTTCCAGGTCAGGTTCGGCAAGAGGTTCCTCAGGTCGCACGTCAACACCGTCGACATGCTCGCGACCTTCGACGACGAGACGGTCGCGCGGCACGCCTTCGAGGTCCGCGAGGGCGGGGCCATAGTATTCGACCAGGGCGTGATTGACAACAAGATACATGACATCCCGACCATCGAACCCAACGTCGCGAGGTTCTTGAAGGCAGACCTCGACAAGAACGGCCTCCCCTACACCATCAATGGAGTCCTAGAGGTCGCCCGGAGGAGGGGCGTCCACATCTACCCGATTCAGTACATGGACATCCTCAAGAGCGTGGGCGACAGGCTGGGGGAGGCCTCGATGAGCTCGCTGACGAGGATGACAAACGTGCTCTCGGTGGCAGGCTCCTTCGCCCTGCTGTCCTTCCCCAAAGAAATCGTGGCCGGGGCCATCCGCAAGCAGTTCAAGTCAAGACCGAAGGTAGCCGCGATGAACGTCGCAGCCGTCGACGAGACCTACGCCTACGTGGCCGAGCGGTTCAAAGGGAGCTTCGGCTACAAGTTCCAGCGGGCGGAGACCAAAGGCGAGAAACGGGTCCTCGTCAGGGGAACCACGACTGTCGGGATAGCGAAGATCGCCGCGGGATGCAGGCTGCAGACATACTATCCGATTACGCCCGCCAGCGACGAGAGCGAGTATCTCGAAGAGCACGAGTCCATTGACCTCCATGGCACGCTCGGGGCGGAGGCGGCCACGACATCAAAGGGCTCGGTCGTAGTGGTTCAGACCGAAGACGAGACCGCCGCAGTCCTGATGGCGATAGGGGGAGGACTCGCGGGAGTGAGAGCTGCGACCTCCACCTCCGGCCCAGGATTCTGCCTTATGGCCGAGGGAATGGGCTGGGCGGGGATGAACGAGGTCCCGGTGGTCGTGACGCTCTACCAGAGGGCAGGCCCCAGCACGGGGCTGCCGACGAGGCACGCGCAGGGAGACCTGAGGTTCGCTCTTCACATCGGACACGACGAGTTTCCGAGAATCATCATCGCGAGCGGAGACATCGAGGAGTCGTTCTACGATGTCACGAAGGCGTTCAACTTCGCCGAGAGGTACCAGGTGCCTGTGATCCACCTCCTTGACAAGGCGATGGCGAACGCCGACCAGACCTGCCTCATGTTCGACCCGAACGATGTGAAGATCGACAGAGGCTCGCTCATCAGGGGGTCCGTGAGGGAATCCGAGGACAAGGGCTTCAAGAGGTTCGAGTTCACTGAGACGGGAATCTCACCCAGGCCTGTGATAGGAGCAAAGGGAGGGATCTTCTGGAACTCGGGAGACGAGCACGACGAGAAGGGCCACATCAGCGAGGACCCGACCAACAGGATGATGATGATGGAGAAGAGGATGGGGAAGCTCGAGCTGGCAGCAAGGGAGATACCCTTGGAGGACAAGATACGATTCTACGGCCCCGAAGCTGCCCCGATAACCGTCGTAAGCTGGGGCTCACCAAAGGGCGCCATCCTCGACGCGATGGACGCGCTCAAGGAGCAGGACGGGATATCGGTCAACTTCCTTCAGCTTAGGCTGATGAGCCCCTTCCCTACCGAGGAGGTGAAAGAAGCGCTCTCTCGTTCCAAGAGGCTTGTCGACGTCGAGATGAACTACTCTGGGCAGTTCGCCGGCCTTCTGCGCGAGATGACGGGGATCTCCGCTGATTACCACGTGGTCAAGTACAACGGAAGGCCCATGTCCTGCGAGGAGGTCTACGACGCCCTCAAACAGGTATCGTCGAGCACAACGGCGAACGGCCAGGCTCCAAGGAGAATGGTGTTGAGAAATGGCACTTAAGCTGACTGACCTGAAGACGGAGGTCCACAACGACTGGTGTCCAGGATGCCTCACAGGCGACACCCTGATAGTCGCGAACCCCTCTGTCAAGACCATACTTGAAGTGCAGCCTGGCGAGCGCGTCCTCACCGCGGCAGGGGAGTACAAGCAGGTCGCGGCAAGGATAGCGCACTTCTATTCAGGACCGCTCTATCACGTCAGAGTGAAGTGCTTCGGGGAGCTCAAAGCGACCCCCGAGCACCCGTTCGTCGCGGTCAAGAGGACCTGGGGAAGGCACAAGCACAACATCGAGTTCACGGAGGAGAAGATAGAGGCCGCCAGCCTGAGGACCGGCGACTACCTGGTCTTCCCGGTCATGCAAAAGGTCGTGGACATGGCCATCTTCCCGATAAACTTCAGCAAGAAAATCAAGGACACCCGAAGCAAGCCCCTGCCTGCAGCGGTGGCGGTCGATGCCGATTTTCTCCGCTTGCTCGGCTACTATGCGGCTGAAGGGAGCTCGCACAAGAGGTCTCTCATCTTCAGCCTCAACAAGAATGAAGTCGACCTGGTCGAGGATATAGTGTCACTGATGAAGGCGATATTCGGTCTGACGGGCCGGACCGATCCACAGGATGACGGGAACGGCATCGACGTCGTCTTCCACTCGTCGCATTTGGCAGAAATCTTCGGAGAGTTGTTCGGTCGCAATGCCGAAGACAAGCGGATTCCTCACGAGCTGATGTTCTTGCCACCGTCGAAACAGGCGGCGTTAGTCAGGGGGTTGTGGAGGGGCGACGGAGACTTCAAGAAAGCCAAGGCCAGGTTCACCACTACCTCGATAGTCTTGGCCGAGCAGATGAAACTCCTGCTCCTCCGCCAGGGAATCGTCCCAATAGTCGGAACGGAAGAGGCACATCTGAACCACAGGACCGCCTACAGGCTCTATGTCAGCTACTGGAGAGACTACAACCGACTGGCGGAGATGGTGGGCAAGAGCGCCCGCAAGACGAGCGAGAGAGACAAGAGGTCGTCGGTGATAAAGAACGGCAGAGTGTACCTGCCTGTCTCGCAGATTACTACCTCGCCATTCGAGGGGCACGTATACGACCTGACGATGGACGACCCGGGCCACACCTTCGTGACCAGCGTCGGAGCCTGCGGCAACTGCGGGGACTTCGGGATACTCAGCGCCATCCAGATGGCCCTCGCAGAGATGGACGTCGAGCCGGACAACGTCGCGCTGGTCTCGGGGGTGGGGTGCTCGAGCAAGACGCCCCACTTCGTGAACACCTATGGGATCCACACGCTCCATGGCCGGTCCCTCCCGTTCGCCACAGGGATCAAGCTCTCGAACCCGCAGCTCGAGGTCGTCGCGTGCGGCGGTGACGGCGACGGCCTGGGGATAGGCGCCGGCCACTTCGTCAACTCAGGGAGGAGGAACGTCGACATGGCCTACATCCTCTTCGACAACGGGGTCTACGGTCTCACAAAGGGGCAGGCATCGCCCACCCTGAAGCTCGGGATGAAGACGAAGTCCCTCGCGATGCCCAACATTAACCAGGCCATCAACCCGCTGATGCTCGCCCTCGCCTCTGGCTACACCTTCGTCGCACGAGGATACGCATACGACGTGAGGCACCTGAAGGACCTCATCAAGAGGTCCATCCAGCACAGGGGGTTCGCGTTCCTCGACGTCCTGCAGCCCTGTCCGACATACAACGACATCCTCACGAAGGAGTACTGGTCGGGTGAGGGTCTCCTGGACGTTGACCTTGGAGGGAGACCGATTCCCCGAACATACAAGCTCGAAGACACCGGCTACGACGGAGTCGTAAAGTCGCTCGCGACGGATGAGATGGAGGAGAAGATCAAGCAGGCCATTATGAAGTCGTTCGAGTTCGGCGACCACACGCCCATCGGGATCTTCTATCAGAACGAACGCATCCCGATATACGAGGACAGACTGGCCCAAAGAATCCCTCCTTACAAGAACAACCCCCCCGGGAGGCAGGAGATCGCCCGGAGAGACGGGTCTCCCGCTGCGATGGTGAACGAGATGCTCGAAGAGCTCAGGGTATCCTGACTCTTCAGCCGCCTCTTCCCTTTAGCGCCCCATCGTAGAAGCCCACAGATACAAGGACCAATAACCCGACCACTTTCCATAGGTCGAGTTGATCTCGTCCAGCGTCTTACCTTCCGACCCGTATACCTTCTGGAGTTCCTCTGATAGTCGTCGGAGATTGATGGGCTGAAGGCGCTCAACCCTCCCCAGTCCCCGGAAGAGTATGAACTGAGAGGACCAGTCGCCTATCCCCTTGACCTTCTGGAGTCGCGCAGTCGCCTTCTCGTACTGAGCGGTCCTGAGGAAGTCCTCGTCCAGCTCGTCGAAAGACATCAGCAGCGACGTCAACCGCTGCATCGCCCTCTGGTTCCGCGTCGCCTCAAGGAGTTCCTTGGGCGTTGCGATGCTCAGTTTGGAGAAATCGGGGAACGCCGAGTATGTCCTTCCGTCCACCTCGAGGCTGCCGCCGAACTTCTCCGTCAGGACCCGCTTCATCTTCAGTGCTATCGGTCTTTGCACGCGCTGAGCCAGGATTGCCCAACAACAGATTTCCAGAAGCGTCGGAAATTTGACCTGATGAAGGCCCCATGATTCTTCAATCAGCGGATAGAACTTGACGTCCTCTTTCTTGGCTATGGAGTAGAATTGCTTGACATCGTCGTCGAGGCTGAGGAAGAACGAGATCCGTTCGGCGACAGAATCTTCGACCGAGACTGACAACGGCTCTCTTGAGAACAACTCGTAATTCAGCCTCGACTCCTCCCCTCCCTTCCCGCTCACCCTGAAGACGATGGTCTGCCCTTCCATCATGATTGCCTTCGTGACCCTCCCGTCTTCGACCTGCTGTTCCCCGGACATAGGCCCGAATCCTTGGAGGAACTTGAGCGACTGCCGGAACTCGAACGGCTCGACTATCGCGTCGTCAAGCTCTCCCGATGCCGAGTAAAGCGGGTTCTGGGTCAGGTCATGGCCGCATTACGGGCCACAATAATAAAGTGCGGTCTCGGTGCGTCTCTGACCCATGGCTCGGAAGATCGTCGCCTCTGCCCGCGTGCGCTCTGTGGTTTCGATAGGCTCGAGGAATCGGGCGAAGACAGAGGGGGTCAGGCGGGCCTTCAAGCACTTCCTCCGGGACGTCGATTTCAAGGAGTTGGACGTCACCGCGATGGTGAAGAACCAGCCGATGAACATGGACGAGACTGTCAAGGGCGCCAGGCAGAGGGCTGAGCTCGCGGTCAAGACGGACGGCGCGGACTTCGGGGTAGGCGTGGAGGCCGGGCTGGTAGAGCTGGCCGAGGGGTTCTTCCTCAACGTCCAGATTGCCGCGATAGTGGACACCAAAGGCCGTCTCTCGTACGGCTGCTCCTCCGGGTTCCCTATCCCGACGAGGTTCGTCGAGAGGCTCATGCAGAGCCGCGAAGAGCTGGACCGCTACACCCACGAGCTGATAGGGGCTACGAAGGTACGCGAGGAACACGGGATAGTCTATCGCCTGAGCGGGGGACGACTGTCCCGCGTGGAGATGACCGAGCAGTGCGTCTCGATGGCGCTCATCCCCTGGCTTAACGGCAAGCTCTACGGCTTCGCGTGATTGCTCAATGAGCTCTCGTCGAGCCTCGCCGCACATCCGCGCCCCTGAGTCCGTGGTCAGCCTCCTCAGGGTAGTCCAGCCGAACATGACCGTCACCATCGAGTCGAACGGGAAGGGCGTAATCGGGTTCATCGTAGACCTCCCCGGCGCCTTCGTCAGGGGGGAGGACAGAGGCGGAGGCCATGTCCAAGGTCATGGGGAGGCGAGCCGCTACCTCGCCTGGGTGGGACTCGGGAGCGGCGAGGGGAAGGTGTCCTCAGGGCGCTCCCTGGGTTCGTGGTGCAGAGATGCGCTTCGAGGCTTGCCGTGGAAGACGCCGACACCCTTGTCCTGCTGGACGCGGACCGCCGGAAGATGCGCCCCGAAGAGTTTCGCGCTCTCTCTGACCTCGCGCTCTTTTCCGGCCAGACGTTCGACGGCGTGTACCAGGGCGCGGAGCTGAAAGGATGGGTCGACCCGGCCAAGGTGAGTTCATTTCACTGGCCCTACCCGAGCACGATCGAGGCGACGCACTCCCACGTGGCCAAGACCCAGGCCTACTACCTATCGCGGCTCGGCCTGCCGCTCCAAGAGGGGGAGTTCATGATGATGCGGAGGCTCGGGCTCAACCTCCTCGGCAAGGAGTTCGAAGCGCACGCGAACAGGCCGCCCGTGGAGGTCGACGGCGAGCTGTGGACTGTCAAGAAGGTGCTGAGGCGAGTCGTCTGCCACGACCGGATCCATGCGAAGGCCGTTACGCGGATGATGAGGAAGCAGGAGCAGCTCGGCCTAATCCCTGGTTATCCAGACCCCTTCCACTCTTCGTCGCTCGTCTGACGCGAACCTTCACGGAGGATTTCAGCGCCGCAAGCTCTGGAAATGGTGGAAGGTTTATATCCAGACGACAGAGCTCGTGGCAGTTTGCGCATAGCTTGGCGGCGTCTGCGTGGAGCGCACGGGCGGAGCCCTTGCTTTGAGACGTATGACCTCCAGATGCGCGCACAAAAAGTGGAGATCTAACCGAGAAGTTAGATCTGACATGGGCTTTGCTAAACAGACGATTCCGCAGTTATGCGAGAATATTCTTGCTCCCGATATAATCGACTCCGGTTGATCCTGCCGGACCCGACTGCTAT
>Ga0209415_10015989_pt1 | contig 12111 bp, 11 predicted proteins | sample PeaSoiSIISIP2007_FD_187696 | JGI IMG/M metagenome (GOLD analysis project Ga0209415, IMG submission 187696) | Peat soil microbial communities from Weissenstadt, Germany - SII-SIP-2007 (SPAdes) (version 2) | ecosystem: Environmental > Terrestrial > Soil > Wetlands > Peat | place: Germany... | reverse complement strand
GAATCGATCCGCGACGGGGCGTTCGATTATGTGACCAAGCCGTGCCCGCTGGACGAGATCCAGATCCGGGTGCAGCGGGCGGTCGAGCGCAGGACGCTCAAGCAGCGGACGAACCTGCTGGAGCGGGCGCTGACGCCGCCGGACCAGGCGGCATCTTTCCTGGGGGAGAGCCCGGAATTCCGCCGCATGTTGCACCTGGTGGAACTCGTAGGGCCGAGCGATTCGACGGTGCTGATCGCGGGAGAGACGGGCAGCGGGAAGGAGCGGGTGGCGAAGCTGATCCATGCGCGCAGCCCGCGCAAAGCGAAACCGTTCGTGGTGGTGGACTGCGCGGCGCTGCAAGAAAACCTCCTGCAGAGCGAGCTGTTCGGGCATGAGCGGGGCGCGTTCACGGGCGCGGACAAGGCCAAGCCGGGGCTGTTCGAGGTGGCGCACGGGGGGACCATCTTTCTCGACGAGATCGGCGAGATCAGCCAGGCCACGCAGGTGAACCTGCTGCGGGTGCTGGATACCTCGGCGTTTCGCCACTTGGGAGGGACCAGCGAGATCCGGGTGGATGTGCGGGTGCTGGCGGCGACGAATCGGGATCTGCGCGCGATGGTGGGGAAGCGGCTGTTCCGGGAAGACCTGTTCTACCGGATGAGCACAATCACGGTCGACATTCCGCCATTGCGCAAGCGCGGAGGTGACATTGAGCTGCTGGCGCGGCGTTTCGTGAAGATGCTCAATGAGCGGTACGGGACGGAAAAGGTGCTGGGCGAGAGCGCGTTGGAGGCGCTGCGCGGGCACGGGTGGCCGGGCAATGTGCGCGAGCTGCTGCACGCGGTGGAGGCGGCGGCGGTGGTTTGCGAGGGCGTGGAGATTCGGGTGGAGCATCTGCCGGCGTCGGTGCAGGCAGCAGCGCCCGCGGGCGTGGCGGCACCGGCCGCGCCAGTGGCCGATGGAGGGCAGTTTCCGACGCTGGTGGAACTGGAGGTGTTGCACATCCGGCGGGCGTTGGAGTCGAGCCACGGGCATCGGGGGAATGCGGCCCAGATGTTGGGAATCAGCGAGCGGAATCTCTACCGGAAGCTAAGGGAGTACCGGTTGTTAGCGTGAGCTGCGGTTTTCTCGAGGCGCAGCGTTAGGTGGCGATACCGGTAGCGGTTCTGCCGGTAATCCGCAGCCGCCGAGACGGCAAGCCTCTGCCACCGGAGTCCCGGGCCATCGCGGAATCTGGCCCGCCCCCGGCACCCGGGATAGGCCGGGTCGCAAGCCCGGCCATGCCAGTGAATAGTTAGCGGTCTTCCCTTGCGCGGTATCGCAGCGCGAATTCCAACTGCCTGATAGCTTCGTCGGTAGCGTGGATAGCCGCCGCTTTATGGCCGCCGAAATCGTGCGGCGCCGCTTGCATGTACTCGCGTGCGTCCCTCAACGCGGTGATGGCGTTTGCAATGCGTGGGTGCATGGCGCGTTCGTTTTGTGCAAATAGCGTGATTCCTGCGCTTAGGACCACTCCCAGAACGATTCCCGAAATGAATTTCATGTCGTTTTCTCTCCTGAGCGTGCGAACAACCGCTCCCAGAGATTGTACGCCGATGCACGGTGCGGATGGAAGGTAATATTAAACCGGTCCGGCATTGTGGCGCAGGATGCCCTTATCGCCATCGATGAATGTGATCGAATCGGATAGCCGGGTCTGGTGGACTCCCCGGTGGAGCTTCAGTGCGCAATCAGATACAAGGTGCCGAAATAGACACCCGCTATCCCAAGAACCGAAAAGCTCAGAATCAGGGCCATACGTGCGGCACGTTGTACCGCCGCGTCCGCCCCTTCCATCGGGTCGTTCTTGCTGACCAGGACTCTCATCCTCTTGACCTCCTGTCGGCTGGCAGGACTGCGTCCAGCCATGTTATCGGCCTGCGAGTTGGTCTCCTCTGGCTCTCGCTTGCCGCTCCAGATCGCCCACCTTCAAGTGAAAAGCGGCTACTCTGATCCGGTACCAGACTCGCGGGTCGGAGTTTCGATCCGCGAGTTGAAACATGCGCTGGACAAACGGCCGGGCACTGTCCGGGTCGATTGAGTACTGCATCGCATCTTCAATCAGTTGGTCCAGGGTGCCAAGCTCCATCATCTTGGCCGTCACGATGGAGCGCACTTGGTTCTCCGCGCGTCGTTCCTGCGACCCGGCGCCGGCAGGGAACACTCCGACTGCCGCCCGCATCACCAGCAGCAGTTCCTTCCCATTCGACGCCTTCTCAGCCATTCGCAGGATCACGTTCTGCTGCGCCGGCGACTGCGGAGCCGCCGCGCTGGCAGCCATGTAAAGCTCCTTCAGGGCCGCGCTGACCACCTGTTCCGCTTCGGGGACAGGCGCCGCGCCGTTGCTCGCCGCAGCGTTGAAGGAAGCCAGGCTCCAGGCGATCATCACGACAACTGGTCCGCGCTTCCACATATTGGGAGCGTACATCTAAACTGGCTTTCTGAACAGAGATTTTGCACAGCTTGACGCAGATTTCGCCACAGTATAGGATTGAATGGTCCTAATATCCCATTCTTCGGTCGCGAAATGACTGGTTTGTTGAAAAACACCACACCATGACGGCCGCGAACTTAATCCGGTTCGGTGCCATCGCGATCCTTTTGACCACCGGCCTGCGCGGCCAGCAGGCGCCACCACTGAAAGCCGAGGACTGTGCCGGCTGCCATGACTCCGGCCCGCGCGTCGGAAAACGCCAGCCCGGAGTGCCCCCCGGCTTCAACGCGGCCGCCTTGAAAGCCTCCCCCCATGCTGCCCTCGATTGCGTTTCCTGCCACAGCGACATCAAAGAAGTGCCGCATCCGGAAAGGTTGGCCCGCGTCGACTGCGGTCTGTGCCACAGCGACGAGCAAACCCAGTACGGCGGCAGCGTCCACGGGAAAAAGGCGGCGCAGAACGACCCGTACGCCCCCAACTGCAAGCTCTGCCACGGCACGCACGACATCCTCCCCCCGTCCAACCTGAAGTCGCCGGTCGCCACCATCAACGTTCCGCGCCTCTGCGGCAGCTGTCACAGCGAAGGCACCGAAGTCAGCAAGACGCGCGCCATCCCGCAGACCAACATATCCGAGAATTACAAGGACAGTATTCACGGCATCGGGCTCTTCAAGCAGGGACTGACCGTGACCGCGGTCTGCACGAGTTGCCATACGGCGCACAACCAGCTCCCCCATACAGACCCCCGCTCCTCGATCGCCAAACAGAACATTGCCAAGACTTGCATGAAGTGCCATGCCAAGATCGAGGACGTGCACCGCCAGGTGATCCGCGGCGAGCTATGGGAGAAGCAGCCGCACATGATTCCGGCGTGCGTCGACTGCCATGAGCCTCACAAAATCCGCAAAGTTTTCTACACGGAGGGGATGTCCAACGGCGATTGCCTGAGCTGCCATTCCAATCCCAACCTGAAGGGCACGGGCTCCGGACAATCCAGGTCGCTGTACGTCAGTGCCGATGAATTGGCCCGCTCCCGTCATTCCCGCATCGCGTGCGTGCAGTGCCATACCGGCGGGACGCCGTCTGAGGTGAGAGCCTGCAGCACCATCAAGGACAAGGTGGACTGCTCCATCTGCCATGACAAGGAGGTGGGCCAATACCGCGAGAGCACGCACGGCACCCTGGCTGCGCAAGGCAGTCCCGACGCGCCGTTGTGCCAGGACTGCCACAGCCCGCACGGCACTCTGGGCCACCTGAATTCCGCCGATCCCACGTTTTCGCGCAACGTCCCTTCGCTGTGCGCAAAATGCCACCAGGAAGGGCAGAAGGCCGCCGTTCGGTATTCCGGCAAGCAGGACCACATCGTAGATCATTACCGCGAGAGCATCCATGGCAAGGGGCTCCTGCAGGCCGGCCTGACCGTCACCGCCAATTGCGCCGACTGCCACACCCCGCACCACGAGTTGCCCAGCCGCGACCCGCGCTCCAGCGTGAACCGCGCCAATATCGCTGCAACCTGCGCGCAATGCCACCGCGGTATCTACGAATTGTTCACCGCCAGCGTCCACAGCCCCAATGTCACTCACTCCGGGAAACCGCTGCCGGTCTGCGCCGATTGCCACTCCGCCCACAGCATCCAGCGCACGGACCTCTCCGAGTTCCGGCTGAACATCATGGACCAATGCGGACGCTGTCACCAGCAGATCACCGAGGCGTACTTCGAGACGTTCCACGGCAAGGTTTCCAAGCTGGGATACCTGAAGACCGCCAAGTGTTACGACTGTCATGGCGCGCACGACATTCTGCCCGTCAACGATCCGCGCTCGCATCTCAGCCGGAACAACATCGTCGCTACCTGCGGCAAGTGCCATACCGGCTCCCACCGCCAGTTCGCCGGCTACCTGACGCACGCCACCCACCATGACCCGAAGAAGTATCCTTTCCTGTTCGTCACCTTCTGGGGCATGACCACCCTGCTGATCGGTACGCTGGTGGTCTCCGGCGCGCACACCGCACTCTGGCTGCCCCGATCGTTCGAATACCGCAAGCAGATCCAGAACGGGCCGGCGGAAGCGGGAACCTATGTGCGCCGTTTCCGGCGGTTCCATCGCAACCTTCACCTGCTGGTTGTCTCCAGTTTCCTCGGACTCGCTCTGACCGGCATGATTCTGAAGTTCTCCTATGCGGGCTGGGCCAGACTCCTGGCCCACCTCCTGGGCGGTTTTGAAGCGGCGGGTCTGATCCACCGGTTCTGCGCCGGCCTGACCTTCACCTACTTCGGGCTTCACGCCTACGATCTGGTGAAGCAGCGGCGCGCCAGCGGCAAGACCTGGCGCCAGTTTATCGCCGGCGAAGAGAGCATGCTTTTCAATCGGCGCGATTTGCACGAACTCGCTGGTTCGCTCAAATGGTTCTTCAAGCGCGGCCCTCGTCCCGAATACGGGCGTTGGACTTATTGGGAGAAATTCGACTATTTCGCGGTGTTCTGGGGTGTAGCCGTGATTGGTGGCACGGGACTGCTGCTATGGTTTCCGGAGATCTTCACGCACCTGCTCCCCGGCTGGACGGTCAATGTCGCCACCACCATCCATAGCGATGAAGCCCTGCTGGCCGTCAGTTTCATTTTTGTGGTGCACTTCTTCAACACGCACTTCCGCCCCGAAAAGTTTCCTATGGACACGGTGATTTTCACCGAGGGCATGCCGCTCGAGGAGTTCCAGCGCGACCGTCCCAGGGAGTACCGTCAGCTGGTGGAAAGCGGCGAGTTGGCCCAGATGATGATGCCTTCGCCCGCGCCCCGCGACGTGAGATTCTGGCGCCGCCTCGGTTTCACGGCTCTGACCATCGGCTTGATCCTAATCGGCCTGATCGTCTACGCAATGCTGTTCGCCTATCGCTGAAGCAACACTGGTAGCCTCTGCCGCCAGGAGCTGGCCGCTTCGTGACCGGCTAAACTTGAACCGATGTGCGTCGGCTAAACTTAAACAGATGTGCGCCCTGGAGGAGGTGCTGATTTAGCGAGTGAACGTGGGTCTGGCTAAATAGCCTCTATGGATAGAACCACTGTCAGCGATCAACAGCTGCCTCTTTGTAGCATCGTTATCCCGACGCGCCAGCGTTTACCATCGCTTGTGAGATGTCTCGGTGCGATCGCGGCGTCCGATTACCCTATCCACCGATTGCAAGTCATCGTCGTCGATGACGGCGGCGGCGGCTCTGCGCTCGACGGCGTGGTCCGGTCTCTACGCGGCCGATTGGAGATCCGCGTCACGCACACTCCGGGCCTCGGGCCAGCAGCGGCGCGAAATGCGGGATCGAAGGATGCGGCGGGTGAGGTGCTCGCTTTTACCGACGACGACTGCCTTGTCGATTCCGGCTGGATCCGGACCCTCTGCGCGGCCATGGGATCCTCAACGCGGACGGCGGTGGGCGGCAGGACCCGGAACGGACTTCGTGACAACCATTGGTCGGCGACGAGCCAGCGCATCATCGACCTGGTCTACGCCTACTACAACCCAAATCCGGCGCAGGCCACGTTTCTGACAACGAACAATCTCGCGGTTCCCACAGAAGCATTCCGCGATCTCGGCGGCTTCGACGAGCGCTACCGCACCGCCGAAGACCGAGACTTCTGCCGGCGCTGGCTTGCCAGCGAACGGGAGATGATCTACACCCCGGAGGCGCTCGTCTATCACGAGCATCCGCTGACCTTCGCAGGATTCTGGCAGCAGCACTTCAACTACGGGCGAGGCGCGTTCCGGTTCCGCTGGGCAGCTGCAAACGGCGGGCGGGCCCGGAATATTCTGAGCTTTTACACATCCATGCCTCGCTTCATCTCCGCTATCGCCGACGGCACCAACCACGACAGTGGAAGCAATCGACGCGCCGGTCTCATGGCCGACCTGGCTCTCTGGCAGGCGGCGAACGCCGCCGGATTCGCCTGCGAGGCGGCGCGGACCGCCGTGAGAGGCGGTAAATGAAAGGCATCATATGAAGCAGACTTTGGCGCCTCGATTGAGTGTCGTGATGGTTGTTGGCGCTTGCCGCGAGCGGGCACAATACGCGCTCAACCAGCTTTGCGCGCAGACCCCCATCGACGCGCTCGAGATCGTTGTCGTCGATGTCGCGGCGCCTGGCGTCCCGCAGTTGTCGATCCCCGCCGCGGCTCCGGTGGCGATCGTGCCGGCCAACGGCCTGGAACACTGGGGCAAGGCCAGGCGCTTGGGTTTGGAGCGCACATCCGCTCCGGTGATCGCGTTCATCGAAGAGCACTGCTTCACCGAACCCGGGTGGGCCGCCGCGCTCCTCGAAGCGCACGAGGGACCTTGGGTAAGCGTCGGCTACGGCTTTCGCAACGCAAATCCCGAAAGCTCCGTCAGCCGCGCCGCAATGGTGACGGACTACGGTCTGTGGCTCGACGGGCCGCGCCGGGGGCCTGTCCGGTGGCTGCCCGGGAACAACGTTTCATACAAGCGGGAGGCCTTCCTTTCGCTGGGAGACCGGCTCGAGGGAGCGCTGGCGACCGATTTCGTCGCACATGAGACGTTTCGCGAGCGCGGATCGCCAATGTTCGTGGAGCCGCGGGCGATCGCCAGGCACATGAACTTTACAACGGTGCGTGAGACGGGGATTACGAACTATGTTTGGTGCCGGGCGATGGCGGCTCGCCGTGCGGACTCGGCCGGCTGGTCGCGAGTCCGCCGCATCGCGCAGTCGCTTGTGACCCCGGCGACCGCACCCGTATATCGCATCGCGCGGCTCTTCGGCGCGTTCCGGGACCGGCGCAAGCTCGGACAGTTCGTGGCCTCGCTGCCGGTTCTTCTGGTGGTCAGCGTATGGGCCGGATTCGGCGAAGCGGCCGGCTACGGCCTCGGCACCGGGAACGCCGAGGCCGAGCTGAAGCGATGGGAGCTCGATGTCGAACGTACCCCGATCGGCTGAGAGAGCCGCGCCGCTGGTATCGGTGATCGTGCCGGCTTATCACTCGGATTCAACGATCGAGGCGTTCCTCGAAGGCCTGCGGAAGCAGACGTTCACGGACTTCGAAACAATCGTTGTCAACAGTTCGCCCGAAGATCGGACCGCCAAGCTGGTCGCCGAGCGTTTCCCGGCCGCCCACTTCGAGCAGTCGCCGCACCGGTTGCTGCCGCACGCCGCTCGCAACCGCGGAGTCGATCTCGCGCGCGGCCGCCTGATTGTCTTCACCGACCCCGACTGCGTGTGCGCGCCAGATTGGTTGAAAGCGCTCGTCGAGGCGAGCAGGCAGGGTCACAGCGTGGTCGTCGGGGCCATGGATCTCGCGGGAAACACGGCCTTCGAACGCGCGGTGCATCTTTGCAAGTTCGCGTCGTGGCTCCCCGGCGGCCCCGCCGGACGACGGACGATCGCGCCGACTGCCAATGCGCTGTACACGCGCGAGGTATGGGAGGCCATCGGACCGTTCCGAGGCGACTCGTTCTCGAGCGATACGCTTCATAGCTGGCATGCCGCAGCCAAGGGTTTTCATCCCTGGTTCGAACCTGGGGCTTTGGTGGCGCATCATCATGGCGGCGACATACGCTCCTTCCTGCGGGAGCGGCGAACGCGCGGCGAGGACTTCGCGCGCCTGCGCATTGCCGAGGAGAAACGGTCTCGCGCGTGGGCCGCTCTGCACCTCCTCGTTTTACCGGCTATTCCGTGGCTCGAACTGGCTCGTGTGGGGCGCCGCGCGATCGGCTCCGGCTGGACGCGGGCCTTCCTCCGGACCGCGCCTCTGCAACTTGCAGCCAACACAGCATGGGCCCTCGGAGAGGCGCGAACACACGCGCGCGCCGTCTTCGTCGGGAAAAGCCGCCTGAGGGCTTTGAAATAATCGGTTGGCGGCGGAAGCGCCTGCCCCACCCGCGCGAAATCCTTCGATAGAAAAGTGGGGCAGACGCTTTCGTCTGCCAACCTGGCGGTTTCGCCGATTATTTCACAGCTCCATGATCCGCGTGGGATACACGGGCTGGGCCTGCCGCGCAGTCACCGTGGCGCCCCCACGGCATGCTGCCGAAAACACCGGATATCGCTCGCGTGGCGGCGCCGTTCATGCCGGGACAGCCCATTCTACAGTTTGCCGACTGGAGTGGCCTAATCCCAGACCCAGCGGGCGTGGGGGCCCCATTCCATTTCCCACACCTCCCAATGTCCCTTCCATCGGAACTCGGCCATTTCGAACTCCGTGCGAGTATCACGGCGGGGGATGGCGATTTCGATTTCAGTCAGGCTAGCGGTTGCGGCGGTTTTGACGGATTCACGTACGGCTGATTCGTTTGACATGGTTTCCGACGACTTTTGGAGGGCCGTCGCGGCCGAGCCCATCCTCCTTCCTCGCCTTGGCATGGTTCCCTTCCTTTCCAAGCCCTGCCGTCGCGCGACTCAGGGCAAGCTCAAGGCTTTGCTGCATCAAGCCTCGCGCGTTTTTATCGATCTGGGGGGTGGTTGACGACCGCAGAATAGCGGACTTGAACGCCACAACTAAAAGGTCCCAGAGATAAGAAGACCTTGAGCGCCGAGATGATTATGCGGCGATTCTTTGACATACGCAAGGGGGAAGGAGGCTTCCAAAAGAAGTTAGCGTGTCTTTCAGAACCAAACAGCTCCGCCAGGTACTGTTTTATCGGAGCTCGGAAGACCGCCGTCACATTCCGGCAGGTACGCACCGGTACATCCAATCCGAATCGTACTGCGACGGCATCACTGGACCAGCTCGCGGCGCAGGTACTTCAGCAATTGATATCCGAAAATGACGGCCGCCAGCAGTGCCGCAATCGCCCAGGTCACATCGCCGAGAACTCCGAACAGGGCCATCACGCGATCGCTGAAGAATCGCCCCAACGAGATGTAGACCACCGCCCCCGTGAGTTCGCCGAGGATGTCCCAGAACAGGAATCGGTGCCACGGGTAGCCGGTCGCGCCGCTGGCCAGATTGATCCAGGGTCCCAGGGGACTAAGCAGCCAGCGGGTGATGAAGATGCCGGGGCCGCCCCAGGCTTTCGCTTTGGCTTCCATGGTCTCGATGCTGGCGCGTTTTCCGAACAGGCGGCTGAGCTTGGCGGCGACGGCTGGACCTCCCCAGCGGCCGATGGCGTAACCGGCCTGATCGCCGAGGATGGCGCCGGCGCCGGCCAAACCAATAGCCCACCAGAGGTTCATGGCGCCTTGCGCAATCATGGAGCCCGCAACAATCAGGAGGAGCGTGATCGGCAGCGGCACTCCGATGGCGGCAATGATGACGATGCCGAAAAGGGCCGGCGCGCCGTACTGCGAAACTGCCGCCAGGAGCTGATCGTTCATCGCGGTTGGCCACCGGGTGGTTGCGCGGCGGCATCGATGGCGCGTTGCAGTTGGGCTATCAGTTCAGGAACGGGGCGGCGGAGGTCACGAGCGATGCGGCGAAGGCTTCGCTGATCACGCGGCTCCCGCGGATGAACCCCAATGGCCTGAAACAGCTCCGCGGCGGGGACATGGTGGACATGGGCGACAAATGGGACCGACATCCAGGCCTGGATGGGCTCATTTTCGGTGCGGATCTGCCGCACCCGCCGGCTTGCCCTGGAGGCGAAGACAAACGTGCCCGTGATCGCCAGCACGAAGGCGAGCCCAACAACCAGCGTGCGCCGCCACATTTCTCCCACAACTCAATATAGCCGGTCTCCCCCGAAACTCTGCGAACCCCCTCCCGATCGCCGCTGCAACATGCAGCCGATTCACAACGATGGGCAGTAGGGTAAGTGGCCGATATTGGCGGATATCACGGCGCAACCCGGTCTACTCCCAGCGGAACACCTTCGCTGAAAGCGCGGTGCAGATCGCAAATACGACAACCAGCGCCGCGACGTCGCCGATGTGCGCCGACCACGCCTCGCCTTTCAAGATCCCCTCAAGAAGCGACACCGCGTAGGTCAGCGGCAGCAAGCGCGCCACGATTTGAAGCGCGGGCGGCAACGACTGCACCGGCACGAACAATCCGCACAAGCCTATCATCGGATACAAAATGGCCGCTCCGATTGGTTGCGCGAAGCGCGCCGTGGGCACGATGCTCGCGATCACGAAACCGATCGACAGGATGCTCCAGGTGCTGATCAGCAACGCCATCGTAAACCCGAAGATGGGGAAGCCCGCCTGGATCGGGAAGTAGCGTTTGCCTGCTAACACCGTCAAGGCCATGGTGAGCGCCGTGAGCGTCAACTTCACCAGCACGTGGGCCGCGAGAATCGTCTGCGGGCGCAGCGGCGTGGCCCGGAGCCGTTTGAGAATGCCGCCCTCCCGGTAAATCGAGATGATCGTGACCAACGACAACACACCGCTGAGCGATATCAGCACCGCCACGAAAACAGGCAGCCCGACATGCGCGAATCCAGCGGGAGAGAGCGAGCTTGGCGTGATCCGGCCGCCTGCGAATCGGCCCAGCACCACGAAAACGAGGACCGGAAAAACGATCGAACCAAACGCTCCGAGCGGCTCGCGCAGGAAGATCTTGAGTTCCAGCCAGGTCAGTTTCCAAAGTCCACGCAGCATAGCCTGATCTCTTCTTAATCGCGAATCGAATGCCCGGTCAGCTTCAGAAAGACGTCCTCCAGGTTGGGCAGCAGGGTGCGGAAGTCGGTGATCCTGATTCGATTTTCGGAGAGACATTGGATCACCTCAGTCACGAAGTCGTCACCTTGCCCCTGAATCGTGAACTCGGCTCCCTGGCGCATCACGGTTTCCACCTGCGGGATCGCGCGCAGGCGTTCTTCGGCGAGCGCGTCCTCGGTAGCCAGAACCACCGTTCGTGTGGGGCAGTGCCGTCCCACCAATTCCCCCGGACTGCCAATGTCGATTATCTTTCCGCGCTCGATGATCGCCACGCGGTCGCACAACCGCTCCGCTTCCTCCATCAAATGAGTAGTCAAAACGACCGTCTTGCCGCGGTCCCGGATGCCTCGCACCAGGTCCCAGATGGCCCGCCGCGACTGCGGGTCTAGCCCGGTGGTCAGCTCATCGAGAAATACCACTTCCGGGTCGTTGATCAGCGCCAGAGCGATAAACAGCCGCTGCTTCTGCCCGCCCGAAAGAGTCATGAACAGCGCGTTGCGTTTGTCGGCGAGGCCGAGTTGTTCGAGCAACCGGTTCCCGTCCAGCGGCTTTGGGTAGAGAGATGCCCAGAGATCTACGGCTTCCCAGACTTTGATTCTCTTCTGGAGTTGGGCTTGTTGGAGTTGCACGCCGATCCGATTCTGCACCTGATACACGTCGCGAAACGGATCCAGTCCCAGGATCGAAATCTCACCACCATCCGGCCGACGCACTCCCTCAACGCACTCCATGGTGGTTGTCTTCCCGGCGCCGTTGGGCCCGATCAAGCCAAACACCTCACCTTCGCTGACGTCAAAAGAGACCTCGGAGACCGCCACCGTGGTTCCGTAGGCCTTGCGGATGCGTGAAACCTGGATGACGGGACGAGGAGTCGCGGAGACGCCCATACACTGCCAGGCGGCTCATGCCGCGTGGCCGGACCCCTTTCTATTGAGGTAACAAGAGAATATCAGAGCGTGGCGCCGCTCTGCTTTGCCACAGGATGGATCAGGGACTCCGAGTTGAACGCCGCGAAGAGTGAAGAATTATCTAATAACTTTAGTGTATATAGGCTC
>Ga0209415_10015988_pt1 | contig 12111 bp, 9 predicted proteins | sample PeaSoiSIISIP2007_FD_187696 | JGI IMG/M metagenome (GOLD analysis project Ga0209415, IMG submission 187696) | Peat soil microbial communities from Weissenstadt, Germany - SII-SIP-2007 (SPAdes) (version 2) | ecosystem: Environmental > Terrestrial > Soil > Wetlands > Peat | place: Germany... | reverse complement strand
CCCCGCCGGGTTCCCGGCGGGGCCTCGCTGAGCGGCAGGAGCCGCGAGTCGCTACACGTCGTAGTACAGGAAGAACTCGTACGGCACGGGCCGGATGTTGACCTCCTGGAGCTCGCGCGTGCGCTTGTAGTCGATCCAGATCTCCAGCAGGTCCCGCGTGAAGACGTCCCCCTCCAGCAGAAACTCGTGATCCGCCTCCAGGGCCGCGAGCGCGACGTCGAGCGACCCGGGCACGCTCTTGATCTTCGCCGCTTCCTCCGGCGGGAGCTGGTAGGTGTTCTTGTCGAGCGGGCCGAACCCGGCCTTCACGGGGTCGATCTTGCGCTTGATGCCGTCCAATCCGGCCATCAGCATCGCCGGGAACGCGAGGTACGGGTTGCACGTCGCGTCGGGGCAGCGGAACTCGATCCGCTTGCTTGCCGCGGCGCCTGGTCCCCCGAAGTACATGGGAATGCGGACCGCCGCGCTGCGGTTCCGCTGGCTGAAGGCGATGTTGACCGGGGCCTCGTAGTGCGGGACCAGCCGGCGGTACGAGTTCGTCGTGCACGCGGTCAGGCCGAGCAGGGCGTTGACGTGGGTGAGCAGTCCGCCGATGTAGTACAGCGCGTCCTGGCTCAACTCCGCGTAGCCGCCCTCGCTGTAGAACAGGTTCGCGCCGTTCTTCCAGAGGCTCTGGTGGCAGTGCATGCCCGACCCGTTGTCCCCGAACAGCGGCTTCGGCATGAACGTCGCGGTCAGGCCGTGGCGCCGGGCGACGTTCTTCACGATGTACTTGTATCCCATCAGGCTGTCGGCCGTCCGGGCCAGGGTGTTGTACTTGATGTCGATCTCGGACTGGCCGGCGGACGCCACCTCGTGGTGCTGCATCTCCACCTCGATGCCCCACGCCTCCATCTGGAGCGTCATCTCGCTGCGCAGGTCGAGGAGCGTATCGGCCGGCGGGACGGGGAAGTACCCTTCCTTGGACCGGATCCGGTTGCCCATCCCCGGCTGCCCGGTGTTCCAGACGCCCTCGGCGGAGTCGATGCTGTACCCCATCCGCTGCGGGAGCACGTCGTACTGGACGTTGTTGAAGACGAAGAACTCGGCCTCGGGACCCCAGTAGCTCGTGTCCGCGATGCCCGAGCCCTTCAGGTAGTCCTCGGCCTTCTGGGCGACGTACCGCGGGTCCCGCGAGTAGGGCTTCCCGGTGGTCGGGTCGTTGACGTTGCAAACGACCGACAGCGTCGGGATCTCGGTGAACGGGTCGGGGTGGGCCGTCGCGGGATCGGGCATGAGCAGCATGTCGCTCTCCTCGATCGCCTGGAAGCCGCGGATGCTGCTCCCGTCGAAGCCGATGCCCCGCTTGAACATCTTGTCGTCCACCTGGCTCGCCGGGATCGTGGTGTGCTGCCACGTCCCGGGCACGTCGACGAACTTCAGGTCCACCATCTTGATGCCGCGGTCTCTGATGTACGCGACGACGTCCTGCGCGGTCATCTCCTTGCCGGCCATGCTGTCACCTCCGCGTCCCTGCTCGGGACAGACTCTCCGATCGGAGGCGAAACAAAAACGCCTCCTGAGCGGATGCTCGGAAGGCGTCGTGGCCCCGGTACGTCGCGGTACCTGGCCCGTTTATAACACAGGGGCCACGCCGCGTCAACCAGCGCGGCGCGCCGTTCCGCGCCCGGCCATCGGACCGCGGGATCCCCAGCGATGGTGTGGAATGACCCGCCGTGGGGATATTATGGAATGTGCGGGCGTGCCCGGGTGGCTCGTCCGACGTCGGCGAGTGCGTGGTGCAGCGTGCGGATGACGGCGTTTCGTCTCGTGGTCTTGTGTGTGGTCGGCGGCTTGGTCGGCGGAGCCGTCGGCATCCGTGCGCCCTCAGAGGCCGCGTCGCCCGGCGGCGCGGACGCGCTTCGCCCCGTATTCAGCCACCTGCTTGGCGACCCGCCGACGGTGCGCGTCGATGCGGTGCCCGACGCGCGAGCGGGCGATTACACGCGGATCAGCCTGTACGCCGAGCACGCCGTGATGCAGGGGATGCGCATCGATCAGCTGTGGATTCGGTTGCTGGGCGCCCGCGTCGACGCGGCGGCGCTGCAGCGCGGCACGCTGAAGGTTCTCGCCGTTCAGGACAGCGCCATCTACGGTCGGTTGGGCGTGCAGAACGTGCAGGATTTTCTGAACCACGAGAGCGCGGTGCGGGACGTCACCCTGAGCACCGACGGCGATTCGACCACGGTCGTGGGCACGGTCGTGTATCACGGGCTGCCGACGCGCGTGCAGATGCAGGGGGCGTTCCAGGTGAACGGCGCCCCGCAGGTGCTCTTTCACATCCGGCAGCTGGTCGTCGACTCCCTGCCCATGCCGTCCGCGGTGGCCGGCGAGCTCGAGCAGCAGATCAATCCGGTGATCGACCTGCGGAATTGGCCGGTGTCGTTTCCGATCCGATCGTTCCACGCGACCGGCGGCGTGTTCGTCCTGAGCAGCCAGGCCGACGACACACAGCCCTGCGAGGCCTGCGGCGGGATGCCGGTGCAGCCGAAGCCGTGACGGCCGCCGGCGGCTACTTTCCCGTGCCGAACTTCAGACTCTGTAGCATCTGACCAAACACCGGCTCCACGGCGTCGAATGTGGACGTGGGGGCCTGGTACCCTTCGTACACGACGTCGGTCCGCCCCTGGCCAGCGGCCATGCGCGCGCCCACCTTGGTCCATCCTCTCATCGCCGCGTGATGCGCGTTGGTCCAGGTGAACGCGGCTTCTGCGATCGTGCTGGACGCGTCCGGGGCGTGCTGCTCCCCGCCGACGATCTTGAGGTCAGGGTAGCGGCTCCGTGCGACATCCGCGAGCATCTTGATCACCTGGGCGGCGTTCAACTCACCTTTGACCGCGCCGCGGGGAATGATCGTCATCTCCGTGCCCTCTTCGGGATCGTCCAGATAGAACCGGGTGCCCCCGTTCGCCCGCCGCACGTGCCACGTGATGGGGTAGCTGATCGTGAACAGCTTGTCCGGGTCCGCGTAGGGCTGGAGGATGAGGGGGTGTTTGGGCGTCGAGCCGCCCCCGCCGGTCACCGTGGTGGCCGCGCGCAGCGCCGGCGCCGCGGCGAGGACGAGGACCACAGCGAGCGCGCACGCCGCCCCTCGTTCCCACCGGCATCGTTCGGCGGACGACGAGCATCGCACCATGTTCATCGATTCTTCCCTCCGATCGCCGCTCGCGTCGAGGTACTGCGCAGGCCGAGCCGTACCTGCTCTTTCTCCCACGCGCGGCCGCATCCTTCGCCCTTCCGCGCCGGGGCCGGCCGTCGGGTCACCGCGCTGCCCGGCGCGCGACCGGGGCAGAAGGGAGTTGGGATCGCAAGGGCGAAGGCATCGTGCGGATGGGGGGATCCTCGTTGCTTTTTGTGGCCCTCGTTTGCGTGGTTGTCCCCACAATCGTCTACATCGCGCTGCTGTGGCTGATCGACCCCTACGAGCGCGAGCCGCTCACGCATGTCGCCGCGCTGTTCGTGATTGGCGCCGTCGTGGCCCCGCTGCTCACCACGTTCGCGGAAGCCGCGCTCCGCCTCCCCAACTCGGTGTTCCCCACGCTGCTGCAGCAGTACGCGGTCGTCCCGCCCAGCGTGTGGTCCGGTGCGATCGAGGAAGCGGCGAAGGCGCTGGTAGTGCTGGGCGCGTTCGTGGCCCTGCGGCGCGAGTTCGACGACACGCTGGACGGCGTCGTGTTTGGTGCCGTCGTCGGCGCTGGATTCGCGCTGGCCCAGTCGCTCGTCTACGTGCGCAGCCTGGCGCCGGTCGCGCAGATCGTCACGCTGACGCCGAGTGTGTTTCTCGGGATCTTCGTCGCCGGGCTGAACCAGTGCTTCTTCACCAGCGTGTTCGGGGCGGGCCTCGGCTATATGCGCGAGGAGGCGCCGGGACGGTGGATGCTTCCGGTCGTGGGGTTTGTTGCCGCGGCGCTCTACCACATGGCCTACGTCGGCCTCGGCACGCTGGCCGCCACCGCGCCTCGGGGCCTCGTCACCGCGCTCGGCATCGCCCACCAGATCTCGAACTGGGCCGGCGTCCTCCTCGTCCTCGTCATGGTGCGCTGGGCGTGGGAGCGGGAGCGCTACATCTTCGGCCAGACGCTGCCGGATGAGGCGGCGACCGGCGTGGTGACGCCTGACGAGTTCACATTCCTCACCAGCGTCCACCGGTTGGGTCGGCCGCTCGACGCCGTGCGGCGGGCGGGGTGGGCGCGCTACCAGGCGGACCGGGCGCTGCACGAGGCAGAGGCGGAGCTCGCCTTCGCCAAGTGGCGCCGCTCGCGCGGCGTCGGCACGGACGACGAGATCACACGCGCGCGGGACGAGATCCGGCGGCTCCGCGCGGATTCGGGAGGGCAACCGGCATGAGCGCGCCGGCGCCGCAGCAGGGGAGCAGCCGTGGGCTGTGGATCGGCGCGGGGGTGGGGTGCGGCTGCCTGTCGCTGCTGGTGGCGATCGTCGTGGTGATCCTCGTGCTGGGGGCGGTGTTCCGGGCGACGTCGAACCAGCCCGCGGCGCAGGGCGGTGGCGCGCCGGCGCAGCCGCAAGGGGGTGGCACGCCACCGCAGCCGCAAGGGGGTGGCGCGCCGGCGCAGCCCGGCGGGCTCCAGATCAACGTCGTCATGGCGAAGCTGGATCAGAACCACCAGCCGGTCCAGCAGACCAACGCGTTCCAGGCCGGCGATACCGTCGGCGCGGTCTCGCAGATGGTCGCCGTACCCGGGGACGTTACGGTCGTCGTGGCGTGGCTGAAGGTCGACGGTGACAACGCCGCGCCGCTCGCGGATCCGAAGCCCGTCCGCCTCTCCGCGGACGCGCAGGGGAAGGCCACCGTCTTTTACCTGACGGGTGCGCCCGCAGGTTCCTACATGTTTCTGATCGCCCTCCCCGGTTCGGGCGACGAGTTGCGCGAGGTCGCCGCCGCGAAGTTCACCATCCAATGATCGAGGGGGAGCCCATGTCCTGTCCACGATGCGGGGCGCAGGTGGCGCCCGGCGCGGCCTTCTGTACGCAGTGCGGATTGCCGCTCGCCGCCCCCGCGGCGGCGGTCGTCGCTCCGCCGCCGGTCGCCGCGGCGCCGGTTGTCCACGTGTCCGGCCCGGGAGAACGCAGCCTCCACTACATGGCGCTCAGCGGCGTCGGCTGTCTCACGATGGTACTTGCGGCGACGATGTTGTTGATCCTCATCGTCGAGGCGCACTCATTCTCGGCGCTGCTCGTCGCCCTGTTCATGGCCGTGCTGCCGGTGCCGATCTACGCCCTGTTGATACTCTCGCTGGAGCGCCACGTCCGGGAGCCCGGATGGCTGCTCGCCGGCGCGTTCTTCTGGGGCGCGATCGTCGCGGTGATGATCGCTTTCTTCATCAACACCGGCGCCGCCGTGGTCCTCTCAACCGTGGTCGGGCAGGAGTGGGCGAACCTGATCGCGCCGTCGTTCATCGCCCCGGTCGTCGAAGAGACGTCGAAGGGCCTCGCGTTGCTCCTGATTTTCCTGTTCGTGCGCTACCAATTCAACAACATGCTCGACGGGATCGTGCTCGGCGCGTTGGTCGGCCTCGGGTTTGCGATGACCGAGAACATACTGTACTTCGCGCGGGCGTACAATGCGGGCGGGTTCATCGGGGTCACGATACTGTTCTTCGTGCGCGTGATCCTCAACGGATTTGGGCACGCGATGTACACGGCCGCGACCGGGGCGGGGTTGGGCCTCGCCGAGGAGACGACTAACCCGATCGTCCGCGTGGTCGCGCCGATCTTGGGCTACTTCGCGGCGATGTTCCTGCACTTTGCCTGGAACACGACGAGCAGCATTATCAGCAGCATCCAGGCCCCCCCGGGGATCCAGTTGCTGGTTCTGGTGCCGGCGATGTCGCTGTTCCTGTGCGTCCCGGGGCTGCTGGTGTTGGTCGCGATCGCCGTCTTTGCGTGGCGGCGCGAGACGCGCATTATCACCGCCGAGCTTCAGGACGAGGTCGCACGCGGGGTCGTCCTGCCCGGCGAGTACGCGCTGCTCGGTAACGACCGCCAGCGGATGCAGCGGGTGTGGCACACCCTGTTCAGCTACGGGCCGCTCGCGTGGTATCTCGTGCGCCAGTTCTACAGCTTTGAGATCGCGCTGGCGTTTCGCAAGTGGCACACGGAACGTGGCGAACGCCTGCCGGCGTTCCAACAGGCGCTGAGCGAGGACGCCCACCGCCAGCACATCATCACGCTTCGGGCCCGCCTCCACGCGATGGGCGTCCCGACCGAATAGTCGTGGCGAGGAGCGACGTGCCATGACCTGTCCTCACTGCCACGCGGAGACTCCCGCCGGGAGCCGGTTCTGTCAGAAGTGCGGCACCTCGCTCGTCGCCGTTCCCCTGACTGCCGTAGCGGCGCCCGTTGCGGCACCGGGCGGACCGGTGCCGAGTGCGCTGTCTGCCGGTGTCCCGCCGGCGCCGCCGGGCGGACCGGGTATCACCCCGAGGCGTCGATCGCCGACCATGGCGGTGGTCCTCGTCGGGCTCGCACTGGTCTGCGTGCTGATACTCCTTGTCGTGGGCGCGGGGGCGTACATGCTGGTCAAGGCCGCACACCAGCCGACTTCGGCCCAACAGCCGGGTGGTCTCCGACCGACCGTGCAACCCGCAGGCCCAGGTCGCCCGGGACCCGAAGTCCCACCGGCGCAGCCGTTACCTGCCGCGCCGCCCACTGCCTCGCCGGCTCCGCCGGTCGAGCGTGCGCCTGCGGTGCAGCCGCTCACCCCGCCGCTCGGCGCGCCCCCGGGCCAGCCGCCCGCACCGCAACCGGTACCACAAGCGCCCGTAACGCCTCCGCCGCCGCGTCCGGCGGCGCCCGCCGCTCCCGCGCCGGCCGCGCGGCCACAGGCCGCCGCTCCCGCGCCACACCCGGTCGTGCCAACCGTGCGACCGCCGGTCGCTGCGCCCGCCCCACACCTGGCCGCACGGCCGCCCGCCGCTCCTCCCGCGCCGCGCGGCGGCGCGACGGCGATGAGGCACTACACGTCGCCCACGGGACGATTCGGCATCGACTACCCGCTGGGGTGGCAGATCCGCGAGCAGCAGGCCGGGGTGGTGTTCTTCAAAGACGACCCGGACGAAGGAACCGCGTTTGCCCTCGTTCCCTATCAGACGGTGCAGGGACAGGTCGGGCCGGCGCAGCTGCTCCAGCGGATGGTGCAGAACATGCGGCAGCAGTATCCAGACTTGCAGTGGACCCCCGGTCAGGCCCTGTCGCGGCCGCTCCAGGGCGTCACGATGCGGCTCATGAACGCGGACGTGCGGTGGACCGGCCGTCAGGGACAGCGCATGCAGGGCGTCATGCTCGTGGTGACCTACACCAGCGAGACCCAGCCGAGTACGCTGTTTGTGTTCATGGGCGGGCAGGCACCGTCCCTCGCCTTCGCGCCCATGCGGCCGGTGTACCTGCGGATGATGCAGAGTTTCTTCGCGCAGCACCAGCCGTAACGGCGGCCCGCGTCACCACGCCTTCTGGAGATAGGCCGGCTGGCCTGCCTTCTGCATTTCCGCTTCCCACTCAGTGACGCTCTTGCCGCCGAGGCCGATCACGTCGACGACCTGCCCGTCCGCCGTGAGGATCTTGTCGTTGCCGATCGGGACATACGATCCGTAGTCCGACGAGCCCGCGAACGTATAGCGGATCGTGGAGTCCCAGTCCTCCGCCGCCTTCCACTGGGCCTCCTGGCGCCGCTGCATCGTCTCCTCATAGATGTTGAACACCTGCCGTTGCGTCTCCAGGATGATGCGCCAGCGGTCGTGCGCGGATTTCGTCTCCGCGGCCTTCCACTGGCCGTCCGGCCGCAGGCTCGCGTTCATCGTCGTGAGCGCCGCGACCGCCTCGTTGAACCGCTGGACCGGAGCCTCCGCCACGAGCAGCGGAGAGGCGAACCACAGACCGGGCCCGCCGCTCGGGCCGGGCACCCGCATGGTCAGGACCACCATCCTGCCCCGCATCGCCACGCCGCCAGGTCCCGTCCAGACGTACTCGGCCTCGCCGCCGTCCGCATCGCCGTGCGCGACCTTCCGGACGATCGCCGCGTCCGCGCTGGTCGCGAGGTCGGGCCGGTTGCCCGTCCCGGCCAGCCGGAGGTCGGGCCGTCCCCGCATCCGCGGCAGGACGTACGACCGGATGAACTCTGCCCCCGGAAGATAGCGGAGGACGAGATACGGCTGGATGCCCCACTGGTCGCCGGCGTGGTACCAGTCGCCCTCGCGGATCGGGACCATCGGGTGCGGCGTGAAGAAGTACGGCGTCTGCGGCAGGTGCGCCTCGACGGTCAGCAGCCCCGAGGGGTCGGTCGCACGCGCGACGAACCCCGCGTCGATCGCCGGCCGGATCACCTGGAAGTCGGCGCGCCACGTCTGGGGCAGCATCGCCGTGAAGGCGTGCTCCCGCGGCTCCGCCGCCTGGCGCAAGGCGAGCGTCGCCTTGAACCAGCGAAACGTCTGGATCACCGTGTTGAGGGTCGGCACCTGCGCCGCGTATTGCGCGGCGGGCGCGTCGAAGGCGAGGGCGACGGCGGCGCCCTTCTGCGTCTGCACGGTCAGCGTACCCTTGCGCATGCCCTCAATGTAGCTGAAGGTATAGCGTAGCGCGCTGAGGTCGGGATTCGTGGACAGCCGCACCGCCTCGATGACCTTGAATTGGTCGAGCACGATGCCGAGGTTGTTGGACAGCACGAAGATCAGCGTGGCCGAGCTCGTGCCTTCCTTGACGGTGAACAGCTGGCCCACAGCTCGGGCGCCGGAGAGGCCGTCGCGACCCGCGGCCACACCCGCCATGCCGGATTCCAGAATCCGCACCGTCCAGCCTGGGGGGTACTGGAAGGCGACGCCGATCTGGTCCTGCTGGTACGGGAGCCAGCCGGGCACGCCGGCGGCCCGGGTTGGGCTGGGCGCAGCCGCGGCGCCCGCGACCGCGCCCAGCGAGGTCGTCCCGGCGGCCAGCACCGCTCCGCTCCTGAGCAAGGCGCGACGAGTCATCATGGCGTTACCCCCCCTGTTGCGCACTGTGCCCCGGCCGTGCGGCGCCGAGACGCGGCGGGCCCGAGCGCCGTCAGGCCCCGCCTGCGTCCGCCGGCGCCGTCACAAGATCCCGTCGCCGACGGACGGCCCCCAGCGCGAGCGCGCCCGCGACCGCCGCGGCGACGGCGAGATAGTACAGCAGGTGGCCGGGCGGCTGGTCGGCGGCGCGCTGGGACCAGTCGCGAATCTGCACCGCCGCGTTCCGCGACGCCACGATCCCGAACAACCCTCCGAGCATGTTGAGCAGGTCCACCACGGCGTCGACGATCACGCGCTGCGCTAGGCTAACCGCGAACCCCAGCGCGGTCGCGCAGCCGAGGGCGGCGACGGCGAGGTGCCCCCGCAGATCCGGCGCCCGCAGCACGAGCGCCATCGCGAGCGCGGCGAGGGCGGCGACGATCACGGCGTCGGTCCCGGGGAACGGAAGTGCGGCGCGCAGCACGAACGCCGGAACGGCGAACAGGGCGCCGATCCCGAACGCGTGCTGGCACCGGCGAACGGCGGCGGGAGTCAGCAACTGCCACGACCGGACCGCGGCCAGCAGGGCGATCGGCACGCACAGGGCGATCACGCCGTCGTACTCGTTGAGGACGATCTCCTGCTGGAACACGACGAGATGGGAGGCAAGCCCGAACACGGAGGCGGCGTCGATGAGGAGGACCGCGCCGAGGAAGAACAGGAGCGGAGACGGCCGCCGGAACCCGGACGCCTCGAGCGGCACGTGCCGGATCTCGCTGACGATCTCCCAGGTGATCCCGTACAGAAACCCCGCGATGCTCAAGACGCCGAGGTTTCCGGTCAGCAGCCCGCGGATATCGTACGTGGCGTAGGCGCGCAGCGCGAGGACGGCCGCGACCGACGCGACGAACCAGCCGGCGAGCCAGTCCCGGTCGATGCCCCGCCGCCAGCGGATGATCAGGACAGCGGCCAACGCGGCGAGCGCCGCGGCGGGCCACCACGTCGCCGCCCGCGACGTCTCCGCGAGCGGGTGCCCGATCGTCCACGCGCAGAGGGCAAGCCACCCGGCCGCGATCACCCAACCGAGCCACCGCTCCGGCGCGACGGACTCGAGCCCGCGCCGCGCGAACTGCGCGAGGGAGATCGCTCCCTCGACAAAGGACGCGCCCATCAGAAACCACAGCAGCGCGAGCAACGCAAACGCTTCGTTCAGCGAGATGTTCAGGAACGAGGTGAGGGCGCCGGGCCGGCGCGCGAGCACCGCGATCGCCACCAGATACAGCCCCGTTCCGCCGGCGGCGAGGCACACCCGGCCCGAGGCGGACGGCCACGGCCGGCGTGCGAGCGCCCGGGACAGCCAGAAGAACGCGGCCGCCAGGAACGGCCAGGCCACGTACCAGCGGATCGCGTGCCACGTCGCCAGCGGTGTGAGATGGGCGGCGACGCTGCTGAGCGCGACGGCCACGACGACCTGGGCCCACGTGTTCGTCCCGGGCGTCACCGCGCCGACCGCGACGGGGAGCGCGATCGCGAGGAGGTGCAGGTACGACCGTCCGACGGTCAGGCCGATCAGGACGACGAGATACACGTACTGGACCGCGATCAGCGGCCACAGCCACGCGGGGCTCTCCGCGCCCGCGGCCAGCACGTACCCCCACCCGACCGAGAACGCCAGGAGCGCGAGGGTGAGGCCCTCGATGGAGAGCGTCTGCCGCGTCCCGGCGACGTCCTCAAACGTGAACGTCGTCAGGCGCGGTTCGAACACCACGAGCAGCGGGGTGCCCACGACGGCCAGCGCGGCGAGCGCCAGGGCCGCGTGCGTGATGCGGGACTCTTCGCCCGGAAGGCCGCGCAGGTGTTTCCAGAAGTGGACGAACCGGTCCGTGTAGCGGAATCGGAGATATTCGTGCGCCACGTGCAGCGTCCGGGCCAGGGGGCTCCCGGACTCCGGCGCTCCCGGCGAACGCGTCACGCTGCGTCTCCCCGGCGCCTCAGCTCCGCCGGGCCGCTCGTCGAGACGCGGGGGAACGCCGTCGCGCCGTGGACTTCGCGGGCGCCTTGGACGGGGCCCGCTTCGGGCGCGCCCGCCGCGGCGCGGCCCGTTTGGCGGTCTTCCCGGCCGGTGCGGACGTCTTGCCAGCGCGGCGCCGCGCCGGCTTCGGCTCCGGTACCGCGCCGCCGACCGGGACCAACTCGAACCTGGCCGTCGGCGCCGGCACAGCCGCGCCCTTGACCGTGCCCGGAAGAATCCTAAACACGGGACAGAGCAGCACCTCGATCCGCCCGCCGCCGGGCGCGAACAGCGCCGAGAGGTGGAACGTGCGGAGCCCGACGATCGTGAGCGGGCCTGTCGGCGGCGTCGTCAGCCACCGCCGCACGGTGTCGTACGCGGGCGTCCCGGGAATGGCCACCGCGGTGATGCGCGTCCGGCCGTGGGCATCGCCGAACGCGAACAAAAACGGCCGGCCGTCCACGAACTGGCTGCGCCCGCCGTAGAACCTGCCGGTCATGTACACGTAGGCCGTCTCGGTCGCCGGGGCGTGCCGGAACGTCATCGTGCCGCCGGTGAACGCGACCCGCGTGGACGGCTGGAAGTCCGGGAACGGCATCGGGTGCACGCTCTCGACCTCGGTCCACTCGGCGCCGCCCGGCGCGTCGAGCGGGGTCGGCGGGAACGCCACCCCGCGTTCCGTCGTTACGCTGCGCACCGGGTGGATCTCGAGCAGGTGAGGCACCGCGGGGTGCGCGACGGACGCGTGGTCCGGCGCGAGCCGGAGCAGCCCGGTGACCGTCACGCGCTGCTGCGTCGCGATGGCCTCGTCGAGCAGGCGCGCATGCGGCGTGTGCGCGGTGCCGCCGGCGTCGAGCGTTCCGGGCCGGATGGCGTTTTGGATCACGCACGCGATCGTGCCCTCCGACTCGCTTCCGCCCGGAGACGCCGTCAGGCCGAACATGACCCCCAGGCCGTACTCGCCCTCGCCGGTGCGGCTCCTGACGTATCCTTCGATGGCGACGTCGCCCCCCGGCGCGAACCGCAGGTAGGCGAGCGGCTCCGCCCCGGTGACCACGAGATCCGGTTGGTCCGCGCCCG
>Ga0209415_10015987_pt1 | contig 12115 bp, 9 predicted proteins | sample PeaSoiSIISIP2007_FD_187696 | JGI IMG/M metagenome (GOLD analysis project Ga0209415, IMG submission 187696) | Peat soil microbial communities from Weissenstadt, Germany - SII-SIP-2007 (SPAdes) (version 2) | ecosystem: Environmental > Terrestrial > Soil > Wetlands > Peat | place: Germany... | reverse complement strand
CCTGCCGCTCGTGTCCGAGCTCCCGCCGCCGACCCCGAGTCCGCCGGACGGCCGGCCGTTCGGCCGGCCGGAACCCCCGGCCGGACGACCGGCCGCGGATCCCGCCACCGAGCCGGCGGACGGCCAGGATGACGGCATCCGCTCCTTCCTGAGCGCCTACGTCCACCGGTGGGACGAGTCGAAGCGACTTGTGGACCTGGGCCTCGACTCGCTGGATTTCGCTCGGATAAAAGGTGATTTCGCCAGGCTGTTCGGAAAGGATGTGCCGCTGGCCGCGCTCGCGAAGCCCCATCAGCGTCTCGGCGAACTCTATTCATTCCTCGCCGAGCATGAGCATGCCGACGACTGCCGGAGGTGAGGCTGTGTCCGTGAACGCCGGAGCGCGCGACGCGGAACTGGCCGGCGGCGCGGCCGAGCTGGCCGAGCTTGTTGCGGCGACGCGAGACGACGATCCGATCCAGTCGGCGTTCTCGCCGGCCGGCGCGGTGGTCCCGCCCCGCGAGGTCGCCCGGGAGCGGATTCAGCTGGCACAGAGCCTGCGCGGACCGTTCGCCGCTTGGTGGCGCTCCTACTTCCCCGGCGGCGAGGGCGCGAGCGCGTCGATGACCGACCTCTGGCGGCTGTACCTCCCGTTCGGTCAGTGGATCCTGCGCGAGAAAAGGAGACGCCGACCCGGCGAGCTGTTCGTGATCGGGTTCAACGGGAGTCCGGGTGCGGGCAAGACGGTTCTGACCAATGCCCTCGCCGTCGTGCTGAACCATCTTCTCGACCGGGAAGCCGAAGGGCAGGCAATCGCCCGCAGCGGCGACGACTGGTACCTCGGCAAGAGCGAGCGCGAACTGCTGATCAGGCAGGGTTACGATCCCGGCTTACCCGGTGTCTCGAACCGGGCGCTGCCCGGCACGCACGACCTCGACTGGCTGAAGCGGAATCTGCTCGAAATGGAGCGGAGCACGCATCGAAGTACCATCAGGATGGGCAACTTCGACAAGAAGTCTGACGATCAGCCCACAGGTCCGGACCGGTACTTCGAGGTGCGGGGCAAGGTCGGCGTGTTCCTGTTCGACCTGTGGTTCGCCGGTGCCGATACCGATGTCGATCCGATGAGACTGCCGGACGGCCTGCGGCGCAGGGTCGCGGAAAACCTCCGGCAGTGGCGCACCGTATTCGACCGCATGGACGCGCTATGGAGTTTCAACTGGCCGTCCTTCGAGCAAATGGTGCAGGAACGCGAAATGCAGGAACGCCTGGCCGAGCAGCGCCGGGGCGCGCGCGGCATGAGCCCCGAACACATCCGTGCGTTCATGAGTTACATGATCGAGCGGGCCTGGGACTGGCAGACCACATCCCCCATCCCTCCGGACCGGGCGATCACGTTCCGGGCCTGGCGTGACACGAACCACCGGGTGGTCGCGGTGCGAAGAGCAAGTCGGGCATCGTGATGCGGGCGAGGCGGTCGTCGTCTCCCGTGCCACCGGTTGCGCGGACGTTTGCGATGCCGGACGTTGTCCGCCAGTACCGCGAGCTCGCCGAGGAGTCGGCGGGCAGCTCCGGCTTCATCCACGACACCCTGATCATCGGCGGCGGGGCGGCAGGCGCTGGCGTGCTGCGGGACCTGGCCTCCCGCGCCAACGCCAGCGCGATACTGGTCGACCGCGGCCCGTTCGGCGGCGAGACGTCGAGCAAGACCGGAAAGGCGATCCATGCCGGGATCCGGTACCTGAGGATGGCCTTCCATCGGCTGCTGCTCGCGTTTCACCTGCGCAAGGACCCCAAGATCAGGCAGACGTTCGCGCAGAACATCCGGGGCATGTGGCTCGACCTCAAGCTGGTCTGGTACGGGACCCGCGAGCGGAAGATCCTGATCGAAACGAGCAGGAACGCGGTCGAGGAAATCTCCAACATCGTGTTCGTGCTGCCGGACAGCCCCGAGAAGAAATGGGCCGTTTTCTTCGGGATATCGCTGTACGAGCTGTTCGCGGCGGTGTGGGCGTGGTGCAGCCTGGTCCCCAGGTTCAGCCGGGTCAAGCTGTTCTTCAGCCAGGAATCACTGCACAGGGAGCTGCCGAACCTGGCAGCGGACGAGGTCCTCGGCGGCATCCGGTACTGGGACGGAAAGGCCAACAACGACAAGATCCTCGTCCTCAAGGCGATTCGCGACGCCTACTACCGGGGGTCCGGATCGCATCCCATCCGCGCGATGAGCTACGTCGAAGTCGAGAATTACGAGTGGAAGTCCGATGGCGGGACTGGTTACTTCCTGGCGACGCTGGGCCGACGCTTCGAGCATGACGGGCTGCCCGAACAGGTGACCGTAAAGGCGCACACGATCGCCAATGCCGCCGGCCCGTGGGTGGATCAGGCCAGGAACCGGACGGCACGGCCGGACGGGAAGAAGTCCGTGGTGTACTCCCGTGGCTCGCACCTGGAGGCGACAAACCGGTTTATCCACCAGAGCCTGTCGGAGGATCCTCGTCTCCAGGTCGGACTGGTACCGCTCAACGCCGAGCGCCAGCACTATCTGCGGCCTTTCCACCAGCACGGCCTGTGGTACATCCAGTGCACGACCACGGACCGCGCGCACAGCGACCCGGACCTCGTCGTGCCGCTGGAAGACGAGATCGAGGAACTGCTGCACTCCTACAACGACCTGGTCGACAGCCGGTGGAAGATCGGAAGGCGGGACATCTTCAATGTGTTCTGCGGAATCAGGCCGCTCGCTGCCACCGATGGCGGCGAGGTCGCGGTCCAGGACATCTCTCGCATGTTCAGGATCAACAAGCGGAGATGCGGCGGCGGCATCGTCTACGACATGGTGAACGTCAAGCTCACCGAATTCAGGTGGGCTGGTCGCGTGGTGGCCGATTTGATCGCCAGGGAACTGCGGAAGAAGAAGATCAAGAAGCTCGGCAGGTCGACGACGCACCGGCTGCAGTTCCTGGCGGTCCGCGACGAGGAGCGCTTCGCGCCCAACTGGGCCGACGCGCCGCGGCGTGACCGCGAATTCATCCGCGAGAAGGTGGAGCACTACGTGAGCTACCTGATGGCGAACAACTACGCAGACTACCTGCTCAACTTCGGCGGGATCAGGGACGCTGTGGTGTTCGACGACGCGGGCCGGTGCGATCTCGACCTCGAGGTGCTGGACCTGGTGCTCCAGGAAATGGCGACCCTGCTGCACTGGCGCCATCAGCAGCGCCAGAACGAGTGGCGGGCGTTCAGGGAGGTCTACACGCGCAATATGACGTACGCGGATCTCGGAGAACGCGTGCGGAACCACGATCCAGCGGCGGGTTCGCTGTGCGTCCATCACGCTCGGACCGGCGAGATCGAGTGACAATCCGGAACGGGAGCCAGGCATGTACGTAGAGAAGGACGCAAGTCTGCACGACATCAAGGGTGAGGTCGTCGCCGTTATCGGCTACGGTATACAAGGGAAGGCCTTCGCTGCCAACCTCCGCGACAGCGGCATCCCTGTCGTGGTGGGCAACCGTGCTGATGAATACCGGGAAGCCGCGCTCAAGGACGGCTTCGACACCCGGCCTATAGCCGATGCCGTCAAGAGCGCGTCGGTCGTCATCCTGCTCATTCCGGATGAAGCGCATCCGGAAGTCTACAACTCACAGATCGCGCCGCACCTGAACGATGGTGACTTGTTCATGATCGCCCACGGCTTCTCCATACGCTTCAAGCGGATCGATCTCGCGCCCAATATCGACGCGGTGCTCCTGGCCCCGAAGATGTTCGGAAAGCCGATTCGACAGCGGTACACCGAAGGCGGCGGGGTGCTCGCGTTCATAGACATCATCCAGGACAGCTCGGCCCGGGCGCTGCGCCGGGCGCTCGGGATCGCAAAAGCCGTCGGCTTCACGCGTTACGGCGTCATGCCCGTGTCCTATGTCACCGAAACAGAGCTCGACCTTTTCCAGGAGCAGTTCCTGACTCCAATGCTGCTTGACGCGTTCAGGATTGCTTTCGAAGTGCTGGTCGAAGCCGGTTACGACCCCATTCCCTCGCTGCTCGACATGCACGCTTCCGGGGAAATGGCGGCCATGATGATCGAGGCGGCTTCGGTCGGCCTGTTCGAAGTTATCGAGCAGCAGAGTTCGCCAACCTGCCGATTCGGCGTCCAGCGGTACCTGGGCAAGCTGATCGGAGAAGAGGTGAAGGCCAAGGGCAGGGAAATCCTGGAGGACATCCGCGGCGGTGGCTTTGTCGAAGCACTGACGAAGGAGGCCGAGGCGGATTACCCGAGCCTTTCCGCCTATCAGGCGATGTACCTGGCGAGTGACGTGACGAAGACCCATGACAAATACCGGGCCATTCTGGGCTCGGGATAGTCGATCAACCGCTTCCGAGCTGGGAAGAGCGGATCAGAAAGGGCTGGGAGAGTGCTGCGGAATATCAACGAGAGCGGGAGCGGACTGCAAAGACCCGGCTCGCTTGCCGCGAAGGACGCGCGCCACGTCCTGCACCCCTGGGCGGACCTGAGCGCCCTCGGCACGCAGAAGTCGCTGATCGTGTGCGAGGCGCACGGCGTCGAGGTCATGGACAGCGCGGGCAAGACGTACCTCGACGCGATCGGCGGGATGTGGTGCGTCACCGTCGGATACGGGCGCCAGGAACTCATCGATGCCATGCAGGCTCAGGCACGCAAACTTCCGTACTTCACGCCGTTCGGGGATGTCTCCAGCGAGCCCGCCGCCGAGCTTGCCGCACTGCTGGCGACGCTCTCCCCCGGAGATCTGAACAGGGTTCACTTCACCACCTGCGGCTCGACCGCGGTGGACTCCGCGGTGCGGATCGCTCACTACTACTTCGGCAGCCGGGGACGCCCGGAGAAGCACCATGTCCTCTCGCGGGTCAACGCCTACCACGGGAGCACCTACCTGGCGGCCTCGCTCTCCGGCAAGGTGGCGGACCGAACTCACTTCCGCTACGAGAGCGAGTGGGTGCATCACCTGGAGAGCCCCGCCTTCGACCCGGACTCTTCCCCGGTGTCCGCAGCCGAGCGACTCGATCACCTGATCGAGGACATGGAGACGGTCATCGCCGGCATCGGCCCGGAGAACGTCGCGTGCTTCATCGCGGAGCCGGTGCTGGCGTCGGGCGGGGTGCTGATCCCGCCGCCCGGTTACCACGAAGCGACCATGGACATCTGCCGGCGGCATGAGATCCTGTACATCTGCGATGAGGTGGTCTGCGGTTTCGGCCGGCTGGGTCATTTCTTCGCCTCGGAGGCAAGGTTCGGCATCGTGCCGGACATGCTGGTCACGGCGAAAGGGCTGACGTCGGGGTACCAGCCGCTCGGTGCCGTGCTGATCTCCGACCGCATCGCCGACGCCATGGCCAGGGCCGCCGACCCGGCCAAGCCTGTGTTCTCTAATGGCTTCACCTATTCGGGGCATCCGGTCGCCTGCGCGACGGCCATCGCCAACATCGACGTGATGCGACGCGACGACATCTGCGGGCACGTGCGTGACGTCGGCCCTTATTTCGTCGAGCGGCTGCGAGAGCTGCGCGCCTCGCCCATCGTGGACGCGGTGCGGGGCGATCACCTGATGGCCTGCGTCGAGTGCCACGTTCCCGGCGAGTTCGGTCCGACCGCGCGCAACCAGGCGCTGGCCGGCCGCGTCGACGCCTACTGCGAGAGCTCGGGGCTGCTCGTCCGGCCGTACGAGAACCTCTGCATCATGTCCCCGCCGCTGATCATCACGAAGAGCGAGATCGACCGGATCGCTGACATCGTGGCCGATTCGCTCGCGCGGGCCGAACGCGACCTTCGGGCGTGACCGCATGGAAGCACCCCCAGCCATCCTCGACTGCCGTGGCCTGACACCGGCGCTGACCGTATTGCGGATCAAGCAGGCCCTCTCTTCCGGCCCGGCTCGCGATACCCCGCTGAGCGTCATCCTGGGGGCCGAGTGCACGCGGGAGCACATCTCGAACGCGCTCGGCGAAGTGGCCACCCGCGTCCGGTACGTGGCCCCGGACCCAGGCGCTGGACCGCATGCCGCCGCGCCTGGTGACCGCCGGCCGGCGGAGGCATCGCCGCCGTGGTGGCAGCGGCCCGATCTCTGCTACCGCGACGACCGCCTGCACCTCGGCGGGGTCGATATGCAGGAGCTGGCCACGCAGGTCGGCACGCCGACATATGTGTGCCTGGCCGATCGGGTGCGGGGAAACATATGGCGCGTATCCGACGCGCTGGCATCGGTCGGCGTCAACCACCGGATCTACTACGCGATCAAGGCCAACAGGTCACCCGCCCTGCTGTCGTACCTGCGGGCACTGGGCCTGTGCGGCGTCGACGTCTGCTCGTCGGGTGAGCTGATGCACGCGCTCGCCTGCGGGTTCCCGGCCGGCGCGATCTCCTTCACCGGTACCTCGCTGTCAGGCCGGGATCTCGAAGTTCTGCCGCGCTTTCCGAACCTGCGGGTCAACCTCGATTCGCTCTCGTCCCTGAACAGCCTCGGGCGAGCCTGCCCTGGCCGGGAAGTCGGCCTGCGGATCAACCCCGGAATCGGTCTCGGCTACCAGGACAATGACCGGTTAGCCTACAGCGGCGCCGCGACCACGAAGTTCGGGATCTACCTGGACCACGTCGACGAAGCGATTGCCATCGCCGACAGGTGGGGCCTGCGGATCGTCCGCCTCCACTTCCACGCCGGATGCGGCTACCTCGACGCGCAGCTCGACCGGCTACAGGACGCGCTCGACGCCGCTAACGCGTTCACCGAGCACTTCGCGAACCTGGGGGAGATCAACATCGGCGGCGGGCTGGGAGTGCCGCATACCTCCGCCGACAAGCCGCTCGACCTGGAGCGCTGGGCCGCGGTGATCGCGCGGCGGTTCGCGGGCAGGGGGCTGCTCGTCGCGGTTGAGCCGGGAGACTACCTGGTCAAGGACGCCGGCCTGCTGCTCACCACGGTCACCTACGTCGAGCGGCGCAGGGACGTGCTGTTCGCCGGCCTTGACGCGGGCTTCAACCTGGCGATGGAACCCGCCTTCTACGGTCTGCCCTGCGAACCCGTCGCGGTCGCGCCGCGGTGGGACGAGGGTACGGAGACGTACACCGTTGTCGGCAACATCAACGAGGCGCTCGACATGTGGGCAGTGGGCCACCGCATGGCGCGACTTCGAGACGGCGACCGGGTTGCGCTGATCAACTCCGGCGGCTATGCGGCATCAATGCGCTCCGACCACTGCCTCCGGGGAGAGGCAAAGGAAATTCTGCTGATCGACCAGGAACCCGTGGGCGCGCCTTAGCTTGCTCACCTTGCTCACCTTGCTCACCTGGAGGTTGATAAACATGCGGTCGGACAGCGCTCTGGCAGCCCGGACACACACCTCGGACAACTCCCGCGAATCCATTCCAAGCTTCGCTTTCGATCCTTCCGATCCGTGGACGATGACGTTCCAGGCCGGACTTGAGCGCGCTGAGCTGAGCGGCAAGCGCGTGTACGAGGTCGGCGTCGGCAGCGGCGCGAACGTCGCTTTCATGTTGCGGCACTGTGCCGCGTCGCTGGTTCTGGGAAGTGACCTGGACCCCCGGCTGCCGGCGCTGGCGCGGAGGTTCGTGGCCGAGGTCGCGCCCGATCTGCTGGACCGGTTCCGCCCGATTCAGGGCTCGGTCAACCTGATCGACCTACCCGGCGGCATGGCCGAGGCGACCGTCGCGGACGTGGTCGTGGCGTGTCTTCCCCAGGTGCCGGACCCGGAGGACGTGATGTACGGGCAGTTCCACCGCGCCCAGCTGAAGATGGCGCCAAGCGCCGGGCAGCGGATGGACGACCACATGGCCCACTACTACCCATGGACGTCCTTCAACGACTACCCGTTCAACTCCGTGGGGCTGGGCCTGATCGAGGCCCTGCTCAGGAAGGTCAGATCGTGCGCGCCCCGCGCCCAGGTAGTCCTCAACCTCGGCTGCCGGAGCGGCAAGGAGGTCTTGCTGAAGTTGTTCCGGTCGAACGGCTATCGACCCGAAGAGCTCACCTCGCGCATCGTGGGGCAAGACCAGCGCACCGACATCTCGTTCTTCGTCGCGCTGGAGGCCGCGATGCGGGGAACGGGATACGAGAAAGACTTCGTGTGCGAGTTCTACGCCGATCCGCGAGGCCGGTACCCCATCTCGGCGTGCGAGGCGAAGGAGCGGCAGAGCGCCGACCCCGCCATGGCAGTGTTCCACGAGATCTGCGTCCTGCGTGGCCACCCCCGGCGCAGGCCAGTGGACAGGCCAATACCGCCTGGCCCCGATAGCGGCCGCGCGTGATCGCGCGTGATCAGGAATCGAGTACGCGAGGTGATGCGGTGAACACCAGCTCGGGTGCGGTCGCACCGACCTTCCACCGGGTCGGGCACGGGCCGCCGTTCAGCGTTCCGGTCCGCAATCGCGCGTTCCTCGCCGGATCGGCGCACGACAGCTTCCCGGAGAGCGTGCCGGACGTCGGCGAGATGATCCCGACTCTCGCTGCGCAGGAAGCGGACCGTCCGCGTCCCGTGCTCGCGGCGGCGATCAGGGACGTCATCGACGAGGCGCTGCCGGAGTCCGGCGGGGTTCTGCTGCGGGGCCTGCCGCTGACCGACAAGGCCGGTTTCGAGCAGGTCGTGGCCGACCTGGGGTATGACCGCGTCGGCTATCAGGGCGGCATCGCCGTGCGGAAGAACGATTCGGGCGTGGCGCTTAACGCCAGCCAGGAAGACCACCGGATCACGCTGTCGCCCCACAACGAGATGGCCTACCTGCCCAGTTACCCGCGGAAGATCTTCTTCTTCTGCGAGAGCGAGGCGTTAAGAGGGGGAGAGGTTCCGATCAACGACATCCGCGAAACAGCGAAAATCCTCCCCGGGCACATCCAGGCGGCGTTCCGCGCCCGTGGCCTCCGGTATCACCGGCACCTCCCGCGAGTGTCGTCCCGTGGTGAAATGGGATGGGTCGAGACCTTCGGGACGCAGGACAAAGGGCTTGTGGAGCAGCACTTGCGCGAATCGGGCTTCGAGTTCCAGTGGAGCGACGACGACCGGCTCCGGTACCACTACTACGCAGACGCGTTCATCGCTCACCCCGAGACTGGCGAGGAGCTGTGGTTCAACCAGGTGACCGAGCTGCACTGCTCCTACTGGCGGTCGCACCCGGATTTCCCGAGCGATCTCCCCGACCACGAGTACCCGGCCACGACCACCTACGGCGACGGGACCGCGTTCGATGAGGACCAGATTTCGTTCCTGCGGGGCGTGATCTGGCGGACCACGCGGGCAGTGAGGATGAGGCAGGGCGATGTGCTCGTCCTGGACAACCAGGTCCTCCAGCATGGGCGCTTCGCGTTCGAGGGCCCGCGCAGGCACTTCGTTAGCCTGATGCGGTGACGGCCGGCCCAGCTTGGCCTGGTCGCGACTCCTGCGCCGGGGATCGCGAATACCTGCGTTATGGAGGGGCGCCGACCATGCGCGTTCAGAAGCCAGTGCTCAAGCCTGCGAGGCCATGGTTCTCGTCGGGTCCCTGCGCCAAGAAGCCCGGATGGGACGTCCGTGAGCTCGGCGGCGCGTTCGTCGGCAGGTCTCATCGGCATCCGGCTGGCCAGGAGAAGCTTCGCGAGGTTATCCGGAGATCGGCGCATATTCTCGGATTGCCGCCGGGCTACCAGGTCGCGATCGTCCCGGGTTCCGACACCGGCGCGATCGAGATGGCGATGTGGAACCTGCTCGGACACACCGGCGTGGACGTCTGCTGCTGGGAGAACTTCGGTTACACCTGGCTCGACGACGTCGTGGCACAGCTGAAGATCGCGGACGTGACGGTCCACAGGGCCGACAAGTACGGGTACCTGCCGGACCTCACCCGGGTCAACTTCGACCACGACGTCGTCTTCACCTGGAACGGCACTACCTCGGGGGTCTGCGTTCCGGGTGCCAGCTGGATACCCGGCGACCGCAAGGGCCTGACCATCTGCGACGCGACATCCGCCATGTTCGGGATGGAGATCGACTACGCCAAGCTGGATGTCATCACCTGGTCGTGGCAGAAGGCGCTGGGCGGTGAGGGCGCGCACGGGATGATCGCCCTGTCCCCGGCCGCCGTCGAGCGCCTGTCGGTATTCCAGCCCGACAGGCCGCTGCCGAAGATCTTCCGGCTCACCCGCAACGGCAAGCTGATCGGCGAGGTGTTCGACGGATTCACCATCAACTCGCCATCCATGCTCGCCGTCGAGGATGTTCTTGTCGCGCTGGACTGGTGTGTCGAAGTCGGCGGACTGCCCCAGATGATCGCGCGCTCGCGCAGGAACCTCGAGATCGTGGCGCGATGGGTCCGCGCCGCCCCGCACGTGGCGTTCCTGGCCCATGATCCGAGGACGATCTCGTCGACGAGCATCTGCCTGAAGTTCTGCCACGGCCTCTTCGATGAGCTGTCCGGCTCGCAGCAGGCGGGCTTCGTGGGCCGCGTGTGCGCGAGGATCGAGGAGAATGGCGTCGGGTATGACATCGGCTCGCACCGTGAGGCCCCGCCCGGGATCCGGATATGGGGCGGTCCCACCGTCGACGCGGTTGACATCGAATTACTATTGCCCTGGGTGGACTGGGCGTTTTCGGAAACGGTTCGGGAATTTACATGAGCCTGCTGGTCGGGGCGCTCCTCGCCCGCGCAAGAAGAGAACCTGCGCAATCGTCGCGCCTCGAAGGGCCGGCGGATGTTGCCATTCCGCTTATCGAGTATTGATATCAGATGATTGACGCGTTCACTTCAGGGCTGGTCCGCTTCGCCGAACATCTCGCGGACGAGAGCCGCCGCTTGCTCGAAGGCGCGGCGCCAGAGCAGACCCGTATTGGCCTCAAGGCGGACAACAGCTTCGTCACCGAGGTGGATCGCGCTATCGAGACGAGACTGCGGGAGCTGATCGGGGAGACACAGCCTGATCATGGCATCATGGGGGAGGAATACGGCTCGCGCGATCTGGACGCGGACGTGGCCTGGATCCTGGACCCGATCGACGGCACGGCCCCGTTCATCGCCGGAATACCCGTGTACGGCACCCTGATCGGCGTGAGCCGGCTCGGCAGGCCCTGGATCGGGGTCCTCGACTATCCCGCGACCCGTGATCGGTGGGTGGGCGTGAACGGGGCCTTTGCCAGGCGAAACGGAGTGACGGTCAGGACGAGGCGCTGCGCCGATCTTGCCTCTGCGCTCGCGACCTGCTCAAACCCCGATTTCTTCCAGCCCGACGAGTACCTGGCGTTCGCGCGGGTCAGGGACGAGGTCCGGTACACCTTGTACGGGGCCAGCTCGTTCGCTTATGCGATGCTCGCGAGCGGGAAGACGGATCTCGCCGTGGACAGCGGCCTGAAGCCCTACGACCTTTTCGCGCCCGCCGCCGTCATCGGCGGCGCCGGCGGCGTCATGACGGAGTGGTCGGGCGCCGAGCTGACCCTGAGGTCCAAGGGGCAGGTCGTCGCCGCAGGAGACCGCGACCTGCACACGGCGGCACTCAGGCTGCTGAACCGAGCGGGCAGCAGTCCGGCGTGACTCCGCGTGACAAGCTGAGATCTGACTGACCGGATATGCGCGCCTCAGACGGCGCAGACAATCCACCCCGGTGCCGCTACGCTCCTCCTAGTTTGAGCCGCCCCGCCACGCTCGGTCCGCCCTGGCAGACAGCACGGTCGCTTCAAGATCGCGTACATTGGGAGGAGCTGAATCGCGTAATATTGATATCGTAATATTGATATTTCGTGTTCTGCGAGAGGACGACCTGCCGATCGTGGTATTGGGGATGGGGGCCTGTCCAGCGGACGCTACGGGGAGTAGTCTCGCGGCGTGGCTGACCGCGCTGACTACCTGGAGCTGACGGTCGGTCAGGCGCGGCAGCAATTCGAAGCGCTGCTGCGCAGGCGGCCCGCGCCGAGCGGCAGGCAGGTGGTGTTCTTGCCGGCCGAGACGCTGCTGTGCCTGGCGGCGTCGTTCCTGGTCAATCACCGGCGGTTCGGCGGGAGGACCGCGCACCAGGCGCCAGAGCCGGTCCCATCCTTAGCCCGGTTGTTCTCCCGGCCCCCGTCGAGTGTGCTGGCGAAGATGGCGAACCTCGACGGCTCGCGTTCCCACGGCGGCCGATGGGACGTC
>Ga0209415_10015985_pt1 | contig 12115 bp, 8 predicted proteins | sample PeaSoiSIISIP2007_FD_187696 | JGI IMG/M metagenome (GOLD analysis project Ga0209415, IMG submission 187696) | Peat soil microbial communities from Weissenstadt, Germany - SII-SIP-2007 (SPAdes) (version 2) | ecosystem: Environmental > Terrestrial > Soil > Wetlands > Peat | place: Germany... | reverse complement strand
CGCTCTCGGGCTCGCGCAGCGCGTCGAGCAGCGCCGACCGGATCTCCGCGATCTTGCCCTCGTGCTCCACCTTCAGCCCGAACACGTCCTTGAGGTAGAACACGTCGACCACCCGTTCGCCGTAGGTGGAGACGTGCGCCGAGGCGATCTGCAGATTGAGGCGCGTGAAGGCCGAGGTGACGTCGTAGAGCAGACCGAGCCGGTCGCGGCCGTTGACCTCGACCACCGTGCAGGTGGCGCTGGCCTTGTTGTCGACGATCACCCGCGGCGGCACGCTGAACAGACCCATGCGGCTGGGGCTGGAGCGGCGGCGGCTGGCGACCTCGCGGTCGAGGCGGATGCGGTCGGCCAGCGCCTGCTCGATGTTGATCGACAGCTTGGCGAGCCGCGTCGAGCTGGCGAAGGCGCCGCCCTCGGCGTCCTGGATCAGGAAGGTGTCGAGCGCCATGCCGTTGGCCATGGTGATGATCTTGGCATCGACGATCGACGCGCCCGAGAGCGCCATCGCCCCGGCGATCTGCGCGAACAGTCCGGCATGGTCGGGGGTGTAGACGGTGATCTCGGTCACGCCCTGCGCCGCGTGCACGCGCGACTCGACGGTCAGCGGCCGGTTCTGCATCTCCGCCTCGCGCACCAGCAGCGCGTGGCGCAGATGCGTGGCGGTGTCGAACGACACCCAGTAGCCGGGATAGCCGCGCGGCAGGTGCGCCTCGATCGCCTCGGGCGGCCACACGCCCTTGAGCGCCTGGCGCAGCGCCTGCTGCGCCTGCTCGACCCGGCGCTCGCGCTCTTCGACCTGGATGCCGCCCGACATCATGTCGAGCGCGCTGCGATAGAGCGAGCGCAGCAGCCCGGCCTTCCAGGCGTTCCATACCGCCGGACCGACCGCGCGCACGTCGGCCACGGTGAGCGCAAGCAAGAGCTTGAGTCGTTCCGGGCTTTGCACCACGGAGATGAAATCGGCGATCGTCTTGGGATCGTAGATGTCGCGCTTGTAGGCGGTGCGCGTCATCAGCAAGTGATGCTTCACCAGCCAGCTCGCGGTCTCGGTTTCCTCCTCGGACAGGCCCAGCCGCGGCCCGAGCTTGAGCGCGATTTCGGCGCCGAGGTCGGAATGGTCGCGGTTGCGGCCCTTGGCGATGTCGTGCAGGAACAGGGCGAGATAGAGCGCGCGCCGCGAATTGTCGGCGGCGACGTTGCGCATCACCTCGGTGGCGGCCGGCGCCTCCTCGGCGAGCTGGCCCTTCTCGATGCGGTGCAGGATGCCGATCGCCTGGATGGTATGCTCGTCGACCGTGTAGACGTGGTACATGTCGTACTGCATCTGCGCCACCACCCGGCCGAAATCGGGGATGAAGCGGCCGAGCACCCCCGCCTCGTTCATGTGACGCAGCGCTCGTTCGGGATCCGTGGGCGCGGCCAGCATGTCGAGGAACAGGCGGTTGGCCTCCGGGTCGCGGCGCACGGCGGCGTCGATGCGCTTGAGGTTGCGCGTGATCTGCGACAGCGCCGCCGGGTGCACGTCGAGACCGTGCGCGTGCGCCACGTGGAAGATACGGATCATGTCGGTGGGATCGCGCGCGAACGCGTCGGGCCTGGCGATGTTGAGCCGCGCGCCTTCGACCACGAAGCCGTCGAGCTGGCGCGGCGCGCCGGCGGCGCGGAAGCCGGGCGGGCGGCGCTTGTTCTGCATCTCGAGCAGGGCGCAGAAGATGCGCGTCAGGTCGCCCACGTCCTTGGCGATCAGGAAGTAATGCTTCATGAAGCGCTCGACGCCGAGCGAGCCGCCGTGATCGGTGTAGCGCATGCGCCGCGCCAGATCGGGCTGGATCTCGAAGGTCAGGCGGTCTTCCATGCGGCCGCTGATGAAGTGCAGGTGGCAGCGCACCGTCCACAGGAACTGGCGCGCCTTGGTGAAGCGCTGGGCGGCGTCCTGCGATAGGTGCCCGAGCGCCACCAGCTCGTCCACTTCGGCCACGCCGTAGAGGTACTTGGCGATCCAGTAGAGCGTGTGCAGGTCGCGCAGCCCGCCCTTGCCGTCCTTGACGTTGGGCTCGAGCACGTAGCGCGGCTCGCCCAGCTTGGCGTGGCGCTCGTTGCGCTCGGCGAGCTTGGCTTCGACGAACTGCTCCTGGGTCCCGGGCACGACCTCGGCGCGGTAGCGCGTCGTCAGTTCCTGGAACAGCGCCTGATCGCCCCACAGCCAGCGCGCCTCGAGCAGGGCGGTGCGGATGGTGAGGTCGGCGCGGGCCTGCTTGACGCACTCGCCGACCGAGCGGGTGGAATGGCCCACCTTCAACCCCAGGTCCCACAGCAAATAGAGCATGAATTCGACCGCCTGCTCGAGCTTCGGGTCGCGCCGCTTGGGCATCAGGAACAGCAGGTCGATGTCGGAGTGGGGGAACATCTCGCCGCGGCCGTAGCCGCCCACGGCGACGATGCTCATGGGGTCGCGCGCGGCGGCGGGCCTGCGCCGTCCCTTGGCGGCGCCGGTCTCGACGAACTCATGGGCCAGCGCGAAGTCGTGGATCAGGCGCACCAGCTGGTCGATCAGGAAGGTATGCTCGCGGATGGTCTCGGCGCCGGTCCCGTGCGCCTCGAAGCGCCGGCGCATCTCGTCGTAACCGGACTGATATGCGGTCTTGACCGCCTCCAGCACCCGGCGCCGGCGCTCGACGCCCGGACCCGTCTCGCCGGCGATGGCGTCGAGACGCTCCTGGAGCGCCTGGCGGTCGATGATCGCGCGTTGCTGCTTGATGAGATGGCGCATGGGGGCCGGATCGCTGGGTCCGGCCGAGTATATAGGCAGGGTCGGCGGCTGACCATCTAGGGGGTTCGCCCGCGCCCACCCTCACCTTCCCCCGTCCGCTCGCTTCGCGCGGCGACGATCGTCGGCCGACAAAGCCGGCGGGCGGGGGGAGGGAGCGCTCGCTCGCGCGAGCGCAGGTCGTGCGAGACCGCTGGCCGGCTTTACGCGGCCTTGGTCTCGATCGTCGCGCCTTCGGCGGGTGCCGCGGTCTTGATCGCGATGGTGCGCGGCTTCATGGCCTCGGGCACCACGCGGACCAAGTCGATTTGCAGCAACCCGTTCACCAGGGTGGCGCCCTTGACCTGGATGTAGTCGGCCAGCTCGAAGCGACGCTCGAACGCGCGGCCGGCGACGCCGCGGTGCAGATACTGCGTCTGCTCCTGCTCCTGCCGGTTCTTGCCGGCGACCAGGAGCGTGCGGTCCTTGGCGGTGATTTCGAGATCCTTCTCGCCGAAACCGGCCACCGCCATGGTAATGCGGTAGTCGTCCTCGGAGAGCTTCTCGATGTTGTAGGGCGGATAGGACAAGGACTGCTCGTCGACCCGGGCGGTGGCGTCCAGCATGGCGGCCAAGTGATCGAATCCGACGGTGGAACGGAACAGCGGGGTGAGATCAAAGGTACGCATAGCGACATCCTCCAATGAGCAATGAAGCTTGGGCAAACGACGCCGATCCGGCGTCGCGCGCCCGGCTCAACCACGGCCCCCACAGGGGCGACCGTGCGCTACTGAGTTAATCGGCCCGCGGCCCCTGTCAAGGGCATCCGCCGCCCCCTGGAAATTCCCGCCTCAATCTCGTTATAATCGCGGCGCTTGCTTCTTCCCGCCGAAACCGGGAGGGTGTTCGCGATGCCACGTTGGAACCTCGACGATATTCCCTGGGATCGGTTCGATCCCGCCAAGCTCGATTCCGCGCTGCTGCGCATCGTCAAGGCCGCCGCGCTGACCGAGTACAACGCCGCGCGCTACACGGCCTATCTCGACAACGTCTTCAGCGACGACGCCGAGTTCCAGACCTTCGCCCATGAATGGCAGGAGGAGGAGCGTCAGCACGGTCTGGCGCTGTCGCGCTATGCCATGCTGGCCGAACCGCAGTGGAACTTCGACGATACCTTCCGGCGCTTCGCCGAGGGCTATGTGATCCCGGTCGAGGTGCAGGAATCGATCCGCGGGTCGCGCGTCGGCGAGATGGTGGCCCGCTGCGTGGTCGAGACCGGCACCAGCTCGTTCTACTCCGCGCTGGGCGAGGCCACCGAGGAACCGGTGTTCAAGGAGATCTGCCGCCGGCTCGCCGGCGACGAGTTCCGCCACTACAAGATGTTCCTCGACTGCCTGCGCAAGTACCAGCCGACCGAGCATATTTCGCTGGTCGAGCGCATCCGGGTGGCCATCCGCCGGCTGCGCGAAAGCGAGGACGACGAGCTCGCCTTCGCGTATCACTGCGCCAACGAACCGGAAGGCCAAGCGTATGACCGGGCGCGCGCCTCGGCCGAATATGGCGCGGCGGCGTTCAAGCTGTACCGCTACCATCATGTCGAGCGGGCCACCGGCATGGTGATGAAGGCCGCCGGGCTCAAGTCCCAGGGTTGGCTCGGCCGCCAGGCGACCCGGCTGGTCTGGTGGACGATGCAGGGCAAGACCCACCGCTTCGCCCGCGCCCTCCACGTCGGGTGAAACGCGGCCGCTACCCCCCCGCCGCGATGCGTTGCGCCACCGGCGCGAATTCGTGCGCGACGCGCTCGTACACCGCGCGCTTGAAGGGCACGATCGCCTTCGCCACCGCATCGAGCGGCATCCAGCGCCAGGCGCGGAACTCGGGGTGGCGCGTGGCGATGTCGATGTCGGCGTCGGTGCCGGCGAAGGCCAGCGCGAACCATTTCTGGCGCTGGCCCCGGAAGCTGCCGCGCCAGGCGCGGCCGGCCAATTCGGCGGGCAGTTCGTAGGTCAGCCAGTCCGTGATCTCGGCTTTGAACTCGGCCTTGTCGGTGCCGGTTTCCTCCTTGAGCTCGCGCAACGCCGCCTGCCGCGGCGTCTCGCCCGCATCGATGCCACCCTGCGGCATCTGCCAGGCCTCGACCGCCATGTCGATCCGCTGGGCAGCGAACACCAGGCCGCGGCGGTCGAACAGGGCAAGCCCGACGCCGGGCCGGTAGCCGGGAACCTTGTCGCCGCCGCCCATCGGCTCGCCGCCTTTCAGTGTTGCGCCTTGACCACCGCGCTCAAAGGCACCAACGCCGCGCCCTTCTGCGGCAGCGTGGCGGCCCAGGCGACCAGACGCTCGAAGGTGACCGGGCGCGGCGAGACATAGGCGACGGCAGAGCCGTCGCGTTGCGCGGTGGCGAGCAGGCGCGCCAGACCGGCGTCGATGGCGGCGCGGAAGGGCGTCTCGTCGGGCACCAGGGTCACGCTGGCGTAGGCCGGCGCGTCGGCGGCCGCCGCGTTGGACAACCCGTCGCCCACGATCAGGAGTCCGCGGCTCTTGATGTCGCGCAGCAGCGGCCCCCAATCGTCGCCCGAGGCGATCGGCGAATGCAGCGTCGCCGCCAGGCCGACATAGCCCGTCGCGCGGCCGAGCACCCGCTGCAACCCGTCGACCGCCTTGTTCGGCCCGAAGCTCGCCAGGATGGCGAGCGGTCCGGTATCGTGCAGCGGATAGTTGGCCGGCTCGAGCGGCAGATCGAGCAGCACCTCGTGGCCGGCGGCGCGCGCCTTCTTCACCCAGGCGTCGAGATTTCCGCCGTAGGGGCTGAAGGAAAGATCGATCTCGGGCGGCAGCTTGGCGATGGCGGCCTCGGCGGCCTCGCGCGACAGGCCGAGATCGACCACCACCACGGCCAGCTTCGCCTCTTTGCCGGCGGCTGAGGGCCGCGCATAGGCGGTGCGCGCCTCCTTGCCTCCGGCGGCAACCGGCACCGGCCCGTCGGGGCTGTCGCGCATCAGGTCGGGCAGCGGCGCCGGCGGCAGCGGCTTCAGATCGTTGCGCGTCGGCAGCAGGGCGAAGGACGGTGCCGCCAGGGGCTCGCCGCCGGGCGGCGCCCGCGGCTGCTCGATCCCCGGCGGCGGAGGCGGAGGCGCCGCGGCCGCCATTTGCTTCGCCGGGGTAGCCTCGGCCGCCGGCGGACTCGGGGGCGCGGTTGCGGACATCGGGCTCGCCGGCGCCGCAGATGCCATCTGACCGGCGGGCGGGGCGGGAGCGCTCGGGCTTATCGCCTGCGCCATCGCGGCATGCGCTTGCGGCGCGGCGGGAGCGGGAGCGGCGGCGGCTGGGGCTGGTTCGGGAGCGGGCGCGGCAGCGGGCGTCGCGGCGGCGGAAGGCGACGGTCGGGCCGGTTGCGTCGGCGGCTGCATGAGGCCTGTCCGACTCTGCGGCGCGCTGGCGGCGATCGCCGGCGAGGATGCGGCCGATGGCTCCTGCTTCGGCGGTGCGGCCGAGACGGCGGCCGGCATCGTCGCGCTTGCCGGAGCGGGTTCGATCGCGGCGCTGGCGGGCGCTGGCGACGCTGCCGCGGCCACTTTCTCTGGCGACGCCGCCGCGGCCACTTTCTCTGGCGCCGGCGCGGCCGGCATTTTGTCCGATGCCGGCGCGGCCGGCATTTTGTCCGATGCCGGCGCGGCCGGCAGTGCGCCGCTGGCGGCGGCCGGCGGAGGCGCGGGCGGTTCGGCGCTCTTGGGCAGCGGCGTCGGTTTCATCGGCGTGAGGCCGGGCGGCATCGCGCCGGACGCCGGCTGAGGCGCCGGGGCGAGGGCGGCGGTCTTGGCCTCTTCCGTCTTCCCGGTTGGCGCCTTCTCGGGCTTGGCGACCGCACTGGCGCCGCCGGGCGGACTGAGCAGCGCGTCCCCAGCGGCCTTGTCCTCGGGCCTGGTCGCGCCGGGCGGAGGCGGCAGCGCCATGGTGACGCTGGGCGGCGTGGTCATGCGCCGGATGAGCCCGATCGGCGTCTCCCCGGTGGCGATATACATGCCCGCCGACAACAGCAGAAGCAGAGTGACCGCGACCCCCGCGGCCAGGGCCGGTCGCCTCCATGGTGGCGGTCCACGCGGCCGGTCCGGCGCCTCATCGCTCCCGTTCGAACTGAAGGACGGCGCCACGTGCCCTGCTCAGTTGGCTGCCTTCTGCCCCTTGTACAGCGACAGGCCGTGCAGCAGATCGATCGCACGGGCAAGCTGATAGTCGGTCGCCGGATCGCCGAACTGGGGCGCCTCGCCGGCCTCGGTCGCGCCGCCGGCAGGAGCGGTCTTGGATTGGTCGGCAGGGGCGCTGCCGTTGCCTTCCGGCGCCTTGGGCGTCGCCGAGCCGCCGGCGGGATTGGCCTCCTTGGCCGGCGGCAGCGTGTCGTTGCTCAAGGGTTTGCGGAATTCGGCCTCGCCATGGATGCCGCCCGGCGCTTCGGCCAGCGTCTGCACTTTGGCGGGCTGCACCTTGATGTCGGGCTCGATGCCGACCAGCTGGATCGAACGCCCCGACGGCGTGTAGTAGCGCGCGGTGGTGAGCCGGATCGCGCCATGCCCCGGCAGCGGAATGATGGTCTGCACCGATCCCTTGCCGAACGAGCGCGTGCCGAGAAGGATCGCGCGGCGATGGTCCTGCAACGCGCCGGCCACGATCTCGGAGGCCGAGGCCGAACCGTCGTTGATCAGCACCACCAGCGGCAGCCCCTCGGCGAGATCGGGTCCGTGCGCATTGAAGCGCTGCGTATCCTCGGGCCGGCGCGCGCGCGTCGAGACGATCTCGCCCTTGTCGAGGAAGTCGCCGGCCACCGCGACCGCCTGGTCGAGCAGCCCGCCGGGATTGTTGCGCAGATCGAGCACGATCCCCTCGAGCTTGCCGTTCGCCGAGCTTTTCAACGTTTCGAGCGCCTTGCGCAGGCCGGGATCGGTATTCTCGGAGAATTGGGTGAGGCGGACATAGCCGATATTGTCGACCAGCTTTGACTTCACCGTTTCGATCTTGATCACGGCACGCGTCAGGGTCACGTCGAACGGCGCCTGGCCCTCGCGGCGGATGGTCAGCTTGATCTGGGTGTTGACCGGCCCGCGCATCTTGTCGACCGCGTCGGACAGCGCCAAGCCCTGCACCGATTCGCCGTCGATGTTGGTGATGAAGTCGTTGGGCTTGAGGCCGGCGCGGGCGGCGGGCGTGTCGTCGATCGGCGACACCACCTTGACCCAGCCGTTCTCCATCGTGACCTCGATGCCCAGCCCGCCGAACTCGCCCTTGGTCGTCGCCTGCATGTCGCGGAACGCCTTGGGGCTGAAGTAGCTCGAATGCGGGTCGAGCGAGGTGAGCATGCCGTTGATGGCATTCTCGATCAGGTCCTCGTCGTTGACCGGCTCGACGTATTCGCTGCGCACGCGTTCGAACACGTCGCCGAACAGGCTGAGCAGCCGATAGGTGTCGGCCGTGTTGGCGTTGCTGTCCTTGGTCTCGCCGGCCGCGTGGGCGGAATAGGTGCCGAAGGCGAGCCAGGCGGCGACCGCCCCGATCATAAATTTGCGAATCATCCACTGACCTTCGATTTGCGTGCCGTCAGCCAAGGCAACGGGTTGATCGGCTGCCCCAGGTGGCGCAGCTCGACATAAAGAAGCGGCTTGTCCTCGGAATCTCCCATGACACCGACAGGCTCGCCGACGACCAAACGCTGGCCCACGGCGCTGTCGATGCGGGCCATTCCGGCGAGCAACGTATGATATCCCTCGCCATGCTCGATGATCAAGAGAAGGCCATAGCCGCGAAACGGGCCGGCAAAGACCACCTGGCCGTCATACGGGGCCACAACCTGCGCGCCGGTCCTGGTCTCGACGGTGATGCCCCGGGCGGGTAGCCCGCCTTCGCCCTTCTCGCCGTAGTGTACCACGATCGCGCCGCGCGCCGGCATCGGCATCTGGCCCTGCGCGCGCGAGAAAGGACGCGATGCGGGCGGCGGCGCCGGCGCGGGGCTGACCGCCGCCGGCCTGGCCTCGCTTTCCGGCGCCTTCGCCCCGGGCGCGGCCCGGTCCTGCTCGATGCGCGCCAGCAGATCGCGCAGATCGGCCGCCTCGGTGGCCAGCGCGGCCAAGCGCGCCTCGGTGTCGCGGCGTTGCGCCTCGGCCTGCTCCCGCATCGCCGCCTTCTTGTCGTAGAGGGTGGCGAGACGATGGTGGTCGGCCGCGAGCTTGGCGGCGGTTTGCGCGAACGCCGCCTTCTGTTCGCCGATGGCGCCGCGCAGCCTGGCGAGGGCATCGAGCTCGGCCCTGAGTTGGTCGGCGGCGTGGCTGATGCGCGGCACCACGTCGCGCAGCAGGATGGCGCTGCGCACGGTGTCGGCGGGCGAGGTGGGCTGGCCGATCAGCGCTTCGGAGGGCCGGAAGGCGAGACGTGTGAGCGCGGTCAGCACGCCGTTCATCTGCTGGCGCTTGAGGTCGAGCGCGGCCAGAACGGATTTCTGCTCGGCGTCGAGACCTTCGAGTCGCCGCTCGAGGTCGGATAGCGCCTCTTCGTGCTCCTGGGCCGCGGCGGCGGTGGATACCAGGTCGGCGCTCAACGCCTCGGCCTCGCGCGCTGCCTCGGCGGCGCGCTCGGCCGCGCGCTCATGCTCGGTCTGGCTCTGTTTGAGTTCGCTTTCGAGTTCCTTCAGCCGCGTCGCCGGCGCCGGCTGGCCGGCAGTCTGATCGGCGGCTTGATCGGCGGTCCCGGCAGCATCGATCTTCTCGGCGCGGGCGGCGCCGGCGAGCAGGGCGGCGCCGAGTGCTAAGATCAGCGCGGCCAGCGGCGCGGCGCGGCGGATGCTGTCAGGCGATGGCACGGCGCGGCGCCGTGGCCTCATTGACGTCGACCAGCAGCGAACGGCCGGTCATCTCCTTGGGCTGGGGCAGGCCCATCAGCGCCATCAGGGTGGGCGCCACGTCGCACAACCGTCCGTCGGCCAACGCCCGCCCCGCCGGCGCGCCCGCAAGCACCACGGGGACCGGCCCGGTGGTGTGCGCGGTGTGCGGCTGATGCGTGATCGGGTCCTTCATCATCTCGCAATTGCCGTGGTCGGCGGTGATCATCAGCGCCCCGCCCGCCGCCTCGACCGCCGGCCACACCCGCCCAAGGCTGGCATCGATGGTTTCGACCGCATGGATCGCCGCCTCGAGGATGCCGGTATGACCGACCATGTCGCCGTTGGCGAAATTCACCAGGATGAAATCGTAGGTGCCGGTGGCGATCGCCGCAACCAGGCGGTCGGTCACTTCGGGCGCCGACATCTCGGGCTTGAGGTCGTAGGTGGCGACCTTGGGGCTTTGCACCAGGATGCGATCCTCGCCCGGGAACATCTCCTCGCGTCCGCCATTGAAGAAGAAGGTGACGTGCGCGTACTTCTCGGTCTCGGCGATGCGCAGCTGCTTCCATCCCGCCTCGCTCACCATCTCGCCCAGGATGTGGGTCAGGTTTTGCGGCGGGAACAGCGTGCCGAGGAAGGGCGCGAGCGCCTCGGAGTATTCGCACATGCCCAGCCGGTCGGCGAATTGCGGCACCCGCGCGCGCTTGAATCCGGCGAAGGACGGATCGCACAGCGAAGCGAGAATCTGCCGCACCCGGTCGGCGCGGAAATTGGCCATCAGCAGCCCGTCGCCGTCTTTCATCCCGGCGTAGCCGTCGATCGCGGTGGGAATCATGAACTCGTCGGTCTTGCCGTCGGCATAGGATTGGGCGATGGCGCCGAGCGCGTCGGCCGCGCGCGGACCGTCGGCCTCGACCGTCGCCTTGTAGGCGCGCTCGAGCCGGTCCCAGCGCTTGTCGCGGTCCATGCCGTAGTAGCGCCCGCCGATGGTGCCGACGCGCACATCGTGGCCTTCGACGTCGGCCAGGAACTTGGCGACGAAGCCCTCGGCCGATTTGGGCGGCGTGTCGCGTCCGTCGAGGAAGGCATGCACCCAGACGCGGATGCCGGCATCGGCGATGGTGCGCGCCAGCGTGGCGATATGGTCCTGGTGCGAGTGCACGCCGCCGGGCGAGACCAGGCCGAGCAGGTGCGCCGCGCCGCCCTTGGCCTTGGTCGCGGCGATGAAGCGCAGCAGCGCCGGATTGGCGGCGAGCGAGCCGTTGCGCATCGCCAGGTCGATGCGCGGCAGGTCCTGCATGACGATGCGGCCCGCGCCCAGATTCATGTGGCCGACCTCGGAATTGCCCATCTGCCCCTCGGGCAGGCCGACAGCCAGCCCGGAGGTGGCGAGCAGCGCGTGCGGCCAGCGCGCTTCGAGCGCGGTCCAGTTGGGAGTGCGCGCGAGCAGGATGGCGTTGTCGGCGCGCTCGGCGCGCTCGCCCCAGCCGTCGAGGACGCACAGGACGACGGGGCGGGGACGGGCCGGGGCGCGCTGGTCGGTCATTACGCCAATATAGGGATTCGGCCCGCCGGTGGCGAGGGATCGCTACGATGGGCATTGTCTCTGTCTGAAATTCGGCGCCCTTAAGGTACGGTACCTCGGATTGACCAGAGTCCGGTTTATGTCATTACCGGAACTTGGCAAATTTCATCGCCGCGCCCCCACGGGGTCAATATGTGGGCGATCCCGCTGTTCACTCTGCGGTCGACGATGCGATGCGTGCCTCGCCCACTCAGAGGAGGCTCAATATGAGCGCGATCAGCGCCGCTCAACCAAGAAATACCCTTCATCGCAAGCTTCCGGCCGTTTGGAAACTTGATCGCAATCCATGATCGCCGGGAATCATCGATTGGGTCGAAACCTCAGTGCATGCCGTGGGCGATCAGGTATTGGCCCATGGCCTTGTCGGACCCGAGGATATGATCGGTCAGCCAAGTGCGCAGAAACGTCCAGACCTCTTGCGGGGTGACATTCCCTCCGGACTCGAGGGCTTCGGCCGCATCGAGTACTTCCTCAATGAACGAATCGTGCTCCTGCTTGTGCGGACTCCGCCTGGGGTAGTCGGTTGCGTCCATGGCCTGTTCCTCGGTCTGAAAATGATACTGGGCGTAATCCTTCATCTCTCCGACGATGGCCATGATCGCATCCTTGCCGTGAGTTTCGTCGATGGCCTTGCCCAGGGCATTGAGCATCCCGACCAGCCGCCTATGCTGATCGTCGACGGTCTTGACCCCGACCTCAAATGCGGGGACCCATTCGATCCTGTCCATGCGCTCCTCCGCTAAGGCTAGTGCCCCGCGACGGCGTTCTCCGAACGACGATCGCCCCTGCCGCAGGCGCAAAGAAAATCTCCGAGCGACTTGTCGGTTCCTCGAATGTGCTGATTGAGCCATTCCCACATGAATTCCCGGATTTCCTCCGCCGAGACCTGCTGACGCCGCTCCAAATGGCCCTCCATGTC
>Ga0209415_10015984_pt1 | contig 12115 bp, 11 predicted proteins | sample PeaSoiSIISIP2007_FD_187696 | JGI IMG/M metagenome (GOLD analysis project Ga0209415, IMG submission 187696) | Peat soil microbial communities from Weissenstadt, Germany - SII-SIP-2007 (SPAdes) (version 2) | ecosystem: Environmental > Terrestrial > Soil > Wetlands > Peat | place: Germany... | reverse complement strand
CCTCAACGAGCCCCAGGGACCGCAGGTCGTGGCCGACATCCTCGTCTGGCTTCACGAGCAAGCGGCAGCCCCGGTATCGCCGCACCCCGAGCGTGAGTGACACGATCGCCGGATGGTGCATAGGCTTAGCCGCTCGATGCAGCGCGCGTAGCGCCCCGAGGAGGCTACCGTTGCGCTGCGATCGTCGCTCCGGGTCAGCGACGTGGCTGGCAGGTCAGGCCGCAGCGGTGGGCTCCGCGACTTCGTCCACCGCGACGTCGATGTCGAGGTTGACCTCCCGGCTGACGAGCAAGCCGCCGGCTTCCAAGGCCATGTTCCAGCTGACTCCCCAGTCCTCTCGATTGACCGTGCCGCTGAGGTGGAAGCCCGCATGGCGCTTGCCCCCCAGGCCAGGCACGATGCCCAGGAGCTCCGCCTTGAACGTCACCGGGTGCGTCTCGTCGCGGATTGTGACGGCGGTCTGGATGCGGTAGGTGTCCCCGTCCTGCTCGATCCCGGTGGCCCGTGCGACGATCCAGGGATAGTGCTCCACGTCGAAGAAGTCGCCCGAGCGCAAGTGCGTGTCGCGCTGCTCCGAGCCGGTCGAGAGACTGGCAGCGCCGACCCGGATCTCGCCGCGCGAGGCCAAGGGCTCGGCCTCATCGAGGACGACTTCACCCTCCACCTGGTCGAACTTGCCGCGGACAGTCGTGATCATCAGATGCTTGGCCGAAAAGGAGACGTCGGTGTGGGCCGGATCGATCTTCCAGGTGCTCATGCTGCTCGGCTCCCGAGGGTGGTGGCGCATCCGCGCCGGTGCAAGGCGCGGATCTCATGATCGGGTGACGATAGGCCACGGGTGGTTGCGCGGTCAACGAGCCATCGGCTGCGTGATCCCCTCTTCATAGAGCATGATGGTCTGCAGCGCGTCTGACTAACGCTCAGGCTCCAGGCCGATGATCGGGTTGACACCAGACGAGGCAGATCGGTAGAGCACCGTCGCGTGCGGTTCGAGGCGGAGCAGCTCGCTGCCACCCTCGAGGGGCCGTTCGCTCCAGGCGTTGATCACGTCGGGCGCTGGGCCGTGCCGGCTCGGCCACGTCACACGCAGGGAGACCGGGTCGTCCGACCGATTGAGGATCGCAACGGCCTGTGCGCCACCGTCCAGCTCGCGGTGCCAGACATCCACCGGGCCAGCACGTCGCACGCGCCCTCCCGGGCGACCCAGGCGATCCTGGTCGATGGCGAGAACGGCAGGCGCAGTGAGGAGGGCAAGCGTCGTCGCGTCGGCCTGCCGCAGGTCGCAGGAGGCGAAAAGGGGCGCCGCCAGCATGGCCCACAGGCTCAGCTGCGACCGGTACTCAGCTTCGCTGCAGCCAATGGTCCCGGCCGCACCTGCTCGGCTTCGGCCACGCAGACCGACGACGAGCATATCCGGGTCGTTCCAGTGGCCCGGACCGGCCCATCGTGCAAGGGGCTCGGTCCGCTCTGCCACCTCGAGGATGCCGCCCGTGCCGCCCCACGCATCCTGGATGTCGTCGCTGGTGCGCCACTGGCTTGCGCCGACCGAGGCCGCCCATTCCCAGGGTGCGCGCTTGCCCCATTCGCACACGGCGAAGACGATCGGGCGGCCAGTCGCGCGTAGCGCCATGCCCATGCGCCGGTATCGCTCGAGCGCGGCGCTTCGCTCGGGTGGCGCATCGCAGTAGTCCTCTTTCACGTAATCGATGCCCCATTCGGCGAACGTGGTCGCGTCGAGCTCCTCGAAGCCCTCGCTGCCCGCCTCGCCGGCGCAGGTGCGCGGACCGGCGCAGGTATAGATGCCGAGCTTCAGACCCATTGTGTGGAGTTGCCCTGCCAGCCAGGCGATGCCGTGGGCGAAGCGGGCTGGGTCAGCGCGCAGGCGCCCGACCGCGTCCCGGCCGCCCTGCCAGCAGTCGTCGAGGCAGAGATAGGTGTAGCCAGCCGCGTAGAGCCCGGATCGCAGCATCGTGTCCGCAGTGGCGAGGACGACCTCCTCGCTCAGGTCATACCCGAAGGCGTTCCAGCTCATCCAACCCATGGGCGGGAGGGGCGCGAGCGCAACTGGCGAACCCGAGTCAGCCATCGCTGGTGCGTCTACGCGCGTCGAGCTTCACGGCTGGATTGTGGCGCCGGTCTAGGCACGATGTCCGGGCCACGTGGCGGAGCATGCTGCAAGAGACGCGCATGCTGCTCGCGCCGCCTGCACGATCTCGCTCATGGTGTGGGCTTCATGGCCCAGCCCGTTCGACTACTCAGGTGTGTCGCGGTCGTCGAGGGATCCAGCGGGCAACAGTCCGCCGGTACTCCGCGTAGGACCCGCCGAACGTGCGGCCCAGCGTCGGCTCTTCGTATCTGATCACGAAAAGGTGACAGGCGATCGCCATCGCAACGGCGTACTCGAGCAGCGGTAGCGATAGGAACAACCAGGTCTCGCCGAGGACGACGAGGAGTGCCGAGACGTAGATGGGGTTGCGCACCCAACGGTACGGTCCCATGGCGACGAGGTGCCGCGGCGCGTCCCAGGGTCCCGGGGTGCCTTCGCCGACGACGGCGAAGAGCCGCAGGCACGCGACGTACAGCGCGGCACCTGCGGCAATAACAGCGACCGCGGGCCATGCGGCCGGCTCAGGTGCGGCCTGCCCGTGCGTCAGGATCCACCAGGGGACGAGCGCACCTCCCGAGCCCGGGACGACGACCGTGAATAGCAGGTTCCGCAGGGCCAGGCTCCAGACCTGTCGAGGTGGGACCCGCCGACGCGCGGCGTGGCCCGAGCGTTCAGCGTCAGTCATCGAGGCCTCCCATGTCGAGCTGCCGAAGCCGGGCGGGACGGCGAGGATGTCGAACTCGACGATCTTGGCCTATGCGCTGGCGGTGGGCAAGCACGACGCGGGCTCGTTGCCCTGGATCTCCACCGCGCGGAAGGCTCGCGGGGCCGCTCCTTTGGTACACGGCGGCCCCGGTTCCGCCGTTTCAGGGCGGCCCGGACGGGCTGCGATGTTTGAGCGCCAGGGTCGCGGGCTGTCGCTGCCTCCCTGGTCGCGGATTGCGTGGCCCAGCGGCGGCGGAGCCGGCGTGCTCCTTACGGTGCTCACTCTCAGACCGGCCGCACATGCGACCGACCCAAAGGGGTAGATCACACGCCGCCCGAGGGGGCGCACACTGGCCCGTCGGCAGGACCGCCCGAAAGGCCTGGCGGGCGCCGACACGGCGCTCCCCACCCCCGCGAGCGTTGGGCCCTGCGGCTGGACCCGCCGCCTAGTCCCAGCCCGACGCAGTCTTGGCCTACTCGCTCGGGGTGGTGCCTTACTCGGCCGCTGTCTCGCTCGCAGGCGGGCGCTCGGTGACGTCCTCGCGACCCGGCGGCCGGACGTCCCAGCGCTGCGCGGGCGCGATCCGCTCGACCAACAGGCGGTTGACGAGGAGCGTGTCGTACCGCGAGAGCACCCGGCCGGCTGGCACGCCATCGGCACTGCGTCCGTGTTCATGGCCGCCGGTGCGGTCGTCCTTGACCGCTGGCTCGCGTGCGGCCACCTCCGCCTGAAGGCGGCGAGCTTCGGGACGGCGCGGTGATCTCAGGCGCGCTCATCGCGTATTCGGCGAGCTGCATGTCCACAGCCTGAGCGGGTGTTGAAAGTGTGGACATCGTGCGGCCGGAGTCCTGCGGCACGCGATCATGCGGGAACGACATGGCGACAAGGGATCGACCAAGGGGGAGCAGGTGCTTGGGAAGCAAGCGTGTGAACGGCCAGCGAATCTGTCAACCCATAGGCGGCCAGCGACGCTGTCGCCCTCACCGCAAATGGAGAGGGAGACGATCACGTTGGATGTCCGCGCGCAGCATTGCTCGTACGTTCTCAATCGCTGAGCATGCCGACCCGTCGCGCGGCAAGGAGGTCCGAGACCGCGTCGCCCACCGCGGAGACGCCATCGCGTCGGACCCCCAGGCGTTCAGCGCAGGCCAAGGCTAGGTCCTGCTCCGGCTCAGCGAAAAGATAGGCGACATCTCCACCTCGTCCCGTGCCTAGTGACCCTCTCCGGACGGCCAGAACTGAACATTCTTGATGGGCGTGCTCAGCGAGCAGGTGAACGTGGTCGAGCCGCTCGAGTCGGTGTACGTCCCGCTCACCGCCACGGTCGCTTGCGCGCCGAGGGTGGAGTCCGAGGGCACCGGGAATGGGGCCGCCAGGACTGGCCAGGTGCCCAGCGGGGCGAGCGTCACCGCGGCCGTGGCCGCCGCGGGCGGGATTGTGGCCGTCGCCGTCACGGCGGCGAGCGTGGCTGACGAGCCCGGCTTCTTCAGCATCACGGCTACCCACAGCGTGCCGCCCGGCATGGCCGGCGTGGCGTAGGCCGAAACGGAACCGCTGGTGCACACGGGAACGGTGATCTTCACCGTCAGGTTGCAGTTGAGGGCCGACGCGCCGTAGTCGCCCGTCACCGCCAGAGTGGCATCCCCGGCGGTGGCCGTCGACGGCACCGGGATGGTCCCCTTCAGGACGAAGGAGGTGCCTTTCCGTGTGAGGATGACCGCCGATTGCAGCCCGGCGGTCGGGAAGGTGGGCGTCACGGTCGCGTCGAAGGTCGTCACGCTCGTGTCGGGGTGCTTGACGAGGACCTCGACAGTGAGGGACCCGCCGGCCTTGCCCTGCCCGGCCTTGGCGAGCACCGACGTCCCGCTGATCGGCTGGGCCAGGGCGCACGCGGTCCATCCCCCAAGGCCCTCGGGCCGGATGAACGCATTGCCCTGCGGCTGGCCGCCGGTCTGGTGCGCTGTGGCCACGCCGGTGGCCAGCATTCCGAGGACGAGTGCTCCCACCAGGGACAGCGTCACGAGTCGTTTCATCGGAACTCTCCCGCTGCGCGCGTCAAGATGCTGCACCGACCTGCTCAGTGGGGCCCTTAGCGTCCGCGAACCGGTGCCGTGTCAAGGTCATCGTGACTGCTTTCCGGTGCGGTGCGGCACCGCGAGGCGGACCGCCAATCCACGCTGGCTGTGTTGCAGGCTCGAGAGCTTCGGTTCACGGACAACGATCGAGCCGGGGCACTCTCGGACAAGAGGCGACGAACGGCACTGATCGCGTGGGACCACAAGCCGTAGCGTAAGTAACCCGCGGTCGAACGAATGGGCCCGACAAGCTTGGAGTCTGCCAAGGTCTATTGCAGGCGCTCGACCGAGTCCCGAGCGCCACTCGTTGCAGGGGGTGCTCCACGCGATCCAATCCCCTCCAGGCAACATTCGCGGGGGTGTTCGCGCCGATCTGCACCCCGTTCGCCGAGAACGAGGACGTCGACTACGCGGCTCTGCGGTTCAACGTCGGCCGCTACGCTGAGAGCGGGATCCTCGGGTACCTTGCGCTCGGTTCTAACGGCGAGAACCGCAGTCTCTCCGAGGATGAGCGGCTGCGCGTGCTCGACGTGGTCGTGCGCCACAAGGGCCCAGGGCAGGTCATCATCGCCGGCGCGACGTACGACGCACAGCGCGACACCGAGCGCTTCCTCGCCGCGGCCGCTGAACTGGGCGCCGACTGCGGGCTCGTGCTGTCCCCGGGCTACTACCGCAAGCAGATGACCGACGACGTCCTGTTCCGTTACTTCTCCTCCCTTGCCGACGGCGCGCCCATCCCGCTGCTCCTCTACAACGCGCCCGGGTTCTGCGGGATCACGCTCGGTCCCGAGCTCGTCGGACGCCTGGCCGCGCATCCCAACATCGTCGGAATGAAAGACAGCGCAACGAGCGGCATCGAGAACTTCCTCCCGTTGGAGAGCCCGGCCTTCCATGTGCTGGCGGGCTCGGCCAACTTCCTCTTCCCCGCCATGATGGGCGGGTCGCTCGGTGGCACGGTCTCCCTCGCCAACGCGTTCCCACAGCTCGCACTGGAACTGTTCGAGGCTGGGCGGGCCAGGGACGAGGTCACGGGCCTTCCCCTGCAGGCCCGCGTGAGTCGCATCAACCACGCGATCTCGGGTACCTACGGGGTCGCCGGCGTCAAGGCGGCCATGAACCTCGCGGGCTTCGTGAGCGGCATTCCACGTCGGCCCCTTCTGCCGCTCGATGACACCCACCTCGCCGCGCTACGGGCGCTGCTCATGGACGAGGGGGTGCTGTCGTGACCCGCGACATCCTGGCCCTCGACGTCGGAACCAGCGCGCTCAAGCTCGGCGTCTTCGGTCCGGACCTCGCGAAGCGCTGCGAGACGCAGCGCGTCTACGAACCGCATCTCTACGACCGCGGGAAAGCCGACATCGACCCAGAGGTCTGGTGGCGCGCACTGCGCGAGTGCTGCGCGGAAAAGCAGGACAGCCTCCACGACGTCGGCGTGGTCGGCCTGTCGGTCACCACGCCCGGGCTCACCCCGATGGCCGCTGACGGGACGGCGCTCAGCCCTGCGGTGCTGTTCCTCGACGGGCGCTCGCGCGCGCAGTCGGCGGCCATCCGCCGGATCGTGGGCGAGGAGCGGTTCCTCGCGGAGACGTGCAACCTGCCGGTCTCGGGTGGCTCGTCCCTGTCGTCGATCCTCTGGTTCCGTGACGAGCGACCGACCGTCTGGGCGGCAGCCGCCAAGTTCGGCCACTGCAACACGTACCTGGTGAAGCGCCTGACGGGCCGCTGGGCGATCGATCCCTCCACCGTCTCGATCAGCGGTCTCTACAACACGGCACGCCACGACCTCACCTGGAACGACACCGTTCTCCGCCTGGCCGGCATCCCCGGGGACAAGTTGCCTCCCCTGTTCCAGTCCTACGCCCCTGTCGGCGAGATTCTGCCGGCGGTCGCCGGCGAGCTCGGTCTGCCCCGCGACTGCACAGTGCTCTGCGGGGGCAACGACGCGGTCCTCGCCGCGCTGTCCGGCGGCCTCATCGAGCCCGGTGACATCAACCTCATCAGCGGGACCTGCGACATCGCGAGCGTGTGCACCGACGCGCCCGTCGCCTCGCCGGACTTCAACGTGCGGTGCCACGCCATCCCTGGACGCTGGCTCACGTTCTTCGTCCTCAACACTGGAGGCGCAGCCCTGGACTGGTTCCACGCGTCGTTCTGTCGGGAGCTCACCAACGGCCAGTTCTACGACGAGTACGTCCCGGGCGTGCTCACGGCGTTCCTCGAGGACCCGGGCGCCGACCAGCAGGAGGCCGTGCTCCCGGCGTACGAGCCGTACCTCGGTGGCAGCCGCTACTCGCTCGAGCCACTCACGGCCGGGTTCACCGGCCTGACGCTCGAGACCACGCGCGATGATCTCCTAGTGAGTCTCATTCGAGGCAATGCGACCTATCTCGGTGCGCACCTCAGGGCCGTCGGGCAGCTCGTGAGCTTGCGCGGAACGGTCGGAATCTCCGGAGGTGGAGCCAGGGTGCGCGGGATGCTCGACGCGCGGCGCCGCTGGACGGGCGCGTTCGAGTACGTCTACCAGGACCAGTCCTCGTTGCTCGGGGCAGCCATGCTCGGCCAGATCCACCAGTCGGGACGGATGCCGGGTCACAGTCAGGTCACTCGTAGCAGGGACAAGGAGGCGGTCTCATGAGCGCTATCGGAACCGGCTTTACCACGAACACGGAGGCGGGAGCTGCAGCTGCCGAGCTGGTGGAGCGAGCCAAGGCCGACCTACAGGGTGCACCCAAGCTGGCCATCCTGTTCGCGACCACGCAGTACGACACGGAGAGCCTCGTCTCGCGCGTCTCCAGGCTGCTGGGTGGCATCCCCCTCTGGGGCGGATCCTCGTCCACCGGCGTCTTCCAGGACACCGGATGGGTGACCAGCGATGGCGGTGCGGCCAGCCTGATGCTGATCGCGGACCGACCAGCCGGCGTGGGCGTGGCCGCTGTCACCGAGGGGGACGGCTTCGCGGCGGGCAAGGAGGCGACCCAGCAGGCCCTCAAGCAGCTGGCCGGTCAGGCCAGCGTCCTGCTGACCATCGCCTACATGGGACCAGAAGAAGAGATCCTGCGAGGGATTGCAGAACTGGCCCCGGGCGTGCCGGTGGTCGGCGGCACCTCATCGGACCATTCGCCCGACGGCAAGTTCCAACAGTTCGCGAACGGCGGCGCGTACAAGAACCACTTCGCCATCCTGGCCCTGGGCGGGCCGATCGGCTACGCCTTCTCGAATGGCTACCGACTGACGGGGAAGAAGACCACCGTCACTAAGGCTTCAGGGCGGACGGCGTATGAGTTCGATGGCCGCCGGGCCATGGACGTTTACACCGAATGGGTGGGGAGAGCCGAGTCCGAGATCGGCGGCGGGGCCCTCGTGTCCTTCAGCGTGCAGTACCCGCTGCTCTTCCACAAGGACGGGACCACGTACTCCGCCCACCCGGTCAACAGCAACCCGGACGGCTCCATGGATTTCGGGGCGGCCATGAGCCCGGGCATGCTGCTGGAGCTGGGCGAGAACACCGTGAACGGGCTGATCGCCGAGGCGGGCAATGCCGTGCACAAGGCGGCCCAGGGCGTGAAGGAGCCCCAGGCCGTCGTCCTCGCCTACTGCGGTGGCCGCGCGATCGCCCTGGGTGATCGGATCAGGGAGATCCCGGGCGAGCTCGAGCACACCATCGGCCACCTGCCCTGGATCGGCTATCTCGCGTTCGGCGAGCAAGGTTGCTCGGTGCCCGGCATTCCCACACACGCGGACCTGAGCGTGGCCGCGCTCGTCCTCGGCTAGGGCCTTCCTGGCGTTGCAGGCGGGCGCGCGGCCCATCGCCGGCTGAAGCGGCGTCGCGCCCGCCCATCGTCTTCCCGCGCCTCAGGGTGCGGTCGGTCAACTCGGAGGATCACGATGGCTGTCGCCACTCACCGCTACCAGAACTACGTCGACGGTCGGTTCGTGGACGCGCAGGGGAGCAAGACCCTGACCGTCGAGAATCCGGCCACCGGACAGGTTGTGGCCGAGGTACCGGACTCATCGGCCGAGGATGCCCGCGAGGCAATCGCACTGGCCGACAAGGCCCAGCGCGCGTGGGAGAAGCGAGCGCCGATCGAGCGAGCCGGGTACCTGCACCGCATCGCCTCAGGAATCCGCAACGAAGCCGAGCACCTCGCGCGGGTGCTGTCCGAGGAGCAGGGCAAGCCGCTGGACCAGGCCCGGGGCGAGGTCAGCGGGACGGCGGACTACTTCGACTACACCGCCGAGTGGGCCCGCCGGGTGGAGGGCGAGGTCATCCCGAGCGACCGGCCCAACGAGATGGAGCTGCTGCTGCGGCAGCCCATCGGCGTCGTCGGCGGGATCGTGCCGTGGAACTTCCCCCTCTACGTGCTCGCGCGAAAGGTGGCGCCGGCCCTCCTGACGGGCAACGCGATCGTCGTGAAGCCGAGCGAGATCACTCCCAACAGCACGCTCGAGCTTGGTCGGATCTTCGACGCGGCGGAGGTTCCAGCCGGGGTCGTCAACCTCGTCTGCGGCTACGGACCGATCGTGGGCGAAGAGCTGGCGTCGAACCCGCTCATCGGCATGGTGAGCGTCACCGGCTCCATCCGGACGGGCTCCCGGGTGATGGAGCTCGCCGCCCAGAACATCACGAAGGTGAGCCTCGAGCTCGGTGGCAGCGCTCCGGTGATCGTCATGCCGGACGCCGACCTGGACCTGGCCGTCAAGTCCATCAAGGCGTGTCGCCTTCTCAACACCGGCCAGGTGTGCGGTGCCGCCGACCGGACGTATGTGCACCAGGGCGTCGGAGACGAGTTCACCGACCGGCTCGCCGAGGCCATGGGCCAGGCCACGTACGGGAACGCCCTCACCGAAGAGGGCCGGGACCTCGGTCCGCTCGTGAGCCCCCGCCAGCTCGAGGCTGTCAGCGGACGTGTCGAGCGGGCCGTCGCCGACGGTGGCCGGATCGTCGTCGGCGGCAGGCGGGCGGCGGACCGGCCCGAGGGCAACTTCTACCCCGCTACGGTCATCGCCAACTGCCGGCAGGACATGGCCATCGTCCGGGAGGAGATCTTCGGGCCGGTGATGCCGGTGGTGACCTTCCACGACCTCGACGAAGCGATCGCCTACGCGAACGACTCCATCTATGGCCTCGCGTCCTCGATTTTCACGAAGGACGTCAACGTCGCCATGCGGGCCTGCAACGAGCTGCGGTTCGGTGAGACGTACATCAACCGCGAGAACATGGAGAACATGCAGGGCTTCCATGCGGGCTGGCGCAAGTCGGGTATCGGCGGCGCCGACGGCAAGCACGGCGTGCTCGAGTACACCCGGACCCACGTGGTCTATCTCCAGTACGACATGGCGGCCGGGCGGCCGTAGGCTCGTCACCGGGGCCACCGACCGGGCAATCCCGGTCGGTGGCCCAGACACCGTTGCACCCACGGCGCGGAGGACCCCGAACGGGCCATCCTGCCGCTCATTGCGGCTACTCGGCCGGGGCGGACCCCGCCGGTAGGGGGCTCGGGGTCTCCGGCGTTGCGCCCGACGCCGCCAACGTGGTCGTAGGCGTTGCCAGTTCCTTCGCGGCGTCGTTGAAGAGCCCGTTGAGGATCCGCGACGTCGACGGGAACGCGTGGATCGTGTCGGCGAGGACCTCCATCGGGACGCGCGCCTTGATCGCCAGGACGCATTCGTGGATGGCCGCGGACGCGTCCGGTGTTGCCATGGCCGCCCCGAGGAGCTGGCGGGTGACCCGGTCGACGACGATCGTCACGTGCCCGAAGGTCGCCTCGACCGAGTAGCCCTTCGACGTGGTGGCGAAGTCTGCGACGAGTTCGAACGCGTCGTGTCCCGCTGACTGGGCCTGCTCCAGCGAGACGCCGACGAACGCGAGCTCCGGATCCGTGTAGGTCGCCCGGGGCAGGGCCCGGTAGTCCGGCGTCACCGCGTCGCCGAGCGCCATCCGGACGGCCATGACGCCCTGGTAGTGGGCTTGGTGGGTGTGCAGCTCTGGCCCTGCCGAGTCGCCCGCCAGGTACACGCCATCGGCGATCCGCAGCCGGCCGTCCCGGACGAGCGCCGTCCGGTCCGACGGGTCGATCCCGATCGTCTCCAGCCCCAGCTGCGCGAACGGGAACGTCCGGCCGACGGCCAAGAGGATGGCGTGGCCGTCGGCCGTCGAGCCGTCGTCCAGCTCGACGACGTCCGCGCCGTCCGCTCCTGCGGTGGCCCTGGCGCGAAGTGCGCGGACGCCCAGGCGCACGGTTACGCCGTCACGCTGCAGGGCCTGGCGTGCGGCCTCGCCGTTGCGGGGGTGATCGTTGGGCAGGAGCCGGGGGCCGGATTGCACGACCATGGTCGGGACTCCGAACCGGGCGTAGAGCTGGGAGATCTCGACGCCGGTCGGCCCGCCCCCCAGGACGAGGAGGCTGCGAGGCAGTACCCGCGCGCCCATCGCATCCTTGTTCGTCCACGTCCGGACGGTCCCGATCCCGTCGACGGGCGGGACTTTGGTCGCCGACCCGACCGCGAGGATCACCGTCTGTGCCGCGAGCTCGTGGGAGGTCGCGCCGCTTCCGACGGCGACGCGGCCCGGACCCGCGAGGCGGCCTTCCCCGCGATAGACCCTGGCGCCCGCGACCTCGAGCCCTCGGACGTGGCCCGAGTCGTCGGGGTAGTCGCGTCCTTCGCGGTTGATCATGTAGTCACGGCGGGCCGATGCCCGCGACCACGGGTAGTCTCCACCGGCCGCGTGCCGGGCGGCGGCGTTGAGGAGCGACTTCGAGGGGATGCAGCCCCAGTGGGGACACGACCCGCCGAACAGGTCGCGGTCGACGACGGCAACGCTGGCTCCCCGTCCGCGAGCCTCGTAGGCGGCGGCCTCGCCGGCCGGACCAGAGCCGATGATGACGAAATCGAAGCGCTCCATGATGTCCTTTCAGGTCGTCGAGGTGCCGGCCGGCGAACGTCTCACCAGCCGAAGCTGCCGGGTCCGCCCTTGAACGGGCCGACGACCCGAGAGGTGATCCACCCGCCGTAGAAGCCGCCGGGCTGGGGGGTCGCCCGTTCGTCGCCGACCCAGGCCTCGTCCACCCGGGACGCGTAGAACGCGAAGTGATCGCGGATCGCCTCGTAGTCGGGGTTCGGTTCGGGATAGGACCACGCCGCGTTCGCGATCTCCCGCCCCGGCAGCGCCAGCGAATGGTAGCGGGCCAGCCCCTTCCACTCGCACACGCTCGTGTGCCCGGTCGG
>Ga0209415_10015983_pt1 | contig 12115 bp, 9 predicted proteins | sample PeaSoiSIISIP2007_FD_187696 | JGI IMG/M metagenome (GOLD analysis project Ga0209415, IMG submission 187696) | Peat soil microbial communities from Weissenstadt, Germany - SII-SIP-2007 (SPAdes) (version 2) | ecosystem: Environmental > Terrestrial > Soil > Wetlands > Peat | place: Germany... | reverse complement strand
CCGCACAAAATCTTGCGGTGCGCTATCCGTTCCGCCGCCTTGCAGACGGACAATTTTTGCCGAGTCCACGCGAAGACCGCAAACTACATCCGCCTTGTCGAAAACCGGCCTTACCGGTTCCATGCCCAGAATTTGTACTGCTTCCGCGGCGATGCGCAACGGCATGAAAAATACTGCGAGGAAAAGAAGAATGACGGGTGGCGCAGCCTTTGAACTTGCACTTGTGGGTGCCCTACCCTCGCGCCTTTCGAGGGCGGGTCTTTGTTCCTCGGTCTTTAGAACCATTTGAACTCTGTCTCTTTTCCCGTCCCGTTTCCATGTCCGCCTGATCGATCCGACCCGAATCAAATCTTTGGTCATGGGACGGAGAAAACCTCCGCCCCTTCGACACCGAAGCTGTGAAAAAACCCCCTTCGCAAATTTCGGCTGATTTCGCTTCTGAAAATCTCTCAATTAGAATCGCTACACGCGATTATTGAGAGCCCGGGATACATTTTGGTTCAGTGGCAAAAACAGCCAATTAGGTTTTTTCACAGCTTCCACCGCGAAGGGGCGGGCACCCGCAACTTCAAAGGCTGAGCTACTCGCTGCAAAGGCTGCGCCACCCGCCGTCATCGGGGAGTTGACGTAGATTCGGCCGGAGTCACGACGATTCTGATCTTGTTAGACTTGATCACACCTTCTGCGCTGTTTTCCGACACGGGGCGCGCTACCTGAATGAAATATGTGCCGGGAGGCAGGTCATAATACGGTGCGAGCTCTGTTCCGTCTTCTGCGGCCTCCCCCGGTTTGAGAGTGCCGAATATAACGCTTCCAGCGATACGGTGACCCTCGAGTTTTTTCGGTCGAACTAGCCGCCCCTTCGCGGTCCAGACTTCATATTGGTAACTGTAATTGAAGGGTCCGTCGTAAGACGCGGTCGAGGAAATCTCATGCGTAGATGTGTTTGTCAGCCGAATGTGTATCTCTACCGGCGAGCCGACTTCCACGTCCGTCTTCTCGGCACTTATGCTGATTGAGAATGGTTGCTTGGCACTCTTGCCAGGAACAGCTTGCCCGGAACCCAGCGCAGACGCGCCGACGCACAAACTCAACAGCAAACCAAATACCTTCATAGCCCCTCCAAGCTGCCCAAACTCACTGCGAGACCCCCGTCCACGTGGGGTACCCATCAACCAACGTATTGTTGCCGACTGATGTTTGAGACGGTGCGCTCGGCACGAAATTTCCCACTGGCCCGGGCGTCCCGTTCGTCGTTGCTGTCCAATTGCTTGGGGAACCGCAGGAACTCGAGCAGTTGGCAGTACCCGAAAACCCCCACGTCTGGTAGCCGAGGGGAACAGGGATAGAATTGGCCGTGCTGGATTGCCACATGACGAACATATTTGCGCTAAAGGACAAGGTCACCGTGGTGTCCGTCGAGAACAGTCCAAGATCAGGTGTGTCACTAGTCGGAAATGAACCCAGCCCGTAAGGGTACTGCTTATCGAGGTTAGCGGTCCAACTGTGATTGTAACTCCCACTGGCAGTTTCGCTGCTTATCAGCTGAACCGGGAAAAAACTCCCCCCCGAAGCGTTGGAATAACCAGTGGGAGTGTTGAACACAATGCCATATGTGCCCGAAGGTTGGCTACAGCTTCCTGTTTCAAATCCATAGGCGATCCACGGTTCCGTCATCGGTTGCCCGTTGACGACGCAACCGGACAAACTAGCGATAGTGACGCTACCGTAGGGTGTGACCCGCATGGTGCCTCCGGTCGGCCCGGTCACTTACGATTCATTGCAGGACTTCAAGCTCGTGCGCGCTCAGCGCGACGCCGCGGGAGTGCTGGGCTTTGGGGCACCATCCAACACGGATTGCACCAGGTCACCGAGTTGATCTGCGTTGAAGTCGTTTCCTTCGAGGTTGGCGGCCATGGTTCCGTCGCGATTAATGATCACGGTATGCAGCGAGTGGATTATTAGGCCTTCATCGGCGAAGTGGCTCACCCCGAATTGACCGCTGATCTTATCGATTGCAGTCTGACTTCCCGTGAGCACTTTCCAACTCTTTGGATCCGCGTCCCAGGTCTTGGCGTACTTGGCCAGCGCCTCGGGCGTATCGTGTGTGGGATCAAAAGTGATGCTCATGAAGATCAAGTTCTTGCCGAGTTGGTCCGCGAAGCGCTTCTGCATTCGGTGAAGATTATTGGCGGTGCGAAAGCAGAAATTGGGGAGCACGCAGCGTGTATACATGAAGGTGAGTACCACAACCTTGCCCCTGAATTCGGATAGAGTGACGTTATGCCGCTGCTGATCGATCAGCGAGAAATCGGGCACGGATTCGCCAATTTTGATCTGCGGCTCGACCGACGACGGATTGTCTATGCCGACGAGTAGATTCAGGCGCTGGGCACCGAGGGGATCCGCCTCCGCGCTTTCATATTTCTGAATGCGAATACCAGTAACGTAGGCAGAATCCCCATCGACGACGAGAGTGAATTGGATCATGGTCCCAGGGGCCAACCCATCCAGTTCAGTGGAATTGCGCACCGTGAAGGGCATCACCATGGCGTCCATGTAATTGGGGATCTTCTCGCAGGAAACAACCAGGGAGCGGTTCGCCTGATCGACCTTCAACACGAGTCCTCGCACCGTGTAGGTTTGCGCAGCACGTGCCGGCCCGGCGGAGAGGAGAGAGAGAGCCATCGCCAGGAGCAGGGCGCCCTTGGCTGGCGCGGCCCATGGGATTCGTGTCGTTAAGTTCATGGTCTTCCCCTCGGATTCTCAGCCGCCGGTTTAGGAGCGACAGCCGCGCTGCCCTGGGGGCCCCCCAGCCGGACTGGTTTGCGCTTGATTCTAGAATAGGTGTCCGCAAGTTCCGTGATCTGGAGGAATTGATCCTTCGCCACGTTAGAAAAAACCTGGTGGGTGGCGCTGACGGGCCAGAAAATATCGATGCTGCGAATTGTGGCGGATTTACCCAAGCCGATATGCTGCTCCAGCGGCGATGCGCCGAACGAGCCGCCGCTACCCACGGTGCGATAGATCGAGCGCACGCCCTGGCCACGGTTTTCGACAGTGATCTTGATGCGCGCGCCGATGGCGGCGCGGTTGGTTTTGACTCCGACAAGCTTCAGACTGATCCAATCGTTGTCGTGACCCGGATTTTGGAAGAGGCGGAGCGCATGACGGTCGCCAGGAGACGCACCGCCCACCACGGCGATGATGTCTTCGTTTCCCGTATTCGTAAGGTCGGCAAAAGCGATGCCGTGCCCTTTGTGCAGTTCGCCCGTGCCGGAGGAAGTGGTGATGTCGGTGAAATATTTCCCTTCGTCATTGCGAAGCAGGACGTTAGGGACCAGAGCTGCGTAGGAAGGACTCCCGGTTCCGAGATAGATGTCCAGATAACCGTCATTATCGATGTCGCCGAAATTCGCCCCCATGGGCATGAACACCTTGTCGAGCCCGACTTCGGCGGTGACATCGCGAAACGTCCCGTTCCCCAGATTCTTGTACAGCTTGAGCGTGCTGGCGTTGTGGGGAAGTCCCAGATACGTCCGGAGGGTTTCGTCATCGGAAACGATAAAGCTGGTGACGAAAATATCCGGAAATCCATCGTTGTCGTAGTCGAAGAACCACGTGGCGAAGCCGCTGCCGTTACCCTCAACCCCAGCTTTTTGTGCGACCTCCGTAAAGGTATTGTCGTGATTGTTGTGATAGAGAAAGTTCGGGCCGCCCAAATTGGAGACGTAGAAGTCCACAAATCCGTCGTTATCGTAGTCGGCCGCGACGACACCCTTCGAGTAAGCCGCCCCGTCACCGGCGACCCCCGCGGAAACGGCGATGTTCCGGAATGTGCCGTCCTTATTGTTGAGGAAGAGCTGCGCCGGTCCTTGCTCATTCGCGATGAAGAGATCGAGCCAGCCGTCGTTGTTGATGTCGGCCCAAACGGCCGCCTGCGTAGTGGTTGTGACGCTGCCCAAGCCACTTTGGTCGGTGACATCCGTAAAAGTGCCGTCGCAGTTGCCGCGAAGCAAGGAGCTGCGCTGCGCGAATTCCCACGCGCCGCGAAGAACGAGAATATCCAGGCAACCGTCGTTATTGTAATCGGTTTGAATGATGTTGAGCCCGCCGAGGATCCCGGACAATCCCGCTTTTTCCGTCTGGTCGGTGAATGTGCCGTCGCCGTTGTTGTGAAAATAGCGCAGCGAACTGCAGCTATCGAAGCTCGAAGTAATCACGTCGAAGCGGCCGTTGTTTTCGAAGTCGTCGACGATCACACCGCCCGCTTCCGAAAAGGAGCCCAGGCCGGCCGCGGGGGCGACATCCAGAAAACGTCCCACGTTCTCCTTGGACTCAAAAGCGGATAGCGGAATCAGGTATTTCTGCGGGACCGCAGCAGGGTACTTTCCCATCGTCATGTAAGCCAAGTTGAGCAGCCACCTGACTTCCAGTTCCTCCGGCTTATTTTCGAGATATTTGAGGAGGTACTCGGCGGCTCTTTGGGAATCGTCGGTCTTCTTATAGGCATCCTCGGGGCGCATCGGAAACAGGCATCTCTCGCCGGGGGCGCGGAACACGTCGTTATCCATTTCCGACTTGTGCAGATACATGATTCCCAGCGACTCTTGCAACACGGGAATAGCTGCGGGTACGTCCGAGAGAGCGATTTGGTACGCCGCCTGATACTGCTCGATGGAGGGCGCCATATCTCCCTGGAAGGCATAAAGCTGCGCGAGCGCGATACGGCCTTCCATGACGTCGTACGGCCTCCGCTGTGCGAGCGCGGCCTGATTTTCCGGAGCGAAAAACTTCGTCAGCTTGGCGATGACGCTGGCTGTCGATTCTCGGTACATAGTGCAGACGGTGTGAGGATCGAGGTTCCAACCGACGGGTTTTGGGTATCCGGCCAGCATGGATTCGGCTTCGGAGACCCCGCCAACATTCAGCACGTATTTCACTGTTCCCGAGGCGGTCAGGTCAAAACTTCGCGCGGGATCCGCCGAGGAGTTAGGCATGCTGCTCATGGTGTTGCCGGTGGTTCCGCCACGCTTCGGCATGATTTCTAGAATGGCATAGCCACTCGGGATGTGTGCAACAGCAGAAACCTGCCCGGGGACCAGCCCTCTAAGGGCGTCTCTCAACTCGGCGCGCAGCGTATTGGGGACCACGTAGCCCATGAAGCCTTCGTCGTCCGCAGTAGGATCAATGGAGACTTCTTCGGCCAACTTTCCGAAATCTTCGCCATTTTTTAGCCGTTCGAGTACGTGCTGGGCCTCTTCGGGGGTACGCACGACGATCACCTGCAACGGCACTGGGTCCGCATTGGTGCCAGGGTTGGTTTGGGAATCTTGGGAGAATAGCGGCGAGCAGAAGGCAGCTACCAAGCCCATAAATAAAATGCTGCAAATGCCTGCGGGCCTTAAGAGCATCTCGTTCGCACCCCGAGCCGACCAAACTTTTCCTCAAGCACATTGAGGAGGGAACTCTAAGAGGATGCCAAACACCGCACAATAATGCAAAGTAGCTAGTGAGGACGTACTAACGGCAGAAGATCACAGAAGGGCCGCACTTATGCTGCACTTCTTATGATCCCTGACGGTATCGGTGCCTAGCGCCGTTCGGACGAAGTGCTCACTCGAGGTCGCTCCGCCCTTCTCGCATCAACGGTTGGACCGATGAGTAGAATTACGAGCGAACTCAGGCCCGAATGGTGCCGGAGCTGGGTTTCACAGCAGAGTCACGTACGGTGACCGCAGAGTGCTACGCGAAGCGCGGCCCGAAGATCCCGCTTAGGTCAAAGGCTCATCTACCAGTCTTGCCTCACTGAATGAAGCCGAGCGCTCGCGACCGGCGAGGATCGCCCGGAGGAAGCTGGAAAGGCTCAAGAATGGAAGTGAATCTCTGGATCATGACACGCAATGCCGGGACATCCGGCGGGCCGCTGCGTAAGAGTTCGACCTGCCTCGTGGGGACATCGTGCATGGGAACCAACTGGGCAGCCTCCAGAATATTCGCCGAGACCTCGGCCAGGTTCAATCCAGTTTCCCAATCGGCGTTGGGGTCCGCCACCCACGCCCTGTTCTTCGTTACCGCTTCGGTGAGGTGGTTCTCGCGGTCGGGAACATCTTCCACAACGTTTGCTCCGCGATTGCGGAAGAAACCCAGAAGCGCGGCGACGATGGAGGGATCGCGCACGGTGCCGTCCGGATAGAACACGCCGTGGACCGTGCCCCAATCGCCGGTGATCATCAGCTCCCAGATGTACCAACCGACGTGGGCTTGCATGTGCTCTTGGAGCGTGACGTCATACGGATTGGCGCGGGCGATGCATCCGATCTCGCTATCGACCAGCGGTTTGCCCGTTTGCGCCGCGTATTGTTTTGCTTTTTCGATGCTGGCGCGAATCTGCGCGCGCGTGGGGCTGTAATTATGGAACGAGAGCACATCCACCGCGTCGCCCATTTCAATCATGTTTTCCGCGAACGTCGCCCCGATGGTGACCGGCGTTACCGGATCGAGTTCGTGAAACACCTTGGCCATGTACACGGCGTGCTCCATGCGCAGGCGATTCGCCGGAGTGGGAGGCAGGGTGCAACACTCGGGCTCGTTCTCCACGTCCCAGATTGCGAGGCCGGGTTCTTTCCCGATGGTGGCCACCAGGTCGGCGACAAATTCGCGCGAGTTGGGCCACGCCGTCTTGTCTCTCCATTCGCCGAACTTGTATTGGATGGTCGGCATGACGCCCATGCCGCGTTCGTGCGCGGCGCGGACAAAATGGAGGAGATTCATTCTGAGCCCCTCCTTGTCCCGCGCCCAAGCCGCGTAGGGGACGAACACCCGAACCTGATTGAGCTGAAGCCGCTTGGCTAAGTCCAGATCATGTTCCGTGACGGCCGGGTTGTAGTGCAGCCAAAAATCCACCTGTCCGTTGGATTCGGCGGACTGGTAATTGAATCCTCGGACGTCGCTCAGATCCTTGGGCACGCGGCGCTGCGCGGCCGCAGGCAAGGCAAGCGCGGCGAGGAGGAGTGCTGCTGCAACGGGATGTGTCCGCATAGGGCCTCCGAAACAACTCAAGTAGGGCATTGCGAAAGCGAGTTTCTTGGACCACTGCGAGGGCATTCTCATGCAGCGAGAATGTAATTACAACAGGGAGGCAAACGGCTGGGGGTATGTCTGCATGGTAGCGGCCGCGGATGCCGATCTCCGCGCGCTAACGTTTTCTTGAATTGCGGTGCGCGTTGGACATCTGAATCTCCTCCTCGATCGCGCGGGCGGACTCGTCTTCGAGTTCCAGGAATTGCACGCCGATGCCCACGCCGGGGAGACAATAACGCACCTCGCCGCGCGCGAAAATCTCGACGCAAGTCCGCGCCAGCCGAAAACGCAGCTTCAACACGGTCCCCTCAGGATAGCGCAGCGAAGTATTGATAAACATGCCCTGGGTGCTGATGTCCGGAGGATGAATGCACACAACGTCGGGGCGGCCTTCGTAAACCAGCGAAAGTTCGCGCAGATGGGGGTGGCGATCGCATTGCCGCGCCGGCCAGGGAGCCACCGATTCTTTCAATTGCGATTTGCGTCGGTTCAAGTTTGTAAGACCCCCTCGCGGACTGGTTCTGCCGGCGCCGCGCGCAGGGGCACCACTTTCGCCGCATGCTCGGCGCCGCAGTGCGGACAGAATTGAAAGCCGGTCACCATCCGTTTGCCGCAACGCGAACATTCGAGCGCGGCAGTCGCTTCGAAAGGAATCACTCGAAGGACTTCGTCGAGCGTGGTGGCTCCGAGCTTGATTTTGTCCAGCGCATCTTCCTGCATCAGGCGCATGCCGTTGCTGCGCGCCACATCCCGGATCATGTCCGTCGAACCGCCCGTGCGAATCAAGTGCCGCGCCGACTCCGTCAACGTCAGCAGTTCGTAGATTCCCACACGGCCGCGGTACCCGGTGTTGTCGCATTCCCCGCATCCTACGGGCTCGCCGAGGAACGGCGGCGGATCGAACAGACCGGTTTCGCCGAGGCGCAGCGCCATTTCGGGGGTCACGGGAATGGTCTTGTGGCACGTGCAAAGCTTGCGCACCAGACGCTGCGCCACGATCCCGGCCACCGACGAGGCAATCAGGTATCCCGCCACGCCCAGGTCGAGCAAGCGGACGATGGCCGAAATGCTGTCGTTCGTGTGCAGCGTGGAAAGGACGAGGTGGCCGGTCTGCGCGGCCTTCATGGCGATTTCGGCGGTTTCCACGTCGCGAATTTCGCCGATCATGATGATGTTCGGATCCTGCCGCAGGATGGAGCGAAGGGCGGTCGCAAAGGTCAGTCCCGCGCGCGAATTCACGTGGACTTGATTGATCCCTGCGAGCACGTACTCGACCGGATCTTCCACGGTGACGATGTTCACCGTCGGCTGGCGCAGGATGTTCAGGGCCGCATACAGCGTCGTCGTCTTGCCGGAGCCGGTCGGTCCGGTAACCAGAATCGTCCCTTGCGGGAGCGCCAGCAGGCGAAGGAATTCCTTCTCGACCTGGGCGGGCAGGCCCAGCGTGCTGAGTGAAGTCAAGGGGGCGGAGGTCTCCAGGAGGCGCATGACGATTTTCTCGCCGTATTGGGTCGGCAAGGTCGAGACGCGGAGATCGATGCGGCGCGTCCCAATGACCACAAGAAAGCGGCCGTCTTGCGGAGAGCGCCTCTCGGCGATGTCCATATCCGAGAGAATTTTCAGGCGAGAGATGAGCTGGTTTTGCACGCCGCGAGGGATGCGCGTGAGATCGCGCAGCACACCGTCCACGCGGATGCGGACGATCGTCTCGTTGGCCTGGGGCTCGATGTGAATGTCGCTCGCATGTTTTTGCATGGCCCCGAGGATAATTTCGGAGGCCAGGCGTACCGCGGGCGTTTTTCGGTTCTTCAGTTCGGCCTGGACCTCTTGAATCGCGTCCTGATTGGCCTGGCGCGCGCTGGTGGAGACGAACTCGATTTCCGGAAGAGCCGTCTCGTCACCCATTTCCAGGACACCGGACGCGGCCGAGGCGGAGGCGATCACGGCTTTGCGGTCGTACGAGCGGGCAATGCCTTCCAAGATTTCATCGCGAAAACCCAATCGCGGGGAGATTTTTACGCCGGCGGTGAAGCGGAGTTCGTCGATCGTGGACACATTTTGCGGCTCGGCCATGATGACCACGAGGTTGGCATTGTCCCGGCGCAGCGGCAGGACGGAGCAGCGTTCCGCAAGCGCTCGCGGAATCAGCGCCAGAGCCTCGCTCTCCGGTTCGACCGTGCTGCAATCCACGTAGGGCACACGGGAGACCTCCTCCAGCGCGGAAACCATGTCCTTGCGAGAGACGAGGTTTCGCTCCAAGAGCATTTCCCCGAGGAGTTGGAGTTTTCCGCCCTGCTGGTCATGGACTGCCTTGTCCAAATCGGCGTGGGAAATCTTGCCGCGTTCCTGTAGGACTTCGCCTAGTCTTTTCTTCTTCACGGATGCGCTCTGTAAGGGATTCAGGCACGCGGGGTGCCAAAGGAGCGGCGGCGCGCGACCACAACTCCTTTCCTTTCAGTGGAATTGAAGCGGAGGCGTAACGTATTGCTGGCAAACGTTTCAAAAAGGGAATTGGGGCGTTTCTGAACGGGAGTTGCGGAAGGGATTCGGTGCACAAGGCGCATCATTCATTGCGAGCGCGGAGAGAATCGGTGATTTGAGGAAATTCCCGATGCGAGATTGGCCGTCCCGTTTAAGGATGAAACTGCGATGCGGGAGAGAGGTGATTTGGATAAGGAGTGCTTAAGTCCGTGTAAAAGCGAGGCTTGCGGAAGGTGACATAGAACCTAAATTGGCGAGGCGCTTGCATACCCTGAGAAACGGGCGCATTCCGATGACGATCATCACGAATTCGCGAGCGAGGGGGAAGGGGCTTGCTCAAGGATTCACGATGATTGTTCCCACCTGCCTCTGAGAGGGAAGCTAGGATGGATGACCCCACGCCCCGGTCAAAAAAAGACCGGGAAACGGAATGCGCCTTCTGGGGCCCTTGATCCCAAGCAAGGGCCCCAATTTTATTTCTGCCGGCTCTCGTCTGTTTCGAGTCCAGCCTTGTTCAAACCCCGTTATTCCCAACGGAAGATGGCGGGCGGAAGCCCGCCGCTACGAACACCCAACCATCTAGTAGAAGCTTAAACTTTGGCTGCGCCCGGCTCGACCGGATTGACGGGCTCGAGGATGGAAATCTTCGCGGCGCGCAAGACGTGAATCACCTCGGACGATTTGAGGCGTGAGGCGTCGTACTCGAAGTGCAGCTTGTGCCCATTGTCTTCCACGCGGAAGCGGCGCAGCCCGTAGGTATTGGCAAACTCGCCGAGGGAGCGCACTTGCGCCGGAGTAAGCGGCGACTGCAATCGGTAGGTCGTCTCCACTAGCGTCATGGCTCCATTCTATCAGACCGCTGGCATTCATATAGGGGGAGGGGGTATACTGATTCTTGGCCCGAAGCATGTCCCGGGCATCGGAGGCCTGCCGATGGCAGTGCGATCGAAAGGGATGGCGGTCTGCGGCTGTGAAACGCATCACCGCAAGGCGGTGGCCGTGGACCCGCGGATCAAATCGTCGAATCTCAAGCGGCTGCGGCGAATCGCCGGGCAGGTGCGCGGTCTCGAGCGCATGATCGGCGAGGATCGCTATTGCCCGGACATTCTGGTGCAGATTTCGTCCGTGCAAGAGGCGGTTCGCGGCGTGGGCCGGGCGCTGATGGGCAATCATCTGCGGCACTGCGTTTCCGATGCGATTCGCAAGGGCACTCCGCGCCAAACTGCGGCGACGTACGACGAGTTGCTGGCGCTGATCTACAAATATTCGCGTTGAAATGACCGCAGATTCCATGGCGATGCAACGTGATCCCGTCTGCGGGATGTTGGTAGACCCGGCAAAAGCCAAGGCCACCTTCGACCACGCGGGGCATACCTATTATTTCTGCTGCGTTGGATGCAAAGATAAATTCGCGGCTTCCCCGGACCGCTATCTGAATGCTCCAAAGTTGGCCGGAATCGCAGCAATACCGGCAGCGCACGCGATGGCGCCGATTCAAATCGCGCCCGCCACAACGAGCGCGCCGCCCTCCTTGAAATCACCGTCTTCGATGAAATCCCAGCGCGCGCCTGAAACAAGTGTTCAGTACACATGTCCCATGGATCCGGAGATCGTGCGTGACGCCCCCGGAGATTGTCCTGTATGCGGGATGGCGCTCGAGCCGCGAACGGCGATGGTCGAAGATAAGCCGAGCGCGGAACTTCGAGCGATGACCATCCGATTCTGGGTTTGCGCGGCGCTCAGCGCGCCAATCCTTGCGCTGGCGATGGGCGGGTTCCTCCCGGCGCTGCAACATCTCTTCTCGACGCGTACCCGCGGCTGGATCGAATTTGCGTTGGCCACGCCCGTGGTTCTTTGGGGAGGCTGGCCGTTTTTCGTGCGCGGCTGGAATTCGATTCTTCGCCGGCGATTGAACATGTTCACGCTGATCGCGATCGGCACCGGCACGGCCTTTGCGTACAGCGTCGTGGCCGTTCTTGTGCCGCAAATCTTTCCGCCGTCGTTTCGCGGGTCCGGCGGCGAAGTCGCAATCTATTTTGAAGCGGCCGCGGTCATCACGACGCTCGTGCTTCTCGGCCAAGTGCTCGAATTGCGCGCGCGCCAGCGGACTTCGTCCGCGCTTCGAGAGCTGCTGAGCCTTGCGCCCAAGACGGCGCGCCGTTTAACGGCGGACGGCGCGGACTCCGACGTCGCCCTCGAACTCGTGCAAGCGGGCGATCGCCTGCGCGTGCGGCCGGGCGAGCGGATTCCGGTGGACGGCATCGTGTTGGAGGGCTCGAGCAGCGTGGACGAATCCATGGTCACAGGGGAGCCGCTGCCGGTGGAGAAAGTTTCGGGGACGCGAGTGACAGGAGGAACGCTGAACGGCACGGGCAGTTTGGTGATGCGCGCGGAGCGCGTGGGAAGCGAGACTCTCCTCGCGCAGATTGTCCGCATGGTTTGGGAAGCGCAACGCAGCCGCGCGCCGATTCAGCGAACCGCCGATCGAGTGTCCGCGTGGTTTGTGCCCGGAGTCTTGCTGGCAGCCGCGATCACGTTTGTGGTTTGGGCC
>Ga0209415_10015982_pt1 | contig 12115 bp, 11 predicted proteins | sample PeaSoiSIISIP2007_FD_187696 | JGI IMG/M metagenome (GOLD analysis project Ga0209415, IMG submission 187696) | Peat soil microbial communities from Weissenstadt, Germany - SII-SIP-2007 (SPAdes) (version 2) | ecosystem: Environmental > Terrestrial > Soil > Wetlands > Peat | place: Germany... | reverse complement strand
TGCGCACCGCGGGGCTCGCGCGGGCGCGCCTCTTCACGTGGGACGAGACCGCGCGCCGCACCGCCGAGGTCTACCGGAGCCTCTTGTGAAGGTCTCCGCCGTCGTCGTCTCACACGGCCACGCGGCCGAGCTGGCGCAGTCGCTGCCGGCGCTCGCGCTGCAGGTGGACGAGCTGCTGGTCGTCGCCAACATCCCCGGAAGCGTCCCCGCGCAGCTCCCGGACGGCGTCCGCGTCCTCGAGAACGAGCGGCCACTCTCGTTCGCGGCGAACGCGAACGTCGGCACCGCGAACACGAGCCACGAGCTCGTGCTCATCGCGAATCCGGACGCGATCCCGGCGCCGGACGCGGTCGGCATCCTCCGCGACTTCGTCGCCGCCCATCCGCGCTGCGGCGTCGCGGGGCCGCGGATGCTGTACGGCGACGGCAGCTGGCAGGCGTCGCGGCGCAGCTTCCCGACCGTCGGCGCCACGCTCGTGCGCCGCACGCCGCTGCGGCTCCTCTTCCCGCCGCTGCGGTGGCAGCGGCACCACTACCTGCTCGACGACCGGCCCGTGGAGCCGGTGCAGGCGGACACGATGCTCGGCGCGTTCCTGCTCATGCGCCGCACGATGCTCGACGAGATCGGCGGCTGGGACCCCGGCTTCCGCATGTACTGCGAGGACATCGATCTCAACTACCGCGCAGCGAAGGCCGGCTGGGAGCGGTGGTACGTCCCAGCCGCCGTCGTCCGCCACGAGTACGCGGCCGTCATCGACAAGCGCTTTTTCACGCGCCACACTGTGTGGCACGCGCGCGCGATGCTCCGCTTCCTGCGGAAGCATCCCGAGCGCCTGCTCGCGCTTCGATGACGACCTGGGACAAGTACTCGCCGAAGGCCGACAGCTGGACGGAGAACGCGTACGCGGACGCGCGCGCCTACCTCGCGCGCCGCGCCGATCTCGTCCGGGTGCTCGGGCCTGTCCTCGAGCCCGGCGACACGGTGCTCGACCTCGCGTGCGGCGACGGCGGTCTCGCCGACTTCCTGCCGCAGCAGCGGTACGTCGGCGTCGACGCGAGCCCGGAGATGGTGGACGCGGGGCTGCGGCACGGCCGCGAGGTCGTCCAGGCCGACCTGAACGAGTACGTGCCGGCGCGGCCGGTGCAGGCGACGACGCTGTTCCGCGCGCTGTACTACGCGGTCGACCGGCGCGCGCTCTTCGCGCACGTCGGCGCGTACACCGAGCGGAAGCTCGTCTTCGACGTGAACCCGCGGCAGTACCGGCTGCGCGACGTTCGCGCCGATCTCGCCGCCGCCGGATTCGACCGCGTCGCCGTGCGCCCGTTCTTCGTTCCTCAGACGCGCGCGATGGCCAGGCTGCCCGCACTCGTCCTGCGGGCTGCGGAGCGCAGCGGGCCGCCCGCGCGCCTTGTGCTTCGCTTCCGCTTCACGCTCATCTGCGCGGCGTGGCGGAAGCGCGGTTCCTGAAGAACGTGTACGTGATCTGAGCGCCGAGCTCGCGGCGGTCGCCGGCGTGGTTGTACTGGTCCGGCTCGAACTTCTTGGCGACGACGACCCGTACCGCGAAGCCGCCGGCGGGAACGCGGAGCCACGCCGTCTTCACCTGGCCGCTGTCGATCGTCCCGTTCACGGTCTTCGTCACCGCGCCGAGCGTCGGCTGGCGGTTCGCGTTGACGACGAGCTTGCCGAGGAAGAAGTGCACCGGGCTCGCGCCGCTCTTGTACTGCCAGTTCTGGCGCGAGTACACGACCCGCAGCCAGCCGGCCGGGCCGCGGAACCGGTAGTAATCGGTGTCGTAGGGCCCGCTCCAGCCGTCGGCGTAGATCCCGACGCACATGGAGCGGAGGACGTTGGGCGAGGTCAGCTGAACGAGCCGCCAGTGGCGGAACCCGCCGCCCGCACGGTACGAGTGCTGCCAGTACTTCGTGCCGGCGAAGTCGACGCACGGCCAGTCCTCGACCGCGTAGTTGTAGTACGACGCGTACAGCGCGCCGTTCGGCAGGAAGTTCGGGCTGCCGCTCGCGAGCGGGTCGGTGAGCGACCCGTCGAGGCTCGACACCTTCACGATCGACCGGTTCCAGAACGTGAGCAGGTACGGCGCCGTCGGGTCGGCGATCGCCTCGCCGAGGTAGAGCGTGCGCGCTCCGTGCGTCCGCGTGTCCACCCAGTCGAAGGGATGGCGCAGCGTCGCCGCGGCCCCGTCGGCGAGTGAGTTCGTCCCGGCCGCGGCCGCGATCTCGCCGGTGAGGCTCCACCCGAGCACGCCGACGGCGAGCGCGGCCGCGAGCACGACGGCGAGGCGCGCACGGCGGCGCAGCATGACGACGGCCAGCAGGAGCGCAGTGCCGCCGAGTGCGATGCCCAGCATCACGGCCTGGGCGATGCTCGGCGTCCACGAGATGTACCGGTTCGCCTGCTCGAGGATCGCGAGCCCGAGAGCATCGGAGTACAGCTGCCGGTCCATGAAGTACGGCGTCCCGACCATGAGGTACACGGCATACGCGCCGGCGGCGAGCAGCGCGAGGACGTTCGCGCGGCGCCGCTCGAACAGGAGCGCCGTCCCCACGAAGAGGAGCGGCGCGATGTAGATGAGGTTGCGTTCCTCCACCCGCGTCGCGAAGTCGGTCGACAGGTACGCGGCCTTCATGCCGGCGTACATCGCGAACGAGAAGATGCCGCCGAGGGCGAGGCAGCGGAACATCCGCACCTCGTGGCTGCGCGTCTCGCCTGGCGCGCGCACGAGCGCCGTGAGACCCGCGATGAGCGGGACGACGCCGATGCCGATCGCGAGCGAGCCGGCGGCCCAGTCGCCGAGCACGATGATGCGGTGCTTGTACAGGCGCGTGACGGTGAGCCACTGGATGGAGTGGTGGCTGCCGACGCCGCTGATGAAGAAGATCGCGCCGAAGGCCGCGACGACGAAGCCGATCCAGTCGCCGGTCGACCATCGCGCCCGCCGCTCCTTCCCCCACGTGCTCGACCAGAGCGCGAACAGGAGCGCGAATACGAGGGTGAGCGGGATCATCAAAAGCTCGCCCTTCACGGCCGGCGCGACGAGCGAGGCGAGGATTGCGGCAGCGCCCCAGAGCCTCCGCCGCCGTGTGCCGCGGACGACGAACGCCTTGAGGATGAGGAAGAAGCACAGCGCCGCGTACGGGTACGCGAGGTTCTCCTCGACGAGGTACGACGTGTACGCGAGCGCGGGAATCGCGCCCGCGCCGGCGGCGGCGAAGAGCGCTGCGCGCTTGCCGACGATCATGCGGGCCATCCCGTAGACCGGGAAGACGACCGCCGCCATGACGAAGACGTCGACGTACTTGGCGGCCGCGTACGCCGTCGCGACGCGCTTGATGAGCCAGACCGGCGCGAGCATGACGGTGTACAGCGACTCGAACGAGTGCGGCTGCTCCAGTCGCGCCGGGTGGCCGGTCGACGCGATCGCGCGCGAGATCGTCGTCAGCTCGAGCTCGTCCGTGAAGAGCCACGGCGTGGCCCGCTGCCAGGCCTCGAACGCGTACAGGCCGCACAGCCAGACGTACACGCTCGCGAGCGGGACCGCGGCGAGGAACCGATCGGCGAACGTGAACGACCGGGCGTCGGCCTCGGTCTGGCGGGACGTCGCGACGGCGCTCACTCGGCGGCGACGCCGAGCGGAGCTGCGTGCGTGAGCTCGATCTCGCGGCGCACGAAGCTGCACGGTACCGCAGCGCGGCGACAGGCCTCGAGGACACCGTCGAGCCGCTCCTGCGGCGCGTCGGGGATCGACACGTAGACGGCGTCCGGCGAGAGCCGGCCGATCGCCCAGCCGATGTCGGCGAGGCCGCCGACGATGGACACGCCCTGGATGCGGCGGCGGCGGAGGGCGGTGTCGTCGTCGACGAAGCCGACGACGCGCTCGCCGGGCGTCTCGCGCAGCTCGCGGAGCAGGCTGCGGCCGCTGCGGCCGGCGCCGACGATGAGCGTCCGGTGCTGGTCGCCGCGGCCGACGAGAGCGGCGATGCCGCGCGCGAGCGCGCGCTCCCAGAAGCGCGAGATGCCGATGAGGAACGTGCACAGGAGCACGTCGATGAGGTACGTCCCGCGCGGGAAGCCGTTCCACGGGACGGTCGCCCACGTGAACAGGAACGCGGCCGCCTCGGAGCCGACGCAGGCGACGACGATGCTCGCCGCGTCGCGCGCTCCCGCATAGCGCCAGACGCCGCGATAGAGCCCGAAGACGATGAAGAAGACGTACCGGGCGACGAGCAGCGCCGGCAGCGACATGTCGAACACGTGCCGCTGCCACGGCAGGCCTGTGCCCTGCAGGCGGATGAGGAACGCGGCGGTGAACGACGCGGTGATGAGCAGGAAGTCGACGACGACCTCGACGAGCCGTTTGCGATGGACGAGCAGCGAGGCGAGGAAGCTCGGCGCGCGGTCCGACGTCGGCTTCGGGTTGACCTCCGCCAGGTAGCTCCCGAACTGGAGCAGGAACGCGAACGTGATGAGCACGCCGATGAGCGTGATGCGCGTGTCGTCGAGCACCTTGTACGCGAGGCTCGTGAATCCGAGCGCTGCGGAGACGGCGCAGAGCAGGACCACGGCGCGCTTGTCGGAGAGTCCCTCGTAGACGAGGCGGTGTGACGTGTGGTCGCGACCGCCCTGCGTCACCGGCCGTCCCTCGAGCAGGCGGACGATGGTGACGAGTGTCGTGTCGAGCAGCGGCACGGCGAGGACGAGCAGCGGTAGCAGCAGCGTCGCCACCGTTGAGCCCGCGACGGTCCAGCTCGACGCGAGCCCCAGCGCGCCGAGGGAGAAGCCGAGCACCTGGCTGCCGCTGTCCCCCATGAAGACCGACGCCGGCCGCCGCAGCCGGAGGTTGTACGGGAGGAAGCCGAGGCACGCGAAGCAGATGGCGAGCGAGAGCACGCCGATCATGTGGCTGGGGTGCGTGGTGAACGCGTCGATGGCGAAGAACGCGCACGCGATCGTCGCGAGCGACGCAGCGAGCCCGTCCATGTTGTCGAGCAGGTTGAAGGCGTTCGTCATCCCGACGATCCACAGGGCCCCGACCGCGTACGCGACGATGTCGTTGTGGATGATCTCGACCCGGATCCCCGACACGAGGACGAGCGCCGCCGCGCCCGCCTGCGCGCCGAGCTTGGCGAGCGGCGGGAGGCGGAAGAGGTCGTCGAGGAGTCCCGCGAAGAAGAGGATGGTGCAGCCGCCGACGATGGCGAGCAGCCCGCGGCTCGCCGGGGTCACGTTCGCGAGCAGCCCGATGCCGACGGCGACGAGGAAGCCGACGTAGATGCCGCAGCCGCCGAGGAGCGGCGTCGAGCGCGTGTGCCAGCGGTCCGAGCGGGGAGCGGCGACGACGTGCCGGGCCGCCGGCGTCCGGCGCAGCAGCCAGATCGTCAGCAGGCTGGCCGGGAGCGCGGCGAGAGCGGCCGCTACGACCGTCACGGAGCCACCCTCCACCGCGCGGTGCGTGCGGCTCCTGGCACGTGCAAAAGCCTAATCAAGGGCTGTTAAGCGGGTGTTTGGGGGTATTCCATCAGCTAGGTTGGCCGCCGACCGCGACATGGAAACGCCTCTCCTCGAGCTGCTCCGCTGTCCGTTCTGCCGCGCCTCGCTCGCAGCCGAAGGAGCATCGCTCGCCTGCGGCTCCTGCGGCCGGACATTCGCCGTCGAGAACGGCATCCCGCTGATGCTGCACGAGGACCTCCCCGGCGCGCGCGCGAAGCTCGCCGAGACCGTCGGCTGGGTCGAGAAGGCGCGGTCGGAGGGCTGGTACGAGCCGGACGACGAGGTCGACGCCGTCCTGCCGTTCGTGAACCGCGACCTCGGCTGGAACGATCTCGTCTGGCTCGCGAACGGGCACTCGTTCCAGGTGCTCCTCGACCGGTACATCGGTGAGCGGCGCGGCCTGCGCGTGCTCGAGGTCGGCGCCGCGAAGGCGTGGGCGTCCCGCTTCTGGCTCGAGCGCGACTGCGAGTACGTCGCCACCGACATCCTCGTCGACCCGAAGATCGGGCTCGGCCGCGGCTCCTTCTACGGGGAGTTCCGCCGCGTGCAGGCGGACGGGGAGCACCTCCCGTTCGCCGACGAGGCCTTCGACGTCGTCTACTGCCTCGCCACCCTCCACCACGCGCTCGACCTCCGGCGCATGGTCGCCGAGATGGGGCGTGTCGCCCGCCCCGGCGCCGTCGTCGCCGGGCTCAACGAGGGAACGCGCGGCGTCGGGCGAAGTCCCGAGAATCCCGACCAGGCGGCGGAGAAGGAGGTCGGCATCAACGAGCACGTGCACACCGTGTGGGCGTACCTCGCTGCGTTCGCCGCCGCCCGGCTGCGCGTGCGCCGGGCCGAGCGGCCGGACGGCTGGGCGCCGTCGCCGTACGGGCGCCTGCTCTCGAAGATCCCGAAGGTCGGCCTGTCGGTCGGTACGGTCGTGCACCTGAGCGCCGTCCACTACTGCGGCGTGTCGATCTACGCGCGGAAGCCGGCGTGAACGTCTACGCGGACCTCGTCCGCTACCGCGAGCTCTTCGGGAACCTCTTCCGCCGCGACCTGCAGGCGAAGTACCGCGGCTCCGCGCTCGGCGTGCTGTGGACGATCGTGAACCCGATCATGCTGATGGGCGTCTACCTGCTCGTCTTCGGCGTCGTGTGGAAGACACGGTTCACGACGGGTGGGCATTACCCGCTCTTCCTGCTCTCCGGCCTCGCCGTCTGGACGTTCTTCGCCGCCGCGCTGCAGTCGGCGACGCGCTCGATGCTCGACAACGCGAACCTCATCCGGAAGATCCGCTTCCCGCGGCAGCTCGTCCCGCTCTCGGTCGTCGGCGCGCATCTCGTCAGCTTCACCGCGATGCTCGTGATCCTGCTCGTCGTCAACGCGATCGCGCTTCCGCGCGCGCGGGCGACGGAGCTGCTCGCCGTACCGCTCGCGGTGCTCGTCGTCGGGCTCGTGGGCGGGCTCGCGCTCGGCCTCGCTTCCTTGAACGTCCTCTTCCGCGACGTCGAGTTCATCGTCGCCGCGCTGCTCGTGCCGTGGTTCTTCCTGACGCCGATCATCTATCCGCTCTCGTCGATCGCCGCCCATCGCCACGTCGTCGAGGTGATCCACTGGGTGAACCCGTTGTCGCCTGCGGTCGAGGCGGTGCGGGCGCCGCTGTTCCTCGGACAGATGCCGTTCTGGGGCGACGCGCTCTATCTCGTCGTCGCGTGCTTCGCCGCGCTCGCTCTCGGCGCATGGGTGTTCACCCGTGTCGACGACCAGATAGCTATCGAAGTCTGAGCACGAGCCGGCCGTCGAACATCCACGGCTCGCCGCCGTCCGGGCGATACGCAGGGAGCCCCGCCACCTCGTCGTTCGGCTCCAGCGGCGGCAGCAGCGACGGGCAGACGAGCGGGTGCGGGAAGCGCGGGTGGCGGCCGCCGCCGGTCGCGTACGGCGCCAGCTCCGCCGGCGGCCGGCGGAGCAGGCCGCGCGCGAGCTCGAGCGCGCCGCCGACGGCGGCATAGCCCTCTTCGTGCAGCGCCCGCGCGCGCTCGTGCCAGTCACCGGCCGTCTTCGCGCCGTCGGGGAAGAACGTCCGCGCCGAAGCGGCATCGCGCGGGAGCACCTCGAGGTCGCGCTCGAGCGGGTCGTTGCCGAGCTCGGCGAGCCAGAAGCGGTGCTCCTCGACGAGGTCGACCGCGAGGCGGTAGCGCCCCGGCGGGATCGGGCCGCGCAGCACGAACGTCTGGTGCAGCGTCCCGCCCGGCTCGACCGCGCGCTCGAGCGCGGTGCGCACGCCGTCCCAGAGGATCGGGTTCGCGCGCTCGTCGAGCCAGTGGTACGCGAGGAAGATCCCCTCGTCGGCGCCGCGGGTCCGCCACGGAGCGCTGCCGGCGTTCTCGGCGGTCACCGTCGCGAGCTGCCTCGCGCCGGCCTCGACCGGCGCGTGCTCGAGCGTCTGCCAGCGCACGACGAGAGGGCCTGAACCGGGCACGGGGCTAGTCTAGGCGCGTGCCCGAGCCCCTTCTCGTGCGGGTCGCGCGCCGCGAGCCGGTCGAGCGGACGCCCGTGTGGTTCATGCGGCAGGCGGGACGATCGCTGCCCGAGTACCGCGCGCTGCGCGAGCGCCACAGCTTCTTCGAGCTCGCCGGCACGCCCGAGCTGTGCGCGGAGGTGACGCTGCAGCCGGTGCGCCGGCACGGCGTCGACGCGGCCGTGCTCTTCGCCGACATCGTCACTCCGGTGCTGGGGATGGGCATCGCCGTCGACCTGGTCGAGGGGGTCGGCCCGGTCGTCGAGCATCCGATCTCGACGCTCGCCGACGTCGAGCGGCTGACGATCGGCGACCCCGACGAGAACGTGCTCGAGGCGATCCGCATCGTCCGCCGCGAGCTCGACGACGAGCGGGCCCTGATCGGCTTCTGCGGCGGCCCGTTCACGGTCGCCGGCTATCTCGTCGAGGGGAAGCCGAGCCGCGACTTCGCGCGCATGAAGGCGCTCATGTACCGCGAGCCGGGGACGTGGCACGCGCTGATGGAGAAGCTCGCCGCACAATTCTCGCGCTACGTCGCGGCACAGGCGGACGCGGGTGCAGACGTCGTCCAGCTGTTCGACTCGTGGGTCGGCGCGCTCTCGCCGGCCGACTACGCGGAGTACGTCGAGCCGTACTCGGCGCGCATCCTCGCCGCCGTCGACGTGCCGACGATCCACTTCGGCACCGGCGCGACCGAGGCGCTGCTCGACCTCCTCGTGCGTGCGGGCGGCGACGTCGTCGGCGTCGACTGGCGGCTGCCGCTGTCGGCGGTGCCTGAGGATCGAGCCGTGCAGGGCAACCTCGACCCGGCGGCGCTGCTCGGACCGTGGGAGCGCGTCGAGCGCCAGGCTCTCGACGTGCTAGCGCAGGGCGCAGGCCGCTCGCACGTCTTCAACCTCGGCCACGGCGTGCTGCCGGGGACCGATCCCGACGTGCTCACGCGGCTGACGGCGCTCGTGCAGGAGCGCACGGTGAGGGCGCGCGTCTGACCGGCGTCCCGCGAGACGAGCTCGAGCTCGTGCTCGCCGCAGACCGCGTCGACGAGGTCGAGGACCTGCGCGGTCGCAGCTTCGCGTCGGCGGTCGGCGTCTGGCGCGTTCGCGCCGCCGGGCGGAGCGCGGTGCTGAAGCTGCTCCGCCTGAACGCTGGCCCGCATCCGAAGTGGCCGTCGCGCCCGGACCCGGACGACGCGTACTACTGGCTGCGGGAGCCGCTCGCATACGAGTCGGGCCTGCTGGAGCCGTTCGGCGTCCCTCGGCTGCTCGCCCGTGTCGATCGCCCCGGCGGCGACGTCGCCTTGTGGCTCGAGGACGGCGGCGACCCGTACGAGCAGAGCTGGACGCCCGAGCTCCTCGCAGCGGCCGCGAGGAGGCTCGGTGCCGCGCAGCGCGGTCTGCTCGGTGTCGACGTGCCGTGGCTCGCGCACGGTTGGCTGCGCGAATACTTCCGCCTGCACGAGTTGCCGCTCGGCGACGGAGTTCTCGACCGGCTCGACGGGGTCCCGCAGACGCTCTGTCACAACGACTTCCATCCGGACAACATCCTCGACTCCGGTCTGCTGATCGATTGGGCGTTCTGCGGCGTCGGCCCGGTCGGGATGGACGCCGGCGTCCTCGTCGGCGATGGGCTCTCCGACAGGAGGTATCCCGCCGAACAGGTCGACGAGGTCTTCGACGCAGTGTGGCGCGCGTACACGGAGGGCTTCGGCAGCGACGACGACGACGTCCGCTACGGGTTCGTCCAGGGAATCCGCCGCCTGCGCTGGCTCGTCCGTGGCCGCTCGCCCGAGTGGGACTCCACGATCGATTTCATCGAGCGGCTAGGGTCAGGCGGATGACGGAAGCGGTCGTGCTGATGGCGTACGGCTCGCCCGAGCGGCTCGCCGACGTGCCCGCCTACTACGCCGACATCCGCGGCGGGCGGCCGGTTGCGCCCGAGCATCTCGCCGACCTCGTCGAGCGCTACCGCCGGCTCGGCATCGAGGACTCCTCGCCGTTGAACGCGATCACCGAGGCGACGCGCGACGCGCTCGAGGAGGAGCTCGGCCTGCCCGTCTTCACCGGCATGAAGCACTGGACGCCGCACATCGCGGACGCGGCCGAGGCCGCGCTCGCCGCCGGCGCGGACCGCGTCGCCGGGCTCGTCCTGGCGCCGCACTACTCGGCGCTCTCGATCAAGGGCTACCGCGACCAGCTCGAGCACGCGCTCGACGGACGCGCCGAGCTCGAGTTCGTCGAGAGCTGGCACGCCGAGCCCGGCTTCGTCGACCTGCTCGCGGACCGCGTGCGCGGGACGGACGCGCACGTCGTCTTCACAGCGCACTCCCTCCCGGCACGGATCCTGGAGATGGGTGACCCGTACAAGGAGCAACTACTGGAAACGGCTGCTCTCATCGCGCGCAGCGCACAGCTGCGCGCATGGTCGTTCTCGTTCCAGAGCGAGTCCCCCACCGGAGAGCCGTGGCTCGGGCCCGACATCCTCGACTACCTCGACGCGCTCCACGCGGACGGCGTCGAGCACGTGCTCGTCTGCCCGGTCGGGTTCGTCTCCGACCACCTCGAGATCCGCTGGGACATCGACGTCGAGGCGCAGGAGAAGGCGGCCGAGCTCGGAATGCGGCTCGAACGCATCGAGATGCCCAACGACGACCCCGCGTTCATCCGCACACTTGCCGCCATCGTGAAGAGGGCTCTGCCATGAGGCCCGGCGAGATCACCGTCGAGCACGCGGCGCGGCGCTTCCGCGTCTATCCGCGCGAGAGTCGCGCCCTCAAGGACCTCGTCGTCGCCCGCGGCCGCACGCGCGGCACGGACGTGTGGGCGCTGCGCGACATCTCGTTCTCGGTCGACCCCGGCAGCGCCGTCGGCCTCGTCGGGCGCAACGGCTCCGGTAAGACGACGCTGCTGCGGCTCCTCTCCGGCATCGTCAAGCCGACGTCGGGGACGGTCGCCGTCGGCGGCCGCATCGGCTCGCTCCTCGAGCTCGGCGCCGGCTTCCACCCCGACCTCACCGGCCGCGAGAACGTCTACCTCAACGGCTCGATCCACGGGCTCAAGCGGGCGACGATCGGCGAGAAGCTCGACGAGATCGTCGCCTTCGCGGGGCTCGAGGACTTCGTCGACCTGCCTGTGCGCACGTACTCGTCGGGTATGTACATGCGCCTCGGGTTCGCGATCGCATCGCACATCGAGGCCGACGTGCTGCTGCTCGACGAGGTGTTCGCCGTCGGCGACGAGGCGTTCCAGCGCAAGTGCTTCGGGAAGATCTTCGAGTTCAAGCAGCGCGGCGGCACGATCGTGTTCGTCTCGCACGACGCGAGCGCCGTCGAGCGTCTCTGCGACCGCGCCGTCCTGCTGAGCGAAGGGCTCGTCGCGTTCGACGGGCCGACGCACGAGGCGGTCGTCGCATATCGCCGCTTGCTCGCGGGCGAGCGCGATCCCGAGGAGCGCGCCGCCGGCCTGAAGGAGTGGGGCGGAGACGTCGCACGCATCGAGCGCGTGCGGCTGCTCGGCCCCGAGGGCGAAGAGCGCAGCCAGCTGCTCGCGGGCGAGCCGTTCTCCATCGCGCTCGACGTCGTAGCCGACGAGCAGCTGGCACCGCCGCGCCTCGGCTGGGAGCTTCGCGACGACGGCGGGACGCTCGCCGCCTCCGGCGCCGTGTCGACCGCTGAGCTCGGTTGGAACGACGACGTGCGTTCGCTGCCGCTGCGCTTTGCCGTCGAGCGGCCGCCGTTCTCCGACGGACGGCTCCACCTCCGTCTCGATCTCGCGGACGAGCAGGGGGTAACGCAGCATCACTCGCTCGACGATGCGCTCGTCTTCGTCGTCTATCCGGCCGACGAGGGGCGCGGGCTCGTCCGCCTCGAAGGTCAGTGGGCGCCCGCCGTCGAACTGGAGCGCACGTGAGCAGCCGCACCTGCCCCGACTGGCCCGACCTCATGGAGGTGGCGCCCGAGCTGCAGTTCAAGCACTACACGGTTGCCGAACTGCAGCTGCCCGCCGACGCGCTCATGCAGGTGACCGATGTCGCGCTCTCCGATGTCGCGATCTGCTGCGACCTCGACCACAACGTCTTCTACGCCGCGCACACGGACGAGCGCCT
>Ga0209415_10015981_pt1 | contig 12116 bp, 10 predicted proteins | sample PeaSoiSIISIP2007_FD_187696 | JGI IMG/M metagenome (GOLD analysis project Ga0209415, IMG submission 187696) | Peat soil microbial communities from Weissenstadt, Germany - SII-SIP-2007 (SPAdes) (version 2) | ecosystem: Environmental > Terrestrial > Soil > Wetlands > Peat | place: Germany... | reverse complement strand
CACCGTCTCGCGGTGGCTCGTCAATGTGGGTGACGAGGTCCATCGCGGTGACGTTGTCGCCGTGGTCGAGACCGAGAAGTCGACCATCGAGGTGGAGATCTTCGAGAGCGGGACGATCGCAGAGATCCTCGTACCCCCCGGAGAGCGGGTTCCCGTCGGTGCCGTGCTCGCCCATGTCACGTCCGGGGCGCCCCACGCCACGAGCTCCGTTCCCTCGGCCTCAACGACAACGGCTTCAGCGACAACGGCTGCCGCCCCGCGGGCGGCGTCCGTCACGGCCATCCACGCGGCATCGGCTGACGCCGAGATCACTCCACCGGTCCCCGTGGCCGGTGGAGTGACCGTCCACTCCCCTGTCGTGCGCCACTTGGCCCAACAGCTCGGGGTCGATCTGGTCACGCTGACGGGGACCGGGCCGGGAGGTGCCGTGACCAGGGGTGACGTAGAGGAGGCGGCAGCGCGGCGCGGCGGCGAGACCCGCCGTCGCGGTCGGGCCACCGGCAAGCCGAGGTCCGTGCCGCCGGCCGAATCCCAGCCGGTGAGGCGCGTGTCATCCTCACCCCTCGCCCGTCGACGGGCGGCGGACCTCGGCGTCGACCTGTCCGTGGTGCGCGGAACAGGGCCCCGCGGATCGGTGATCGAGCGCGACGTGCGGCTCGCCGCCGCTCCCGTTCTTCCCGAGCTAGCCGTGCCGGGAACGACGGTGGCGGACGGCCGTCCCGCTGCCATGCGGCGGGCCATCGGCGCACTCATGGCGCGGTCCAAGCGCGAGATCCCCCACTACTACCTGAGCACGACGATCGATCTGACGGCGGCGGCGGCGTGGCTCGAGCAGGCGAACATCGTGCGCCCCGTGACGGCCCGTCTCGTCCTCCCCGTTCTGCTGCTCAAAGCCACGGCACTCGCCGTGGGCCGTGTCCCGGAGATGAACGGCTTCATGATCGACGACGCCTTCCACCCGAGCGAGCCCGTCCACATCGGGGTCGCCGTCTCGTTGCGTACCGGTGGCGTCATCGCCCCGGCCATCCACGACACCGGTGGACTCTCCCTCGACGAGCTCATGACGGCGCTGAAAGACCTCGTGGGCCGGGCACGCGCCGGTGTCCTACGCAGCTCAGAGATGAGCGACCCGACCATCACGGTCACGAATCTCGGCGACCTCGGTGTCGAGGCGGTGTTCGGAGTGATCTACCCACCACAGGTTGCCCTGGTGGGTTTCGGCCGGGTCACCGAGCAGCCATGGGCGCACGATGGCATGCTCGGTATACGGCCATGCGTCACGGCGACGCTGTCGGCCGACCATCGAGTAAGCGACGGCCATCGAGGCGCTCGCTTTCTGACCGAGATCAACCGTCTGCTCCAGGAGCCGGAGAAGCTATGACAAACGAAGAGGCACGCCAGCTGATCCGATCGGTTCTCCACCAGGTGGCCCCCGAGGCGGACATGGACGACGTCGGAGAGGGCGAGACCCTGCAGGAGGCTCTGGACCTCGACTCGATCGACTTCCTCAACTTCGTGATCGGGCTGAACGAGGAGACGGGGCTCGAGATCCCAGAACGCGACTACCCACAGCTGTCAACGGTCGGAGGATGCGTCACCTATCTGACCTCGGCGCGCTGACGGGCCGACCTCTGTGGCATCTCTCGGAGAGATCCTGCGCCGTTTCCGTTTCCACGGGGTGCCCGGCGCGCCGGTCGCGGCCGGTGTGCCCGTCGACCGGGGCGCCCAGTTCGAGGCCGAGCTGACACCGGTCTTCTCGGCCCTCGAGGACGCCCAGCACCACGCCGAGGACGTCGTGGGCGCGGCGACCCGGGAAGCGGCCCGCCTCCGCGCCGACGCGGCCGAACGAGGACACCGGCTCCTGGCCGACGCCCGCGCGGGTGCCGGTGCGGCGCACTCCGAAGGAGCAGAGTCCGTCCTGGCCCGAGCCGATGTGGAGCGCATGTCGCTGCTGGCGGCGGCGGGGGCGGAGGCCGATCGGATCAGCCGTGTCGCCGCCGAGCGCACACCCGCCGTGGTCGACCACGTGGTGGACCGGGTCCTGGCCCTCGGGGATCCACAGCCTTGACCGTCGGCTGGGTGGCGGCGGGGGTGCGAGGGCGGGGATTGGCCCGGCGCCGTCTCGGGCGCGACGGCGTCCGCCACGTGGCGGCTGCCGAGTCCCTGGCCGCGGCCCTCGTCACCCTCGCGTCCACGCCCTACGGACGCGAGGTCCGACCCGACATGGACCTGGCGTCAGCCCAACATGCCGTTTCGGCCACCCTCCTCTGGCACCTGCGGATCCTGGCCGGCTGGGGCCCACCACTCGGTGCCGGGGCCCTGCGGCTCCTAGGAGCGGGTTTCGAGGTGGCCAACGTGATCGGCCATCTGGCGCGCCTGCGCGACCAGCCGGCCCCCCCGCCCTATGCGCTCGGCTCCCTGGCCACGTCGTGGCCGGCGGTGGCCGCGGCGCGGACACCGGCCCAGGTCCGAATGGTGCTGAGCTCGTCGGCTTGGGGCGACCCCGGGGGGGACGAACCTGCCGTGGTGGCCCTGTCGCTGCAGCTCGGTTGGGCCCGTCGGGTCTTCGACGGCGTCCCGGCAGCGGCTGACTGGGCGGTCTCCGCTGCCGCCCTGGTGATCGCCAGGGTCCTCGGGGCCGACGCTCTTGCCGCGGTGGGTCCTTCGGCGCGACGTGACGCCACCCACGTCCTCGGACGACGCTGGCAGCAGGCCAGGTCCATCGGGGAGCTCGCCCGACACGTGTCCGGCGCCGCCGGCCTCGTCCTTCGGGACGCGGACGGGCCCGAAGACTTGTGGCGTGCCGAGGTCCGCTGGTGGACCACCGTCGAGTCCACCGGTGCCACCCTGGCGGCGCGCCCCCGGCCCGACCCGTCCAGTGGGATCGGGGTGGCCGGGTTGCTCGCCGCCGACGCCTGGTGGACGCGCGCCGCACTGGCCATGGCGGCGAGCGGCGGCGGGGACCTGGCCGAGGTGCTCGATGCCGTGGCGTGATGCCTTCGAGCCCATCCGCATGGACCGCGTCGCCGTGGTGGCTCCCCGTGATCGGCTGCGTCGGGTGTTGGTGGCCCTCGCCGAGGCCGGCGTCGTCCAGGTCGAGTTGATCGGAGATCAGGCCGGCGGGCCGGCGACCGATGCCCTGCGGCGAACCCACCAGACGATCGGGCCCCAGCCGTCCACAGAACCGGTCCCGGCGGCGCCATGCCTGGCTCCCGATCCCCCTGATCTGGTCGTCATCGAGCGGGCCGGGCGGATCGGCGAGCTGGCCGGCGAGGCCGAGCTCGAGCGGGTCGTCGCCGGGTCGTTGCACCGCGGTGCCGTAGCCGCCCTCGTGGGCTGGAGCCCGAAGGCGGCCGTGGATCCGTTGGCCGGCCGGCTGGCCCTGCTCGGGGGCGCCGTCGTCCGTCTGTCAATCCCGCGAGGCGCCCAGCCACCGACCCTGATCGAAGCCAGGGGAGCCACCGGTGCCTTCCAGCCGTTGGTCGACACGTATGCCACCGTCCCCTACGCGGACCTCAACCCGGCTGCGCTCGCCGGGCTCGCCTATGTCGTGATGTTCGGGATGATGTTCGGCGACGTCGGTCACGGCGCTCTGCTCGTGGCCGCCGGGCTGCTGTTGGCCGCCGGTCACCCGACCTCGCTCGCCCGCTTCCGTCGCCTGACACCGTTCGTCATCGGCGCCGGGGTGGCGAGCACTCTTTTCGGACTGGCGTTCGGCGAGATGTTCGGTCCCACCCATGTCATCGGGGCACTGTGGCTGGCGCCGCTCGACCATCCGACAACGCTGCTCGCCGTGGCCATCGCCGCGGGTGCCGGCTTGCTGGCGGTGTCCTATGCGCTGGGGACGGTCAACCGCTGGCGAGAGGGCGGCCCCGTCCGTGCTCTGGTGGCCACCTCGGGACTGGCCGGTGCCGCGCTCTACCTCGGTATCGCCGTGGTGGGCCTCGGATGGTACCGGCACTCGTCCATCGTCGTGGCGCTGGGCGCGGCCCTGGTCCTCGCCGGGCTCGGGTTCGGCTTCTTCGGGTGCTACGCCGAGGCCGGAGGGCGTGGCACCGGGGTGGCTCAGGCCGGCGTCGAGCTGTTCGATGCCGTCCTGCGCATCGGTACCAACACCGTGTCATTCGCCCGGCTGGCCGCCTTCGGTCTGACCCATGCCGCCCTCGGAGGCATCGTGTGGTCAGGAACGACCGGCCTGTGGCATCGGGGTCCCGCCCCCCGCCTCGCCGCCGCCGCAGTGTTCGTCGCCGGAAACGCGGTGGCCTTCGCCCTCGAGGGCCTGGTGGCCGGTGTGCAAGCGCTTCGACTCGAGTACTACGAACTGTTCAGCCGGATCTTTGCCGCCGAAGGCCGTCAATTTCGGCCATGGCATGTCCCGACCCTCTCGATGAAGGAGACCCCATGCTCGCCTGGTTGATCGGTCTGCCCCTGCTCGTCGCCGCCGCTGCCGGCGTCGGCGCCCAGCTCCGACGGCGCCCGCGGGCGACCCTGCGCGTCGTGAAGTTCGTCAACCTCTTTCTTCTCGTGGGAGCGGGCGTGCTCGTCGCCCTGGCCGCGTCGGCCTCCCCGAGCGCGGCCGCCACCACCGGCGCGTCCGGCGTCTCGTCGTACGGCGGCCAGGCGCTCATCGGCGCGGCCATCGCCGTGGCCGGCTCGTCCATCGGTGCCGCGATCGGTGTGGCATACACCGGCTCAGCCGCCTTGGCGGCCATGAGCGAACGACCCGAGATGTTCGGCCGGGCCATGGTCATCGTCGGCCTCGCCGAGGGCATTGCCATCTATGGCCTCGTCATTGCCATCCTCCTGATCGGGAAGGCCTGATTGGTGGGCCTCGTCGTCGTCCTCGGCGAAGCGTCGAGGGTCGAGGGCTTTGCGCTGGGCAGCGCCAGCGTGATCGCCGCCGAGGACGCCGACGCCGTGCGCCGGGCGTGGGCGTCGCTGCCGGAGGGCGTGGCCTTGGTGGTCCTCACCCACAAGGCGGCCGAGGTACTGGCAAGCGAGCCGCCCGGACCCCAGGACGTGCTGAGCGTCGTGATGCCACCGTGACGCCGGCGCGGACGACAACGAGCCGATCTCGCTCCCCGAGGTCCCGATCCGACCCGCCGCCGGCCACCGTTCAGACAGCTCTGGTGCCGGTGGCCGATGCGCTCCTCGCCGCGGCGCGGGCGAGCGCCCGGACGACGCTCTCCGATGCCGAGGCAGACGCCCGTGCCGAGCTGGCGAGAGCCCGCGCCGAGGCCGATCACATCTTGGACGAGGCCCGAGCAGAAGGTGCCGAGGCGGCCACCAAGACCGCGGCCGGACAGCTGGCCGCGGCACGCCGCCAGGCGCGCGAGATGATCCTCGGCGCCCGCCGACGCGCTTACGACGCCGTTAGGAGCGGCGCCATCGAGCAGTTGGCGCGTGAGGCGTCCACGCCCGAGGGCCGGCGACTGGCCGAGCGTCTGGAGGTCCTGGTGCGTGACCGGGTCGGGCCATCGGCGTCGGTGCGTCGGAGTGGCCCCGACACGGTGACGGCGGTGGCCGAGGATGCCAACCGGCGGGCGGTGCTCGGACCGGAGGCGCTGGTCGACCACGCCCTCATGTCCTTGGCCGACGAGATCGACGCGGTGTGGGCGTGAGCGACCCGACGACGCGCACCGCGATGATGGACGGCCGCCCGGGAACGGGACGGGTGGTGCGGGTGAACGGTCCGCTCGTCGAGATCGAGGGGCTCGATCAGGTCGCCGTCCTCGACGTCGTGGAGGTGGGCCACGACGGGCTGGCCGCCGAGGTGGTCTCGGTCCGACACGGTCTTCTCACCGCCCAGGTCTACGAGTACACCGGTGGACTGCGGGTCGGAGACCCGGCACTCGGACAGGGACATCCGCTCTCCGCCCGGTTCGGCCCCGACCTCCTCGGCGGCATCTTCGACGGGCTCCTGCGCCCTTTGACCGGCCAACCGTCGTGGTTGTCCGCCGGCGCCCTCCAGCAGACCGGCCCCCGGAGACGGTGGACGTTCGCGCCGGCCGTCTCCACCGGAACCGTTGTTGCACCGGGAAGCCTACTCGGCACGGTCCCGACACCGTCCGGCGTCGATCATCGTGTGCTCGTCCCCCCCGGAACGGCGGGACCGGTGGATTGGGTGGCCGGCAACGGCGAGGTCGACGATGACGAACCCATCGCCTCGATCGGTGGGTCGTCCGTGGCGGTAAGCGAACAGTGGCCGGTTCGTGCGCCACGTCCCGTTGGCGCCCGTCTCGAACTCTCGGCACCACTGTTGACCGGCCAGCGAGTCGTCGACCTGCTCTTCCCGATCGCCAAGGGAGCCACCGCGGCCGTTCCCGGCGGGTTCGGCACAGGAAAGACTGTGCTCCTGCAGCAACTCGTCAAGTGGTGCGAGGCCGATGTGGTCGTCTTTGTGGGATGCGGGGAACGCGGCAACGAGCTGGCCGACGCTCTGGCGGACCTGTCCGAGCTCGACGACCCGAGGACCGGTCGGAGCCTTCTCGAACGGACAGTGGTGATCGCCAACACCTCCAACATGCCGGTGATGGCGCGCGAGGCGAGTATCCACACGGGTATGACTGTGGCCGAGTTCTACCGCGACATGGGCTACCACACGGTGCTTCTCGCTGACTCCACGTCGCGATGGGCTGAGGCACTTCGTGAGTTCTCCTCGCGCAGCGGCGAACTGCCGGCCGAGGAGGGCTACCCGGCCGGGCTGGCCTCGGCCCTGGCCGCCTTCTACGAGCGCGCCGGGAGGGTCACGACGCTCGGCGGGGAGGAGGGGTCGGTCACGGCGATCGGCGCCGTGTCACCGCCCGGCGGTGACATGGCCGAGCCGGTGACGGCCCACACCGAACGGTTCGTGCGATGCCTTTGGTCGCTCGATCGCGACCTTGCCTACGCCCGCCACTATCCGGCGGTCACCTGGCGGAGGTCCTTCTCGCGCGACGCACAGAGCGTGGGGACATGGCACGCTTCGGAGGGCCGTCCCGCATGGGCCCGGGATCGCGCCCGAGCGGTTGCGCTCCTGGCCGAGGCGGACCGGCTGGCGCCCATGGTCGAGCTCGTCGGCCTCGCCTCCCTGCCCGGCCGCGAACGCATGACGCTCTTGGCGGGCCGACTGCTGCGCGAAGCGGTCCTCCAGCAAAGCGCCCAGAGCGTCAACGACGGCACCTGCACCCCCGCCAAGCAAGAGGCGCTGCTCGAGCTGGTGCTGGCCCTGTACGACCGGTTCCTCGCTCTGGTAGACGAGGGGCATCCGGCGGCGGCGGTAGAGGAGATCGACACGTCGGGCGTCGTCCGGATACGCGATGAGGTCGGACCCGACGATGCCGCCGGCGTGGAGCGTCGGCGCGACGAGATGCTGGCCACACTGGAGAGTTGGGCATGAGCGCGATGGCGGACCATGCGCCGAACGTCCCGCTCGAATATCGCGGGGCGCGTGAGGCGGCCGGGCCACTGCTCGTGGTAGGAGGCGTCGAGGGCGTCGGCTTCGACGCTCTGGCCACCGTACGCCTGGCGTCGGGCGAGGTCCGTCGCGGTCTGGTCTTGGAGGTCCACCGCGATCTGGCCGTGGTCCAGGTCCTCGAAGGCACAGCCGGCATCGACCCCGACACCGTCTCCGTGGCCTTCGACACCCGCCCTCTCGAGATCCCGGTCGGTGAGGGATGGCTCGGCCGGGTGTGGGACGGTATGGGCGAACCCCTCGACGGTGGCCCTCCCATGCTCGGTGCCACCACCCGTCCCGTGGCCGGATCACCACTCAATCCCACCGCACGCGCCGTGCCGAGTGACCCCATCCTGACCGGGCTCTCCGTCATCGATGCCCTGACCACTCTGGTGCGCGGCCAGAAGCTCCCCGTCTTCTCCTCTGCCGGCCTTCCCCATTTCGAACTGGCGGCTCAGATCGCCGTCCAGGCCAACATCGCCGGTGAGCAGTTCAAAGTGGTGGTCGTGGCCATGGGGCTCACCCATGCGGATGCGGCGACGATGCGCGACGCTCTCGAACCCCGTGCCGCGGCCGGGGAGCTGGCGCTCTTCTTGGACACAGCCGACGACCCCGTCGTCCAGCGGATCCTCGCTCCACGCGTGGCGCTCACCGTCGCCGAATTCCTCGCCTTCGACCTCGGCCACCATGTCCTCGTGGTCCTGGCCGACATGACCAGCTACTGCGAGGCCGTCCGCGAAGTGTCAGCGGCGCGAGGAGAGGTTCCCGGTCGACGCGCCTATCCCGGCTACTTGTACAGCGACCTGGCCTCTCTCTACGAGCGGTGTGGACGGGTACGCGGACGCGCCGGGTCCGTGACCCAGGTCCCCGTGCTCACCATGCCGGCGAACGACATCACCCACCCCGTGCCCGACCTCACGGGTTACATCACAGAGGGGCAGATCGTCCTGTCGCCCGAGATGCACGGCAGTGGGCTCTATCCGCCCGTCGACGTCCTCGCCTCGCTCTCGCGTCTGATGCGAAAGGGTGTCGGCGAGGGCCTCACGCGGAGCGATCACCCAGGCATCGCCTCACAGCTCGTGGCCGCGCTGTCACATGCCCGTCAAGTGCGGGACCTCGCGGAACTCATCGGCACCGGTGCGTTGACCGAGACGGATCGGCACTATCTGTCATTTGCCGAGGCCTTCAACTCGGTGCTCGTCTCCCAGGGCGCCGGAGAACGCCGTTCCCTCGAGGACACGTTGGACCGCGCCTGGCAGGTGGTGTCCGAGCTCCCCCGGCGCGAACTCACGATGCTCTCGGCCGCCGACGTGACCGCCCACTACCGCGGAGACGAGACGACAGCCAACGCCGACGAACCTGCGACCGAACCGCCCGAGCGCGTCGACATGACGACGACGTGGGTCGCTCCCGACCCCGGTGGACAACACCGCCGTGGCTGAGCCGATCCCACCGGGTCGGGCAGGCCGGCTGTGGCTCCTCGGTCGCCTTGCGTCGGCCCGGCGCAGTCTGGAGTTGCTCGACCGAAAGCGGCAACTGCTCTTGCGGGAACACGACCGGCTTGCCGCTTTGCGCACCGAGAACCAGCGGCTTTGGACCATCTCGTGCGCCGAAGCGGAACGCTGGGGCCTGCGCGCCACCGCGCTCGGCGGGGCGTCCGACGTCTCTCTGGCCGCCGCCGCCGTCGCCGGGCAGGCGACCGTCGAGGTGACCTGGCGAAACACCATGGGCGTTCGTCACCCCGGCACGCCGACAGGTGTCTTTGTGGCGCTCCCGCCCGCCTCCGCCGCGGCCGCCAACGCCGCCACCGCACCGGCGGCCGCCGCGTACCGACGGGCCCTCGAGGCGGCCGTCGCTCACGCCGAGACGGACGCGTCGTGGAGGCTCATCGACGCCGAGCTGCGTGCGAACGACCGACGATTGCGAGCTATCGAGCGCCACCGTCTGCCGGCCCTCGAGGACGCCCTTCGCCGTCTGCAGCTGCGACTCGATGAACTCGAACAACAGGAGCGGGTGGTGACCCGCTGGGCCGAGCGTCGTCGCCAGGGCAGCCTCGCCGGTCCGGCGGCGCACAGCGGCCCCGTCGGCGCGCAACCGGCCGATTGACCCACCCCCGTGGCATCGATCAACGGTGGGGCACCAACGAGACCAGCGAGAAAACTCCGACCTGTCGGTACGTGGAGGTCCCGAAGGGGGTCGAGCTCGTCACCTCGATGGTCTGCTGCAAGCGCAAGGGAAGACCGGTGCTCCGACTGAACCACACGTCGGAACGCTCGGTGCCGTGCTGCGCGCCCGAGTCCGTCCGCAATCGCAGGAAATGCGCGGCCCGGACGCGCTGGACGCCGACCGACACCGTGGCCAGGCCTTTGAAGGTGTAAGGGCCCGTGCTCACCGTCTCCCCCTTCACCGAGGTGTTGGTCCCTGTGCAGCGCGCCACCCAGCGCTGGCCTGTCGACGACTTGGCCGGAAGGGCCATCGAACGGGGGCAGGTGAACGAGGTCAGGTTGCTGACGTTGAGCGGGCCGATGGACCACAGCTGCCACGACTGACCACCCGCTTCCCACAGGTCGCCCCCTCGGAGGCAGTACTCCCACGTCTCCCAGTGGTGGGTGCTGTAGTCGATCCGGAAGACCCAACAGCTCGATCCCCGCAGCGTCACCGTCCCGGGCATGGACGGCCCTTCCGCCTGAGACAGTGGGGGCAACGACAGGGTCTCGGTGCCCGAGCCGCGGTACTCGTAGACCCCGGGAGCGGGTCGGGCGGCGCCACTGGTCCCGGTCGCACCGTTTCCCAGCCGGATCTCGGCCTCTCGTAGGGTCACCGGTCTCGCCCGGCTCGACGTCAGCCAGATCACGGCGGCCCCGGCGCCAGCGATGAGGACGACCGCGGTTATGAGGATCCACGGCCACCGCCGGTGGCGACGACGGCGCCGATCCGGTATCCGTCCAGTATGACCGTGCGATTCGCCGGGATTCGAACCCCCCCGCGTCGTCCCCGACGCCGGCACCGGTGCCGGGGGCACCTCGGCTCCCCCCGGGCGCGTCTCGTGGCGATCCACGGCGGCGGCGACCGAGGCCCCCGACGACATCGGCGTTCCCAGTACGTCGTCGCGACGGTGGTCCGGGGCCCGGTTCGGCAGAACGGCGATCACGACCAGCCCGGCCACACCGACCACGGCCGCTCCCACCACGAGTCCCAGGTCCATTCCGCTCACGAATGACCGCCGGGCGACATCGGCCAACTCGGCCCCGAGGCTTCCGCCCACGTGCTGGGCCACGCCCAGGGCACCGCCGACCGATCCCAGTATCAGGCGTCGGATGTCGTTGGGAATCGGCTCGTGGGCCAGCAGTGGCGTCATGCGACTCTGATAGCGGATGTTGAGCGCGGTGCCGAGCACGGCGACTCCAAGGGCACCGCCGAGCTGCAGGGCGGTGTCGCTCGTCGCCGAGCCCACTCCCGCCTCCTCGCGTGGGAGGGATCCGAGGACGGACTCGATCGACGGGGCCAGGACAAGGCCGGTACCCAGCCCGATCAGGATGAAGAGGGGCAGCGCATCGGTGTAGCCGCCGTAGACAGTCGTCCGCGAAAGCAGGCCGAGCCCGACGGCGATCAGGCACAGGCCGGAGGCGACGATCGGCTTGGTGCCCACGATCCGTACCAAGACGCTCGACAGAGGCGCGGCCACGAGCAGCACAAGAGCGATGGGCCCCACGCGCAGACCGGTCTGCAACGGGCTGTAGCCCAGAGAGAATTGAAGCCATTGGGTCAGGAGGAAGAACATGCCCAGCAAGGCGAACAGAACGAGCCCCATGGCGGCGATGGCGGCACTGAACCGCGCCGAGCGGAAGAAGCTGAGGCGCAGCATCGGATTATCGCAATGACGCTCCCAGTACACGAAGGCGCCGAGGACGATGAGAGCGCCGGTCAGGGCACCCAACACCAGAGGGGACGTCCACGTGCGGCTGGGCGCCTCGATGATCCCCCAAAGCAACCCCCCCAACCCGAGCACGGAGAGCAGAGCACCGACGGGATCCGACCGTTTGGCGGCCCTGTTCCACGAGTTGGGGACGAGCAGGGCGGCGGCGATCAGGCCCAGCACGGCGATGGGCACGTTGATCAGGAACACCGAGCCCCACCAGAAGTGCGCCAGCAGCCATCCACCGACGATCGGTCCCGTCGCTACGCCCAAACCGGTCGTACCCGACCAGATGCCTATGGCCCGAGCCCTGTCCCGCTCCTCCGTGAAGACGTTGGAGAGGATGGACAGCGTCGAAGGCATGATCCCGGCTGCTCCGACGCCCATGCAGGCCCGAGCGACGACCAGGCGGTCAGGGGTGCCTGAGAAGGCCGATCCGGCGGACCCGGCGGCGAAGACGACCATCCCCGCCAGGAAGACCCATTTCCGACCCACCCGGTCACCCAGGCTGCCCAAGGTCAGCAGGAGGCCGGCGAACACCACGGCATAGGCGTCGACCATCCACTGCAGCTGGCTGGACGTGGCCTTGAGGCTGCGGACGATCGTCGGCATGGCCACGTTCAAGACGGTGGTGTCCAGGCTGATCAACAGGAGGCTCACGCACAACACCGACAGGACGATCCAGCGCCTGATCCCCGTCACGGCTTCCATAGACGCAATGGGAGCGCCTCTCGCAGAGTCCTGGAGCCGCCGCTGTAGGGAACC
>Ga0209415_10015980_pt1 | contig 12117 bp, 9 predicted proteins | sample PeaSoiSIISIP2007_FD_187696 | JGI IMG/M metagenome (GOLD analysis project Ga0209415, IMG submission 187696) | Peat soil microbial communities from Weissenstadt, Germany - SII-SIP-2007 (SPAdes) (version 2) | ecosystem: Environmental > Terrestrial > Soil > Wetlands > Peat | place: Germany... | reverse complement strand
GCAGGGCGCGGGGCATGCTCGACACCGGGTTGAACAGGCCCCCGAAGTAGCCCAGGACGAACATGAGCGCGGTGACCACGGGGAAGGCCGTTTCGGCATGGACCATGAAGCCGATGAACACGCCCAGGACGGCGAACGGCAGCGCCGTCACCCACAGCAGCGCGGTGAGCTCCACCCAGGTGCTGGCACCGAGGCTCACACCCCCGAAGGTGGTGCCCACGATTTCGACCAGCACCAGGACGGGGAGGATCACGAGCATGATGGCCGTCACCTTGATGGCCACGTAGGCCCACGCCGGCAAGGGCGTGAGGCGCAGCTGCCGTGCCCATCCCGAGGCCCGCTCCGTCGACAGCCGGGCCCCACCGGCGGTGAGGGCGGCGACGAGCGCCCCGAACGAGCACATGGACACCATCAGGTAGACGCGCCACGGCACGGTGCCGTCGACCACCCGCCCGGCCCGACGGTCGCCGAGGAACAGCATGTAGAAGATCACCGGGAACCCGACGGTGATGATGAGGAACTTCCAGCTGCGAAGCAGCCGACCCACCTCGAACCGGCCGAAGGCCAGCAGCTCGCTCACGGCTCGCACCGGTCGTCGGCCAGCCGTCCCCGTCCGGTGAGCTCGACGAAGGCCTCCTCGAGCCCGGCTCCGGTGACCTCCAGGTCACAGAAGGAGATGGAGCGGCGCATGATGGCCCGCACCGTGGCGTCGGCGTCGAGGGAATTGAGCGTGACACACCGGCCCTGCACCTCGACATCGGTCACCCCCTCCAGCTCGTCGAGCTGGCGCTCGTCGGGGTGGTCGCACGAGAACCGCACCCGGCGGGCCGCCACCGCGGCCTTGAGGGTGGCACCCGGACCGTTGGCCACCACCTGGCCGTGGTTGACCACCACCACCCGATCGGCGATGCGGTCGGCCTCCTGGAGGTGGTGCGTGGCGACCACGATGGTGCGACCCTCGTCGGCGAATTGGCGGATCATCCGCCAGAAGGCGCGCCGCCCCTGCACGTCCATGGCGGCCGTGGGCTCGTCCAGGAAGACCAGTTCGGGGTCGCCGGCGATGGCGATGGCGAAGCGCACCCGCTGGGCCTGGCCCCCCGAGAGGCGGTGCGTCTGGCGACCGAGCAGCGGTCCGATCCCGGCCCGCTCCACCGTCACGTCGAACGGGGCGGGCTCCCGGTAGAGGCGGCGCACCAGGCGCAGCGTGGCGTCCACCCGGACGCCGGGGGGAAGACCGGACCCCGACCCCGTCTGCAACATGGCCCCCACCCGTCCCTGGGCCACCGCCTTCCGGGGGGTCGTGCCCAGGACCTCGACCGTCCCGGCCTGGGGTCGCAGGAGCCCGAGGAACACGGCGATGGTGGTGGACTTGCCGGCCCCGTTGGGCCCGAGCAGGGCCAACGTCTCCCCGCAGGCCACCTCGAGGTCGAGGTGGTCGAGGGCCAGGTGGGCGCCGTAGCGGTGGGTGATGCCGTCGAAGCGCAGCGCCGTCGCCACGCCGGAGCCCGGCGCGGCCGGCTGGGACTCCTGGCCGGTGGGAGCGTTCCACGTCTTCATCGTCACGCTTTCGAGTGCTGCCTCAACGCTACGAGTGCCGGGTGCGAGGCGGCAGGGCCGAATGTCCCGTTGCCGCCACTCTCCGTCGCCCGTCACCGCAGGGCGGAGCGCTGCACCTTACCCATGGCGTTGCGGGGAAGGGCGTCGACCACCCGCAGCAGCCGGGGCCGCTTGTAGGAGGCCAGCCGCTCCGCCGCGTAGGCCAGGACGGCCCCGGCGTCCAGGGGCGAAGCGCCGTCGGCCACCACCCAGGCCGTCACCACCTCGCCCCACTCGTCCGAGGGAGTGCCCGTGACGGCCACCTCGGCCACCGAGGGGTGGCCGAGGAGCACGTCCTCCACCTCGGCGGGGTACACGTTGTACCCCCCGGAGATGACGAGCTCGGTGGCCCGCCCGAGTATCCGGACGTAGCCGTCGTCGACCTCGGCCAGGTCCCCGGTGCAGAACCACCCGTCGGCGAACCCCGCCGCGGTGGCGGCCGGGCGCTCCCAGTAGCCGGAGAAGACGGCGGGCCCCTTGACGAGGATCTGCCCGCCGGCACCGGTCGAGCTCTCCTCGACCTGCACCTCGACCCCGGGGAAGGGGAAACCGACGGTCCCGGGGCGGCGCTCGCCGTCGTAGGGGTTCGTCAGCGTCATGAGCGTCTCGGTCATCCCGTAGCGCTCGAGCACCGAGGTGCCCGCCAGCCGGGCGATCTCGCCGTGCAGCTCGGCACGCAGCGGCGCCGAGCCCGACACCGCCAGCCGCAGCCGGGCCAGTTCCCCGACTCGGCCCGAGGCGAGCAGCCGGTGGTACATGGTCGGCACCCCGAAGAACAGCGTCGCCCGGTGCTCGGCGCAGGCGTCGAGCACCGCACCGGCGTCGAATCCCGGCAGCAGCACCGCCGAGGCCCCGACGAGGAGCGAGGTGTACAGGGCCACGCACAGGCCGTGGCCGTGGAAGATCGGCAACGCGTGGACCAGCCGGTCGTCGACCTCCCACCGCCACGTCACGGCGATCGACGTGCTGTTGGCCAGGAGGTTGCGGTGGGTGAGCACGGCACCCTTCGGCGCCCCTGTGGTCCCCGAGGTGTAGGCGATGAGCGCCGGGTCCCCGGGCTCCGAGGCGTCCAGCACAACCTCGCCGGGATCCCTGCCGCTCGATTCCCCCACCCTCGGGCCACCGCGGGTCGCTCCCCCGTCCGGCCCTCCTTCGCCGATGTCGCCGGCCAGGACGTCGAGGTCGCACGTGGCCACGGGCACCGCTCCGCCAGTGGCGCGCGCCACGAGGGCTCCCCGGGCGGGGTCGTCGACGACGGCGAGTGCGGGCCGGACGTCCCCGGTGACGTGGGCCAGCTCCCGCTCCGTGTACCCCGGGTTGACGGGCACGACCACGAGCCCGGCACGCAGGGCGGCGACGTGGGCCACGACCGCCGGCAACGACGAGGACACGCTCCACACCACGCGGTCCCCGGACCGCAGCCCGAGCCGACCCAGGCGGGCGGCCAGCCGGCGCGTCCTGTCGTCGAGCTCACCCGCCGAGCACCCGCCACCCGGCGCCCCACCGCCGAGGAGTACCACCGCACCCGGATCGTCGGCCCAGCGACGCGCCCACGCCGCCGGCAGGCTGCCGTGAGCCGTCAGGTCCCCCACGGTCAGACGCGCACCCGGGGCGAGGTGCGTGCGCCATGACAGGGGATGCACGCGAGGACGCTAGCAACCCATCGGCGGGTGCCACGGAGCGCAGCTGGCGTCAAGCACCCGGGACCGGGGTTTCGTGGGCCGGCAACGTCGACGAAACCGACAATGTCAATGGCGAGCCCGACGACGCCCACGAGGCCGACGAGGCCCGGACGCGGACATCGCCGAGGCGGCACGACGTCGGTCCGCACGGTCGGCGGCACTTTCGTCGCCGTGGGTCCGGCCCTCGCCGTCAGTGACCGTCCGGGCGTGCTGGGCGATGCCGATCGGGCTCCGATTCGTGGCCCATCCGGTGGCGGGTCAGGGTGGTCCCGGCCACCGTGGAGCGCCCCCTTCGCCCCTTTGCGACCGCTTGGTGACCGTGCGGTGACCTCGACGCGAACTCGAGATGAACTCTTGGAAACGCCCTGCTTCTGACCTTGTGCTGGGGTCCCGAACTTGGTCAGATGACGCCGGAGTTGGGGGATGGCGGTCCGGCACACCCCTCCTCCCTGAGGCCCCTGCCCCGCCGAGCAAAGGATATGTGTCCATGCCAAGAAAGACGCGACTTGCCCTGATCGGAGCGGCGCTAGCCGTGGCCAGCTCCGGCGTAACCATCTCGATGGCTGGTGTTGCCAGCGCCAGCGGCTCGCCGACCGTGACGACATCGTTCTCGGGCTCTTACGTCAACGGAGAGACGATCACGGTTTCGGGGACGGGTTTCCCGACGCGGTCGGCGGACCCGAGCGGCCTCGAGATCCTGCAGTGCTCGTCCGCGGTGATCGGGGCGCCCGACGCCAGTGACAGCTACTGCGACGGGAGCACCCTGAACCCCTTGCCGATCCTCACCAACTCCTCGGGCGCCTTCTCGGCGGCGTACACGCTCTCCCAACTGTCGGCCACGGGTGGCTCGAACATCAACTGTGACGCCACCAATCCGTGCACGCTCTGGGTAGGCGAGGACCACCAGAACGACTTCACCAACTCGACGGACACGGCGTTCTCGAGCTCGTTCCTGTTCAATGGCGTGGCGCCGACGATGCCGTCGAGCAACAGTGCCACGGTTGCCCAGGGCGCGTCCTTCTCGGGCACGATCACGGCCTCCGGGCCCCCGAACTCGGTGTTCTCCGTGACCGGTGGTGCGCTACCCTCGGGCATCTCGCTCAGCTCGGGCGGCTCCCTGTCGGGGACGACGTACGCGGCGCCCGGGCCCTACACCATCTCGGTGAGGGCCAACAACGGCGTCGGAACGGCGACCCAGAGCTTCACCCTCACCGTGACGGCGACCACTGCGCCGCTGATCGTTCCGGTGAGTCCGGCTGCGGCCACGCCGAATGTCCCCTACACCCTGACGTTCACGGCTGAGGGTCCGCTCACCGCACCAGTCAAGTGGAAGGCGGCCGGGAAGCTCCCGAAGGGCCTCAAGTTCAACAAGGCCACGGCCACGATTGCGGGTACTCCGACGAGCACCAAGCACACCAAGTACGGCGCTTACACGGTCACGGTCAGCTTCAAGGACCACGCCAAGCCGACGAAGCACACGGCGAGCGAGCAGGTCACCATCGACCTGGTGCCGTAGCCAACTGCACCACCGAGCACCGCACTCCACCGGGTCGCCCAGAGCGACCCGGTGGAGTCGCGTTCGGGCTCCCGTACCCGTCCCCGCGATCCTCCCGTTCCGCGCTGGCCCCCGTCGGGCCCGTCGCGACTGCCCGACCCGTGCCGGTCGTTCCCAATGGGTCGGCGCCAGGACGCCGGGTGAGGACCGTGCTCTCGCCGGGGGGCGGCACGCCGTCGACGCCGCCACACACGCCGGCTCGGTCGCGCATGACGTGTGCCGGGTGATCGATTGCGGAACATCAGGTGAAGCCTTGGCGTACCGAGGCGGCTCGGGGACCGGGGAGGCGGGCGCGGAGCAACGGCACGCGGCGATCAGTGCAGTGGCCAAACCTCAATTTTGACTAGGGGGTGGGAAACGACGCCACTGGTAAACTGCCACTTCAGGGGATATTTCCGGGGTTCGACCCGTGATGCTGGAGGCCCACATGAGTGTCCTTTCCGACCAGTCCGACGACGCGAACGGACTCGAAGGAATCGCCCACACCGTCGCCGACCTGTGTTCCATGTCCGAGACCATGGACCGGACGGCGACGGAGGCTACGGGCGCCATGGCGGGCCTCAAGGACCTCCTGCGCCGCCTGGAGGCCCTGACCGTGCTGTCGAGGGAACACCAGCGCAACGAGGCCAAGATCGGCGGCCTGTTCACCAAGGTGCAGGACTACATCGACCGCACCACGGCCGAGGCCCAGGAGCAGGCCGGGAACCTCATCGCCGAGGCGGAGGTCGAAGCGACCCGCATCGTGGCGGCGGCCAAGGAGGAAGCACAGCGGATCGTCGCCGAGGCGCAGCGCCCGGCCGGCATCCCCCCCGAGGCCATCCGGCGGCTCCAGGCCACCATCGAGGGCTTCGCCCACCTCAACAGCGAGCTCCTGCGGGAGCTGACGGCGCTCAATCACACCTTCGACGAGCACGCCCGGCAAGAGGCTCCTCCCCCTGTCCAGGCGCCGCCCCCGCCGCCCCCCAGGGCGTGGACCCCCCCGCCTCCGAAGTCGCAGCTCCCCCCGCCCCCCCGGCCCAAAGTGATCCCGGGGCCCCAGCCCGTGCCGACCTTCCGGGCCCCCCCAGCGGCCGGTGAGGGCACGGTGACGGCCTTGTTCTACAAGTCGGCCTGATCCCCCGACCCGCCGTCCCAGGGACGGCACCCTGCGGGGCCGGGGGACCTCCGACCATCCGGGACAGGTTCGTCGTCCCAGGGACGGCACCCTGCGGGGCCGGCGGAGTCCGACCATCCCGCGGCAGGTTCAGCGTGGCGCCGCCGGAACGGTGCGCACCGGTCGCTCCCCGGACCGCCGTCGGCGTCCGAGCGCCCCCACGGCGACGAACACGAGGCCGAGTCCGGTCAACCAGGGGAGCCCGGCCGGTGGACCGGTGGTGGCCAGCCCCCCGTCCGGCATCCCCGCCGTGGTCACCGGGGTCACCGGGGTCACCGTGCCCGAACGTGTGCCCGACCCCGCCGACGTCGTGGATGTCACCGACGCGCCGGCACCGGCGGTGGAGGGAGGGGGCCCCGTCGGTGACCCCGACACCGCTGCCTCGACCTCGAACGGCACGGAGAAGGCGTGCGGGCCGCTGGAGAACTGCTGGTTGTAGTCCACACCCACCCACAGCACGCAGTAGTCGGACACGTCACAGTCGATGTTGGACGTCCCGTGGAGGTCGTTCAGAGCGGCCACTGTGTACGGGGTGCTGAACCGCCCCGACGAGTCGGTGTCCACCGGGAGCGGGTTGGTAGTGGTGCCGTCGCACGTGGTCGCGTCGACCGGGAGGTTCGCCGCCAGACCCCCGGGGTCGGCGCACTGGAGGATCTGCAGACCGCTCGGGTCCTTGGCCCGGGACGGAAAACCCACTCCGGACACGGTGATCGACTGGCCGTTCGAGAACGGGCCGGCCGGGATGGTGACGGCCGGGCCGGTGGCGAAGGCGTGACCGGGCCACAGGATCACGACGGTGACGAGCGCCAGCATGGCTGCCCCGACCCACTGGGTCGCGAGCGAGACCCTTCGGACCCGTGCCGCGGGACCCCGGCCCGGCGCGGTCGGACGGACGGGCGCGCTCATAGGTTCGCCGGGAGCAACTTGATCAGCGCCTCGAAGAGGAAGTAGAGCCCCGCCGCCCAGGCGGGCGTCAGCACGAGGGCCCGGCCGAGCCGGCCGAGGAGCCGGCGGGTACGGCCCCACACAAGGCCCAAGAGGACCAGGAGGGCCACGAGGGCGAGCGCTTCGGGAAGGTACTTGAAGTTCCACCCGGTGTCGTCCGCCGCCACGAGCACCTTGCGGGGGACGACCGTCACCTGGGTGCCGGACGCCGAGCTCGGCTGGCTCAGCAGGGCCACGACCACCAGGCGCGACGTGTCCGAGAACCTGGGGTTGCAGGTCGTCAGGGTCAGCCGGTCGTCATTGCCGGAATCGAGGACCGTCACGTCGTGGGGCGACACCACGAACGGCGGCTGCGCGACGACGTAGGTGAGTGCTTCGCCCGAGTCCGTGGTCAGGATGATCTGATCGTTGATGGCGAGATGGTCCAGGTTGTTGAACGGTGCGCCGTAGGTCGTGCGGTGACCGGCGATGCCGACGTTGCCGGCCTGTCCTGGCATCGACGTGCCGAGATAGTGGCCGGGGCCCATCGAAAGGTCGTGCACCGCCGTGCCCTCCACCACGTACTGGTCGACGCCGATGGCCGGGATCTGCAGGTGCCCCACCACCGAACCGTTGGCCGGTTGGGGGATCTGGGCGTTGGACGACACCAGCGTCGGGCTGGGCGCCGTCGACTCGAAGTGGTGCACGCGCACCTGGAACTCGGTGCGCAGGGTCTGCTGGGCGTAGTTGTGCTGGATCGAGGTTCCCCACAACTGCCACGCCGCGAACAGCAGCATGATCAGGCCGATGTTCTGCACCCACCCCGACGCCGCGAACAGGGCCCGGGGGGCGCCCTGGCGCAGGCTGCCGCGTCGTCGGGCCTCGGTCGACAGCTCGAGGGAGGGGACGACGACGGGTTCGTGCGACGGCGCCACCAGCCCGACGGCCCGCGGCGGCGGGGGCAGCGGGAGCGCGGTGACGGGGGCTGCGGTCGGTGGAGGAGGCGGCCGCAGCCCAACGGAGGATCCACCCCCGGCCCCACCCCTCCCGGTAGCGACACCGGCGCCGGGCGGTGGCGGAGGGAGCACCCGGGTGAGCAGCAGACCGGCGCGACCTTCCGCTCCCACCCGTGGCGGGGGTGGCCGGAGCGACCGCGGTGGTGGCGGCGCAGGGGCCGGACTCCTGGCGAGCGACACCGCGCCACCCGGGACCGAGGTCGACATCGGCGGCGCGACCGGGCCGGGGAGAGCGGACGTGGCGCGTCCCAGGTCGACGAGCGTGCCGGCGAGGAAGTGCGCGGCCATGACGGCTCGCCCGGCGACCTCTGCCGGCGACCTGTCCCCGCCGGTGGCACCGACGCTCGGCCAGTGGATGCCACTGCCACCCTGAGGCTTTCCCCGCCCGGTCGACGACCGCTCCATGGCGTCGCCCACCAGCTCCTCGCAGAAGCGCGCCCACAGCGGCTCACGACCCCTCGGGGGCTCCTGCGCGGGCGCCGTTGGCTCCGCTGTCGGCGGCGGGGGGTGGGGGTGGGACCCGTTCGAGCCGTTGGCGACGACGCGCCCGTCTCGGGCCCCGTTCACCGGTGGCGCGGTGGGACTCTCGGAGCTGGGGAGCGGACGGCCGTCCTCCCCGACGGGGGCTACGCGCTCCATCACCAATTCTTAGCTCCCCGACAGGAGATTTGGGCCTCGACCAGGGGAATTATCGGCCGGAACCCCGAGGGCGGCGGAGCCGGCCGGACCGCCCCGGTCGGTGATGGTGGGCGATGCGAGGTGCGTCTGCGCCGTGTCGGCTCGCTGCGACTGCTCCACGATCAGCTCGTGGGCGAACGTCACCAGGAATGCCCGGTTCTGGGCCAGTACCGCGGTCTGGCCCCGGTCGGCGATCGTCCCCGCCAGGTTGGTGATCCGAACCCCGGGGGGAAGCTGCACGTGCGTTCCCCCGGGGGCGTTGAGGAGGTAGAGGACGAACCGCTCGTAGTGCGTGTCCTGCCCCGCCTTGACGGGCACGATCCAGTAGAGGACCGACCAGCTCTGCTTGTCGGGGGCCGAGAACGACAGCGTCTGGCCGGTGATCCCACCCCCGACGTTGACCTGGGCCACGTCCTGGAGGAGCCATCCATGGAACTGGTAGCAGGCCTCCACGCCGTAGGCGGAGAACGTGGCCCCGTCCGAGGTGTCGATGACGTCGGCTGTGACGCCGTAGGCGGCGTGCAGGTTGCCCCCGCCGGCGCCCGGGTAGAACAGGTAGCGGATCCAGGTCGAGTCGTCGCCGAAGAGTGGCTTGGCCCAGTCGATCGTCTCCGTCTCCCGCACGCTCCACCCCGCCGGCGTGGCCGGGGAGGCCTGGAACGCCAGCAGCTTGGGCTCACCGGCGGCGTTGGCGACGAGGTCGTAGGAGCGGAGGGCGTTGTCGGCCAGGCCCAGCACGACGGCAGCCACGACCACCACGGCGATGGCGCCGAACACCTTCGGGACCGCCTGCCGGCCCCGACCGGATCCGGGGTCACTCCGGACGGTCGGGATCGCGCCGTCGGGCGTCACCGGCTTGATCGACAGGCCGAACAGCCCCATGACGAGGAGCATGACGAGGACGCCCAGGCTGAAGGTCACCATGCCCACCAAGGGATGGAGCACGTTGATGGCCACGCCCTCGCCCCACATCCTGCCGGCCCAGAAGATGAACGTCAGACGGGCCAGGTTGACGAGCCACAACAGGACCATGCCGGACGCCAGCCAGACGCCCTTGCGGATCCTGGGGCCCCGGACGATGGCCGAGAATGCCACCCCCACCAGGAGGAACCCGACGATCCCGTTGATCCCGGAGCACGCCGACACCACGCTGACGGGGAACGGACGACCGCCATGGACCACCTGGAACACCGATCCGTCCCCCGACGCCACCGGCGTGGCGACGGGCACGACCCGTAGGACGAGGCGCAGACCGGCGAGCGTCGTCGTCGTGGACGCGTTCAGCACCCGCAGGAGCACCGTGGTGTAGGGCCACGGCCACGCCAGGAGCAGGTAGGCGATGGCCAACTTCTGACGCCACGCCACCCGCAGCCCGAAGATGATCGTCACGGCCCCGGCCACGAAGATCGGCAGCGAGAGCAGATCGATCCGCCACACCCAGAACATGGCCGAGAACCGGCTCGGGAGGAGGAGGTTGATGGCGATGGCGGTGCCCACGAGGGGAAGGCCGATGATGTAGTCGAGCTGCCGGTCGTGGATGGCAGGCTCGGTCCGACCCGGATGCGCGTGCATGGCGGCCAGGCCGAGGGCGATGAGCGGAACGAGGCTGATGTACGCCAGCGGCGTCTGCATGGTGGCCGTCTGCACCAGCGTCGTCAGCGAGTAGCCGTAGGCGCAGACGATCGCCCCGAGCAGGACCGTCAGCTTGGCTGCCGTCCGGGTCTGCGGCCTGGCGGCGTCCCACCGCTCGCGCGAACCGCCGGGGCGGTGCACGGGGGACGGCCAGCCGGCGGAAAACCCCAGCTCAGAGGCATCGACGAGCTGCGTCACCCGAACCGGCCGTGCACGTAGTCCGCGGTCCGGGGATCGGCGGGATCACCGAAGACCTGTTCGGTGGCTCCCGCCTCGACGATCTTCCCCGGCTCGCCCTCGCCCCCCACGAGGAACAGCGCACAGTTGTGGGAGACACGTTGGGCCTGCTGCATGTTGTGGGTGACGATGACGATCGTGAGCTCGCTGGACAGCTCGCGGATGGTCTCCTCGATGACACCGGTCGAGATGGGGTCGAGCGCCGAACAGGGCTCGTCCATGAGGAGGATGCGGGGCCGAACGGCCAGGGCGCGGGCGATGCACAGCCGTTGCTGCTGACCGCCCGAGATCGCTCCCCCCAGCTCGTTGAGGCGGTTCCGGGTCTCACGCCACAGGCCGGCCCGTTCGAGGCACTCCTTGACGAGCGCGTCGGCATTGTCGGTCTTCATGCCGGAGAGCCGCAGCCCGGCGAGGACGTTCTGCCCGATCGTCATCGAGGGGAACGGGTTCGGCCGTTGGAACACCATGCCGATCTTGAGGCGTGTCATGGTCACCGGGATGGCGGGCCCGTAGAGATCCACGCCGTCGAGGGCCACCGAACCCGCCAGGGCGGCAGTCGGGACCAGCTCGTGCATGCGGTTGAGGATGCGCAGGAAGGTCGATTTGCCGCATCCGGACGGACCGATGAGCGCCGTGACCTTGCCCGGCTCCATGTCGAGGGAGATCTGCTCGAGCACCTTGTTCGACCCGAACCAGGCACTCACGTTGCGCGCCACCAGTCCCGACGGGGCGACGCCGGGGTGATCGGTCGGCACGAACACCGGCCCACCGCCGATGGCCGGTCCAGCGTGCCCGTTAGCCTCGGCGGCGGCCATCCCGGAACCCGGGGGCGGGGGCGGCACAGGGAGCGGCGACCCCGGTGACGGGGCCATGGGGGCCATCGGAGCGGGGGGGGCCATCGGGGACGACGGAACCGAAGGGACGGGCGCGGTGGACCACATTGGGGGTGGCGGCGATGGGGCGGGCGCCAGGGGCACCCCCGGTGCCGACGGCCGTTGGGGTGGGGGGGGCGGCGGGTTCGGGGCCGGCACCGTGGACCACATGGGCGGCGGGGAGGCCTCGGGCAGCCCGGGGTACGCCGGCGGTGGCGGTGGGGCGGGCGGCGCCACCCGACGCAGCTCCGTGCCGCCGGCAAAAGGATCCGGCGGCGGTTGCTCGCCCGGACGGTGATCGCTCACGGCCGTCACCGGATCGTCCGGGGGCGAAGGAGAGGGCTCGGGCCCCGTCGTATCGATGGCGTCACAGTGCTGGTCCTCTGGTCCGCGCCAGCCGGCGTCGGAAGACCCGCCGGGAGCACACCCCGATCATCAGCATGGCACCGGCCAGGGCGGGGAGCTGCCACGGCGGTCCCCCCGTGGCGGCCAGACTCGCTCCGCTGCTGGCGCTCCCGGACGCCGACGCTCCCCCGCTTCCGGCGTCCGATCCGCCGCTCGAGCTCGTGCCGGTACCGGTCGTCGACTTCGTCGTGGTCGCCTTGGTCGTGGCGGAGGTCGTCGTCGTGGTCGCCTTGGTGGTGTTGGTGGCGGCGGTCGTCGTCGTGGTGGACGTGGTCGGGGTCGTCGCCTCGGCCGCCACGGTGTCGGCGACCTGCATGCCGGCGCTCACCATGGCCGCGGTGGGGGGCACGTCCCCGAACTGCTCGAT
>Ga0209415_10015979_pt1 | contig 12118 bp, 9 predicted proteins | sample PeaSoiSIISIP2007_FD_187696 | JGI IMG/M metagenome (GOLD analysis project Ga0209415, IMG submission 187696) | Peat soil microbial communities from Weissenstadt, Germany - SII-SIP-2007 (SPAdes) (version 2) | ecosystem: Environmental > Terrestrial > Soil > Wetlands > Peat | place: Germany... | reverse complement strand
GAAGCTGCCGCAGCCGCAGTTCGAAGGGCAGACCAAGGGCAAGTTGAATAGCGATATTCAGGGTTTCGTGGTTCAACTGGTCAACGAAAAGCTGGGCGAGCATTTCGACAAGAATCCAGCGGTGATGCGCAAGATCGTGTCCAAGGCCATTGATGCATCGCGCGCCAGGGAAGCGGCAAGGAAAGCGCGGGATCTCACGCGTCGCAAAGGCGCGCTCGATTCTGGCGGCCTGCCCGGCAAGCTGTCGGACTGCCAGGAAAAGGATCCCGAACGTTGCGAGCTGTTCCTTGTCGAGGGCGAATCGGCCGGCGGGACTGCGAAATCGGGCCGGGACCGGCGCTATCAGGCCATCCTTCCGCTCAAAGGCAAAATTCTGAACGTCGAGAAGGCGCGTTACGACAAGATGCTGGGGCACGAGGAAATCCGCTCGATGATCACTGCCATTGGCACCGGCATTGGGCTGACGGATTTCGACGTGGCAAAGCTTCGCTATCACAAAGTGATCATCATGACCGACGCGGACGTGGATGGCTCGCACATCCGCACGCTGCTGCTCACGTTCTTCTTCCGGCATATGCAGGAGCTGATCAAGCGCGGACACGTGTTTATCGCGCAGCCGCCGCTGTACTTGATCAAGAAGGGCAAGTCGCAGAAGTACATCAAGGACGACAAGGAATTTACGCGCGAGATCCTGCGCCGCGCGACGGAAAATCTCTCGGTGGAGGCGCAAGACGGGACGACGCTGGAGGGCGCCGAGCTGCGGGCGTTTCTGATCTCGCTCGACGAGTTCCAGCAGATTTCCCGCCGCATGGAGCGGCGCCTCCGCGATGTGCGGGTGGTGGAAGTGCTGGCCAACATCGACTTTAAGCTGGATGCCAAGGCGGACTTCCAAGACAAGAGCAATCTGGAGCCGGTGGTGGCGGCATTGAAAGGGGTGAAGGTGGAAGCTCGCCTCGAACGAGAGGAAGAGCATGAGGCGTGGAAGGTGATCTACCACGATCCGACCAACGCCGAACGCGGCATCACCATCGACTTGCCGTCGCAGCCTGAGTTCCGGCGTATGCGGGCCATCGCGCGCCAGGTTTCGAAGTTCAATCGGCCGCCGTTCAAGATCCTGAAGGAAGGAAAAGCCGACGCGGAGACGCGGCCCGGCTGGCGCGAACTGCTCGACTATGTGAAGAGCGAAGGCATGCGCGAGGTTTCCATTCAGCGCTACAAGGGACTGGGCGAGATGAACGCCGAGCAGCTGTGGGCCACCACCATGAACGCGGAAACGCGCACGTTGCTCAAGGTCGACCTGCACGATCTGGCGGAAACCGAAACGATCTTTTCCACGCTGATGGGCGAGGACGTCGAGAGCCGGCGGAAGTTTATCGAAGAGAACGCACTGGACGTGCGGAATCTGGACGTTTAGCGTACAACTTTCGCGAGTCTAAAGCAGCGTACGAACGCCGGCTCGCTTGGCGGCTTTGTTGAGCGCGGCATCCCGGGTAGCGAGCGGAAGCCCTTTACGCAGGGCTAATTCAAGATAGACAGCATCGTACACGGAAAGCGAGTGTTCTCGAGCGATAGTGGAAGTTTTCTCCAACGCCACGCGCGGTCCTTCCTCGTCCACGAGTGACTCTAAGTGAGCCAAATCCCAGCGCGCCCTTTCATACTGTTGCTCTTGGATAACGCGCCGGCGCCAGAGGGCCAATAGCGAATTCGCGACCTCGAATGCCCACAGCACCGGAACTACGACCGGAGATCCCGCTAACGCCTCATCCAGTAGGGCAATAGCCCCGCCCGTTGATTGCGAATCGACCACCCAAGAGATTGCAACGGAGGAGTCGACAACGAATGCATTCTTCACCGCCGACCTTCATTGATGCTGTCCTTGATTTCCTTGTACGTTAGCGGCTTGAAACCCTTTCGCTGGGTGATCTCCTGCCGAAGTGCCCGAAGATCTTCCACTGCTCGCCGAACTCCATCCAAGGACTTGCGTCCTTCTGGGACGATGCGGGCCACAGCCTTGTCGTGCCTCGTGATAACGATCTCCTCGCCGCGCGCGACGCGATCCAGGAGTTCTCCGAAACGGGTCTTTGCTTCCAGAGCGGTAACGGTGCTCATGGCCTCACTTCTTTCCAAACTGACTAGTCACTGACTAGTTTAACATTTCCAAGCTCAACGCGAGGTCAGCTCGACGGTGCCGCTTACAATAGGGCCATGGCTCGCTTTTCCGGCGTCGACTACCTGCTGATCGACTCGCTATTCTCCGAACAAGAGCTGCTGGTGCGCCAGACCGCGCGGCAGTTTGTCGAGGACCGCGTGGTCCCCATCATCCGCGACTGCTTCAATGACGGGCGCTTTCCGAAAGAGCTGATCCCGGAAATCGGCCAGCTCGGATTTCTGGGCGCCAATCTTGAAGGCTACGGCTGCGCCGGTTTGAGCCACGTTGAATACGGCCTGATCATGCAAGAAATCGAGCGCGGCGATTCTGGACTGCGCAGCTTCGTCTCGGTGCAGGGCGCGTTGGTGATGTACCCGATCCATACGTACGGCACGGCCGAGCAGAAAGATCGCTGGCTGCCTAAGCTGCAATCGGGCCAGGCGATCGGATGCTTTGGGCTCACCGAGCCTGGCTTCGGATCGAATCCCGCGGGCATGACAACGCGCGCGAAGCAGGACGACGATCACTGGATTTTGAACGGCGAGAAAACCTGGATCACCAACGGCTCCATGGCCGATGTCGCTATTGTGTGGGCGCGCACGGACGACGGCATTCGTGGTTTCCTGGTCGAAAAAGGTACACCCGGCTTCACGACCTCGGATATTCACGGCAAGCTTTCCATGCGCGCATCCGTCACGTCCAGCCTGTCGCTATCGGATTGCCGCGTGCCGGCGTCGGCGATGCTGCCTGGAGCGAAGGGCCTGAAAGGTCCGCTGAGCTGTCTCTCGCAAGCTCGCTTCGGCATTGGCTGGGGCGTGCTGGGCGCGGCCATGGACTGCTACGAGACCGCGCGGCAGTATACGATCGATCGCAAGCAGTTCGACAACCGGCCGATTGCCAGCCATCAATTGGTGCAGGAGAAGCTGGCTTGGATGATCACCGAGATCACCAAGGCGCAACTGCTCGCGATTCAGGCGGGGCGCGTGAAGGATCAAGGCAAGATCGATCCGGCGCACATCTCGATGCTAAAGCGGAACAACGTCGCGATGGCGTTGGAATGCGCGCGCTTGAGCCGCGATCTGCTGGGCGCCAATGGCATCATGGACGAATATCCAATCATGCGTCATATGTGCAATCTGGAAACGGTGAAGACGTACGAAGGGACGGACCACATCCACACGCTGGTGATCGGGGAGCGCGTTACGGGAGTGGCGGCGTATAAATAGAGCGCCTCGCGACCTGGGTTTCGGTGCGGCGGATCAGGCGAGGCCACACCGATTCCGGATCGGCGTGAAACACGGTCGCTGCATCCGCGGGCATGATGTGCCAGGCCCCCAGTTCCACTTCGTGCTCCAGTTGCCCGGCGCCCCAGCCTGCATAACCAACGTAGGTGTGAAACACGCTGGCCTCGGCGCCCGACGCTAGCGTCGCTTTCAGTACGTCCTTGTTGCTGAGCAGGTAGACATCGGCGAACACGCGCGTGGCGTTCTCCGGCTTGCTCGCGGTTTTCAGCAGTGCCAGCACGCTATTCAATTCCACGGGACCGCCGACGTAGACCGGATCACTGTGGTTCTTGGCTTCCTTAAGATCCTGGAACACCCGCGAAATCGGAACGTCGGTGCGGCGGTTCACCACTAGGCCGACCGCGCCCTGGTCCTCGCTGTAATGCACCAGCAGGATGACGGTCTGGGCGAAGTTGGGATCGCCCAAATCGCGGCTGGCGACCAGAAACTTGCCGACCTTGAGAACGTCGGTCTGGCAGAATCCGGGTGCGCAGGCCAAAAAAAGAATTGCGGCGAGAAGTCGTGCCACCATGTCTCAGTTTAGCGAAGCTACAATGTAGCTGGAGGTTTTCCGCATGCTTCTGGAAGCGATCCCGTCCTCCGAAAAGGAAACGAATCCGTGGGTTTCGGCCGAGGCGCGTTTCGACGAAGCCGCTGAACTGCTGGGCTTGGATGAAGGCCTGCGGAAGATTCTCCGGTCGGCGGCGCTGGAACTAAAGGTCAGCATTCCGGTGATGTTGGACGACGGACGGTACGAAGTTTTCACCGGCTACCGCATCCAACACTCCATCGTTCGCGGCCCCTCCAAGGGCGGAATTCGCTTCGCACCGGACGTCACGCTGGATGAGGTCCGCGCGCTGGCGGCCTGGATGACGTGGAAGTGCGCGGTGGTCAACATCCCGTTCGGCGGGGGCAAGGGCGGCGTGATCTGCGATCCGGATCTGCTGTCACCGGGCGAATTGGAACGCATCACGCGCCGCTACACCTCCGAGATCATGGACATCATTGGTCCCGAGCGCGACGTGCCGGCGCCGGACATCAACACCAATCCGCAAACCATGGCGTGGGTGATGGACACCTATTCGATGCACAAACGTCAAACGGTTACTGCGGTGGTGACGGGCAAACCGTTGGCTTTAGGCGGATCGAAAGGACGCACCGAAGCTACCGGGCGCGGCTGCATGATCGTCACCATGCAAGCTCTCCGCCATTTGGGCATGGATCCTTCGAGCACCCGCGTTGTGGTGCAGGGCTTTGGCAACGTCGGCAGCATGTCGGCCAAGCTGATGGCGCGCTCCGGGTTCAAGATCGTCTGCATTATTGAGTACGACGGAGCGGTCTACAATTCCGATGGTCTGGACATCGAAGCGCTCATGCAGCATCGCAAGGAGACCGGCTCCATCACCGGATTTTCCGGAGGCGAGGACATCGATCGCGAATCGGCGTTTTTCCTGGATTGCGACGTGTTGCTTCCCGCCGCGAAAGAGAACGTCATCACCACCGCCAACGCGGACCGGATCAAAGCCAAGATCATTTGCGAAGGCGCCAACGGTCCCACCACATCGGAGGCGGACGCGATTCTTGCCGAAAAGAAGATCTTTGTGATCCCCGACATTCTTGCCAATGCCGGCGGCGTTACGGTCTCCTACTTTGAATGGGTGCAGGACCGGCAAGGGTTCTTCTGGAATGAACAACTGGTGAACGGGCGGCTGGAAGAGATCATGGTGAACAGCTTTCGCGACGTGGTGAGCTTCGCGGAGAAGCACAAGGTACACAACCGGCTGGCTGCGTACATGTTGGCGATCGATCGTGTCGCCTCGGCTTTGCAGACCCGCGGCTTGTATGCCTGAAGGGGAGCTGGACGCAGGAGCGTCGCAACCTCAAACTACGCCGCTGATGCGGCAATATCACGCTATCAAGCAGCAAGTGCCCAATGCCCTGTTGATGTTCCGGCTGGGCGATTTCTACGAGCTGTTTTACGAAGACGCCGTCATCGCGGCGCGCGAGCTCGAGATCACGCTGACCGCACGGAACAAGGAAAAAGGCCAACCCATCCCGATGTGCGGCGTGCCGTATCATGCGGCGGACGGCTATCTTGCGCGGCTGATCCAGAAAGGCTATCGGGTGGCGGTCTGCGATCAGATGGAGGAGGCGGGGCCGGGCAAGAAACTGGTGAAGCGCGAAGTGACGCGCGTAGTCACACCGGGGACGGCGATGGAGCCGTCGCTGCTACGATCGCACGAGAACAATTACCTGGCTGCCGTGTGCCGCAACGGAACCCGCGCGGGCTTGGCCTACGTGGATATTTCGACCGGCGAGTTTCGAGCGACGGAATTGGACGGCGTCGAAGTGAACGCGGCGCTCGAAAACCTGAACGTCCGGGAAGTGCTGGCGGCGGAGACAACCGCCGATTTGCGCGGATTCCGGACCACGCTCGAGGATTGGATCTTCAGCCTGGATTATGCCGACCGCGGGCTGCGGGAACATTTTCACTTGCTGACGCTGGATGGCTGCGGGCTGGGCGGTAAGTCGCTCGCTGTTTCGGCGGCGGGCGCGATCCTGCACTATTTGCGCGACACGCAGAAATCGGCGCTGGATCATCTGGAACGGCCGGCGTTCTATGACCGTTCGGACTCGATGATCCTGGATGCAGTTACCGTGCGCAACCTGGAGTTGCTGGAACCCCTATTCGCCGGCGAGACACGCGAATCCACGCTGATTCACGTCCTGGATCAGACCTCCACGGGTATGGGCGGGCGAATGTTGCGGGCGCGGTTGCTGCGGCCGTGTTTGCAGCTGGAAGAAATCGAAGCGCGGCTGGATGCGGTGCAGGCGGCGCTACAAGCCACCATCACGCGCGCGGAAACGCGCAAACTGCTCCCGAACGTATTGGACCTTGAGCGGCTGCTGGCGAAATTGACGCTAGGAACCGCCGGGCCGCGCGAGTTACTGGCGTTGGGGCGATCGCTCTCGCTGGTTCCGAAGCTGAAGGAATACGCGGCGTCATTCGAGGCGGTGCGCTGGCAGGCTATCGCCAGCGGCCTAGACGAGATTCCCGAAGTCCGTGATCGTATTCTCACGGCGATTGCCGAGGAACCGCCGGTGAATCTCGCCGATGGTGGTACCATCCGCGCCGGCTATCACGCCGGTCTCGACGAGCTGCGCGATCTCAGCCGCAACAGCCGCCAGTTCATCGCTCAGATCGAGTTGCGCGAGCGGGCGCGAACCGGCATCCAGTCGTTGAAAGTGCGCTTCAACAACGTCTTTGGCTATTACCTGGAGATCTCGAAGGCGAACATGCACCTGGCGCCCGCCGATTACGAGCGCAAGCAGACGCTGGTGAATGCCGAGCGCTTCACAACGCCCGAGTTGAAAGAGCTTGAGAGTAAGATTCTGGACGCGGAAGACAAGATGCTCACGCTGGAGCGCGAAATCTTCCAGGAGCTGCGCCTGTTTGCGGCCGAGCATGCGGCTCGTATCCGTCAGACGGCGGCAGCCATCGCGGAGCTGGACGTCACGTGCGCGCTGGCTCAAGTGGCCGCTGAGAATCGCTATGTGCGCCCGGGGTTCTCAGCTTCCGGCGAGATCCGCATCGTCGCTGGACGCCACCCGGTGATCGAGAAGCTGGCCGAGCGCGAAGCGCTGCGCTTCATTCCGAACGATCTGTATTTCAATACCGAATCGCAATTCATCGCGGTAATCACCGGGCCGAATATGGGCGGCAAGTCGACGTACTTGCGGCAGGCCGCGGCCATCGTGATTCTGGCGCAAATGGGATCGTTCGTGCCCGCGGATTCGGCGGCGCTCAGCATCGTGGATCGCGTGTTCACCCGCATCGGCGCGGCCGACAACCTGGCGCGCGGGCGCTCCACATTCATGGTGGAAATGACGGAGACCGCGGTGATCCTGAACACCGCGACGGCGCGCAGCCTGGTGGTGCTGGATGAAATTGGCCGCGGAACTGCGACCTATGACGGCTTGGCGCTGGCTTGGGCCGTAGTCGAACACATTCACCAGCGCATCCGCGCCCGTACGTTGTTCGCGACGCATTACCACGAGCTGACCGAGCTCGCCGATCAGTTGCCTGGCGTAGTCAACCTGCACGTGTCCGTCAAGGAGGCGGGCGATCAGATAATCTTCCTGCGCAAAGTGGAGCCGGGCCGCGCGGATCGCAGCTACGGCATCGAAGTGGCGCGGCTAGCCGGGCTGCCAGTGGGGGTAGTGGAGCGCGCGCGGGAAATTCTGGCGCTGCATGAGCGTTCTGAACTCGCCGTCACCGAAGAACTGACGCCGCGGCCGTCGGGCGCGACGCAGATCCAATTGTTCGAGCCGGTGAATTATCAAATCGCCGAGCGCATCCGCAATTTGAAGGTGGATGAGCTGAGGCCGATCGACGCGCTGCAATTGTTGAACGAGCTACAACGGGAGCTGAAGCGTCCGTGAGAGTGGCGGGCTTGATTAGCGGAACGTCGGTGGATGGCATCGACGTAGCCGTGGTGGACATCGGCGAGAGGATCGAAGTGGTAGCTACGGCCACTGTCCCGTATCCGCCGGACGTTCGAGCGGCCATCCTTTCCGTATCTAACGCCGCGACGCACACGGCCACCATCGCGCGGCTGAACTTCCTGCTGGGTGAGCTGTTCGCTGAGGCGCTGGAAAAGACTGGCGTGCCGCTGAATACCATCGAGCTCATCGGATCGCACGGTCAGACGATTTTTCACGAAGGCGAGCCGGTCGAATTTCTCGGACGGAAGATCGCGAGCACAATGCAAATTGGCGAGCCGGCTGTTATTGCCGAGCGCACCGGGATCGAGACCATCGCCGATTTTCGTCCCAGCGACATGGCGGCCGGTGGCAAAGGCGCGCCGCTGGTTCCGTTTCTCGACTATCAGCTTTTTCGGCATCCCGAGAATGCACGCATCGCGCTCAACATCGGAGGAATCGCGAACATCACGGTGATTCCGGCCGGTGCGAAGCCAGAAGATGTGATCGCGTTCGACACCGGTCCCGGAAACATGGTGATGGATTCCGTTGCGCCGCCGTTCGATCGCGATGGGGCTAAGGCGCGCGCGGGCCAAGTGAATGCTGCGTTGCTAGAACGGTTACTGACCGATCCGTATTATCATCGTGCCCCGCCGAAGTCGTGTGGACGCGAGCAATACGGGGCTGAATTTGTTCGCGACAGCGGAATCGACATCGCGACCGCTACCGAACTAACGGCCCGGACCATTGCGCTCGCTATCGGCCGCTATCCGGCCACGCGCGAGGTCATAGTTTCAGGCGGCGGCGCACATAACGGCTACTTGATGGAGCGCCTCCGAGCACTGGTACCGGCGCGGGTGACCACCTCGGCGGAATTCGGAATCGGTGTAGACACCAAGGAGGCGATCCTATTCGCAGTACTGGCCTATGAGACCTTCCATGGCCACGCCGGCAATCTGCCGGCCGCCACGGGAGCGCGCAAACCAATGATCTTAGGCAAGATTTCTCGGGGAACAAGACCGCCTCCCGGTGCGTAAAATAGACACAGAGGGAAACAGTCATGTTTTGCACCAAGTGCGGCACCGAGCTCAGAGAGCAAGACAAGTTCTGCTTCAATTGCGCGGCAGCGACGGGCCGCGGCGCACCCACGCCCAGGCCGACGGACCCGCTGAGCCGTCCGATGCATGAGGCGAAGATCGCTGGCGTGTGCGCCGGATTCGCCCGCTACTTTGGGCTGGACGTGACGCTGGTGCGAGTTCTCTGGGTGGTGCTGACTGTGTTTCCTGTGCCGTGTTTCGGCGTGGTCTCGTATATCGTCGCCTGGGTCGTGATGCCGAAGGATCCAGTCGCTGTGCCCGCACGGCAAGCGTACCCGGCGTCCTAGCGCAAAATTAGCGCAGCTGCTTCTCGACTTCTTCCAGCCAATCCGGGCGCTTCAACACCTCGCGCGGCTTGCTCCCATCCGGCGGACCGATAATCCCCTCGTGCTGCATCATGTCGAGAATGCGCGCGGCCCGGCCGTAGCCTAAGCGCAAGCGGCGCTGCAGCGTGGACGTGGACGCCTTGCCCATCTCGAGCACGACGCGCACCGCGTCTTGATACGCCGGATCGTCGCCGCCATCGAATTCAGTCGCTTCGGCGTCATCATCGTCGGGCGGAGGCGCTTGCAGGAAGGATTGATCGTACTCGGGACGAGCCTGGACCTTCCAGAACTCGACCACGCGATTGATCTCCGCCTCGGTTACAAATGCCCCGTGAACGCGCGTGAGACGCGATGATCCCGGCGGCAGGAAGAGCATGTCGCCCTTGCCCAGCAGATGCTCGGCGCCCATCACGTCCAGCACTGTTCGTGAATCCACACGCGTGGCGACACGGAAGCTGATGCGCGATGGAAAGTTCGCTTTGATGAGGCCGGTAATCACGTCCACGCTGGGCCGCTGCGTCGCCAGCACCAGGTGCATGCCCACCGCGCGCGCCATCTGCGCCAGGCGAGCCACTGCTTCTTCCACGTTGCCCCGCTCCAGCATCATCAGATCGGCCAACTCATCGATCACGATCAAGATGAACGGAAGCGGCTGTAGATCCTCCGTCTGAACCTCGTCTTCGTCGAACAGGCTGCGCGGCTCGTTGGCCAGTTGCCGCACCTTTTTGTTGTATTGGTCGACATTGCGAACGCCTTGTCCAGCCAGCAGTTTCAAGCGCCGCTCCATCTCGAGCACGGCGTTGCGAAGCGCGTAAGTGGCCTTCTTGGGGTCGGTGATTACGGGCGTCAACAAATGCGGAATGCCTTCATACAGCCCCATTTCCAGGCGTTTCGGGTCCACCAGAATCATGCGAACCTCGTCCGGAGTCGACTTGTAGAGGATCGACATGATCATGGAATTGAGCATCACGCTCTTTCCCGCGCCGGTCGATCCAGCGATGAGCAGATGCGGCATGGATTCCAACGCGGCCACTTTGATTCGCCCACTGATGTCCTTGCCGAGGCACATTGTCAGACGCGAGTTGGAGTCGATGAACTCTTCCGACTCCAGGATCTGGCGCAGGCTGATCACCTCGCGGCGAGTGTTCGGAACCTCGATTCCCACCGTGGGTTTGCCCGGGATGCGCTCGATCAGAATCGATTCGGCTTGCAGGCCGAGGCATAAATCTTCGGTGAGCGTGGTGATGCGGCTGTACTTCACGCCGGCCTCGGGTTTGAACTCGAACGTAGTGACCACCGGGCCAGGATTGATCTGCACCACGGTCCCGTGTACGTTGAATTCCTCGAACTTGGACTTGATGCGAGCGGCGATTTCCTTCAGCTCCAGGGAATCGAACGGATTCCGTGCTGGGACTTCGTTCAGCAGCTCCGTGGATGGCGCCCGGTAAGCCGGATGTTCCGTCACTTCGGGCGGCAGCGGCCTGGTTTCGCGTTTGCGGAGCGGCTTCGGCTCGGGCTCGGGCGTCGGCGCCGGGACCACTTCGTCCCAAGGCGGACGAACCGGTTCGTATTCGAGCATGTGGATTGGAATTTCCTGCCGGGGTTCGGGTTCCTGCAGCGGAGTGGTCACTTCGATGGGCATGGCCTCGAATGCATGAGTTGCGGGGATCTCCGGTTCGGCTGGAGCCACTTGCGCGGCGGCTCGTTTGGCTGCTCTCTGTTCCGCTCGCAGTTGGGCGCGCTCGCGCGCCAGAGCCATTCTTTCGGCGCGCCAATTGGCCCAACGCTGATAGATTCTGCCCAGGAAGTTCAACGGTCCAGACAGCCATCGAGCGGCGATTGCCATCGAGAACTTCGAGATCAGGTACAGCGAGAGGATCAAGCAAATGCCGGTGAGCAGGATAGTGCCCATCAGGTTGAGCGATGAGAGCAGGGAATCGGCGATCAGGATACCGACCACTCCGCCCGCGGAAAAAGCCCCGCTCCACGGCCGCCAAATGGGCCGGATGGAAAGCGCTGTCGAGACGCTAAGGAAGAACACAACCGCCCCAATAACTTTCACGGTCGCGGCTATGATGGCGTCCGATCGGAGCCATTTCCAGGCCATGAGCCACGACAACATGGGAAGACTGAAGGCGCTAAGGCCGAGCAACTGGAAGCAGAGGTCGGCCGTATACGATCCAGCGAGGCCGGTGAGGTTGTGCGCGTGCGCCGCGCCAGTCACCGAATTCCAGGAGGGATCCTGTGGATGGTAGGAGATCAGTGAGAGGATGAAAAAGAATCCGGCGAATAGAAACACTAGCCCGCCGGCTTCGTTCAACCTGTGGAAGCGTGTCGGTCCTAAAATCTTCATCCCGCTGTGAAGCGGAAAAATGCAGCCAGAGCGATTACTATTATGCCAAAAACGATCCGATAGTACACGAACGGCATCAGGCTGCTGCGCCGCAGGTAGCGCAGGAAGACGGCGATGACCATGGCGCCGAGCACGCCGCTGACGACGATTCCCAGGACGATGGGAACCCGCATGTCTTGCGGAACGCCGCCTTCTTTGTGGATATCCCAGGCTTTCTTGAGAACCGCAGCAGCGATGGCCGGCGTGGAGAGCAGGAACGAAAAGCGGGCGGCCGTCTCACGGTTCATGTCGCGGAATAGGCCGGCGCTGATGGTAGAGCCGCTGCGAGAGACGCCGGGGATAACAGCGAACGCCTGCGCGATCCCGACCGCGATGCCATCGCCCCAGCTCACCTTGCTCATAGATTTGTCACCGATGCGGCGGCGGTC
>Ga0209415_10015978_pt1 | contig 12118 bp, 8 predicted proteins | sample PeaSoiSIISIP2007_FD_187696 | JGI IMG/M metagenome (GOLD analysis project Ga0209415, IMG submission 187696) | Peat soil microbial communities from Weissenstadt, Germany - SII-SIP-2007 (SPAdes) (version 2) | ecosystem: Environmental > Terrestrial > Soil > Wetlands > Peat | place: Germany... | reverse complement strand
CCCCATGCCGGCCCTTTTTGGGCCTCTGATTCTCCTTACGTCGTCTCCTACAATGGTTTGCGGAGAACTTTGTCACTCGCCCTGTTTGACCAACTCGGAGGGCGCGGATTTAGGCGCGAATTTGGGTTGCACGGAGGCGCGAATTTGTCTAGGCTCGGCTGAACTTAGCTTTAAGACCCGCACCGGTCAGCAACTTTAACTAATCATCAATATGAGCCAAGATAAAACCTCCAGCCTGCGCGGATGGACCGTGGTCGGCGCCGCCCTGGCCATCAACCTGGTGCTCGGTTCGCTCTACGCCTGGTCCGTCATGGGGCGGGCCCTGCGTGAACAATGGCATTGGTCGGCCACGGATGCCTCCTGGCCTTTCTCCGTGGCCACCGCCGCCTTCGCGATCACCATGATTTTTGCCGGGCGTCTCCAGGACAAGATCGGGCCGCGATTCGTGGCGATGGCCGGAGGCGTTATGCTGGGTCTGGGGCTGTTCACCTCGTCGCTGACGCATACGCCCACGGCCATGTGGCTCACCTTCGGCGTCATCGGCGGCATGGGCATCGGCCTCGGCTATTCCTCCACGACGCCGCCGAGCATCAAATGGTTCGCCCCAAGCCGCAAGGGGTTGATCACGGGGCTCGTCGTGAGCGGCATCGGACTGTCGGCCATTTATATCTCGCCGCTGACGCAGTACCTGTTGCGGGTTACGGACATCGCGCGAACCTTCCAGATCCTCGGCGTGGGGACAATCGTGGTGGTCGCGCTGCTGTCGCTGGTGCTGGCCAATCCGCCGGCGGGTTACACCCCCGCGCCCGGGGCGGGCGCCGCCTCCTCACGGGCTCGGGCCGCCCTGGGGCGGAAGGATGTGAATTGGCCGCAGATGCTGCGGAGCCCGCAGTTTTACCAGCTCTGGCTGATGCTCGTGCTTTCGGCCTTTGCCGGGTTGATGATCATCGCTCATGCGGCCCCGATCGCCAAGTTCCAGGCCGGGATGAAGTGGGGCTGGGGCCCGGTGGCCACCCTGGCGCTCTTCAACACGTTCGGCCGCCTCCTGGGCGGCGCGCTCTCCGATCGATTCGGCCGCACGCGAACCCTGATCCTGGCCTTCCTGTTGCAGGCGATTAACATGTTCGCTTTCGTTCACTACACCACGCCTGGGCTGATCATGTTCGGGGCCGCCTTCACGGGGGTCTGTTATGGAACCCTCTTTCCGCTGATGCCCTCGGCGACCGCCGACTTTTTTGGCGTGCGCAACCTGGGCGTAAATTACGGCTGTCTGTTTACGGCCTTCGGGGTGGCCGGGGTGCTGGGCCCCATTGTCGGCGGCAAAATGTTCGACCTTCATCATTCCTATTCCTATTCCTATACGATTTCCGCCGTGCTGCTGCTGCTGGCCGCGGGGGTGGCTCTGACGGTCCGGCCTCCGAAATCGGAGGCCGGCGAAGCTACCGCCCCAGCCCAGTCCATCCGCCCCGAACTGGCCTCGCCCGCCCCGGCTGGGCATCGTTTATCGTGAAGCAGCCATGAACACCCTATTTTGGGATCGTGAAACGGAAACCCTGACTCGTCCCCGGCTCGAGCAATTGCAGCTCGCGCGCTTGCAGGAGACGGTCCGGCGCGCGGCCTTGCGGGTGCCGTTCTACCAGCGCGCTTTGGCCGAAATCGGTTTGAAACCCGACGAGGTCCGCTCGTTAGCCGACGTACAGCGGCTGCCGTTGACCACGAGTGACGACCTGAGGTCTCAGTACCCGGCCGGGCTTTTGGCCGTGCCGCCCGACGAGCCGGTGCGCTTGCACACTTCCAGCGGAACCACCGGCAAGCCCAAGGCGATCTTCTTCTCGAAGAAAGACATTGATAACGCCGGCGAATTGATGGCGCGGTCGCTCGTCGCGACCGGCGTGACTCGGCAGGACGTCTTCCAGAACATGATGAGCTACGGCCTGTTCACCGGGGGGCTGATGATGCATTACGGCGCCGAGAAGATCGGCTGCCTGGTCATTCCGTCCGGGCCGGGCAACTCCGAGCGCCAGTTGATGCTCATGCAGGATTTCGGCACCACCGCGGCCCATATCCTGCCGAGCTACGCCCTCTACTTTGCGGGCTTCCTCGAGCAGCGCGGGGTGGACGCGCGCCGCGATTTGGCCTGGCGCAAGGCCTTCGTCGGCGCCGAGCCCTACACGGAGGAGACTCGCGAGAAGATTCAGCAAGCCCTCGGCCTTAAGGTGTTCAACTCTTACGGCCTGACCGAGATGAACGGGCCGGGCGTGGCCTTCGAGTGCTCGCACCAATGCGGCATGCACCTGTGGGAAGACCATTTCCTGCTCGAAATCCTCGACCCCAAGACCGGCGCGCCTCTCCCGGAAGGGCAGTGCGGCGAACTCGTGCTGACCACTCTCCAACGCGAGGCCATGCCCATCCTGCGGTATCGCACCCGTGACATTACTCGCCTCCTCCCCGGCCCCTGTCCCTGCGGCCGCACCCATCGGCGCGTGGACCGCATCACCGGCCGGTCGGACGACATGCTCATCGTTCGCGGCGTGAATATTTTCCCGCAGCAGATCGAGCGAGTGCTCATGGCCCACCCCCAGATCGGCCGCAACTATGTCATTGTGCTCGAAGGCCTGGACGACCTCACCGTCCAGGTCGAGCTGGCCCCCGCCGCGTTCGACGGCAACGTCGAACATGTGGCGGACTTGCAGCACCAGCTCACCGAAAAGCTCAAGGCCGAACTCTGGGTCCGGCCCACAGTCAACCTCGTCCCCGCCGGCTCGATGCCCGTCGCCGAAGGCAAGGCGCGGCGGGTGATCGATAAACGCTCCCTCTAACCCGAACATCCGATGAACCTGGTCGCCGTATTCGCCGAAAACAAACCGGGCCAGACCGCGCGCATCACGAAGATCCTCGCCGACGCGGAGGTCAACATCTGCTGGGTCACCATCGCCAACAGCGGCAGCTTTGGGGTGATGAAATTCCTGGTGGATAAGCTTGATGTGGCCGTGCGGCAGCTCAAGGAAAAGGGGCTTATGGTGTCGCTCTTGGAGGTCATGGCCGTCGAGGTGGCCGACACCCCCGGGGCGTTGCAAGCCGTGGCCGACTGCCTGGGACGCCACCACATCAACCTGGCCAACTGCTCGGGCTTCGTCGCCCACAATCGCGCGATCCTGATCCTCGAGGTCCACGAACTCGCCCAGGCCCGCCAGGTGCTCCAAGCCGAGGGCCTAAAGCTCGTGTCTCAAGAGGAGATGCTCAAGCTCTGATTGAGTAACTGTTCAGGCCAAAGGCCTGATTCATACTCTCAGGGCAACGCCCTGGGTTTATCCGCCAAAGACCATTCTGAGCGCTAAAGGCGCGATTCATTGAGTACAGGGATTGAGGGCTGGTGATGGGCATGGGGCGGGCTTTCAGCCCTCTGCCACTGTTCCGGACGTGACCTGGGCCGTTGGCCCAGGCCGGTATGAGCCGCGCCGTTGGCGCTGAGACATGGATTCAAAAATGTCCAAACTCCAGTCCCAGCGTTATCACGCTGGGCTATTGTCGTAGTTTCCCTCCGGGACAAAAGCCCGGTTACATTTCCGAACGGCATTGCCCTTAGCGCACGAGTCACGCTTAGGCGGTGGAGATGAATCCAAGATGCCGCCGGGATTTTGGCGCCCAGCGAGGCGTGAACGAGGCGCATATCCGTCCCGACCTGGGTCGGGACAACGAGTGAACAACGACTTGTCCGCCGTAGCCTTGGCGAAGGTGGAAGCTGGACGGCAAAAGACCAAGTCAGCTTGCCACCTTTATTTCTTGACGGCTCCTAAAGACACGCCTGGGGTGCTGCAACCGTTTCAACGGTTTGCCCCGGGGGGCGGAAAGCTATCCTTTGCGTCCACCTCTCCGAGGCCGTCCAAGTAGCTGCTGGATACTCGATGCGCGGCTTTCATGGCGCATGGGGATGGTCAGCGTGGCCGCCGGAGCGGTCAGGCAAAAGAGCGGGCCTTTTCTACGGTCTCACCCCATCGACCGCTGGATCGGCAATTGTGGACTTGAGTTATGATTGAGAACACCGAGCAACTGGAGCGGGCCATCGAGCAGATGGGCCGCATGCAGCGCATCCTGGATTCCCACCGTGCCGATATCCTGCCAAAGAATCCGCGCAATTTCGCGGTTTTCGCCGAGGATCCCCTGGACGAAATCCGCAGGCTTCAGGCTGAGATTTCCGAATATCTCGGCCGCTTCGAGCAGGTGAATGCCGCCTGAAAGCAAGGGATTCCACCTGATCGTGATGTGCGGCCTCGCTGGGCCGCTGAAGGACTCGTTGCCGTCCCTCTCGAAGGGAAAAGCTATGGCTGACCCCTCACATGGGAAGAATTTTGAGCTTGGGTGATCCTTTTCGGGCGAAAACCGGGCATTAATGAATGAGAGCAAAAGAAGCGAACAATGAACGATGAAAGCGCCAGTTCATCCGCCACGACCCTTTTTGGTCGGGGAGCGACTGTGCTGGCTTTTGCCCAAGCAAAACTGAACAACCTCAAAACTTCCGTAAAGCCGGAGCTACAAATATGAAAACGATTGGTTTCTTAAGCAGGAGCGGAAACAGGTCAGTTTCCTCCCCTAGATGCCTGCGGGCACTGAACAGGGCCACGCGCGGCTTTGCCGCCAGCCTCGCTTTGGTCCTTCTCACGGTTTGGTCCTGTGTCGCGGCGGCGCAAGGTCAAATCGCGGTTCAAATCGGCCAAAACTTCACCGGCAGCACCGACTCCTTCGCCTGGGCTCCTTGCCCCGCGGGGGCGGTGAACGAGGACTACTTCGTTGAGTTCAACATGGACACCTTCGCCGTATACAACAAGGCCGACGGCAGCGTGGCAGAAACGCTGTCCTGGAGTGATTTTTGGACCCAGGCGGGGCTTACGCTCCCGAGCGGGTATGGCAGAAACACCCCCCGGGTGGTCTATGACCCGACCGTCCAACGGTGGTTTGTGGCGGAAGCCGGGGGCGCCACAGGTGCTACTGACAAACCGGACGCTGCCTTGCTCGCGATTTCCGCTACGGCCGACCCGACGGGAGCGTGGAACGGAGTGTCTGTTGCCACAACCCCCGCCGGCAACGATTTCTCAGGTGCTATGAATATGGGCCTCGATGCCGGAGGCGTTTATCTCGGGTCGGTCGCGGCCGACATTACATCCGGCGCCGCTGTCGGTTGCACGCTGCTTTCGTTTCCAAAGGCCGATCTCTTGTCGGTCCCTCCCATCATTACGAATCGCACCTGGTTCGGAGTTCTGAGCGCGACGGATTACGGCTACAACTCCAAACCGGTGATCTGCCTCGATGGCAGCGAAGTTGGCGCCGTTTTGGCGACTGCAGGCAGGGGTTATCCTGGCGATAACAACAACGACCTTTTTGCATATTCTATTGACAATGCTTCCGGCCCCGGAGCCGCCACGCTAGGCCGATCTACACCCATCACTGTGCCAGAATATACCGAACCAAACAACGCGCTGCAGCCCGACGGCTCCAGCAACTTGGTCACCTGGAATGCCGTCTTTTATGCCAATGCCTGCGCCGTCAAAGGTGTTATCTATGCCGTTCACCCAGTTCAGGCCGGCCCTCATACTGCCATCGGCTGGTATCGTGTGAACGCCACAAATTACACACTTTTGGAATCGGGAACGATCAGCGATCCAAGCTTGGATTTATATTACCCTTCGATCGCCGCCAACACCAACGGGGTGGTGGTGATCGCTTTCAACGGGTCCGGCACCAATACGTTCGTGAGCTGCTACGCCGTGGTCGGGCAAACGGTCAATGGGGTGACCTCTTTCGGGAACCCCATCGTCCTTCAAGCTGGCAGCGCCAGTTACCAGAACCTCGATCCCAGTGGCGACGATCTTTGGGGTTACTACAGCACTACCTGCCTCGACCCGGCCGACCCGAATATTTTTTGGACCATCAACGCCTATGCGGCCGGCCCCAGCACGTGGGCCACCCAAATCACCCAGCTCCTGACCAGCCCCAGCCCGACGCTTTCGCTGGCGAGGACCGCGGCTGGCCTGACGCTGTCCTGGCCGGTGACGGAGGCGCCGTTTCAACTGGAATCGGCCCCGAGTTTGCCCGGCAGCGGGACCTGGGCGCCGGTCAGCGCGGCCGCCGCCACCAACGGCGCGACCGTCTCCGTCACGGTACCGGCCACGAACCGCGCGGCCTTCTTCCGCCTCGTCCAAGGCCCGTGACACGGGTGTTCGAGTGACTCACGCGGTTGACAGCCCCGGGGGTTGCGTGTTAAAGGCCCTCTGAATTCCCTGTGAACGAGCCCAGGTGGAACGAAGAAACTCTGTTTGAGATGTTGTCGCAGTTGCCCGCCGAGCAACGCGCGGCACAACTCCTGGCCGCCTGCGGCGAGGATGCCGCGATGCGCGGGCGTCTCGAGAAACTGCTGGCGGTGCATGACCGTGCCGGCGGGTTCATGGCGGAGCCCGCCGGCCCCGCAGTTCGCCGCGCGGGCGGTTTTCAAATTCCTGTGGCCGAACGGCCGGGCGACCGCATTGGCCCCTACAAACTGGTGCAGCGGATTGGGGAGGGAGGCTGCGGTGTGGTTTATATGGCCGAGCAGGAGAAGCCGATGCGCCGGCTGGTGGCCCTGAAGGTCATCAAGCTGGGGATGGACACCCGGCAGGTCGTGGCGCGGTTCGATGCCGAGCGGCAGGCGCTGGCCCTGATGGACCATCCTCATATCGCCAAGGTGCTGGATGCGGGCGCTACCGGGGCGGGCCGCCCATTTTTCGTGATGGAACTGGTGCGCGGCATCAAGATCACGGATTACTGCGACCAGAATCAGATCCCCACCCAGGAACGCCTGGAACTATTTGTCCAGGTCTGTCGCGCCGTTCAGCACGCTCACCAGAAAGGCATCATCCACCGCGACCTTAAGCCGTCGAACATCCTCGTGACGGTCAATGACGGGGTGGCCGTGCCCAAGATTATTGACTTCGGCATTGCCAAGGCCACGCAAGGCCGTTTGACGGACAAAACGCTCGTGACCGCCTTCGAGCAATTCATTGGCACGCCCGCCTACATGAGCCCCGAGCAGGCGGTGATGACTAGCGTGGACGTGGACACGCGCAGTGATATCTACAGCCTGGGCGTGCTGTTGTATGAGCTTTTGACTGGCCGGCCACCCTTTGACACGCGCGAGTTGCTGGCTGCGGGCCTGGATGAGATGCGCCGCGCGATTCGCGAGCGGCTGCCGTTGCGGCCTTCCACGCGGCTCCACGCCCTGACACGAGAAGAGTTGACGACCACAGCCCAACGCCGCGGGTCCGAAGCGCCGAAGCTGATCAGCCTCGTGCGCGGGGACCTGGACTGGATCGTAATGAAGTGCTTGGAGAAAGATCGCTCACGGCGTTACGAAACCGCCAGTGGTCTGGCCATGGACGTCCGCCGGCACTTGAACCAGGAACCGGTCATCGCCCGCCCCCCGAGCAAGTTCTACGAGTTTCAGCGAACCGTGCAACGGCACAAGCTGGGCTTCGCGGCCACCGGCGCGGTCGTTCTGGCCCTCCTGCTGGGAATCCTGGCGAGCGCGTGGCAGGCCCGCCGCGCCGAGGCAGGCGAGCGGCTCGGGGAGCAGCGTCTCTACGCGGCCAGGATGAACCTGGCCCAGGCGGCTTGGGAAGAAAATCATGTTGGCCGGGTGCTCCAACTGCTGGAAGAAACCGCTTCTTACCCGCAGCACGGCTTTGAGTGGTATTACTGGCAACGCCAAACCCATCTGGAACTGGTGACGCTGCGCGGCCACCTTGACCAGTTGTGCGCGGCAGCCTTTTCGCCAGACGGCCGCCGGATTGTTACCGGCAGCAAGGACCGGACTGCCATAGTCTGGGATGCGGCTAGCGGCAAGGAACTGCTCATCCTCAAAGGGCACCTCAGTGGCGTCATTTCTGTGGCCTATTCCCCGGACGGCCAGCGGATTGTCACCGGCAGTCAGGATTCCACGGCCAAAGTCTGGGAGGCCGCCACCGGCAAGGAACTGCTCACCCTCAAAGGGCACAGCGCTGGGGTCCGTTCCGTGGCCTATTCCCGGGACGGCGGGCGGATCGTCACGGGTAGCGAGGATCGGAGCGCCAAAGTCTGGGACGCAGCCACCAGGAAGGAACTGCTCACCCTCAAAGGGCACACTGACTTGGTCTCGTCAGCAGCCTTTTCTCCGGACGGCCAGCGGATCGCCACGGCCAGCAAGGATGCGACGGCCAAGGTGTGGGATGCGGCGAGCGGCCGGGAACTGTTTACCCTCAAGGGACACACGGCATGGATCAACTCGGTGGCCTTTTCTCCAGACGGCCAGCGGATTGTCACCGGCAGTGACGACAAGAGGGCCAAGGTGTGGGATGCGGCCAGCGGCAAGGAACAGCTCACCCTCGAGGGGCACGGCGATCCAATTAACTCGGTGGCCTTTTCCCCGGACGGCCAGCGGATCGTCACCGGCAGTGAAGACCACACGGCCAAGGTGTGGGATGCAGCCAGCGGTCGGAACCTGCTTACGTTCAAGGGGCACACCAGTTGGATTGGGTCTGCGGTCTTCTCCCCGGACGGGCGGAGAATTGTTACCTGCAGTGACGACGGAACGGCTAAAGTCTGGGAAGTTCCTACAGAGGCTCCGCTTACCTTCCGAGCAGATGCGGCTGAAGTCCTGGCGGTGGCGTTCTCCGCGGACGGCAAGCGTCTGGCCACCGGAGGTGTGGACCAGACCGCCAAAGTGTGGGACGGGGTGACTGGCAAATGTCTGCTGACGCTCGAAGGCCACATCCGCCCTGTCCGGGGCGTGGCCTTTTCGGCGGATGGCCGGCTGATCGCAACCGCCAGCGGGGACCACACAGCCCGACTCTGGGATGCCACGACGGGCAAACTCCTGCTTACCCTCACGGGGCACACCGCCCCGGTCGCGGCTGTAGCGTTTTCTCCAGACGGTAAGCGGCTTGTCACCAGCAGCGCCGATCAAACAGCCAGGATTTGGGACACGGCGAGCGGCCAACGTATCCAAACGCTTCGCGGTCACACCGCTGCCGTCCTGGCAGCAGCCTTTTGGCCCGATGGGCGCCGCATTGTGACTGGCAGCGATGATAGAACCGCAAAAATTTGGGATGCAGCCGATGGCAGGTTATTACACACCTTGAGCGAACCGCACGGAACGGTCCTAGACGTATCCGTTTCTCCAGACAACAGACGGATCCTGGCCGCCTGCGCCGACCAGACCGCCCTGCTGTGGGATGCCAGCACCGGGACACCAGTATTGACACTGAAGGGGCACAGTGACCGGGTGCGGGCCGCATCGTTCTCTCCGGATGGCCTCCGGATAATCACCGGCAGCGAAGATGCCACCGCCAAGGTATGGGACGCGAACACCGGCGAGGAACTGCTCACCCTCAAAGTACATACGGCCTTCCTGGAAGGTGCAGCCATTTCCTCGGACGGCCGGCGCGTCGCCGCCTGCGCTGGCGATGGAACCGCTACCATCTGGACAGCCGCCACTCCGGACGAAGTGACGCGCTGGCAAGATTCTGAGAAGGAGGCAACTGAGCGCCTGGCAGCTCTTCGGAGCGAGCGAGAAGCCGCTGCCGAGCGCGATCGACTGTCACGCCTCGAGGACCCAGGCGCCTTGAAGGTGTGGCTTGTTCTTTCGCCTCTTGGCTTCACCAACCAAAGTGGAGCGGCGGCCTTGGCCGAGGAGCAAATCCCGAAGGAGGCCCAGCTTCACCCCCGCGTCGGCGAATCCATTGCCGGTGGTATGAAATGGCGGCCGGTTCAGCTTTACGACAACCTGATCGATTTTGACGACTTGAACAGTTCGCATGCGAATCATTCCGTTGCCTACGCAGTATGCTATGTCCGGAGCGCGGCCGATCAATCCGGGCTTTCGCTTCTCATAGGCAGTCAGGATGGGTCCATAGTTTACCTGAATGGGCGGGAAGTCTATCGCGGAGGGGAACCCCGGAGCTATGTTCGGGACCAAGATGTCGTGACTGGGTTACAGTTGAAGGCCGGTTTGAACGTGGTCGTTTTTAAGGTCGTCATCGAGGCGGGGGGGGGCGGGGGCGGTGATTGGGGAGGCTCGATTCGCTTTACCGATGCTGCCGGCCGGCCGGTCAAAGGGATCCGGGCAACTATCACCCCGAGCAATGATGAAGATCCTGGCGCGATCCATGACTGGCTGGTGCTGGCGCCAATTCGATTTGAAGGTACCAATGGCGTCTTCGCCTTGAACCAGCAACAACTGCCCAACGAAGCACGCCTCCATCCGGGGGCGGGGACTCGCCACCGTGTCGGCAAGGATGAAGTCGTCTGGCGGGAGTCCCACCTGCAGGACTACAGCCTGGACTTTAGGGCTTTGGCGGGTGGGACAAACTCAGACTACGCCGTGGCTTATGCCGTCTGCTATATCCAGTGCGAAACCCATCATGCGGACCTCAATATGAAGGTCGGCAGCGATGACCAGGCTAAAGTATATCTCAATGCCCAGGAAATCTACCGGTACGACGGTCCTGGCCGCCCCCTGCTGCCGGACCAGGACGAGGTGGCTGCCGTCGAGTTGAAGGCCGGGCTCAACACGTTGGTATTTAAGGTGGTGAATCAGCGAGGGGACTGGGGAGGCTCGGTCCGCTTCACCGATCCGTCTGGTCAGCCTGTGAAAGGCCTTCGGGTGACGCTGGACCCGGGTTCCCTGGCGCAACGGGCGGGACCATGAGTGAGGTCACCCGCATTTTGAACGCGATCGACCATGGCGATCCTCGCGCCGCCGATGAATTACTGCCGTTGGTTTATGACCAATTGCGGGAGCTGGCTGCGCGGAAAATGGCCCACGAAGCGCCCGGCCAGACCCTGCAGCCTACCGCTTTGGTCCACGAGGCCTGGCTGCGGTTAGTTGGCAATCAGAGCGTCCAGTGGGAAGGACGCGCCCACTTTTTCGCCGCGGCCGCGGAGGCGATGCGCCGCATCCTCATCAACAACGCCCGGCGCAAACGCGCCCTTAGGCATGGCGGCGGCCAGCAGCGAGTGGACATTGACGCCATTGAAGTCGCGACCACCGCCAAAGACCAGGAGATGCTGGCCGTGGACGAAGCGCTCGAGAAACTAGCCACGCACGACCGGGCCAAGGCCGAACTGGTCAAGCTCCTCTACTTTGTCGGCCTGACCATTCCCGAGGCGGCCTCGATTCTGGGCATTTCCGAACCCACGGCCAAACGTCACTGGGCCTATGCCCGCGCCTGGCTGCTGTCCGCTATCGAAGAGTCGCGATAATCGCCTATAGGGAGAAGACGACATTTATCTTCTCGGTGATGCTCTCGACGACTTTTACCCCCTTCTCGGCCGCGCCAGGGCCGCCCTCATCCACTCCGGGTTCAATTTCACCTTCGGCCGCGCCACGATCAACCTGGCCCCGGCCGACGTGAAGAGGGGCCGAGCTTCGACCTGCCCATCGCCATCGGCATGGTGGCGGCCAGCGAACAAACGGAAACCGGCCAACTCGAGAAGTTCATGATCGTGGGCGAGCTGGCCCTGGACGGGGCAGTGCGCCCAGTCAAAGCAGTGCCGCCCATCGCCTTGCGCGCCCGGGCGGAAGGCAAGGTGGGGGTCCTGGTCCCGCCGGAGAACGCCGCCGAGGCGGCCGCGGTCGCCGGCTTGCAGGTCATCCCGGCGCGGAACCTGCGGAAGGCGGTGGGCTTCCTGGAAAGGGAGGTTCAGATCGCGCCCGTGACGCTGGAGGTGGCCCGCGTCTTGGAGCAAGCCCCCGGCAACGAGCTGGATTTTGCCAAGGTCGAAGGTCAGAAATGGGTCGACCGCCCCCCGGAAACAGCCGCGGCCAGCCATCAGTGAGGCACAGCTTCTTGGAGGTCCTCCAGCTTGGTGATGTGGTGAAGGGAGCAGCGGGCAAAGTACTCGGCGAACCCATCCGGGTCGAGGTTCAGGCCAATCTCAACGGTGTTCTTGCCGACGAAAGCCAGGTCGTGATTGGTAATGTCGTAATGGCTGCCATCCGACATACAGATGCGGAAAGGCTTGAAGGGCTTGGCCTGAAGCAGTTCGCGGATTTGTTTTGCCGTAATCATGGACGGAGCATAGGGGATCAGGTGCCTCTTTTCAACCCAGC
>Ga0209415_10015977_pt1 | contig 12119 bp, 6 predicted proteins | sample PeaSoiSIISIP2007_FD_187696 | JGI IMG/M metagenome (GOLD analysis project Ga0209415, IMG submission 187696) | Peat soil microbial communities from Weissenstadt, Germany - SII-SIP-2007 (SPAdes) (version 2) | ecosystem: Environmental > Terrestrial > Soil > Wetlands > Peat | place: Germany... | reverse complement strand
CCGACGCGGATTTGTTTGCGACTGTTCCGGGATTTGCCAGCAGCGTGCAAACCATCTATTCCAATCTTTCGACCAATCCGCGTTTGGCGAGCGTGCCGGTGTGGGTGACCGAGAACAACGTCAACGCGGATTTTGACAAGGGCGGCGGGATCAGCGCTTGCAATGGTACTGCATTCGTTACCGACAAGCGCGGAACGAGCGCTTTCTTCGCGGCGTGGCGGCCTTACGTCTTTTCGCAACTCGGGAAAGCCGGCAGCCAGGCGCTGTACCACTGGGATTACGATGCCGACCAGCAATTTGGTGAAGCCGACTACAACACGGGAAACAAATACTTGAGCTACTGGGTGGATTACTGGCTCGGGAAACTATACTCGCAGAGTCCCGCAGCTCCAGATATTCTGACTCTCACAGTTACGGAAACTTCTACGGTCGAAACGCTGGCAACAAAAAACAGCGATGGCTCGGTGCTCTTGATGGTGGCCGATCGAGCTGTCGCTGCACCTTCAGACAACAACGGCGCGGGCGATGCACGCACGGTAATCGTGGATATCTCGGCGCTTGGAAGTTTTTCGTCGGCCTCGCAGTTGAATATCGGAGCGACCAGTGATGTCACGAACGGTCCACAGCCCGCTTCGATCACGATTGCGCCCAAGCTGGCCGTAACTCTTCCCGGTTATGGAGTCAGCTTTTTCCTGCTCAAGCCGTAGAAATTAACCATCAGCAGAATTTCGAAGAGTGAGGCCCGCTTATTTCTGCGGTTGCGCCGCATCTTCTTGCAAGATGTCATCCAACGTCTTGACGAACAAATCCGCATCGGCTTCGGTAAAAACCAGCGGCGGGCGCAGCTTGATCACGTTGTGATGTGGTCCGTCGGTGCCGGCAAGGATCCCGCTATCACGCAGCCGATTGACCACGTAGGAGGCTTGCAACGGAGCAGCCTCGCGCGTTTCTCCGTCCAGCACCAGATCGATTCCCAGGAATAGCCCCGAGCCACGCACATCCCCGATCAAAGCGTGGCGCGTCTGTAAAATCTTCAAGCCCTCGATGAGATGGTTGCCAACGCGCAAGGCCCGTTGCTGTAATTTTTCTTCTTCGAGAACATCCAACACCGCCAGCCCCGCCGCGCAGGCCACTGGATTGCCGCCAAACGTGCTGAAAAACTCCATTCCATTGTTGAACGAATTGGCGATCTCCCCCGTGGTGACCACCGCCGCGAGCGGAAACGCATTGCCGATCGGCTTGCCGAGAACCACGATATCCGGAACGACTCCTTGCGTTTCGAATCCCCAGAAATGCGTACCCAGTCGCCCGAATCCCACCTGCACTTCGTCGGCGATGCACACCGCACCCGCTCGGCGGACGTGCTTGTAAACTTCCGCCAGATAACCTGGTGGGAATACAATCTGGCCCCCGACGCTCGGCAACGTTTCCGCAATGTACGCAGCGACGCCGTGCCCTCCCGCCCGTGTACACTCCAGGATTTCGGCGACATGCCGCGCATATCTTGCGCTAGCCTGTGTGTCGCCGCGTCGGTACGCCCCGCGGTAATCATCCGCCAGCGGAGCTACGTGCACCCAGGGCTTCTTGCCGAAGCCTCCCGGACCGTCGAATTTGTACGGGCTGATGTCGATGAGTGTGTTTGTGTGGCCGTGGTAGGCGTGCTCCAGAACGATAATGTCTTCGCGCCCGGTATGCGCGCGCGCCAGCCGCAAAGCCAGCTCGTTGGCCTCGCTTCCCGAATTCACAAAAAAGCATACGCGCAGCGGCTCGGGTAGCAGCCGCGTCAGCCGCTCCGCGTATCGGTTCACGTTGTCGTGCAGATAGCGCGTGTTGGTGTTGAGCAGCGCAAGCTGCTCCTGCGCCGCCCGCACCACCCGCGGGTGGCTGTGACCCACCAGCGGCACGTTGTTGTATACGTCCAGATACGCCCGCCCGGTGTCGTCATATAAATACTGCATCCACCCGCGAACGATTTTCAGCGGGCGTTGGTACGAGATACTCAGGCTTTTCCCCAGCAACGCTCGGCGCGCCGCAAGGGTCTCGTCGAAAGCAGGCTCTTTCGCCGGAAAGCGATCCGCCGGGACACCAAGCAACAGATTTGGATCCGGCGAAAGGCTCGTCCACACCGCCCGCTGCGAAGCGTAAGCAACTCCAGGGAAATCCGAGCCCAACTCCAACAGATCGAGAATAATCTGAAAGTGGAGATGCGGCGCCCATCCGCCATTTTCTTCCCCTGATCCAACTCGCGCGAAACGCTCGCCGCGCGCAATTTCCTGTCCCACCTTGAGGCGGCCGAGAGTCTCGCTCGAAAGATGCCCGTAGAGCGTGAAGAATTCCTCGCCCTCGCTGGTTGCATGCCGCAAAATCACCACCGGTCCGTAGTCCAGTGGAGCAGCATTGTTTGCCACGACGTGGACCACACCATCCAACGGCGCGCGGAGCGTAGCCCCTGGATTGACAAAAAGATCCAAGCCAAGGTGGACGGTGCGCCGCTCATTACCAGGATCGCCGCTCGCGCCGAACAGCGGGGAAGTGTAAAGTAGCCGCGGTTCATCGTAACGCCCCACGCCAACCGCCGCCCCGGCGCATTTCATTTCGCGGAATATTTTTTGAGTGAGCGCCGAAGTTTCCGCCGCGCGCGGGTCAGCACCCAGAAACCCGCTGCCAACGCTCAAATCAAAAACCACGCTCGGGGCCGTTCGCAGATCAACATCCAAAATCGAAGCTGCCGCACCGCCGCTCGCTTCCAGCCATTTTTTGATTTTTTCGTTTCTCGGAACAGCGGGAAGCCCGCAAGCCGCGCGAAACGTGTAATGCGCAAAATGCGGGTTTATTTTTGCCAGCCGCTCCAGCGCTTCCCACGCCGGCGCTTCGCTGACCGTGACGTACGGATCATCCGGCTTCAGCGTCTTGCGATGCGCCGAATTCGTCACGCTCACCGCCAGCCGCGCCCCGATCAACGCAAAAAGTACGCTCAGCTCCAGCTCGTCCAGCGGAAACGCGCCGTGATACCCCGCGACAATCGCCGCCGCTGCTGGCAGGGGATCTTCTTTTCCCAAAATCCCGTAAGCGGCCGCAATCGCCGCCTCGGACACCGTGATCCCCTGGTGCATGTCTCCAAAATCTATCAGGCCCGCGATTTTTCGTGGCTGCGGCCACGGTTCGTTCACCAACACGTTGTAGTCGTTGGCATCCCCATAAATCACGCTGCGCCGCAGCCGCGGCAGTGCCGGAACGACTTCCGCCTCATACAGCGCCAGAAACTTTTCCACCAGCCCCCGCCCCTTCGAATCCGCAATCTCCTTGATGCAATCCTTGATCCACCCCGCCCGCGCCGAATCCCATTTCAGCTCGCGCTGCGCCGCCAGGTGCGTAAACGATTGCAGCGCTGCATCCAACTCACCCAGAAACCGGCCGACTGCGCCAAGCAACTCCGGCGCATGCGGATGAACCTCCGCAAGAACATTTCCATTCAAAAAGGTGAGCAGCCAGACCAGCCGCGTCGAGCCATCCGCAGCAACAATGGAAGTAAATAATTCACCGCGCTGATTGGGAGTTACGCGAGGCAGGGGCAATTGCTGCGCGCGTTGCGCCAGATGCGTCAGCGCCCGGCATTGCAGATCAATGAATGAACGTTCCCGCGCGGGATGCATCACCTTCAGCACAAAGGCGCGCCCGTCCGCACAAGTCAGATGGAAATTGTCGTCGTATTCGCCCGGCAGCGCCCGCGCCTTGGCCGTCATCCCATACAGTTCCCGCGCCAGGCGTACCGCTTCCGCTTCGGTTACAGGATGAGCTACGCGCGCCTCCAGCAGCATGCGCCAAATCTTATCCGCAAGTGCCGGAGCGCGTCCAATCCGGCGACACGAAATAATTCCGTCAAGGCGCCGCCCTTCATGGCGGATCCTCTAACTCTTTAGAGTTTTTCTCTTGCTTCCTGTACCGATACCGGTCCATTCACCGTGGACAGATGAATCATCGCCGGCGAGCTCCCAAACTCAATCCGCCGGTGCTCATCGTCCCAGGTCTTCCGCGCATTGTCGCAAATGCTCGCTTTGCAGCTCACCGGCGCGTAATTCGTCGATTCCACCACGAAGCTGGATTGGTATCCGTTGGGCACCATCAGCGTCAACGGCCCATTCTTCGCATCCGCGGTGAGCCCCGCCCCGCTCCACGTATTCCCCGCCAATTCCACCGTGATCGGCCCATTCTCCGTATGAATCCGCACGCTTCCCTTGCTGCCGTCCAGGCTGATCGGCCCATTCACCGCCGTAACCTCTGCGTCGCCCGAAAAATTCTTCAAACTGATCGGTCCGTTTTTCGCGCGCGCCGTCAGTTTGCCGTCCACGTCGTAAAAGGAAAGCGGCCCGTTCGTCGTCTCCATGTCGATCGTCGCCGATTTCGGCGTGCGAATCAGTAAGTACACGGTCCAGTCCTCATCATCCCCCGGGCCCTTTGTCGAAACCCTGCCGCCTTCAATCGACATCGTGATTTGGGAAAGGATTCTCTCCGCATCCCCGGATGCCGCAACAGCCTTGCAAGCCGTCACCGAATACGTCGCATTGTCCCAACCCACGACCTGCACGCCGCCGTTGGCGTGCGGATGGACCTGCAGCACTGCTGCTTCGGCCCTGGTCAACGTGCGCTCTTCGGAACGCACCACCGCATCCATGTCGTCAAAGCGGATGCGCAGATCCGAGCAATCGTTCGCGGGCTGTTTGTGCCCGCCGGAAATGTTCACGGAATGATGATGCCGGCCCGCTCTCGCGCTCGTAAATCCCAGGGCGAGCAGTGCCGACAAAGAAATCAGAAAGAAGAAGCTGCGTCGAGGCATGCGATCCTCCTGCAGCTATAGACGACAGACCAGCCCTTTGGTCACGCGCCGCTAACCCAGAATTTCAGTCCAGCCGTCCCCGTCATCGTCGGTGCCGATGGGTGGTCCGTCCGGTGGATCGGCCGGACCCGTAAGCTCAATTTTCTTCGGATCTTTCTCAAACTGCTCGATTTGCGAGACTGCGAAGCCAATGTGCGCCTTATCATCTGTGGCCGCCAGGCCCAGTACCCGGGCGTTGAGCCGCTTGTTTAACTCATGCAGTTTGAGCATGGCGATCGCGCGCACTTCATCCGAGGTATGGTCATTGGCGGCAAGCCCCATCAAGTCATAGAGCACCACCATGTCCACGACATTGGCGATTTGACCCGCGTAGCCCTGTCCATGCACAGTTCCCCATGTGGCGTCCAGAATGGCGTCCAACACTTCCTCCAACCCCGGGTTCTCCTCATTCCGCGCATGGAATTCCACTAGCCTCGCCGCCCGTTCCGGATTGAACAAAAACTGCAGCGTGTGCTGCGCCGCCGCCTCGGCGGGAGCCAGCGCATCAAACGCCGGGCTGGTCCGAATCTTGAAATGTTCCCTCCCGCGCTGGTAGTCCGGCGGACGCGGCGGAATCATCTTCAGCAGCGGCTCCGGCAGCGCCAGCACCTCCGGCTTCAGGGTCGCCAGCACCGCCGCCAGCGCCCGTCGCTGTTCCGCTGGCGCGACGATTTGCGTCGGCGTTTCCCCATCGCCCCGCAGCGCAAATGTATAGTCCATCCCGCCGACCAGTTTGCTGGCCGCTTCCACCTGATACCGGTGCAGCAAGTACAGCGGCACGAGCACATCTTCCAGCGTCGCCAGCGGCGCCCCTTCCCGTATATTGTTCTCCCCAAAGCGCTTCAGCGCCGCCCCGCGAACCTGCATCAGGCGATTCAATTCATCAACGGCATTGGCCCCGGAATCCCAGAGATGCGCCACGCTGCTCGAGGATCCCGCAGGACGCGCGTCCTGATCCGTCAAGTACCGCAGCCCGCGCCCATAAGCATCCAGCAGGATTTTGTTCAGCGCCGCTTCTTCATTCGTCCCTGGAGCAAAATCCTGATAGCCAAATGCGATCGACACCTTGTCCCATTCCCCGATTCCCTTTGTATACGCATCAGATAAATCCGGCACACCATCCGCCCCTAGCTTCACGTACGGCGGCGGATAATCCATTACGGAAGAACGGTTCACCGTGCTCGCCGAATAGTTGTGCATCAGCCCCAGCGTGTGCCCTACTTCATGCGCCGCCAGTTGCCGCAACCGCGCCAGTGCCATCTCCTGTGCCTTGGCCGCCCCCGGCTTCCCCTTTTGGTAAGGCGCCAGCAGCCCTTCCGCAATCAGAAAATCCTGCCGCACCCTCAGCGACCCCAGCGTCACGTGCCCCTTGATGATCTCGCCAGTCCGCGGATCAATCACCGCTGCGCCGTACGACCATCCGCGCGTCGCGCGATGCACCCACTGAATCACGTTGTACCGCAGGTCCATCAAGTCCGCGCCTTCCGGCATCAGCTCGACCTGGAACGCGTTCTTGTAACCCGCCGCCTCAAACGCCTGGTTCCACCACCGTGCCCCATCCAGCAGCGCGGAGCGAATCGGCTCCGGAGCCCCGCGGTCGAGGTAGTACACGATCGGCTTCACCGGTTCGCTCACCGCCGCCTTGGGATCTTTTTTCTCGAGCCGGTGCCGCGCAATGAACCGCTTCACAATCGGCTCGCTGATCGGCGTGGCGTAATCCATGTAGCCGATCCCAAAAAAGCTGGCCCGCGGATCGTAGGCCCGCGGCTTGTATCCCGGTGGCGGAAGCTGCACAAAAGAGTGATGCTCTCGCACGGTCATCGATTCAGCCGAAGGCGTCACCTCGCGCACCCACCGCCCCGGATCCTCCCCCGCAAATGTAAGCGTTGCCTCCACTTCCGTATTCAGCGGAAAATTCTTCGTCTGCGGCAGATAAATCGCGCAGCGCGACCCATCCAGGTGAAACGCTCCCTGCTTCGCCCTCCGCAGCGCCGCTGGAATCCCGTGGTCATCCCGCAGGAAAAAATCCGTCGCGTCCACCAGCGCATGGTCCTTCTCCTCCGCCTCCACTTTGAAGCCCCACAGCGCGGACTCCGCAAACGAGTCGTGCACCGCGCGCCGTTCGTAGGGATCGTCGCTCACCGCCCGGTAATCCAGGTTTTCCTGGATCAGCAGCACCTTCGGCCCGCTGCGCTCAAACCGCACGATGCGCGTAGCCCCCAGTTGCCCGCGGTCCAGCCCAATGTCATTCGACCCGACGCCCGCCGGAAGCCCGCTCTGGTAAAGAAACTCGCTCCCCCACTTGTCAATCTCCAGCCACAGCTTCCCCTGCTTCGCATCCCAATAAAGGTTGAAATACCCGGGCAGCTTCTGTGCCCCCGCCATCTTGTCCGCAATCGTAGCCGCCTGCCCGGCTTCAGGCCTTCCCCAAGCCCCATGCGGCGCAGCGAGCACAACAACCATCAACAAAAGTTTGAGCCAACGCTTTGACATGACCACCCCTCCAAACCAGCCGAATGGTTTTACAACAGAATCCACGCAATGGCGAACCCTTCTCTGTAGAATAATCGGCAATAGGTCCACGGAACCCACGAGAGTCAACGGCGTCCCCGGTGGTGTCTAATAGTGTTGGAAGCATTCATGATCCAAGGTCGCCAATTTCGCAGAATACTTCCGATCGCACAGACTGCTGTTGCGATGTTCTTTGGCGGCTGGGGGCTTTGCGCTCGTAACTCTATTCTGAGCCGTCCATTCTGGGGGAACTCCACGGGGTGGGACTCCACAGCGCGATTTCACGTCTGGCCGTGGCCGTTTAAGTTTGCTGCGGTTCTAAACAAGCCAGCATTTCTTACAGGCGCGCTTCTATCCTGGCTTTTCGATGCCCTTCGGCCCGGACTTCCCGAATCGATTTCGTATTTACCCGTACTGTTTTATCGGAATAATAGCCTCCAAGGTTGCTCAAAAACCAGAATCACAAGCCGCCTAGCCGCTGAGGCAAATCTGTCTCCCATGGCTCGTAGCATTTGCTCTCCTGCAATTGCCCCCAGTGCTCGGAGCAACGCTTGCTATAGCACTGTTGGCTATTGCGGACCTCTTGCCACGTGACAAAATCGCTTCTTCATCGTCCATACCTCAGCGCCAAGCCGACCCTTAGCGTGCCACGGGCGCCGTTCCCTCAGCCTTCCCGAATCGGGAACCCGCGGCCGCTGACCTGCGTAGATAACGAGAGGTCTCCATGCAAAACCTGCCAGGCACTCTAAAATACGCCCTCCGCCAATTCCGATTGTCTCCGGTCTTTACCGCCACCGCAGTCCTCACAATGGCTCTCGGAATCGGCGGCACCACGGCAATCTTCACCTTGATTCACGCCGTGATGCTCCGCTCCTTGCCCGTCTCCGACCCCGCCCGCCTCTATCGCGTCGGCGAAGGCGACGATTGCTGTGTCCAGAGCGGCCCTCAGGACCAATGGGGAATGTTTTCCTTCCCCCTCTATGAGCGGCTGAAGGCACAAACACCGGAGTTCGAGGATGCCGCCGCCTTCCAGGCCGGTCGCAACAGATTGAGCGTCCGCCGGCAGGGCGTTGACTCTGCCGCCCGGCCCTTGCGCTCTGAGTATGTCTCGGGAAGCTTTTTCACCACCCTTGGAGTGCAAGCCTTCGGTGGCCGCGTATTTACCGCCGAAGACGACACACCTTCCGCGCCTCCCGTCGCCGTCCTCAGCCATCGCGTTTGGCAAACCACCTATGCTTCCGATCCCACCGTTGTCGGCTCCACGTTCGTTGTTGAGGGGCGCCCACTTACCGTGATTGGCGTCGCCCCTCCTGGATTCTTTGGCGAAACGCTGGAAAGCGACCCTCCTGATATTTGGGTCCCCTTGCAAGCAGAACCGATGATCACGGGTGAAGGCGGCCTGTTGCGACAGTCTCCCTCTGCCTGGCTCCGCATGATCGGTCGTCTGCGTCCTGGCGCCTCCACTGCTGGAATGGCTCCCCGCCTCACCGGCGTGCTTCGCCAGTGGCTGCAGAGCGATTCCGGGTATCCTTCCAACTGGATGCCCGAGGTCATTCAAACGCTTCCAAAGCAAGCTCTCAACGTAATACCCGCCGGAGCAGGCGTCGCCGTGATGAAAGAAGAGTACGGGCGCAGCCTGCAAATCCTGCTCTCTGTCTGCGGTTTGGTGCTGCTGATCTCTTGTGCCAACGTGGCAAACCTCTTGCTCGCTCGAGGCGTTGCGCGTCGAGGCCAAACCGCCGTGCGGCTCGCCGTGGGTGCCACTGCGCGGCAAATCGTTACCGAAGCCCTTACGGAGAGCGTTCTCCTCGCCATCGGCGGCGGCATCGTCGGCCTACTGGTAGCTACCGCCGCCGCGCGCCTGCTCCTTGCCCTCGCGTTTCACCGCGCGCATTTCCTTCCCATCAGCGTCGCTCCATCGCTCATCGTCTTGGCGTTCGCTTTCTCCCTGGCCCTGGTCACCGGCGTCATCTTCGGAGCTGCGCCCGCCTGGCTTGCCACTCGCACCGATCCAGCCGAAGCGCTGCGCGGAGCCGGCCGCGGCACCCAGGACCGTTCTTCCTTTACCCGCAAAGCACTTCTGGTCGTGCAAGCCACCCTCTCTGTGGTCCTTGTCGCCGGCGCTACCATGCTCGCGCGCAGCCTTAATAATCTCGAACATCAGGATTTCGGGTATCAGGTCCAGGGCCGCGTGGAAGTGAGCCTCAACAGCCCGCCGGCCAGCTACACACAACCCCAGTTAGCCGCGCTCTATCGGCAGATCGAGGATCATCTCAATCAGATTCCCGGCGTCCGGGGCTCCGGCCTGGCGCTCTACAACCCCCTTACCAACAACTGGGGGGAGATCATCATGGTCGCTGGCCATCCTCCTGCCAAAATCAACGAGGAATCCGGCGCCTCGTGGGACCGCGTGAGCGCCAATTATCTCCAGAGTTTTGGCATCCCGGTTTTACGCGGGCGCACTTTCACCGCCGCGGACAACGAAACAGCCGCGCCGGTGGCCGTCGTCAACGAAGCTTTCGTGAAGCGTTTTTTCAAGCCCGGCGAGGATCCCCTGGATCAGCACTTCGGCATGGACTTCCCCGAGTATGCCGGCACCTTCCGTATCGTCGGCGTCGTTGGCGACGCCAAATTTGCCGGCTGGGCGCTGCGCATTCCGGCGCTTCCGATGTTCTACGTCCCTCTGGCCCAGACGATCAATTACCCTGACGACTTGATGAAGAGAATTGAGAAGGGCTCCCATTTTATTGGCGGCATTATGCTGGTCACCGATCTGGCGCCTGGTGCGCTCGAAGCCCAGCTCACCCGCACGCTGGCGGACATCGATCCCAACCTGACCATCAACAGCGTCCGCACCATGCAGCAGCAGATTGAGCTTTCCTTTGATCAGGAGCGCGCCGTAGCCAGCCTTGCTAGCTTGTTTGGCGTAATTGCGTTGGTTTTGGCCGCCATCGGATTGTACGGCGTCACTGCCTATTCCGTGGCCCAGAGAACCAACGAAATTGGCATCCGCATGGCGCTTGGCGCCGATCGCCCGAATGTGCTCGGTCTCGTCTTGCGCGGAGCCTTCCAGCGCGTGTTGATTGGCCTGCTCCTCGGCCTGCCCCTGGCCGTCGGCGCCGGCCGCTTGATCGCCGCCCAGCTCTACGGCGTCTCTTCTTGGGACCCCGTCGCCCTATTCCTGGCTGCCGTGGCTCTTGCGGTTTGCTCTTTTTTTGCCGCCATCATTCCCGCCAACCGCGCCGCCTCCATTTCTCCCATGAACGCCCTCAGAATTGAGTAAGGGCTTGGAGTGCGGGAGCTTGCTCTCGCTCTTCTTTCAGCTACACCCCGCTTGTACCCGCAGTCGCCGCAAACAACCAATATCGCGTCCCTTTGAATCAATGAATTCGAAATGTAAATTGTGCAAGCCCTTTCGTTGGACATTCACCCCAATTGGCGGGTGGGTCCCCTTTGTCGGTTTTTCAAAAGATTCCAACATTCCGAAGTCGATGGACATTTCCTAGCGAAAGAACCTTGCCACTGGGCAAAACCGTCTTTGTTATACTGAACCTTAAAGGTGGTCTCTCGACCCGTGAAGAAACTTCGCATCTCCATCGTTCAATACCTGAACACCGCGCCGCTCGTCTGGGGCTTTACCAACGGCCCGCTCCGCGGCAAATACGATTTGTCCTTTACCGTGCCCTCGCAGTGCGCCGAACAGTTGCGCACCGGCCAGGCCGACGTCGCCATCATCCCCGCCATCGAATACCAGCGCATCCCCGATTTGGCGATCCTGCCCGACATGGCCATCGCCTCAAAAAAGCAGGTACGCAGCCTGCTGATCATTGCCAAGAAACCCATCGAACAGGTAAAGCGCCTCGCACTCGATCGCAGCTCGCGCAGCACGCAAACCCTGACGCGCATCCTGTGCGCCGAGAAGTGGCAGATTGCGCCCGAGTTCTTTGAAGCGCCGCCCGATTTGAGCGCCATGTTGAAACAAGCCGACGCCGCGCTCGTTATCGGCGATCCCGCTCTGCGAATTGCCGTCGGGATCGAAAAAAAAAGCTGGCCCGGCGCGGAAAGTCAGACAGTATGCCAGTCCGCCACGCTCGGAATCGCCGGCCCTGAACTGCTTTATGTCTATGACGTGGTGGGCGAATGGCGGAGCCTGGCCGGATTGCCCGCCGTCCTGGCGGTCTGGGCAGCCCAGCAAGATATCGCCACCCCGGAATTGGCCGCAAATTTCCTGGCCTCCCGCGATTTCGGCCTGTCGCGCATCCCGGAAATCTGCTTCGACGCCGCGCGGGAACTCGCATTACCGCAGCACGCGCTCGAATCGTACCTGCGAGACAACATCGATTTTTCCCTGGACGAAGAAAATCGCCGCGGCCTGGAACTCTATTTTGCCCACGCCGCAAGGCTCGGCCTGATCCCCCAAGCCAGGCCCATCGCTTGGGCTGCGAAAGCTGAAATTGTAGGGGCCGCCTTCCGAGGCGAGCCGCGGTTTCAGAATTAACGAGATCATAAATTCGAGTTGCCAACGCGCATTGCTTACAATGCATTTGGAAACGGAATAAGGAAAACTCTTGGGACTGACTAAACAACAAGCTCTCGAAATGCTCGGATCCGACGACCTAGTCGGCCTCGGCATGGAAGCGCACCAATTGCGCCTGAAGAAAAACGACCCTCGCGTCGTCACCTACCAAATCGACCGCAACATCAACTACACCAATTTCTGCACCGAATACTGTTC
>Ga0209415_10015976_pt1 | contig 12119 bp, 9 predicted proteins | sample PeaSoiSIISIP2007_FD_187696 | JGI IMG/M metagenome (GOLD analysis project Ga0209415, IMG submission 187696) | Peat soil microbial communities from Weissenstadt, Germany - SII-SIP-2007 (SPAdes) (version 2) | ecosystem: Environmental > Terrestrial > Soil > Wetlands > Peat | place: Germany... | reverse complement strand
GATGATCTTCTCGGCGAGCTCGATCACCGGCGTCTCCACGGGATTGCCGAGGTTGATCGGGCCGGTCACCTCGTCGGCCGATGCCATCAAGCGCAGGAAGCCCTCGATGAGGTCGTCGACGTAGCAGAAGGCACGGGTCTGCTTGCCGTCGCCATAGACCGTGATCGGCTGGCTCTGGAGCGCCTGCACGATGAAGTTCGAGACCACGCGGCCGTCGTTCGGGTGCATGCGCGGCCCGTAGGTGTTGAAGATGCGCGCCACCTTGATGCGCAGGTTGTGTTGCCGGTGATAGTCGAAGAACAGCGTCTCGGCGCAGCGCTTGCCCTCGTCGTAGCAGGCGCGCGGGCCGATCGGATTGACGTTGCCCCGGTACTCCTCGGTCTGCGGGTGCACGGTGGGATCGCCGTAGACCTCGGAAGTCGAGGACTGGAACACCTTCGCGCGCACGCGCTTGGCGAGGCCCAGCATGTTGATCGCCCCGGAGACGCTGGTCTTCGTGGTCTGCACGGGGTCGAACTGGTAGTGCACGGGCGAGGCGGGGCAGGCGAGGTTGTAGATCTCGTCCACCTCGACGTAGAGCGGGAAGCAGATGTCGTGGCGCATCGCCTCGAAGTTCGTCTCCTTGAGGAGGTGCGCGATGTTCTCCTTGCGGCCCGTGAAGTAGTTGTCGACCGCGAGCACATCGTGGCCCTGCGCCACCAAGCGCTCGCAGAGATGCGAGCCCAGGAAGCCGGCGCCGCCGGTTACGAGAATACGCCGCTTCTTGGGGGTCATCTCAGGTCCTCGAGGCAAGCACGCGCTGCTCGGCGCGCGCGGGTTCCACCGGCCGGCGGCCGATGCTGAAGTAGAAGAATCCGGCGGCGGCCATCTCCGCGGGCTTGTAGACGTTGCGCAGGTCGATGAGCGTCGGCGATTTCAGCAGCCGCCTCATCCGCTCCAGGTCGAGCGCGCGGAACTCGTTCCATTCCGTGAGCAGCACCACCGCGTCGGCGCCATCCATCGCCTCGTAGGCGGTGGCGGAAAACGCGATGCCCGGCAGCAGCGGCCGTGCCTCGTCGAGCCCCTCGGGGTCGAAGGCGCGGATCTCCGCGCCCGCTTCCTGCAGCGCCGGGAGGATGGTGAGGCTTGGCGCCTCGCGCATGTCGTCGGTGTTGGGCTTGAAGGTGAGGCCGAGCACCGCCAGGGTCTTGCCGGCGACGCTGCCGCCGCAGGCCTTGATGACCTTCTCCGCCATCTTGCGCTTGCGCGCGTCGTTCACCTCGACCACCTGCTCGACGATGGAGATGGGCGCGCCCGCTTCCTGCGCCGTGCGCACCAGCGCCAGGCAATCCTTGGGGAAGCACGAGCCGCCATAGCCGGGTCCGGCGTGCAGGAACTTCGGGCCGATGCGGCCGTCGAGGCCGATGCCCTTGGCCACATCCTGGACGTCCGCGCCCACCTTCTCGCAGAGCTCGGCGATCTCGTTGATGAAGGAGATCTTGGTCGCGAGGAAGCTGTTGGCGGCGTACTTGATGAGCTCGGCCGTTTCGATCGCCGTGAACACGATCGGCGTCTCGATCAGATAGAGCGGGCGATAGAGCGCCCGCATGACCTCGCGCGCCCGCTCGGTCTCGGCGCCGATTACCACGCGGTCGGGCCGCATGAAATCGCCGATCGCCGAGCCTTCGCGGAGGAACTCCGGGTTCGAGACCACGTCGAAAGCCCCCTCCGGCCGCACTCTCCGCAGGATCTGGGCGACCTTGCGCCCGGTGCCCACGGGCACCGTCGATTTCGTGACCACCACCGCATAGCCCGTGAGCGCCCGGGCGATCTCCTCGGTCGCACCGAAGACGTAGCTGAGGTCGGCGTGGCCGTCGCCACGGCGCGACGGAGTGCCGACCGCGATGAAGACCGCATCAGCGCCCGCGACCGCCTGGGCCAGGTCCGTGGTAAAGGACAGCCGGCCCGCTCGGGCATTGCTCGTCACCAGCTCGTCGAGACCGGGCTCATAGATCGGGATCTCGCCCGCCTTCAGCCGCTCGATCTTGGCTGCGTCCTTGTCGACGCAGGTGACGGAAACCCCGAACTCCGAGAAACAGGCGCCGGAGACCAAGCCGACATAGCCCGTTCCGATAACCGCGATGCGCATGCAAGCTCCTGATCAATGCCCGGGAATAACGAGCCCTCGGTCGGAAAATTCCGGCCTGGCCAGGAAGCATGGTGCGCGACGAACCATGCTCCATCAAACCCTAGGATCCCCCGTGGCCCGCCACAGCCCTTTCTATGCCGATGGCAGGCGACCGCTCTGCCCCAGCTAGACAGCCGAGCGTCGCCATTCTCGCCAAGGCCCGTCCGGCGTCAAGAAATGGTGCGGTTAACGCCCGAAGATGCGCCAGATTCGCGGTCCGAGGCCTGCGTTCTGGGCTTGCGATACTGCCGGGCGCGTCGTAAGACGGACGGCCGAAAAATATCCGCCGCGGCGGAAGAAGGGGGCACCGGCGGCCGTTCTCGGGGGGCGTATCCGTCCCAGAACCCGAACGGCACTCCGAAACGCGATGAGTAAAACCATTTTGGTGACCGGTGGCGCCGGCTATGTCGGCAGCCACGCCTGCAAGGCCCTGGCCCGCGCGGGGTACCGTCCGGTCGCTTACGACAGCCTCATCCATGGCCACCGGGAGGCTGTCCGCTGGGGCCCGCTGGTGGAAGCCGACCTCGCCGATGCCGGGCGGCTTACCGAAAGCCTCAAGCGCTTCGACATAGCAGCGGTCCTGCATTTCGCGGCCTTCGCCTACGTCGGGGAGTCCGTCGCGCAGCCCGGGCTCTATTTTCGAAACAACGTCGCCAACACCCTGACCCTCCTGGAGGCGATGCGCACCTGCTCGGTGCGCCACATCGTTTTCTCTTCTACATGCGCGACCTATGGGGTGCCGGATCGGGTGCCGATCGCCGAAAGCGCGCCGCAGCGGCCGGTCAATCCCTACGGCGAGAGCAAGCTCATGGTGGAGCGAATGCTGCACTGGTATGGGGCCGCGCACGGCGTCACCCATGCGGCCCTGCGGTATTTCAACGCGGCGGGCGCGGACCTCGAGGGCGAAATCGGCGAAGACCACGAGCCCGAGACCCATCTGATCCCGCTGGTGCTTCAGGCGGCGCTGGGCCGGCGGGCGCAGATCGACGTGCTCGGCACTGACTATCCCACGCCCGACGGCACCGCGATCCGCGATTACATCCACGTCCAGGACCTGGCCGAGGCGCACGTCAAGGCGCTGGATCTCCTCCTCAGGGGTGGCCTGAGCATCACCGTCAATCTCGGTACCGGCGTCGGCCACTCCGTTCGCGAGGTGATCGCGGCCGCCGAGCGCGTGACAGGCCGGCGCGTCCCGCGGCGCGAGGCGCCGCGGCGCTTCGGCGATCCGCCGGTGCTGGTCGCCGACGCGAGCCGCGCCGGTGAGCTGCTCGGTTGGCGTCCCCAGCTTTCCGATCTCGACACAATTCTGAAGACCGCCTGGGCCTGGCACAGCCGGGAAACCCAAGTGCGGCAGTCGGCGGCGGGTAACTAAAGCTCGCCGTCACGGAGGCACAGTGCATGAACGAGGCCGCAGTTCTGCTGCCGCTGTTGCCGTGCGCGAGCGCGGAGACCCTGGCGCCCATCCGCGTCCGCGGCAAATTCTTCTTCGCGGGCGATCGGAAGTTCTTCGTCAAGGGCGTGACCTACGGTCCGTTCCCGGTGGGCTCCCACGGCAGGCAGTTCCCCGAGTGCGACATGGTCGTGCGCGACTTCCGGCTCATGGCGGAAATGGGCGCCACGGTCGTGCGCGTCTTCACGGTCCCGCCGGTGTGGCTGCTCGACCGTGCGGCGGAAGCGGGGCTCAGAGTACTGGTGGGCATACCCTGGTCGCAGCACATCGCCTTCCTCGACAGTCGCAAGACCCAATCCGAGATCCTGCGCAACGTGACTGAGGCCGTTCAGGGCCTCGGCCGTCACCCCGCGATCTTCGCGTATCTCATCGGGAACGAGATTCCGCCCGACATGGTGCGCTGGCACGGCGCTGAGCGCGTGCGCGCGTTCCTCATCCGCCTGATGAAGGCCGTGAAAGCCGTCGATCCCACGGGCCTCGTGAGCTACGCCAATTTCCCCTCGACCGAATACCTGGCGGTCGACTTCACGGACTTCGTCTGCTTCAACGTCTACCTGCACGACGAGAGCGCGTTCCGCCGCTATCTCTCGAGGCTGCAGAACCTCGCGGTCGACCGTCCGCTGGTGCTGACCGAGTTCGGCATCGATTCCTTCCGCGAGGGCGAGGAGGCGCAGGCGAATATTCTGTCCTGGCAGATCCGCGCCGCTTTCGACATGGGCACCGCCGGCACCTTCGTCTTCGCATGGACCGACGAGTGGTTCACCGGAGGTCACCTGATCCAGGATTGGGCCTTCGGACTGGTCGATCGCGACCGCGTGCCGAAGCCGGCGTTCCGCGCGGTGGCGCGGCGCTTCCAGGAACCGATTCCGCCGGGGCTCGCGCACGGTCCGCGCGTCTCGGTGGTGGTGTGCGCCTACAACGCCGAGCGCACCATGGAGCCCTGCCTCGCCTCGCTCGAGCAGCTCAACTATCCCGACTACGAGGTGATCGTCGTCAACGACGGCTCGACCGACCGCACCCTCGCGATCGCGGAGCGCTTTCCCTATGCGCGCATCATCAGCCAGCCGAACAAGGGCCTGAGCGTCGCGCGAAACGTCGGCGCCGAGGCGGCGACCGGCGAGATCGTCGCCTATACCGACAGCGACTGCGTCGCCGACCCCGATTGGCTGACCTATCTCGTCTCCACCATGGAGCGCAAGCAGCTGGTGGCGTGCGGCGGCCCGAATTTTCCGCCGCCCGAGGACGGCCTGGTGCCCTCGGCGGTGGCGGTGTCGCCGGGCGGGCCGACGCATGTGCTGCTGACCGACGAGACCGCCGAGCACATCGCCGGCTGCAATATGGCGTTCCGGCGCGACACGCTGCTGGCGCTGGGCGGGTTCGACCCGACCTACCGCGCGGCCGGCGACGACGTCGACATGTGCTGGCGCTTCCAGGATGCGGGCCACACCATCGGCTTCAGCCCGGCCGCGATCGTCTGGCATTTCCGCCGCAACACCGTCGGCGCCTATCTCGGCCAGCAGCGTGGCTACGGCAAGGCGGAGGCGCTGGTCTATGCCAAGCATCCGCTCCGCTTCAACCTGTTCGGCCAGGCGAAGTGGCTGGGCCGCATCTACGGCGATCTCTCGGCCTCGCTGCTGGTCTCGCGCAAGCCGCTGGTCTACTCGGGCGTGTTCGGCCGCGGCTTGTTCCAGACCATGTACGAGCCGCCCTCTTCGCTGACGGCGGTGCTGCCGCTGAGCTTCGAGTGGAACGTGGCGGCCTTGGCGCTTGCGGCGGCGGGTGCGCTCGCCGGCGGCTGGTTCTGGCTCCTGGGCTTGCCGCTGCTCACGACCTGGGTGCTGGCGATCAACACCGCGCTCAGGGCACCGATCGATCCGCGCTTCCGCGGCGTCAAGGCGCGCGCGCTGGTGGCGCTGCTCGTCTATCTGGGCCCCATCCTGCGCGGCTGGGAGCGCCTCAAGTGGCGCTTCAAGGCGGCGCATCCGGAGGAGCTCGAGGGCGCGCTCGGCGCCGTCGAGCAGAAGGCGCGGGTTTCCTGGCTTGGCCGCGCGCTCTATCTCTCCTATTGGAGCGAGCGCGGCGACGAGAAGGAGGCCGTCCTCGGCGGTCTCATGCGCGTGCTGACGCCGCTCAAGTACTTCGTCGTGATGGACAGCGGATGGAGCGATTGGGACATCAAGGTATCGCGCGGGGTCTGGACGCGCGCCCTGGTGCTGTGCTGCGCCGAGAACCACGGCGGCAACAAGCGCTTCCTGCGCGTGCGCTGCATGTTGACGCTGTCGCGCTTCGCCAAGCTGATCCTCCGCAGCTATCTCGCGGCCTCGGTGCTCGCGCTGGCGCTGGGCGCGCCCATGGTGGCGCTCGCGATCGCGGTGGCCGGTCTCGCTCATGGCGTGGTGATCCTGCGGCACACCTTCGAGTTCGGTCAGGTCATGCACGGTTTCATCGATTCGGTGGCGATCGAGGCGGGGCTGCTGCCGGTAACGCCGATCAACAAGGCTCCCGCGCAATCCTCGCTCGCGCCCAGCGCCGCCTGAGACCGGAGGCCCTCCGGTGCTGCGCCGGCTGATCCCGTTTCTGGCGCCTTATCGCTGGCGCTTTCTCTTCGCTCTGGCCCAGGTCTTCCTGATCTCTGGCTTCGAGCTGCTGAAGCCGTGGCCGCTGCAGGTGGTGATCGACGACGTCCTCGGCGGCAAGCCCCCGGGCATCGCCTGGCTCGAGGGCTGGTCGGCGGGCGCGCTCCTCGCCGGCGCCTGCGTCGCCCTCGTGCTCATCAATCTCGGCAGCGGGCTTCTGACGCTGCTCCACAACATCACCACGATCGGCGTCGGCCAGCGGATGGTCAACGATCTCCGCGGCGCGCTCATGGGCCACCTTCAGCGCCTGTCGCTCGCCTTCCACAGCCGGCAGAAGGTCGGCGACCTCATGTACCGCGTGACCGCCGACAGCTTCGCGGTCCAGACCCTGATCATGAACGGGATCCTGCCGATCGTGTCGGCCCTGATCCTGCTGGCCGGGATGCTCGTGGTTCTGACCCGGCTCGACTGGCTGCTGACGCTGATCGCGCTCATCGTGGTGCCCGCGCTCTTCGTGCTGATCGCGCTCTTCAACCGCAAGATCACCACGCTCGCGACCGAGGTGCGCGAGCGCGAGAGCCTGGTCTACAGCCTCGTGCAGTGGGCGATGACCTCGATCAAGGTGGTGCAGGCCTTCACCAAGGAGGAGGAAGAGCACCGCCGCTTCATGGGTGCGAGCCGCGCGAGCCTGGTGGCGACGCTCCGGCTCTACGGCTGGCAGACGCTCTATTCCGCCGTGGTGAACGCGGTGATCGCGGCCGGTACCGCGCTGGTCGTCTATGTCGGCGCCAGCGCGGTCTTGAGCGGGCGGCTCAGCCTCGGGCAGCTCATCGTGTTCATCTCGTACCTCGCGCAGCTCTATCAGCCCGTCAACCAGATCACCCAGAGCTGGGGCCTGATCGCGGGCGCGCGGGTGGGCGCGCGGCGCTGCTTCGAGGTGCTCGACATCGAGGCCGACCTCAAGGACGGCACGCGCGGATTTCCAGCCGGCGGCGCGCGGGGGGCGGTGGAGTGGCGCGGCGTCTCCTTCGGCTACCGACCGGACTTGGCGGTGCTCAACGGCATCGACGTCAAGATCGAGCCCGGCACCAAGGTCGCCATCGTCGGCCCGACCGGCGCCGGCAAATCGACGCTGCTGGGGCTGCTGCCGCGGTTCTTCGATCCGAGCGCCGGCTCGGTGCTGATCGACGGCGTGCCGCTCGGGGAGTACCGCATCGCCGAGCTCCGGCGGCAGATCTCCATGGTGCTGCAGCCGCCGCTGGTGTTCCCGCTCTCGGTCAAGGACAACATCGCCTATGGCCGGCCGGGCGCCGGCGACGCCGAGATCGAGCAGGCGGCGCGGCTCGCGCGCATCCACGACCTCGTGCGCTCGCTGCCGCAGGGCTACGACACCGTGATCGGCGAGGGCGCGGGCACGCTCTCCGAGGGCGAGAAGCAACGCCTCACCATCGCGCGCGCGATCCTGCGCGATGCGCCGATCCTGATCTTGGACGAGCCGACCTCGGCGCTCGACGTCGAGACCGAGGCCATGGTGATGGCCGCGATCCGCCGGCTCACCGAGGGGCGCACGACCTTCATCATCGCGCATCGGCTCTCGACCGTGCGCGACGCCGACGTGATCCTGGTGCTGCGCGACGGCACCATCGTCGAGCACGGCAGTTTCGCCGAGCTGATGCGCCGCGGCGGTCCCTTCGCCGATCTCTACAACACGCAGTTCAAGGGCGCTGCCTAGACGCGCCGCTGCCCGTCCGGTATCAGCTGTCGTTCGATACCGCGCGGAAGGGGGCAACTCGTCCATGACCGATCATCTCAATCACCTGGGGCAACCCATCGGATTTCCGCTGCCCGGCTGGAGCGCGCGCCCGCGGCCGCCGCGCACGGCGATGGAAGGCCGGCTGTGCCGCGTCGAGCCCATCGACGCGGACCGTCACGCCACCGACCTCCATGCGGCCAACCTCGAGGACAAGGAAGGCCGGAACTGGACGTATCTGCCCTACGGCCCGTTCGAGCGGCTGGATGATTATCGAGATTGGATGCGCAAGGCCTGCCTGGGCGACGATCCGCTCTTTCATACGGTCGTCGACCAGAAGACCGGCCGCGCCGTGGGCGTGGCGAGCTATCTGCGCATCGATCCCGCGCCGGGCGTGATCGAGGTCGGGCACATCAACTACGCGCCGCCGCTCCAGCGCACCGTGGCGGCCACCGAGACGATGTTCCTGATGATGCGTCGCGTGTTCGACGAGCTGGGCTACCGCCGCTACGAATGGAAATGCGACGCCCTTAATGCGCCCTCGCGCGCCGCGGCGCTGCGGCTCGGTTTTCAGTTCGAGGGTATTTTCCGGCAGGCCACCGTCTATAAGTCGCGCAACCGCGACACCGCCTGGTACGCGATCATCGACCGCGATTGGCCCGCTCTGAAGGCGCGCTACGAGCGCTGGCTGGATCCTACGAATTTCGACGCGTCCGGGCGGCAGCGCCAAAGCCTGTCGGCAGCGACGCGGTAAGCCGGCCGCTCAAACCTTGAGATAGGGAGCGATCCGCCGGCAGATCTCGGCAGTCGATATGCCCGCGTTGCTTTGGATTACCGTGAAGAATCCCGGCGCTTCCGGATCGAAGCACTCCGCGACGTTCCAGCGCTCGAAGTCGGATCTCTGCCAGACGGATGTTGGGCACCAAAGGCGCTGGGGCGTGTCGGTGCCTGCGATCGCGTGGAACTCCGGTATCATTCCCGCCGATTCCGCCGCGAGGTAATAGAGCGCATACTCGCTCCACGACGGCGCCCTGAGCCGGCTCGTTTGTCGCAGCAGCGCCGCGGCCCAATCGGCGCCGTGGCAGCGCTCGAGATCCTCGAAGAGCCGCAGGCAGATCGGCCGCGCGAGGATCGCGGGGGTGACGAACATTCCGGGAGCGGACAGGTCGATCGGCCGCTTGAGCAAGCGCGCCGATCCCGCCCACCACTCCACGTGAGCGGTGCGCGGATTGGGCTCGAGCAGTGCCTTCGCCCCGACGAACAGATCCGACCGCCGCAGCGTCTTGCACAGGATGACGTCGTCATCGAGGGTCATGTAGAACGGCGCGTCCAGGCGACGCGCGCCCTGCAGCTTGATCACCTGTTGGCGAAACCAGCCGGGGGCGAGGCGATGTTGGCGCAAGGCGGGAAGGTATTCTTCCTCGTCGACGACGACCAAGGGCAGCGGGTTCCATTCATGGCAAAGGCGCTCGACGTCTTGTCGATCCCGCCCGGGAACCACGACGGTGATTTCCTCGAACAGGCCAGGCTCCGCGAAGGCGGCCAGCGACGCGAAGAGGATCCGGCAGCGCGGGATGATCTCGGCGCCCCGGCGCCGACTCACGCGCAGCGGAAGAACGGCGCCGATCGCCTCGGCGCCCGCTTGGCTCACGCGCGCCAACCTAAGCCGCTAGATCGCGTCCAGCTGCCAGGCGAGGTCGTTGTGGATGTTCCAGAGATAGCCGAGGTTGGCGGTGCCGACGACGGCATACTCGTGCCCGTGGTGCCGCCACCACAGCATGTTGATGTCGCCGCGCTGCTCGGGCGTGGGCGCCTTGTCGGGCAACGAGGTGTTCCCCACCACCACCGTCACCGGGCCCAGGGCCTTGTTGTCGGTGGTGTAGAAGAGCTGCGTCGCGGGCCGGCCCTCGATGAACAGCACCCGGCCGCCCTGATAGGCGAGGCCCCAGGGCTTCAGATCGGGGAGACGGAAATCCTGCGGCAGCGCCAGCTTGCGCTCGCCGCTGCTCTGGGGGTCCGCGGGAATGTCGACGAGCGCCGCATCGTTCGGGCCGGCGGTCACGAACATCTTGTGATAGCCGGCGACGTTGTCGAGCCAGTTCGCGCTGGCCGCGACAGCCTGCTCCTGCGGCGGCACGGCGAGCCCGATCGGCGATTGCGTCGCCACGAGATAGCCCAATCCGCCGCCGGCGATCAGCCCCGCCACCGAGGCCGCGAGGGGCAGTGCCGCCCAGCGCCGCCAACCCGACGCCGTCTGGCCGGCTGGCTGCTTTCGCGGCTCCGGAAATCGCACGACCTTGGCGTCGCCGAGCTCGCCGCGCGCTGCCGCAAGCAGGCGCTCGGGCACCGGCTCGCGCAGTACGTCGTCGAACGCCACGCGCAACGCGGCCGAGGTCGCGGCCAGCATCTGCGCCTCGCGGGCGAGCGCCGGGTCGCGCGCGATCGCCGCCGCCACCTCGTCGGACGTCTCGACATCGAGCTCGCCATCGAGATAGGCGATCAAAAGCTCATCGCTTGGCTTCTGCATCGTCCTTGCTCCCGCGACCGCCGCCGACTTTGGCTTGGAGCGCCACTCGCGCCCGCGCCAAACGACTCATGATGGTGCCTACAGGCACCTCCGCGACTGCAGCCGCTTCCTTGTAACTCAGCCCATCCACCGTCACGAGGAGCAGCGCCGCCCTTTGCTCGGGCGGCAGCTCCTTCAGTGCCAGCCGTACCTCGGCCAGCGCCAATCTCGCTTCGACTTGACGCATCGACTCGTCGGTGCCGATACGCTCTGCCTCCGCCTCCGGCTCCTCCTTGCGGACGTCCCGCGCGCGGATCTGGTCGATCCAGATCGTCTGCACGATGCGGAACATCCAGCTGTCGAAGCGGGTGCCTTCCTGGAACTGGTGCTCGCGGGTCAATGCCCGCTCGCAAGCCGCCTGAACCAAGTCGTCCGCCTCGACCGCGGAACCGGTCAAGCCGCGCGCGAAACGCCGAAGTCGGGGGAGCACTGCCACGAGCTGGTCGCTGAAGCGAGCGCTCACTGGGCGGAACCCCGACGCCGCCGGGTCGCTCGAACCGGCTTGACCAGGTGACAACGGGTCCTGATTGGCTTTATTCCCTTGGGGCAAGCGGCCTGGGCCTCTGAGACATCTGGAAAATGGGTTCCCAAGGCATTGAAGACCCTTGGAAAATTCCGCGAATCGCGCTAGTCCACAGAATTAGGGGCATTCTATGCAAGGGGCGGGGCCGATGAAAGGGGTAGGGGTAGCGCTCGTCATAGGCGCCGCGCTGGCGACCGCGGGGGCGGCGCACGGAGAGTGCACCGCGGATCTTGCGGCGCTGCAGGCCAAGCTGCCCCAGGTGCAGGATGCAAAGCGCCGGGAGGAGGCGCGGCTGTTGATCGAGAAGGCCAGCATCGACCAGCAGCACGGCCGGCCGGCCCTCTGCGACGCGGCACTCGCGCGCGCGAGCAATTTGATGAAATAGGTCGCGCAACCATACGCCGCACCTGCGAAGGCTTCACAAACCTGGCGTCGCGCGTCATTGTGTCGGCCCTCCCCGGGGGCCATGCCCGTCGCCACCTCGTGTCCGGTTCCGGGCCTCTCACACGACCACACAGAGACGCCGAATGAAGATCAGCATCCCGAAGGAGCGCCGGCCGCACGAACGCCGAGTCGCGGCAACGCCCGACACCGTGAAGCGTCTAGTCGGCCAAGGCTTCGAGGTCGTGGTGGAAACCGGTGCGGGCGACGGCGCGGCGTTTCCGGACGACGCCTTTCGGGCCGCCGGCGCGTCGATTGCTCCGGATGCGGCCGAGGCGCTCGGCGCGGGGGATATCGTCTTCAAGGTCGAGCGGCCGTTGCGCGCCGGCGAGGGCGAGCTCGACGAGCTCGCGGCGATGCGGCGTGGCGCGGTGCTGATCGGTCTCTTGCATCCGCTGCAGCACTTGGAGGACGTGAAGGCTTATGCCGAGGCAGGGATCGCCGCCTTCGCCATGGAGCTGGTGCCGCGCATCACGCGGGCGCAATCGATGGACGTCCTGTCCTCCCAGTCCAATCTTGCGGGCTACAAGGCAGTGTTGGATGCCACCGCGGAGTTCGGCCGCGCCTTTCCCATGATGATGACCGCCGCCGGCACCATTCCGCCGGCGCGGGTGCTGGTGATGGGGGCGGGTGTCGCGGGCTTGCA
>Ga0209415_10015974_pt1 | contig 12120 bp, 8 predicted proteins | sample PeaSoiSIISIP2007_FD_187696 | JGI IMG/M metagenome (GOLD analysis project Ga0209415, IMG submission 187696) | Peat soil microbial communities from Weissenstadt, Germany - SII-SIP-2007 (SPAdes) (version 2) | ecosystem: Environmental > Terrestrial > Soil > Wetlands > Peat | place: Germany... | reverse complement strand
TCGATGGCCTGCGCGACGGCATCGAGGTCGACGGCGTGCGCTACGGCCCGATCGAGGCGACGCTCGACCGCGAGCAAGGCAGCAACAGCTGGCTCACATTCGCGATGCGCGAGGGCAAGAACCGCGAGATCCGCAACGTGCTGGGCGCGCTCGAGCTGCAGGTGAACCGGCTGATCCGGTTTTCGTTCGGCCCGTTCCAGCTGGGCGAGCTCGCCGACGGTGCGGTCCAGGAAGTGCCCACGCGCACCCTGCGTGATCAGATCGGCGAGCGTCTGGCCGCGCTCGCCGGCGCCGACTTCGCCGGACCGCTGATCGTGCGCGAAGCCGCCAAGCCGGAGCGGGCCAAGCCCGAGCGCGACAAGCCCGAGCGCGACAAGCCCGGGCGCGACAAGCGCGCAACCCGCGCGCGTCCGGCCGGCCGGCACGCAGGCGAAAAGCCCGGCGGCGACGCGCGGCGTGATCGGCCGCCCAAAGGCAAGGAGCCGAAGCACGACCAGCGTCCCCGCCCCGCCCCGCCGGGCGGCCGCGGCCGCGGCGGCCATGTCTGGCGCGATCGCGCCGGGACCGACGCCGTGCCCCTGCGCCCGTTTCGCAAGGGCGGAGCGATGCGGGCAGGATCATTCGGCAAGGCTGCCGGCAAGGCGGGCCCGCCGGGCCTGATCGCCGATCGCAAGGGCCGTCGCGTCGTGGTCGAGCGTGTGGCCGACAAGCCGGTGCGGCCGGGCCGCCGGCCGCGCGGCGGCAAGTGGCGAGAGAGCTGACTTGATGCGCGTCGTGGGCGGGCGGCTTCGCGGCCGCACCCTGGCGGGTCCGAAATCCGCCGCGATCCGCCCGACCGCCGACCGCCTGCGCGAATCCCTGTTCAACATCCTGGTCCACCGCTACGGCGACCCGGTCGGCGGCGCCCGCGTGCTCGACCTGTTCGCCGGCACCGGCGCGCTTGGCCTGGAGGCCGTCTCCCGCGGCGCCGCGTTCGCGCTGTTCGTCGACGACGGCACCGAGGCGCGCGCGCTGATCCGACAGAATGTCGAGGCGCTCGGGCTCGGCGGCGTGACGAAGATCTTCCGGCGCGACGCCACCCGTCTCGGCGCCGCGCACCCGGTCGAGCCGTTCGGGCTCGCGTTTGCCGACCCGCCGTACGGCCGCGGCCTTGCCGAGGCGGCGCTCGCATCGGCGCGCGACGGCGGCTGGCTCGCTCCCGGCGCGCTCGTGGTGGTGGAGGAAGCGGCCGACGCGGTATTCGCCGTGCCGGACGGCTTCGAGGAGATCGAGCGCCGTCGCTACGACGACACGGAGCTGAGCTTTCTGCGCCGCCGCGATTGACCCTCGGCGGTGGCGGCATCCGGCGCCACCGCGGCACCCGGCTCGTCCTTGGCGCCGACGAAGCGGCCGAAGACGCGCCAGGCGAGACGCCCTATATCATCGACCACCGAGAACGCCGCCGGAACGAAGACCAGCGACAGCACCGTGGAGGCGACGAGGCCGCCGATCACCGCGATCGCCATCGGCGAGCGGAACTCGCCGCCGTCGCCGAACGCGAACGCCGCCGGCAGCATCCCGGCGACCATCGCGATGGTCGTCATCACGATCGGCCGCGCCCGCTTGCGCCCGGCCTCGACCAGGGCGTCGAGCCGCGGCGTGCCGCGCCGGATCTCCTCGACGGCGAAGTCGACCAGCATGATGGCGTTCTTGGTGACGATGCCCATCAGCATGAGGGCGCCGATCACCACCGGCATGCTGATCGGGCGGTTGGTCACCAGCAGCGCGATGACGGCGCCGCCGATCGAGAGCGGCAGGGAGAACAGGATGGTCACCGGCTGCACGAAGCTGCCGAACAGCAGGATCAGCACGCCGTAGACCAGCATCAGCCCGGTCCCCATCGCGGAGGCGAACGCGCTGGTGACCTCGTTCATCACGGCGACGTCGCCCGACTCCCTGATCTCCACGCCGGGCGGCAGCGCCTTGGCGGCGGGCAGCGCGTGGATCGCGTCGAGCGCCTGGCCGAGTGGCGTCTCGCCGGCGAGATCGCCCTCGATGGTCACCCGGCGCGACCGGTCGTAGCGATTGATGGCGGTCGGGCCGTGCGCCATGTCGAAATCGGCCACGGTGGAGAGCGGCACGCTGCCGCCGCCCGCGGTGGCGACGCGCAACGCCTGCAGCAGGCCGACGTCGGTCCGGGCATGCTCGTCGAGCTGCACCCGGATGGGCACCAGCCGGTCGCCGGCGTTGAACTTCGCCAAGTTGGCGTCGATGTCGCCGAGGGTGGCGACGCGGATCGTCTCCGACAGCGCCTCGGTGGTGACGCCGAGATCGGCGGCGAGTTGCGGCTTCGGCGTGATGCGAAGCTCCGGCCGGTCGAGCTCGGCGGTCGAGACCGGGTTGTCAATGATGGGGATCTGGCGCATCTCGCTGGCGAGCTGGTTCCCGGTCTCGTTGATGAGGCGGGTGTCGCTGCCGGCGATGATCAGCGAGATGTCGCGCTGGCCGTTGTCCTTGAGGAACCAGAAGCGGATGTCCGGGATCGCCGCGAGGTCGCGCCCGATCTGCTTCTGCAGCTCCTTCTGCGAGTGCGCACGCCGGCTCTTGTGCACGAGGTTGACCACCAGGGTGGCCTTGCGCACCTCCGAGGCGGCGCCCAGCCCGCCCAGGATCTGGCCGCCGTAGACGAGGACCGATCTCACCTCCGGCATGCTCTTCAGGCGGTCGGTGATCTGACGCGTCACCCGGTCGGTATCGTCGAGGCGCGAGCCCGGCGGCAGCTCGATGGCGAGCAGCGTGCGCGCCAGATCCTCGGCGGGAATGAAGCCGGACGGCAGCAGCTTGGTCGACATCAGCGAGGCGACGAACAGCACCAGGCCGGCGGCGAGCGTGATCCAGCGATGGCGCACCGAGCCGCGCACCAGCCGGGTATAGAAGCGCATGATCGCCCCTTCGCGGACGACCTTCTCCTCGTCGGCACGCAGGAAGTAGGCGGCGACGATCGGCGTGATCAGGCGCGCCACCAGCAGCGAGAACAGCACCGCGATCGCGACCGTCAGGCCGAACTGGCGGAAGTACTGGCCGGCGATTCCGGCCATGAAGCTCACCGGCATGAAGATGGCGACGATCGTCATCGAGATGGCGACGACGGCGAGCCCGATCTCGTCGGCGGCCTCGAGCGCCGCCCGATAGGCGGACTTGCCCATGCGCATGTGACGGACGATGTTCTCGATCTCGACGATGGCGTCGTCCACCAGGATCCCGGTCACCAGCGTGACCGCCAGCAGGCTCACCAGGTTGAGCGAGAAGCCGAGCATGTCCATCGCCCAGAACGTAGGAATGGCGGAGAGCGGCAGCGCGATCGTCGAGATGAGCGTCGCGCGCAGGTCGCGCAGGAAGATCAGCACGACGATGACCGCCAGGACGGCGCCCTCGAACAGCGTCTCCATCGCCGAATGGTAGTTGCCGATGGTGCTGTCGACCTGGGTGTCGACCTTGACGAGATCGACATCCGGGTGCTGCCGGCGCAGCTCGTCGATCTTGTCGGCGACCGCACGGTCGACGTCGACGTCACTGGCGCCCTTGGCGCGCGAAATGCTGAACGCCACGATCGGCCGGCCGTCCAGGCGGGCGAAGGTGCGCGCCTCGGCGGCGCCGTCGGTCACCGTCCCGAGATCGTCGAGACGCACTTTCCGGCCGCCCGGCAGCCAGACCGGCAGCGCCGCCAGGTCGGCGACCGCGCGGGCGCCGGCGAGGGTGCGGATCGCCTGCTCCTGGCCGGCGATCTCCCCGCGCCCGCCGGCGAGGTCGACGTTGGTGGCGCGCAGTTGCGCGTTGACGTTGGCGGCCGTGATCCCGAGCGACAGCAGCTTTCGTGGATCGAGCGCGATCCTGATCTCGCGGTCGACGCCGCCGGAGCGGGTGACGCCGCCCACGCCCTTCACGCTCTGCAGCGTGCGCGCCACCGTGTCGTCGACGAACCACGAGAGGTCCTCCACCGACAGGCGCGGGGACGCCGCCGCATAGGTGAGGATCGGCAGGCCCTCGATGTCGAGGCGGCTGACGATCGGCTCGTTGATGGTCCGCGGCAGGTCGGGCCTGATCTTGGCGATCTGGTCCTTCACATTGTTGAGCGCCCGATCGACGTTGGTGCTGCCGACGTAGAACTGGATGGTGGTCACCGAGGAGCCGTCGGTCACGGTCGAGATGATGTGCCAGATGTCGCTGACGCCGGCGACCGCATCCTCGACCTTCCTGGTGACCTGCGATTCGAGCTCGGACGGCGCCGCGCCCGACTGGATCACCGTGACCTGGACGATCGGGATGTCGATGTTCGGGATCCGGGTGATCGGCAGGCGGTGGAAGCTGATCAGGCCGAGAATGACCAGCATCACGCACCCCACCGTCGCCGGCATGGGCGAGCGGATCGACCAGGCGGAGATGTTCAGCCTCATCGCGAGGCTTCCCGACCCTCGGGCAGGTCGACGGATCGCACCTCGTCGCCGTCGCGCAGGAACGCGGCGGCACGCGCCACCACCGTCTCGCCGGCGGCGAGCCCGCCGCGGATCTCGCTGAAGCCGCGGTCGATCACGCCCGCCTCGACGGTACGGAGCTCGACGCGCCCGTCGCGGACCACCATGACGCTCACGCCGGTCTCGCTTCTCACCACCGCGCTCGCCGGGACGCCGATCGCCGGACGGCCCGCGATCCTCACCACGCCGGTCGCAAACGACCCGATCCGTGCCGCGCTGCCCGCCGGCACCGCAATGCGGACCTTGCCGAGCCGGGTGGTGCGGTCCACCTCGTTGGAGATCAGCCGCACATGGCCTTCGACCGGCCGACCGCCGCCCGGCAGCTCCATCGTGGCCGGCATGCCGGGCGCCAGGCGCGCGAGCCGGTCCTCCGGCACCTCGGCCTCGAGATCGATCGCCCCGTCGGCGACGATCCGGAACAGCGCGTCGCCGGTCCCCATCGCGACGGCGCCGAGCCGCGCGGTGCGCCGGCTCACCGTTCCGGCGACGGGCGTCACCACGTCGGTGCGGCCGATGCGGACCAGGAGCTCCCGTCGTTCCGCCTGCCGGCTCGCCCGGTCCGCCTCGGCGACGGCGAGCGCGCTGTTGGCGGCGGCGAACTGGGCCTCGGCGGAACGAGCGGTCGCCAGGCGCTGGTCGAGGGTCGCCTGGGTGATGACGCCTACGGCCAGCCTTTGCGCGCGCTCGAGATCCGCGGCCGCCTGTGCCCGCGCGGCGTCGACCTGCTCGATCTGGCTGCGGGCCTGGGCGACCGCCGCGTCGGCGCGCAGCAGGGCGGCGTCGTTCTGTGCCAGCATGGCATCGAGCTGGCTGCGGTCGAGCCGGGCCAGCACCTGGCCCTTGGCGACGCGGTCGCCGTCCTCGGCGAGGAGCTCGATCACGCGCAACCCGTCGAGCGCGGCGCCGATCATCACTTCATCCCGGGCGACCAGCGTGCCGGATACGAACAGCGGCTCGACGAAATCGCGCTCGCGCGCCCGCGTCACCGTGACGGCGGGCGGCAGCGGCCCGGGCGGCGACAGCGTCGCGGCGTGCCCCGGACGGCCGTCGGCGAGCCCCGCCGCATCCGCGGCGCTCCCCTGCGGCGCCGCCACGGTTCGGCCGGGCAGACCGAGCGAGCCCCGCAGGTACGCCACCGTCAGCGCGATCGCGACCGTCGCGACCAGGAATATCGCGATCCGGCGGCTCATCGGCGAGCCCCCGGACCCTCGGCCGCGGCATCCGGCTGGGCGAGGCCGCGAAACACCGTCCGGATCAGTCCGACCGCCACCGCGACCTCGACCTCGCCGGCGAAATCGGGCTCCAGCCCCCGACGCTTGAACAGCCCGGCGCCGATCGTCATCAGCGCCCGCACGGCGAAATCGACGTCGATGCCGGGCGCGGCCGCGCCGCTGCGCTTCGCCGCCTCGACGGTCGCCAGGAGCCGCTCGCGGACCACGGCGTCGATCTTGCTCTGGATCGAGGCGATGACCGGGTTGCGCGCCGACTCGGCCCAGATCTCGACCATGAGCTGGAGGCGCTCGCGCGGCTCCTCGACGAGGCGCTTGGTGAGCACCTGCTCGATCGCCCCGACCACGTCCCCGGCCGCCGCGAGATCGACGAAATCGCTCGCCATCTCCTCCTGGTCGTACTCGCAGAGCCCGGCGACGATCGCGTCCTTCGACGGAAAGTAGCGGTAGAGGTTGCCCGGGCTCATCCCGGCCTCGACCGCCACATCCTGCATGGTGGAGGCGTGGAAGCCGTGGCGGACGAAGGCGCGCTCGGCCGCCGCGAGGATGGTCCGCCGGCGCCGGTCGTCCCGCCCGGCGGATTGATCGGCTATCGCAACGTCCGCAACCATCACAGCCCCCGCCACGAGAATGAATGTTCATTCTCATGGCGGAAAAATGCGCCGCTGTCACGGCCCATCGCGGGGCGGCGGCTGCGCCATCTTGGCGCGGCGAGGTGAGGAGACAGCGTCAGCCGTCCCGGGCGCCGTCGCGAAGTTTGCCCGGCACCGCCGATCCGGAAGGCCGCACGAGGCGCCTTGCCAGCCGGGCCGGGCGGCCGTCGATGACCATCAGACCGAGCCCGATCAACCCCATTCCGACGACATGCCTGGGCTCGAGCCGTTCGCCGAGGACGACGGTGCCGAGCAGGATGGCGCTCACCGGGGCCAGGAATGCCACCAGCAGAAGGTTGGTCGCGCCTGCGGTGGACAGGATGCGGAAATAGAGGATGTAGCCGACAACGGTCGACACCAGCGCCAGAGCCAGAATCGCCGCGATGGTCGCGCCGGCCGGTACCGCATGGGTCCAGGGTCTGTCGGCGATCACCATCACGGGCAGCAGCAGGAGGACGGACGCCGTGACCATCCCGGTGGCGGCGGGAATCGGGGTGATGCCCATGGCCCGGAATCTGCGGCCGACCACGGCCGCGAAGGCGTAGGCGATCGCCGCCAGCACGACGGCGAGCTCCGCGACGACGTTGACCCCGAGCGAGCGAAGGGCCGCGCCGCCGAACATCACCGCGACCCCGATCAAACCGACGACGACGCCGAGGAGACGCGGGAATGTCAGCTTCTCGTCCGCAGTGAGGATGTGGGCGATGATGACGGTGAACAGCGGCGTCGTTGCATTCAGGATCGAAGCGACGCCGGACCCGATGTGGGTCTGTGCCCAGACCGTCAGGCAGGACGGCAGGACGGTGTTCAGGAGGCCGATGCCGAAGAAGAGCCGCCATGCCTTCCCGTCTCGTGGCATCGACAGGCCCAGCGCCGGGAGCAGCGTCCACAGAGCGAGAGCGGCGATGCCGATCCGCAGCACGACGATCGTCAGAGGCGGGAGATCTCTAACCGCCACCGCCACGAAGAAGAACGAGCTTCCCCACAGCACCGAGAGCGCGACGAGCATCTCCCATTCGCGCGGCTCCATGGTCTTGTTGATGGGTGTCGGGATCATCTTGGAGGGCCTTCCCTGGCAATGCGTGTCGTGACGGTCCGGCCACTCGGGCTGATTCGTACTCAACCGTCGGTCACCGACACTTGATTCATATCAATGCCGACTGCTCACAGAGAGGGCACAGACGGCTCTGCGATCGACAAATCGGGGAGCGTCCGTGGCCAAACTCTACATCGACACCGACAAGTACGGGGATCCGCCTCAGTCGGCGGTGGTCGAAGCCTTTCACAACGCCGTCAAGGATCTGGTCCGTCGCAAGCTCGATCAGTGCGGGGGAGATTGGGGCAGCTTCGTCTTCGGCAGATCATACGACCTGATCGGCGCCGCCGAGCTTGCCGAGGTCGAGCGCAAGCTGCTGGCGAGCGGCCATCGGTTCGAGTGGTCGGCCGTCATCTCGGTGACCGAACGTCCCGACATCTACAAGCCCGCGATGGACGCCGGTCCGGGTGCGTCGGGATCGAGCTTCGAGCATCCGGAAGCCGTCGTCGGGGCAGCGGACTCGAGCGGGCGCGAGCAGCGTGGGATCGGCGACAATATCGTCAGGCGCCCGAACGACACCAGCGGGATAGCCCGCTACGTCCGTTCCAGCGCGCGCGTGCTCGACTGGCTCGCCAACGGGACCCCGGCCGATACCATCGCCCTGATCGACGACTGCGGCGGGACGCTGACCGCGCCGATCCTCGAGCAGTTCAAGGGCGTCGTCTGCGCCGGCGGCACCGTTCGCTCGCACCTCGCGATCCTCGCGCGGGAGTATGGCATTCCCTGCCTGATGAACGCCAAGGTCCGGGGGATCGAGGAAGGTCAGCCGGTCGAGATCGAATCGTCGGCCGCCGCCAGGACCACGGAAGACGTCTTCCAGCCGGGCGCCGGCGGGACCGCCCGGATCTGGCGCTTGGCGAAGCGCCGGTGACATCGATCGGAGAGACCCATGGCCGCGAAAGGCATCTCCTACGCGCAACTGCTGGAAACCAACAATCTGATGCAGTCGCTGTCCGACGAGACCTACTGGCTCAGCGTCACGCGCACCGTCGCGGAGTCCAAGCTGTTTCCGGTTTCCGCCTACTTCCTGCTGGCGAACGTCATGGCGTTCTACCGCTGGCCGGCACTGCTGCGAAAGATCGAAACGCGAATGTCCGCGGAGGATATCGGCGATCGCTGCCGCGGCGCCGCCATCAAGGTCCAAAATCCCACGATCAGCGCCGCATTGGCGACCCTCTATCTCATGGGACGGGAATGGCTGATCAACATGGGGCTGCTGCGTCCCCAGGACGCCGCCGAGGACATCATCTACCTGATGGACTTCCGCAAGCGTTTCCAGCTGTCCTACCACCGCAACGACGGACATGTCACCAATCAGGAGTTCGGCCACCGCGCGCAGATCCTTCCCGAGCGCCAGCTGCAGGTGTTCCACGCGGACATGTACGACTGCGCCGAGGGCGAGCCGCTGCACCAGGCGGCGCACGGCTTCCTCGCGGCGGCCTCGCAGTACGGGTTCCTGGTTTCGTGCGAGAGCCGGGTCAGCCTGCAGAATACCGGCCCTTATCGGCTCGCCGACGATCGCGAGATGATCGTTCGCGACTTCCGCGACCTTTCGGAGAACGCGCTGCCCTGGCAGGACGGGGTGGCAGGCGGCGTGCCCTACAACAATCTGACCGTGGTCATGGCGGTGAAGGACTGCCATTTCCATCTGATCGACGACTGGGGCAGCTTCGAGTCGAAGCCGGAATTCAGGTCCGAGCACCTGGTGGGCGCCGGCCTCTACACCTCGGATATCCTGTCGGACGGCTACATCCCGGTGGGAATGGGCTCGAAGGGCGAGCTGACCGAGACCTTCACCTCGTTGACCGCAAGGATCAAGGACGCCAATACCAGGCTGTGGCGACGGATCGCAGGCTGGTCTCGCGATCAGATGATCGACGCCGGCGCGATCCACTACTTTGCCATGATCAAGGATCTGGCGCACGTCGCCGGCATCTACGAGGTCGACGACTGGATGAACGTCGACGAGCGCGCCGAGCGGTTCCGCCCGCTGTTGAACGATGAATTCTCGCGCGACACGGTCGGCGAGCTGATGGCGCTGCTCACGCACCCGAGCCAGCGCATCAACGACTACGCCATGATGCAGCATTCGGACAAGCCGCAGCGGATGTTCTCCCCGATCCCCTACTCGATCCTGTGCGGCGAGGACTATGTCGCCTCCTGCGGCCCGCTCCGTCCGGGCGTGACGCACCACGCCCCCAAGATCGATCGCTATACCACCACGCGGGGGGTGTTGACGCTTGCCGAGTACAACCGGTTGGCCCGCGAGACGACGCCGGCGGTGTGCACCGACAAGTACCGCTTTCTTTGCGATACCTGGGTGAAATACCACTACGACACGCCGCTCGCGGACGAGCTGTACGGGCTCGCGCAGGCCGATTCCCGCCTTCTCGAGGGCGCCGGCGCCGGACTTCGGCGCGCCGACGTGGAGGCCCTGCGCGGATCGGCCCGTTGAGCGGCCCGGGCGCGGCACTTGCGTTCGGAGGCACCATGGACGACGTGCATCTCGTCACGCACGGTGTCGCCATCAGCCAGGACGGCTCGGCCCACGCGGTTGCGCGCCTGTTGGGGATGGACGCCGGGCGGGTCGGGCGAGTGTTGACGGACCTGGTGAGCAGAGGCCGGGCGAGCGAGGTGCAAGGGAGGTTCGTGCTGACGCCGGCCTCGCGCATGGCGCTGGAGTCGGACTATACGCGCCACTATCAGGACCTCCGCGCCGATGCGGACTTCGCCGCCGGGTACGAGGAGTTCGAGCGAATCAATGTCGAGCTGAAGGACGTGATCTGCAAATGGCAGACTGTCCGGGTTGCAGGCGACGTGGTGCCGAACGACCATGGCGATGTGGACTACGATCAGAGGGTCCTCCGCCGACTTGGCGATCTGCACGAACGGACCGACCACGTCCTGGAACGGATCGCTGGGCGTCTGCCGCGCCTTCGGACCTATCGCGACAGGCTTCGCCGGGCGCTCGAGCGGGCGCTGGACTACGAGATCGACTATGTCAGTGGAACGAGGATCGAAAGCTATCACACGGTCTGGTTCGAGCTGCACGAGGACCTGCTGCGACTCATGGGCCGGGTGCGGGACGAAGGTTGAAGGAGCACGACGACGGCACCGTGAAGCCTCTCACCGCCGTCCGAACAGGCGCTCGATGTCGCCGAGCTTCAGCTCCACGTAGGTCGGCCGGCCGTGGTTGCATTGGCCCGAATTGGGCGTCTGCTCCATGTCGCGCAGCAGCGCGTTCATCTCGTCGGCCTTGAGCCTGCGGCCGGCCCGCACCGAGCCGTGGCACGCCATCGTGGAGGCGACATGGAGCAGGCGGCGCTCCAGCGGCAGCGCCTCGTCCCACTCGGCCATGTGCTCGGCGAGATCGCGGATGAGCGCGGCCGCGTCGATCTCGCCCAGCAGCGCCGGCGTCTCGCTGACCGCGACGGCGCCGGGGCCGAAGCGCTCGATGACGAGCCCGAAGCGGGCGAGTTCGGCGGAGCGCGCCACCAGGCGCTCGACGTCGGCTTCGTCGAGCTCGACGACGTCGGGGATGAGCAGGATCTGCCGCGCGACCCCGCTCCGCTCGAGGGCCGCCTTCATGCGCTCGTAGACCAGGCGCTCGTGGGCGGCGTGCTGATCGACGATGACGATGCCGTCGCGGGTCTGCGCCACGATGTAGGTCTCGTGCACCTGGGCGCGCGCGGCGCCGAGCGGGCGCTCGACGACGTCGGGAGCCGCCTCCTGCGCGGCGGCGTCGGCGTCGGCCTGCGGGCCGCCGACATCGAACGCCGCCTGCGCGGGTTCGGCGAAGCCGGGCGCCAAGTCTGCGTAGGCCGCGGCCGCCGCACCGCGCGACCCCGGGCTGGGCATCGCACCAGGCATCGCCGGCGAGCGCCGCCAGTCCCAGCCGCCGGCGCGCGGCGCACCGGCGGGGCAGAACGCCGTCACGGTGGCGGTGCCTCCGGTCGAGGCGGCGCGCTGGCCGTCCCGGGCGAGGCCATCGTGCAGCGCCCGGACGATCAGCGCGCGGACCAGGCCGGCGTCGCGGAACCGCACCTCGGTCTTGGCGGGGTGGACGTTGACGTCGACCTCGCGCGGATCGAGGGTGACGAACAGCGCCACCACCGGATGGCGGTCGCGCGGCAGCACGTCGGCATAAGCGGCGCGGACCGCGCCCACCAGGAGCTTGTCGCGCACCGGCCGGCCGTTGACGAACAGGTACTGGCCGAGCGAGTTGGCGCGGGTGAAGGTCGGCAGCGCCGCAAAGCCCTCGACCGCGAATCCGTCGCGGCCGGCGCCGACCTCCACCGCGTTGGCGCGGAAGTCCGGGCCGAGCACGGCGGCGAGCCGCGCCAGCCGGCCGACCGCGTCGGGCATGGCGGCCGTCCAGGTCACCGGCGCGCGCTCGTCGGCGACGAACGAGAAGGCGACGTCGGGGCGGCTCATGGCGAGCCGCCGCACGGTCTCGCGCAGGGCCTCGCCCTCGGCGCGATCGCTCTTGAGGAACTTGAGGCGGGCCGGCGTTGCGTAGAACAGGTCGCGCACCTCGACGCGCGTGCCCCGGTGCAGCGCCGCCGGCTTGACCTCGCCCTTCGCGCCGCCGTCGACCGTGATCGACCAGGCGTGCGGCTCGCCGGCATGCC
>Ga0209415_10015973_pt1 | contig 12120 bp, 8 predicted proteins | sample PeaSoiSIISIP2007_FD_187696 | JGI IMG/M metagenome (GOLD analysis project Ga0209415, IMG submission 187696) | Peat soil microbial communities from Weissenstadt, Germany - SII-SIP-2007 (SPAdes) (version 2) | ecosystem: Environmental > Terrestrial > Soil > Wetlands > Peat | place: Germany... | reverse complement strand
GATCATATATCCCGGGTGCTTGGTGCCAACTCTCTCCTGGAAACAGGGAACATGGGATTCGGCAAGCGCGCTATATTTGCACTCGCTTTCCGATAGCCTCTTTTCCTTTTTCCTGGAAAATGAGGCCTTTGTATTTTAGGGCCGATTTTTCCGGCTCGTCCTCAGCTACTCGTTGCTTTGAAAGAGAACAAAGCAAGAAAGCGAGTAGCCACATGTCTCACTACGAACTTCGCTGCCGGGAATGCGGACGGACCTGGGGCAACCAGCCTCGTTCCATCTGCGACGAATGTTTCTCTCCTCTGGAAGTCGCCTACGACTATGACGCCGTGCGCGCGTCCTTCACCAGAGAACGCATTTCCCAGCGTGCCCCGAACATGTGGCGTTACTCCGAGCTATTGCCCCTCCCCCAGGGATTTCAGCCGCGTCTGCCGGTCGGTTTCACCCCGCTGCTCCAGGCGCCCCAGCTTGCAGAAAAGCTTGGCGCGCGCCCGCAGAATCTTTACCTCAAGAACGACGCCGTCTGCCTGCCCACGTTGAGTTTCAAGGACCGCGTAGTCGCAGTCGCGTTGGCGCAAGCCCGCGAATTCGGCTTCGATACGGTTTCCTGTTCCTCCACCGGAAACCTGGCCAACGCCGTCGCGGCCCACGCCGCCCGCGAAGGACTGAAGGCGTGGATCTTTATTCCCGCCGATCTCGAGCCCGCAAAAATTCTCGGCACAAACGTTTTCGGCGCGAAAGTAGTTCGCATAGCTGGCAGCTACGACCAGGTCAACCGCCTGTGCTCGCAGATTGCCGACGAGCGCAACTGGGGCTTCGTTAACGTGAACCTGCGGCCGTATTACGCGGAAGGCTCGAAGACGGTCGGCTTCGAAATCGCCGAGCAATTAGGCTGGCGCCTCCCCGACAACGTAGTCTGCCCCATGGCGGGCGGGTCGCTGATCGTGAAAATCAAGAAGGCGTTCGACGAACTGGTCAAACTCGGAATAGTCGAGGCCAAAGAAGTGAAGTTCTTCGGCGCGCAAGCCACGGGATGCTCCCCAATCTCAACCGCCGTGAAAACCGGCGCTTCCGAGATCGAGCCGCAGAAACCCGCGACCATCGCCCGTTCGCTGGCCATCGGCAATCCCGCCGACGGACACTACGCCATCAAAACCATCAAGCAGACCGGCGGATGGAGCGAAGACATCAGCGATCCTGAACTGATCGATTCGATCCGCCTGCTCGCAGAAACCGAAGGCGTTTTCACCGAAACCGCCGGCGGCGTCACGGTAGGCTGCGCAGGCAAGCTGTATCGCCAGGACCGCATCCTCCCCGAAGAAACCACGGTGCTGTGCATCACCGGCAACGGCCTGAAGACCACCGACGTCCTCGCCGGCGTCTATCGCACCGAGCAACCGATCGCGCCCAAACTGGCCGCGTTCGAAGACTATCTGCAACAAGCGATTGGAGCAGTCGAAGTAGCCAAAGAAGAAGCGGCCACGGTCGGCGCGTAAGAAGCAGAGATTCTGTGGGGACGGGCGCCCTCGCCCGTCCGGCTCGAGCGATAGCTCGACTGGCTTTTGACGTTGGAAGCACCACAGAGTCAAGAACTCGCACACAGCCTGAGTTCCAGGGAGGCCTTTCCATGTCCATCACCGTACAAATCCCCACCGCCCTCCGCCGCCACACCGCCGGCGTAAGCAAGCTCTCCTGCGCCGCCACCAACCTGGGAGAACTATTCTCCGCCCTCGACGAAAAATTCCCCGAACTGAAACCTCATCTCCGCGACGAGTCCGGCCAGGTCCGCCGCTTCCTCAACATCTACGTCAACGAAGAAGACATCCGCTTCCTGGGCGGCCCCAGCTACGCCTTCCAGGAGGGTGACGAAGTCCTGCTCGTCCCCTCAATCGCCGGCGGCGCAAGTTAGCTGACTCTGCCAATCTCGACGACTTTTTTCAACACCCACTCGCCGTTACACTCAATGACCAGCGGTCAAAACGTGCAATGGCATGGTTACGCATTGCACTCATTGACCTTCAATGAGGTAATCGCAAACAAGTTGTCTTCTCTTACAAATCCAGCTAGTTCATCCGGCGGGGGACTAGTGGGAGGAAACCGGCGAAGACCAGTGAGCGTCGCGGAGTTGCCAGCGTCCCTCGCGATACTCTGCAAGTCCGGTGAAGTATCCTGCTTGGGTAACGCTGTGCCCGGTGTTGTCGACTTGCATCTCGCGCCATGAGACCCCGACTACGGCGAACTCGTTGGTAAGCGGATCCACGCGCAAATCATCTCCCCACTTCAATTCAATGTGACGGATGGTTTGGGCAAACGCGCGGGTCCCCTCCTGCGCCGCGGCAGGGTTTGGAAAGGCCATCTGGCCGTTGACGGCCATGAAGAATGCAGGACTCGCATCGAAATACTTAATCCACGCCATGGGGCCATCCTGGGTGACGGAATGGGAGACGGTTTGCATGAACTCGCGTACGGATTGATCAACCGAGGCAGCTCCGTCTGGGGTCACGGAGTGGGAAGGGCTCGCGCCAGCCGCACAAAGAACGCAGGCTGCCACCGTGACCGCCAGCAGCAGAGAACGGATCCGCAACTTGCGCGAAGGGAACGGAGCAGGAAGAACGCGAGTCGAAGACGACATTGAAAACCTCCCACGACCGCCGAGTCGGAATGACGAGGTATAACGATATAACAAAAGGAAATCCAGTGCGTCAATTGACGTAACATTTCATTTCACTCATCATCCAGCGCGATTATATTCTGCGCCGTTGCGCCCTGGCCTTCGATCTCTTTGAGTCCCGCTACCGCCGCGCCCTCTGCACTTCCGCCCGCGACAGCACCGTCTCCTCGCCATCCAAAACGAAAACGTCGGCCCACGGGCCGCTGCCCGGTTTCTGCAAGGAATCGTTTGCCAGTTTGAACGTGACTGTCGTCTTCGGCGAAGTGCAGCCGGTCAGCTGCCGCAGTTGCCGGCTCGACTCGGGCAGGCGCTGACGATATCCCGCCGCGCCCAGCACCGGTCCCGCCGCTCCTCGCGATGACCGCGGTTGCAAAACCACTTCCACCGCCCCGGCCAGGTTTTGGCAACGCAGCGGAATCTGCACTTCCCACTCGGTCCCTGTTTTTCTGGTAGTAGGTTCTACTTCAAATACAACAATCGGCGGATTGCCGCCCGGCGAGGCGTACCACTGAAGCCAGCGGTGATCAAAATCAATGCTGGCCGCAACATAGGCGTGTTCCAGTTCGCGGTCGCGTTCTTCCCAGCGCGGATGCGTGGTGTCGGCCGGCTCAAGGGGCGTGTCCTGCGCGTGCAGCAGATGTTGCAGTGCCGGAACGAAGTCAGGATGGTAGCCGGCGCGCGCCATCAGCGCCAGGCCTTCGCGGTCGGCGTCCAATTCCATCTGGCGGCAAAAGCGCGCCAGGTCGTCGGACGCAGTTCGGGCCTCTGTCCATGCGCCTGCAGTCAAACCGGGATCACCCATGATCAGCACTGATCCACTGGTGTGCACCGACTTCTCGTAGAGATAACGCCGCGCCCAGTCGCGGCGCACAATGTGCGCGATCTCGTGCGACAGGATTGCCGCCCACAGTCCGGGAGTGGGTCCGGCAAGCTCGGCCAGTCCGCTCTCGACATAGATGGTGCCGTCCGGCGAAGAATAGGCGTTGAGCAAGCCATCGTTGACGATGCGCAGCTCCCAGCTGATGCGCGCGCCTTTGGGATTGCCCACCTGAGCGGCCAGTTTCTCCAGCGCGCACTGGCCAACGGCATACGGACCCGAAGCTGACAGACTCTCAGACACCAATTGCGGTCTGAGGCGTGCGGCTGCTTTCATGTCCAGATTGAAATGGTCGGGGATCTCAGGCGCGGCGAGAGTCTGCTGGGCGACGAGGGGAATCGTGGCGATCAGACAAGACACTGCCAGAATGCAGGCCCCACACCACCGGCGATGAGATGTGGCGTTCACGCGCATCCCCGCGAGAGATTGCCTTGCCAAGAGAATTATCCCACTACCGTCCAAAAATAATTGCTTCCCGTTTGAGAAGCCGCGAGGTGAGCGCCACCAGTACGACCGCGCATGCCAGTGCAGACACGCCCGCCAGCGCGTAAAAAATCACATGGGGCGTCTTGCCGCCCAACACATCGGCCGCCAGCGCGTACTGGCCGACAATTGGTATCGGCGCCAGCCACGGCCGGTTCGACAACGAATACAAAATGGAAATCACTCCCGGCACTAGCGGCAACAAAATCAGCATCCCCATGTATCCCTGCGCTTCTTTGAACGACCTGGCAAACGTGGAGGCGAATATCACCACGGCGCTCAGGAACAATGCTAACGGCAGCACGAGCGCCAGCAGGCTCATCAAGTCTGCGTCCGAGACTCGAAACCGGATGCCCATATCCTCCCATGGCACCCGCCGCAGCACATTCACGGTCAGCAACATCGAAAACACCACCGAGACGCAGCCGAACGCCGACGCAGCCAGCCACTTGCCTGCAGCCAGTGCCGTGCGCGAAACCGGATTGAGCAGCAGCGGCTCCAGCGAACCGCGCTCGCGTTCCCCAGCCGTCGTATCAATCCCGATCTGCATTCCTCCCGTCACCGCAGCCATGACCAGCAGAAGAGTCAGGATGTTCATCTGCATCGCCAACCGCTCCTGGGCGCTGGAAACCTCAACCTCCTCCACCCGCACCGGCAGTGCCACCGACGGAGCCACTCCGCGGGCAATCAGCCGCAACGCCGCCAATTGGCTGGAGTATGTCGTTACCAGCGTTCGCGCCCGTTGCACTTTTCGCCGCGCTTCCTCCCGCGTCGAGTCGCTCACCAGCTTCACGGGCGCCGGCATAGCGCGCGCCATGTTCTTGACGAATTCCTTCTCGATGATGAGAACCACATCTTCTTTTCGATCCCGTACCGCCTGCTCCGGATCGGCCGGCGCCGCTACGATCTCCACACCGGTCTGCTGCTTCAGCCAATCGACAAATGCGGGTGCATTTTCGACTCCGGCAACCGGCAGCTTAATTTCCTCGGCACTCTTGGCGCGGTTCGCCATTACCGTGAACATGCCCCCGAACAGAGTCGGCATCAGAGCAGCGGTAAGCAGCACCGACGCGATCGAGCGCCGGTCGCGGATCCCGTCGCGCAGTTCTTTCGTGAATACGATCCACACCAGCCGCAGCGTATTCACAAAATCTCCTCTGCTTCTATCCCGGAAAGCGCCACGAAGGCGTCTTCCAGGTTGTCACGGCCGGTGATGCTTCGAAGTTCGTCGGGGGTTCCGTCGGCCGCCACTTTGCCTTGCGCGATCACAACAATACGGTCGCAAAGCGCCGAAACTTCCTGCATGATGTGGCTGGAAAAAAGCACGCAACATCCGTCCCGCCTCAGGCCCCGGATCAACTCTCGCATGGCCCGAGTGCTCATCACGTCGAGTCCGTTGGTGGGCTCGTCCAGAATCACATTACGCGGCTGATGGACCAGCGCCCGTGCCAGCGCCACCTTGGTCCGCTCGCCTTGCGAAAAGCCGGAAACGCGGCGGTCCGCCAACTCATTGAGGTCGAGGCGCGTCACCAGCGCTTTCGCCCGCTCTTCCAGAGCGGGCCCGTCAATGCCGTGCAGCCGGCCAAAATATTCGATGTGCTCGAGGGGCGTCAGCCGGGGATAAAGCCCGCGCGAGTCCGGCAACAGACCCATGCGGGTTTGCGCTCCCAGCGGATCCGCCACCACGTCGGTGTTGTCCACGCGAATGGTGCCTGCATCGGGGCGCATGAGCCCCGACAACATTCGCAGGGTTGTGGTCTTGCCCGCTCCGTTCGGTCCCAACAGGCCAACCACGGTACCATCGGCGGCGCTGAAGCTCACGTCTCGAACCGCTTCCACGGTTCCAAATTTCTTGCGCAGCCCCCGGATTTCGATCATGGCTGATCGGCTCCCGTATAGTTCACGAAAAATGGAGGCCGGTGCTGCGCCTGCAGACATGCGGGGTCCAGATCTTTCACGCTGGCTTCATCCAGGAATTTACCGATCAGCTGCGGCACGCAGCCGTGTGGAGTGCTGCCATGCCCCGCCCCAGGCACGATGAAATGCTTCGAATTGCTCAGAGACTGGGCCACGTGATCGCCCCAGGAGGGCGGCGTAATGGGGTCGTCCGCTCCAGAAAGAATCAGAACGGGCTTGCCGGAAACTACCGGTTGATAGAAATCTTCGGCGACGGCGCCCTTGGGCCAGAACTCACAAGGTTTCATGCGCGTGTCGAAAAAACTTGTCCCCAGGAATCGGCCTTTGGCCTCGCGTACGATCTCGTCCGCGTGGATGCGCGGCATGTCCTCGGCGCAGACCACGGAAAGAAACAAGCCCTCGCTCATGGCTCCCTTCGGCAAGTCGTTGGAGAAGCCCAACGTCAGCAGGCCTTGATACTTTCCCTGCGCCGCATCGGTAATCAACCGCGGCAGCAAGGACGTGATCGTGGGATCGTAAAGCGCGGAGAAGAGGATGTAAGCCACCCGCCGCTGCGTGACCACAATCTCCACTGTCTTGCCAGTTCTGGGATGGATGAAAGTAACCCGCGGATTGGCCGCCACATGCGCAAACATCGAGGTCACAGACTCGCGCAAGCCGGGAAACTGCTTGCCACACACGGTGTCCCTGGCGCAGTCCTCGATCATAAGGTCCAGCGCCCTTTGCCCGTCGCGCGCCATGAACAGCGGCAACCGCATATCGGGCGGGGCGACGCCATCGAGAACGACGCTGCGCACCGAGTCCTCATGCCGCTTCAAATACACCAGCGCAGCGCGCGTGCCGTAGGAGCCTCCCCAAAGATTGATTGGGCCATACCCCAAATACCGCCGGACCTCGTCGACATCGTCCATGGCGATGGTAGCGGTATACAAGCGTTCGTCGGCTTTGAGTCCTGCGAGACAGGTACGCAGCCGCTCCACGCGGTCGTCGTCGATTTTCGAGAAGTCTTCCTCGTCACGATCTTCGGGTTCGCAGTCCAGCGGGTTGGAGTCACCGGTGCCGCGCTGGTCGATCAGGACAACGTCCCGGTCTAACTGGAAGCGGCGGAAGAGAGGTAGAACGTAGTTGGCCAGCGTCGCCGCACCAGCGCCGGGGCCGCCTTCGAGGATAAAGAGAGGGTCCGGCTGAGACTTGCGTTTGAGCGCGGGCGCGACCACAATCTTGAGCGCGATTTGTCGTCCGGTCTGGGCTGAGCGGTCTTCGAAAACGCTGTACTGGCCGCAGAAGGCCTCGGTAGGTCCTTCATCAATCTTGCAGGGGTGAAGGCGATCGAGGGCGCTCGGCTGCGTGCGTTGACAACCCGTCAGACTGAGAGCGCCCAACAGACCGACGATCAAGACGAGCATCCAGGCAGGGCGCACAAGCGACATTACACCACACCAGGCGCGTGGTCGCTACATGAGCTTGGTCGCGGCGCACGGTGTGCGCGATCTCGTGCGACGGGATCGCCGCCTACAGGCCGAGAGGGGGTCCGGCAAGCTCGGCCCGGTCGCTCTCGACATAGATGGAGCTGTCCGGCGAAGAATAAGGCGTGGCCATCGCTGACGATGCGCAGCTCCCGCGAGATGCACGCGCCTTTGGGATTGCCCGCCTGCCGGTCAAGCTATTTCCGCGGCTCAGGAACCGCAGTGTGCTGTTGCGGCTTGGACAGCCCCAGCAGCGGTGGATGGAACGGACGCGCCGCAATCTGCTGGCGGATTGTCTCTGCAGTTTCGCGATCGGCATGGACGTCTTCCAGGCGCAGAGTTTCCAGCCCTTTCCGGCGGGCGACAATGCGATAGTCGAAAGCCACGCTCGACTTTCCGGAACGCAATTCATGAACCTCGAAGCTCTTCGCGGTCTTTTGCGAAACGTAGAGGCCTTCGCATTCGCCATTCGGCGTCAAGAAAACGTGATAGCCGGTTTCCGGGCTGACGGTCTGGGCGAAGGTGGCGTCAAGTGCGATAGTGACAGCGCCGTCCTGCAATGTCCCGGAGCCAAAATCTTCAAACCAGTTCTCCGGACTCTCGATGGCATAGAGCGAGACGACACGGTCGTCAGGTAACACCACCACGGCTGACTTGGTTCCCGTAGCTCCCAAATTTCCCTGGGCAAGGACCCCATATGAGGGGCCGATGCCGTTGACCCCGATGCTGGTTCCGCTGCCGTACACGCCAGTTACACCGCCGCCGTAGACGCCGTTGCCGCTGGTGCTCCCTCCGGATACTCCGTCCCCCGTGCTTCCTACAAAATGGCCTCCGTTATAACCTTGTCCGATTACACCAGTGCCCGTAGTACCGGTGCCTTGGCCAAACAAACCAGCATAGCTTCCTGAACTGTAGACCCCGTCGCTCGAAGCGCCCGTAACCGTGAGAGCTTGCGCCGACGACGACGTGATCGTCACGGAGTTGTTAATGGTTTGCGCCCCGGCAAAAGTGTTGGCGCCCGCGAGTGTTGGCACCTGAGTGGTGTCGAGATTGAGCGTCAGCACTCCTCCCGTGCCGCCGCCCGTCAGGTCGGTCCCGGCGGTGACTCCGGTGACCACCTTGGTGGTGTCTACGTTCAAGGTCACCTTGCCGCTGGTGCCACCGCCTTTGAGATCGGTGCCCGCGGTCACTCCCGTAATCGTGCCCGCTCCGGGGAAGGTTTGCCCGGAAGCGAAAGTCACCAGGCCGGTGAAGTTGCCCGTCCCGTGCACATCGAGCGTGTATTGCGGAGCCGTGGTGCCGATGCCGACATTGGTGCTGGCAGTCGCGCCATTGACTCCGTTAATGCTGCCCAGCACCAGAGCATTGCTCGCGGTCACATCTGCATTGGCTCCGATGGCCGTCGAGTTGGTCAGGTTCGTCGAGGTTTTGTCGGGCCCCGCAAGATAGCCGAGGGCGGTGTTCCCGTTGCCTGTGGCGTTGTATTGCGCCGCCAGAAAGCCGACGGCGGTGTTGTCGCCGCCCGTCGTGTTGGTTTGAAGCACTTGATTGCCGAGACCGACGTTGGCGGAGCCCGACGTATTAGCGGTGAGAGTGTAGCCTCCCATGGCCGTGTTCGCTCCGCCCGTATTGTTGTTTTGCAGCGCGTTGTTGCCGTTGGCGGTGTTCTCATAGCCCGTGGTGTTGAATTCAAGCGCATAGGCGCCGCTGGCGGTGTTGCCAACCCCCGTCATCGCGTAGTTTCCGTCAAACCCGAGAAATATGTTCTGGCTTGTTAACGTGCCGAAGGCGAAGAGGTTGCTTCCAATCTGGAAGCTGCTGCCTGTCACCACTCCGGTCGCGCTCAGGTTTCCGTTCACCGTCTGGTTGCCAGTGAAGGTATTCGCATAGTTCAGTTGCGGAACCTTGGTGGTGTCGAGATTGAGGGTGACGGTGCCGCTGCTGCCGCCGCCCGTAAGATCGCTTCCCGCCGTTACTCCGCTGATCGTGCCGGTGCCCGCCGCGGCGCAGGCCCACGCGCTGCCGTTCCATTGCAGGACCTGGTTGGTGGAGCAGGCGGAGGTCAGGGCCAGGTTCAGCGTTCCGCCGGTGCCGCCACCGATGAGACCGCTGCCGCTGGCAGTCGTGACCCCCGCGATCCCCGCATACACTACATCCAGTTCCGGCGGATGACTGGCGCTCGTGTTCTCCTTGCTGTCGAAAGTCGCGCTCAGCGGACTGTTCCCTACCAGAGCTACTCCGTAGTTGGTTTCTGTCCCATCCAGCCAGGCCACAAGGGCCGGAGTCACATCGACCTGGACGTATTCGCCCTTGCTCGTGGTTGCGAGGTTCACGTTGCTGACGATGGTAGTGCCGATTCCGGGCTGAGTGGTTTCCTTGATCGTCTTTTCACTCCAAGGCCCGGTCACGTAATTCACGTTGAAGCTGCCCGCCGTGCTCACGATGTTGACGTAGAGCTTCAGCGTGGCTTGCGCGATGTTGGCGCCGGTGTAAGTGGATGGAATCGAACTCAGGTCGAAGCGAATGAAAGCAGTGGTGCTGGCGGTAGTGGTTGTACTCACGCTAAGCGTAACGGCAGTGCCGTAATTAGTTAAGGAGTTTGTGGAACTGGTATAAGCGTCGTCGCTGGGAGTGATTTGAGCGTAAGTAACGCTGGCTACGAGCAGCAGGAGCAAAGGCGCTGCCCAGCGGGACAAACGGAAGAAAGAATTAGTGGCGCGCATAGCGTGTCCTTTCTGACGGATGCAGCATGGGAGAAGCCGAGCCAGTAGCCGGACAATTACTTGAAGTTGCGGGCCGGAGGGTCCGGCAGGCAGGGCATCTCGGAGAGCAAGAATCGCTCGGCGGCACTGTAAACAGGGATCGACGGAGCTGTCAGTGACCCGGCTCACGTCCAATTCGCAACGGGAACGGCGGAGCCTTAGTTTTTGGAATCCTGGGAAATCAGCGGTCAGTTGTTCATCCGGCTACGGCTCTTCAAAGTCCAGGGCGTACACTTCCTGCGAACCGATGTCGCGCATCAGCAGCGGGTCACCGTTGGGAGTAAGCCCGAACCAGGGCAGGTCGCCCCACTGGGCACGCCGGAAGTTTTTCAGGCTGGTGACCAACTCCACCTTATGGTCGGCAATTCTGAAGCGATAGACGGCTGGGTCCGCGCTGAGGCCGTTGTCGAAATACAGATAGCGGCTGTCCGCCGACCATTCGGTGCGTCCCACGCCAGCCGGCGGAGCAAACTCCTGCCACGCTTGCGTGCTGAAGTCATAGAGCTTCAATTTCTTGCTGTCGGCCGCGCCCGCGGCGAGATAGCGTCCGTCAGGAGACACCACCGGGAAAATCAAGCCCGTCGAGCCGGGCAGCGCGTTCACTTGGCCACTCTTGGAGTCGACTAGCTTGAGCTCTCCCTTTTCAGGAACGGTCGGAGCTTCCGAGACCACGATCGCTCGGCCGTCCCTTCGCCAGCTTGGCCGCGCCATGCCGTAGGTCTCATAGAGAACACGCGGGCTGCCGCCATCCTTCTCCACCAGACAGAGCCGATCGATCTGTCCAGGCTGACTCGAGACGTAAGCGATCTGGCGGCCATCGGGCGACCAGCGCGCCGACTCGAACAACGATGGAGACGAAGTCAGTTGCAGCTTGTCGCTGCCGTCAATCCGGCTGCGCCATAGCTGGCCATCGGGAAAACTGAAGTAGGCAACCCATTGCCCGTCCGGAGAGAAGCTCGCGCCCACCGCCGAAATCCCACCCAGGTAGGGAAGGAATTGACTGCTCTTGCTGTCATAGCGTGACAATTCAGCCCGCAACTGCGCCCCTACGACAAAAATCTTCTTGCCGTCCAGGCCGGGTTGAGGTGCGGCAAAGCTCAACGGGCCGGAGGTAAGCTGGACGGGTTGTCTATCCACCTTGTGAAACCAGTCCCCCTTCTCGCGCACCGCCCAGATGTCGTCATGGGTGGCGCCCCCCAGGATGAAGACGAAGTATTTCCCGTCCGGTGTCCAGTTGCCCATCAATGTTTCTTTGCCTTCAGGCCAGCCGGCCAAGAAGCGATGCAGGTTTGTGCCATCCGCCGAAATCTCCCACAGGTTATTGCCGTGGGATCCTGCATTTCCGGTAAAGCGCAACACTTTCCCGTCCAGTGACCAGCGGAACCACCAGGACAAGCCGCCAGGGTCTGCGAATTTGCGCGCAGTGCCACCCTCTTTGGGCACAGCCCACAACTGATTCTGGTGAGCCACCAGCAAGTCACCATTGGGCATCCACCCACCATCTACGCCAGGAATATCGCTAAGGCGGCGTGGTGTTCCTCCCAGCACCGGCAGCCCCCAAAGTTCCTGCTCTTGTTCCGTGCCCGTGAAGCTTCCAACCATAAGCTCGGATTTGTCTGGCGAGATGTTGAACAGGGCCACATTGGGGAGGTTCGTCGGGATGACGACCGTGTCACCGCCGCCGGTCGAGGCCTGTGCCACCACGAAGCGTCCACCAACGTTCTCCTCGAAAAAAACGCGCGGTCCGTCAGTCTGCAGGGTTACCCCTGCCTGCCCCAGGAAAACTTTCTGCTGACCGTCGTGGGTGATCTGCGTCGAGCCGGTAATCTTTGGCGGGGGAAGAGTTGGGCGGAATAGATAGGCCAGGCTCAAGACAGCAACCAGTGCCGCAATCGCGGCAATTTTTCGCCGAGAGCGGCTGCTGGCGGGCGTGGCCGGAGCAACTGC
>Ga0209415_10015972_pt1 | contig 12120 bp, 9 predicted proteins | sample PeaSoiSIISIP2007_FD_187696 | JGI IMG/M metagenome (GOLD analysis project Ga0209415, IMG submission 187696) | Peat soil microbial communities from Weissenstadt, Germany - SII-SIP-2007 (SPAdes) (version 2) | ecosystem: Environmental > Terrestrial > Soil > Wetlands > Peat | place: Germany... | reverse complement strand
CCGTGGAAACAAGCCGGGAAGACGCGAAGACGGTGGAGGGAATCAGGGACTAATCAACCAGGAATTGCCGGCGCCCGTTGATCGGGGGAGCCTGCGTGGCGCGGGTCTTGCCTGGAACAAGGGACGGGCGGGGCACGGTTGAACCGCGCTAGAGAATGACCGTGAGGGTTACCGGTTTGCTGATGACAGTAAGGCCGTTGCCATCGGTGACCACCACCCTGAGCTGGAGGCCGTTGTAAGCCAATGTGGTGTCGAAGGTGGTCAGCGTGGCCGTGGTATAGCCTGTGCCCGCGCCGAAGGGCTTCCAGGTTGTGCCGCTGAGATACTGCCACTGATAGCTCAGGTTTGGCACTCCGACTGCGACCACGCTGAAGGTTGCACTCCAGTAGACGGGCACTGTCTGATGGGCCGGCTGGGTGGCGATGATGGGAGCCACGGTGAGAGTAACCGTGTTGCTGACCGTGGTGAGGGTGAAGTGGTCGGTCACCACCACTCTCAACTGAAGGCCGTTGTTGGCTATGGTGGTGGCGGAGGTGGTCAGCGTAGGCGTGTTGACTCCCGTGCCCGACGGGAATAAGCACCATGCTGTCCCGTTCCAGTATTGCCACTGGTATCCAAGCGTGGGCGCACCGTCGGCTGCAACGGTGAAGGTTGCGGGGGAGCCCATGTTTACGGTTTGACTGACAGGCTGGATGGTGATGGCGGGACCCACCGTGAGCTTGACCGGGTTGCTGGCCACAGAGAAGCCGTTGCCGTCAGTGACCACCACTCTGAGCTCAAGGAGGTTGTAGGCGACGGTGGTGTTGAAGGTGGTGAGCATGGCCGTGTTGTAGCCGGTTCCTGCGCCGAAATCCTTCCACACTGTGCCGGACTGATACTGCCAATCGTAGGTAAGGTTGGGCACACCGTCCACAGCCACGCTGAAGGTAGCGGTGGTGCCAACAGCTACGGTCTCAGGGACCGGCTGGACGGTTATAGTGGGGGTCACCGTCAGCGTGGCCGTGTTGGTGACGGCGGAGAGGCCGTGGGCGTCGGTGACCAGCACCCTGAGCTGGAGACCGCTCCAGGCCGAGGTGGTGGGTAAGGTGGTGAGCGTGGAGGTGGTATAGCCGGTGCCCGCGCCGAAGGGCTTCCACGTTGAGCCGGACAGATACTGCCACTGATAGGCAAGGGGCTGCGCACCGGTGGCAAACAAGGTGAAGGTGGCGGTGTGGCCCGAGACGACGGTCAGAGGGGAAAGCTGATTGAGAATGTTGGGACCGACCAGCTGAGTCACGGTGGCTGTCGCGGTGCTGTAATCGGTGGTGTCGGCCGGGGTCAGGGTCACGGAGAGAGTTTGCGTTCCCGCAGCCAGCACCGTGCCCGCAGCGGGTGTGTAGGCAAAGGTTCCGGGCACGGGCGAGGTGGCATTGAGCTGTGTTGCGCTCAACGCTGTGCCATAGGCGATGGGGGCCGGCGTTGCCCAGGTAATGGAAGGCTTGGCCGGGATCACGATGATCTTTTGGGTGGCGGTTGCAGAGGCGTAATCGACGGTGTCGGTGGGGGTGAAGGCGACGGAAAGAGTTTGCAGCCCAACGGTCAGAACCGTTCCCACCGCGGGCGAGTAGGCGAAGGTTCCGGCCACCTTGGAGGCTGCCCTGAGTTGGGCGCCGCTGAGCGCGATGCCGTAGGTGATGGCAGCCGGTGCGGCCCAGGTGATGGCGGGAGTGGCCCGGTTGACCGTCAACGATACGGTTGCCGTTGCCGTGGTAAAGGCGGCCGGATTGGCCGGGGAGAAGGTGACGGTGAGCGATTGCACACCGGCCTTGAGCACGGTTCCGGCGGCGGGCGAATAGACGAAGACACCGGCGACCGACGCGGTGGCGTTCAGCTGGGTGGCACTGAGCGCAGTGCCGTAGGCGATGGCAGAGGGGGCGGTCCAGCTGATGGAAGGTGTTTCCTTGATTACGGTTACCGAAAGAGTTTGCGCGGACAGGGCAGCGTAGTTCGAGTCGCCACTATAAGTTACGGAGGTGCAATGGGTGCCAATGCTGAGCTGGCTGATGGGGACGGTGACCGTGCCGGCGGACAGGGTTGCATTCTTCCCGGAGCCTGAGTCGATCAAGTACTTGGCCGTGCCGGTGGGCGCTGGGAGCAAGGCATTTGGCCCGGTCAGCGTAATGCTCAGGCTCAGGGACTGGGCCCAGACGACAGTGGCACTGGGCAGGGCAGCCAGGTTCATGGTGGGGGTGGCGAGGGCGGCGGTAAGCTGGAGCGAGTTCGAGGTGGCGGAGGCGAAGTTCGCATCGCCGGCGTAAGTGGCGGAGACGGTGTGCTTGCCGCTGCCGGGGACGACCGCGCTGCTCAGCGTGGCTGTCTGGGTCACCTGGTTGAGAAGAACAGTGGCGGAGCTGCCAGTCTGATTCGCGACGGCGATGTCGAGCCTGCCGTCGTGATTCAGGTCGGCCAGAGCGAGCCCGAGGGGAGCGGCACCGGTGGGGTAGGAGGTGGGGCCCTGGAACGTGCCGTCTCCGTTGCCCGTCAAAATGTCGACGGCGTTGGCGGAATGATCGGAAAGCACCAGGTCCGGGATGCCGTCTCCGTTGACGTCGGCCACGGCCAGGCCTGCGAGGTTGACGGACGAAGCGGGCGTGTAGACCGGCGTTGCCGGCTGGAAGGAGCCGTCGCCATTGCCAAGCAAGACGCTGACGGAGTTGTTGGCGTCCAGGTGCACGATGTCGAGTTTGCCGGCGCCGCGCAGGTCAGCAAGGGTGACATTACTTGGGTTGGAACCCGTGGGATAGGGTTGAGCCGGCTGAAACGTGCCGTCGCCGTTGCCGAGCAGTACGGTGACGGTATTGGAGTTCCAGTTTGAAACAACCAGGTCGAGTTGGCCGTCGCCGTTCAGATCCGCGGCTGCAACGGAACTTGCTCCCGGCACGGAGGTGGTGAGCGGGTCCTGGAATGTGCCGTCGCTGTTGCCTAGCAGGAGGTCGACGGTGCCGTTGGCGTAGTTGGCCAGGGCGATATCCTGAATGCCATCGCCATTGAAGTCTCCTGTAGCGATGCCTCCGATGATCGCGCTCTGGTCGTAGTCGCGCTCCGGCTGGAAGGTGCCGTCGCCGTTGCCGACCAGAATGGCGAGGGCGCAAGTGCCGCTGCCGCAGGCGACGAAGGCCATGTCTGGAATGCCGTCGCCGTTGAAATCGCCGAAGACGATGCTGGAGCCTGGCAAGACGCCGAAGTAGCTTTGAGATGATATAGCTGTGCTGGATACTTCAATTGGAGCTTTAAATGTTGCGCCGGCATTGCCGAGCTGAACAAAGAGCCCGGCGGCGGAGCCCGTAACCAGGTCGGGGATTCCGTCGCCGTTCAAGTCGGCTAGAGCAGCGACGAACGGAGCAGCGACGCCCGTGACTGCCGGAGCGGCCACGAATGCCTGCGAGACCGAATTGATCGGGGCGGCGCCGATGTCGAAGCCGGTTGTGGAATCGATGAAGAGAACGCTTCCAGTCGGAGCGATGGGGCCGGTTCCGAGCAACGTCGCGGTCAGCAGGTAGGCTCCGGTGTTGCCCGAGGCGGTGAACGCGGCGGTGGTTGGATACTGCCCGGTTACGGTGACCGATACAGGCGCAGAGGTGCAGCCGGCGCAGCCACCAGAATAGGTTGCCGTGATGCTGTTTGAGCCCAGCGGCACTAGGATGGTTTTCAGTGTGGCCGCGCCGACGACTCCGCCGGCGGAGGTTGTGTTAACTACCTGAACCGTTCCCAGCGGGGTTGCGCCGTCATAAAAGGTGACGGAGCCGTTGCTGACGGGGTTGCCTTGCCGATCCTGGACCGCGGCGACCAGCGTGAACAGGCTGCCGTAGGCGGCGTTCTCCGGCGTTACCGTCAAAATCACACTGCTGGGGACGGTCACGCTTGCGGCGAACGATCGACCTGAACCGGCGATGAGAAGGCAGGCGAGGACAAGGAACTTCCGCACGGGAAAACACCTCAAGCATTGCTGGCCGCGCTCCATGGCGACGCTGAGCAAGTCATGGAAGGGCCGCCACATATGCCATCGGCGCAAGCAAATTGAAGCTTGAAGGTTGACTCTTTTCGAAACTGCATCGGGGTAACCGAAGTAAGGGCCTGATGGGTTACAAATGACGAAAGAAACTTTCCGCCGTTTTGGGCGGGATCGATGGTTTCAGGAAGGACCTGGAACGGGCTGTCCCGTTCTTTGACACCCTGTTTGCGAAGCAAATAGAATCCGTTTGAGCCAAACTCTTCAAGTTCCTTGATTTTCAGGTGTTTTGCGCCGGGGTTTTTAGTGCCGTGGGGTCAGCGAAACCCTGGATTTCGATCTCTGCCGAGGATGAAGATGCACCTCAATGCGTACTGGGCCTATGGCCTTCGCATCCATGCGGAGATGGATTGCCCCGAGCTTCCGGCCCACCCTCAGGCTGACGGGGATCCCGATGTGACAATTCGCATTCTGGCGCCTTCAGCGGAGGCGATGGAAACTTTGCAGAATGGCTACTATGAGGTTCAGCCCGGGGTCTTTCGGCTGGCGGTGCCGGGCGTGGCGCGGTACCGGGTGGAGGGGGGGCATCTGATCCTTGTTGAGCCGGCGCCGGATGCTCCGATGGAGAAGGTGAGGCTGTTTCTGCTGGGCTCGGCCATGGGGGCATTACTTTACCAGCGCGGGTTGTTTCCGCTGCATGGAAGCGCGGTGGAGACGCCCTGGGGTGGGATGATCTTTGTGGGAGCGCAGGGGGCAGGCAAATCGACGCTGGCGGCCCAGTTTCATCGCAGCGGCTTCCGCCTGCTCTCGGACGATGTGTGCGCCGTGGAGGCGACGGGGGATGGATTGCGGATTCTGCCTGCGGTTGCGCAGATCCGGCTTTGTGCGGACGCTTTTGAGTGGCTGGGATCGCCAGAGGGTGGGCGCCTGGACGTGGACAAGTTTGTGGTTCCGATGGGGGAAGGCTACTGCACCAGCCCGGCGCCGCTCAGGGCGATTCACATTCTCGCCGACCACGAGGGCGGCGCGCCGGAGTTCAAGGTTCTGCGCGGATTTGAACGGGTGCAGCGGCTGCTGGAGAATCTGTACCGGCCCCATTTTCTGAAGGGGCAGGAGACGCAAGGGGACCTGATGCGGATGGCGGGGCGGATTGCGGAGAAGACCACGATTGCGATGGTGAGCCGGCGGCGGGCTGCGGAAGAAGTGGCAGGGTTGGTGGAATTTCTCAAATCCGCATGGGCGGAGCGCTTCGCGCGAATCGAGCAAGAGGAGAAGAACTAGATGCGTTTCGGTCCAGAAGCCAAATTGTCTCGCGTAGAGAACCTGCTTTCCACGGAGTTGGACCAGGAGACGGTGCTGATGAGCGTCGACGCGGGAGCCTACTACGGCCTGGAGGGACCGGCGCGGACGATCTGGGAGATTCTCGCCACCCCGACGACGTTTTCGACCCTTGTGGGCCGTCTGGTCAAGGAATACCAGGTGTCGGCTGAGACCTGTGCCGCGGATGTGGAGAGATTCTTGCGCGAGATGGAGCGGGAGGGGCTGCTGCGTGTGGAATGACGTGAAGCGCCTGGCGCGGCTTGAACGCGGCCGGAAGGCGCTGCTCGCGAAAGCCCTGGCGGCGCTTGCCCTGGCCCAGCTGGCCATGTTTTTCATTCCATTTCGGCGCATCGCTCGATGGCTGGGGACGGCCGGTGCGGAGAGTCCGAGGGAGGTTTCAGAACGGGAGAGGCGGGCTGCGGAAGAGGTTGGCTGGGCGGTGGGGGTTCTGGGGCGGCGGGTACCGTGGGATGGCCGCTGCCTGGCACAGGCGTTGGCTGCCACCTGGATGCTGCGCCGGCGCGGCGTGGAGGGAACGGTGAGTTTTGGGGCGCGCCGGGGCCAGCGGGCGGGATTCGACGCGCATGCTTGGCTGCGCGTGGGGTCCTCGGTGGTGACAGGAGGACCGGACCACCAGAGTTTTCAAGTCTTTACCACCTTTGCCCGGAGACGCGCTTGAGCGGAATCTGCGGCATTTACCGCCATGATGGCGCCCCGGCAGACCCGGCGTGGCTGGAGCGGATGAGGGCGGCCATGGCCTTCTACGGCCCGCACGGCGGAGGGTGCAAGGTGGACGGCTCCGTGGGGTTGGGCCATCTGCTGCTGGAGGTGAATCCGGAAGACGCACATGAGCGCCAGCCGGTGGCCAGTGTGCGCGGCCTGGTGGTGAGCGCGGCGCGGCTGGACAATCGGGCGGAGCTGCTGGAGGCATTCCATGTATCCGCATCGGAGGCTCCGGTGCTTTCCGACGGACAGCTGGTGAGCCTGGCCTTCGATCGCTGGGGAGATGAGCTCTGCTCGCATCTCAAGGGAGACTGGGCGCTGGCCGCATGGGATGCGCGTAACCGCCGCCTGTTGCTGGCCCGGGACGCGTGCGGAAATGCCACCCTCTATTACTACGAGGGACAGGGTTTCTTTGCCTTTGCAACCAGCCTGAAGGCGCTGCTGGCTCTTCCCGGGGTGCAAAAGGAACCGGATCGGCTGCGACTTGCGCAGGTGCTGGTCTCATGGCAGCACGATGCGGAACTGACCGCCTACAAGGGGTTCCGGCGCCTGGTTTGGGCCCAGGCGATGGGTGTTGGGCCCGAGGGGCAAATCCGCAGGTGGAGGCACTGGAGTTCGGAGGGTTGCGAGCCGCTCAACTACCGCAGGGACGAGGAGTACGAAGAGGCATTTCAAGAGTGCTTCAGGGGTGCGGTCAAGAGCTGCCTGCGCACGCGAAAGCCTATGGCCGCGACGCTGTCGGGCGGTCGCGATTCCGGTTGCGTGGTGGCCACTGCTGCGCCGCTTCTTGCCGCCGAGGGCCGCGGACTTGCGGCGTATACCTCGGTGCCGTGGCTGCCCGCGGACGGAGCGGGGCAGGAGCGGCTGGGCGACGAGTGGGAACTGGCGCGCGCGACGGCCGCGATGGCGGGCGCCAATGTGGAGCATTTTGCCATCGACGCCGCGGAGTTTGGGGTGATTCAGGGGATTGAGCACGTTCTGGACGCCCATGACGGTCCCAGCCACGCGGCCGGTAACCACTACTGGCTGCAGGCAGTCACGCAGGCCGCGGTGCGCAACGGGGCCGCGGTTGCGCTGACGGGGCAGATGGGCAATGCGACGGTCTCCTGGGGCGGGAACGGATCCGCACTGCTGGCGCTGGTTCAGGGGCATGCGCACACAACGATGCGTTTGCTGCTTCATGGGGAGCCTGGTCCGTGGCTCACCCTCAAGCGGCAGGTGCTGAAGCCGCTGCTGATGCCGGGGCTGCAGAGATTGCGGCGCGTGCGGGGCGCCAGCAAGACACCCTGGCTGGCGTATTCGGCCATCAATCCGCAACTGGCTGCGGAACTGGACATTGATGGACGGATGCGGGCGGCGGGCTACGATTCAACGTTCACCGTCTCGGTGCTGAAGGATGCGCACCCGCTTTACTTCCGTCCCCAGATGGGCATCGGCACCGGCATCTGGACGGAGATCGGGGCGCAGCATTCGGTTGTATTTCTTGACCCGACCGCCAACCTTTCTCTGGTGGAGTTTGTGCTGCGGGTTCCCGACGATCAGTTTCGCTGGCGGGGGCAAAGAAGCTGGTTGTTGAAGCGAGCCTTCCGCTACCAGCTGCCGGAACCGGTGCTCGACGGACGGCGCAAGGGGCTGCAGGCGGCAGACCTGGGAAACAGAATACTGCGGGAGCTGCCTGCATTCCGGAAGTGTCTGAATTCACTGGATGCGCTACCTCCGGCCAGGGAGTTTCTCGACATGCAACTGCTGCGCCGCTGCCTGGACGAGTTGACCGCGCGTGTCGACCCGGAGACCACCGGGCGGGCGAGCCAGATTCTGGTCCGCGGGCTGGGAGTGGGACTATTCCTGCGGCGCATGATGTAATTCAGTTTCGCGAGGGTTTCGGCACAGATGCTGCGTAGCCAGCTGAGAGAGTTCGTTCACCAGTTGCCGGCGGGGCGGCGCGCGCTGGCGCTGGTTTGGGTTGCGGCGCGGGGATGGACGCTGGCCTGGGGCGTGCTGCTGGTAGGCCAGGGGCTGATTCCGGCGGGCCAGGTTCTGCTGCTGAGAGCACTGGTGAACCGGCTGGTTGCTTCGCCGCACTGGGCGACCATTGCGCCGCCGGCGTTGGGAATCGCCGCGCTGTGGATCGCCGCGCAGCTCTTGTCGAGCGCGCTGAGCTGGGTGCGGGCGGTGCAGGCCGAGCAGGTGCAGGATGAGGTGCATCGGCTGATCCATGAGCAGGCATTGCGGCTGGACCTGGCCTTCTACGACCATCCGGAATCCTACGATATGCTGCACCGGGCGCGGGTGGACGCGATCTCGCAGCCGCTGGCGCTGCTGGAAAGCCTGGGCGCTCTGGTGCAGAACGGGCTGGGCTTTCTGGTGCTGGCCGGAATCCTGTGGACGTATGCGCGCTGGCTGCCGCTGCTGATTGTGGCGACGGGAGTTCCCGGCTTGCTCCTGGTTGCGAAGCACATCCTGAAGGAGCACCACTGGAACCTGGACCACACCAGCCAGGAGCGGCGAGCAAGGTACCTTGACTGGCTGATCACGGAACGGAGCGCGGCGGCCGAGCTGCGGCTCTTCAGCCTGGGCGCCTACCATCGGAAGGCCTTCGAGAGTCTGCGCGAGAGTCTGCGCCAGGGGCGGCTAACCCTGGTGAGGGAAGGAGCCGTAACCGAGCTGGGCGCGGGGGTCCTGGCCTGGGCCGGGAGCCTGGCGGGGCTGGGCTGGATGCTGCAACGGACTCTGGCCAGGAAGGTTGGCCTGGGCGACCTGCTGCTCTGCTTCACGGCCTTTCAGCAATCGCAACTGCTGTTGCGCGCGCTGCTCGAGGGCGCGGGGAAAATCTACCGGAGCCTGCTGTTTGTCGAAAACCTGGACGAGTTTCTGGCCGTGAAGAGGGCAATTCTCTCGGGTCCGGCTGCGGAGCCGGGGCTGCCTGTGAAAGACTCGATTCGGTTCGAAGGGGTCAGCTTCACGTATCCCGGAGGGTTCCACCCCGCATTGGATGGCTTCGACCTGGAGATTCCCAGGGGCAAGGTGGTGGCGCTGGTGGGCCACAACGGCGCGGGCAAGAGCACGCTCATCAAGCTGCTTTGCCGGTTTTACGATCCCGATGCGGGACGGATTCTGCTCGATGGGGTGGACCTGCGGGAGCTGAATCAGGAAGCTGTGCAGCGGCAGATTACCGTGCTGTTCCAGGATCCGATGCATTACCACGCGACTGTGCGCGAAAACATCGCCTTCGGGGATCTGGATGGTCTTCGAGACCAGGCCCGGCTGCGGCAGGCGGCGGTGGATGCGGGCGCGTTGGAGCCCATCGAACGGCTGCCGGACGGCTTTGATGCACAACTGGGTAAGTGGTTCGGAGGCGCGGAGCTGAGCGGCGGGGAGTGGCAGCGGATTGCGCTGGCCAGGGCCTTCTTCCGGCAGGCGTCGCTGGTGATTTTGGACGAGCCCACGAGCTCGATGGACTCCTGGGCGGAGCAGGACTGGCTGGCCCGCTTCCGCACCTTGACCGAGGGCAAAACCGCGCTGATGATTACGCACCGTTTTACCACCGCCATGCACGCCGACGTGATTCATGTGCTGGACAAGGGGCGGGTGGTGGAATCGGGAACCCACGCGGAGCTGGTGGCGCTGGGCGGCGCGTATGCCGGCTCGTGGAGCACGCAGATGCGGGAGATCGGGCATGGCTGAGTCAGAGTGGCTCCGGAGCAGCAGCCCCGCGTTTCGCCTGATGGTAGCCACCTCGTGGCTGGCGCCGGAGAGTTGGAGGGAGCGTCAGCAAGCAGCTATCCGCGCGGCTGTCTCAGCGGGCGTGGACTGGGATGAGTATGTGCGGCTGGTGGACCGTCACCGCACACCTGCACTGAGCTGGGCCGCCCTGAAGCTGGTTGCCGGGCTGGAGACGCCGGAGGCGGCCAAGCTGGAGCTCAAACGGCGCAGCGATGCCTGCCGGATGCAGGCTGTGATGCATTCGATGAAGCTGGCAGAGGTGCTGAAGGGCTTTGAGCGCGCGGCGATTCCGGTGATGGCCTTCAAGGGGCCGATGCTCTCGACCGAGCTCTATGGAGACGCGGGCCTGCGCCACGCGCGCGACCTGGACCTGGCGGTTACGCAGGAAGGGCTGCGCAGGGCGCAGTCGTGCCTGGAAGAGATGGGCTGGCAGCTCTATTCAAGCTGGTTTGTGTTGAGTCCCCGGCAGTGGGAGAGCTTTCTTCGCCACGAACATAGTCTCGACTTTGCGCATTCCCAGGCTTCCTGCCGGCTCGAACTCCACTGGCGCAACCAGTGGGATACCCGAACGGCGACGCGCGCCCGCTGGGCCAGGAGCGTCCCCTCGGTTTGGCAAGGGTGCTGCTACCAGGTCATGCATCCAGTCGACCAGGTTCTCTACCTTTGCACGCATGGCGGGGAGCACGCGTGGTTCCGCGCCAAGTGGCTGGGAGATCTGGCGCGGCTCCATGCTGAGGGGCGAGTGGACTGGGCCGCGGCGCTGGAGCAGGCTCGCAGGACCGGACAGGAAAGAGCGCTGCTGGCGGGGCTGCGGCTGCTGGAGCAGGTGTATGGGCTTGCCTTGCCGAAGCTGCCCGAAGACGCGTGGAAGCGGCTGCCATCGCTGCTTGTCGAGATTCCGCTGCAGGCCCTGAAGGCTCTTGAGCCATTTGGTTTGCCGGTCTCTGTGGCCTCGATGCGCTACCGGCTGCGCATGAGCCGGTACGAGAAGCTCTTGTTGCCGCGCAAGACGTGGCGGTGGAGCGTATCGCATCTGCTTTACCGGCGCGAGGATTTCAAAGAGCTGCGCCTTCCGGACGGTCTCTTCTGGGCCTATGCGCCGCTGCACCCAGTGCTGTGGTTTTGGCGGTGGATGCGGAGCGGCACAGGGGCGGGGGACTAAGGAACCGTAGCATCCGGCCCGCGGAAATCCCGGCTTCTTTGCCGCGGCTCCGGGTCCTACAAAGGTGCGGTTGGGCCGTTCCCGCAGCCGCTTCGATTTCCCGCCCTGCGAATTTCCTCAACTGCACCTGCTTTGAGGTTGCAATCGGCTGCGACTTGAGTTATGGTCAAGGCGTCATCATTCTCTTGTTAGGGGGCACGTGAATGGAAAACCCTGTTGAGATCAGCGTTGAGGCCAGGAAAGAGTGGGTCGCTCCTGAGTTGAAGAAGATCGACGTTGAGGAGCTCACCGCTTTCGCCCCAGGCACCGGCGGAGATGGCGCTAGTCAAGCCAGCTAAAGCTCGCTTTCACCGATTCCTTCCAGAATTGGCAGATTCCAGCAATTCAAGAGGATGACCAATTAGGGCTTCTCTCGTATGATACCCGGCCTGCGGGGCAGGATTGCTGCCCCCGGAGACCGGGTTTTATGTTTTGCGTGTGTCGCAGAGCGCAAGGGTCTGCGTTCGAAGATTGACAGTTTCTTCCAAAGACCCCCTTCCCGCCCTGTCGCCCTTGCGAAGCCGGCCGGTATGTCGCTCTGTGTTGCCTCGACAGCCCGCCTTGCGGTTACTTGGCTGAAAACTCGGAGACGAATAGTCCACTGCGCTCCAGTCCGATCACAGGGCAAGGGTAGAGCGGAACCAGAATTACTGTCGCCCACTCCACTGATCAGCGTGCTGGTGGTGTTATAGCCGCCCGCCGCCGCAACCTCGTAAACCGCACCCGTTCCAAAATCGGCAACAAACAGGTGGCCGCTGGCATCGATCACAACCGCATCCGGTTCCGAAAAAGAACTGGGTCCCACCGGGCTCACCGTCGAGTAGCCGCTGGAGGCCGCGATCTCCTGTACCGCCGCAAAGTTTTGATCGGCGATATAGACGTTCCCGCTCGACTGCAGGCTGATATAGACCGGCGAGTTCGCCTTGGTGTCGGCCGACGCGTTCGACTTCGGCATGTCGACCTTCACGTTCACGGCCGCCAGCGGCGCCGCCACCATGAAGACGATGAGGAGAACCAGCATCACGTCCACAAAGGGCGTGACATTGATTTCGCTGTTTTCGGAGAAGGAAGATCCCTTCTTTCCCGGAGGCCCGTCGCCTCCCAGTTTAACTGCCATTGCCCTGCCTTCCGATCAGCTGGTTTCTTCGCCAACCAGCCCGATTTT
>Ga0209415_10015971_pt1 | contig 12120 bp, 5 predicted proteins | sample PeaSoiSIISIP2007_FD_187696 | JGI IMG/M metagenome (GOLD analysis project Ga0209415, IMG submission 187696) | Peat soil microbial communities from Weissenstadt, Germany - SII-SIP-2007 (SPAdes) (version 2) | ecosystem: Environmental > Terrestrial > Soil > Wetlands > Peat | place: Germany... | reverse complement strand
ACGATGGCAATCCCGAGAGGCTTCCGAAGTTCCCCTCCCGCGCCCCAGCCGAGCGCCATCGGCATTCCACCCAGCAGCGCGCACATTGTCGTCATCATGATGGGCCGGAACCGCAGCAGACAGGCCTGGTAGATTGCATCCCGCGAATTCATCCCTTCGTTCCGCTCGGCCGCCAGCGCGAAATCGATCATCATGATCGCGTTCTTCTTCACGATGCCAATTAGCAGGAGAATTCCGATCATGCCTATGAGGTCCAGATTGCTCTTGAACAGCACCATCGCCATCAGCGCTCCTACACCGGCCGATGGCAGCGTCGAGATGATGGTCAGAGGATGGATCAGGCTTTCGTACAGAATTCCCAGCACGATATAAACGGCGAGCAGCGCCGTCCCGATCAGGATGGGCTGATTATCAAGTGCTTCTTGATAAGCCAGCGCCGTGCCGGCGAACTTGCCCGTGATGTTGGCAGGCAGGCCCATGTCCACTTCCGCCCGGTTGATCGCAATCACGGCGTCGCTCAGCGGGACGTTCTCCGCGAGGTTAAACGAAAACGTCGTTGCCGGGAACTGGCCCTGGTGTGGCAGCGAAATGGGTGTGATCCCTTCCGTGAAGTGCGTGAAGGTCGACAAAGGAACGTCGGTGCCTTTTGGCGTCTGTACGTAGATCGTTTTCAAGAAATCCGGGCTTTGCCACCATTGCTGCTGCAGGGCCAGTACAACGTGGTATTGATTAATTGACTTGTACATCACCGAGACTTGGCGCTGCCCAAAAGCGTCATAGAGCGCGGAGTCGACGGCTTGCGCCGTGAGACCGAGGCGTGATGCCGTATCGCGGTCGATGACCACATTGGACGATAAGCCGGAATTCTGCTGGTCCGAGCTGACGTCCGCAATCTCCGGAAGCACCGAGAGCCGTTCCAGAACTTTCGGCCCCCATACCGCCAGCGACGCGAATTCAGGCGCTTGCAGCGTGTACTGGTATTGTGCGTTACCCTGCCGGCCACCGATGCGCACGTCCTGGTTGTTCTGCAGGTACATGGTAGCGCCGGGCACGCCGGAAGTCTTGCGGCGCAGACGGGCGATCACCTGGTCCGAAGTGGACTTGCGAACCCCCACGGGCTTAAGCTGAACGTTGATCTGGGTATTGTTCCCACCGTATCCGCCCCCGCTGGTTCCCGCCACCATGGTGACGGCTTCGACATCCGGATCGATTCGGACCTGCTCCTCGAACCATTTCGCCTTCTCCACCAGCGACTGGTAGGAGATGTGCTGCTCACCCACAATGTTGCCCTGCAGACGCCCCGTGTCCTGCTGCGGGAAAAATCCTTTCGGTACCTTTATGTAAAGGTAAACGTTAATGCCCACCGTAAGCAACAAGGTAAGCAGGATGGACCCGGGATGATCCAGCACGACGTCGAGCGCCGACGCATACGTCGAGATAATCCACTTAAAGAATTTTTCGCTTACGTTATAGATGTATCCGTGACCCCGGTCTTCCTTGAGGAGCCATGCGCACATCATGGGGGTAACCGTGAGGGAGATCACCATGGACAGGGCTATGGCGACCGAAAGAATCACCGCGAATTCACGGAACAGGCGCCCCACCACGCCACTCATCATCAGGATGGGAATGAAGACCGCCATCAGCGAGATGCTCATCGATAAAACGGTGAAACCAATCTCTTCCGCGCCTTTGAAGGCGGCCTGCATCGGCTTCATGCCATTTTCGATGTGGCGAGTAATGTTTTCGATCACCACAATCGCGTCATCGACCACGAATCCTGTCGCAATCGTCAGCGCCATCAGCGAAAGATTGTCCAAGGTGTACCCAATCAGATACATCGCGCCGAACGTGGCGATGATGGATACCGGCACCGATACGCTCGGAATAAACGTCGACCAGCCACTACGGAGGAAGATGAACACCACAAAAATCACCAGCCCAATGGAGATGATCATGTTGCGCTGGGCATCCCGCATCGATTCCTGCGTCGTGATGGTACGGTCGCTGGCGATCTTGAAACGGACCGTCGGTGGGAGCTGGGCCTGAAACTGCGGCATCAAAGCTTTAATCCGCGCGACGATGTCGACGATATTCGCATTCGGCTGGCGGTTAATCTGGATCTGAACCATCGGACTGCCGTTTACAATGCCGAGGTTCCGGACATCTTCATTCGCGTCGATGACGCGGCCCAAGTCCGACAGGCGGACGGGCGCGCCGTTCCGGTAGACAACCACAAGATCCTTGTATTCTTTCGCCAGGAAGAGCTGGTCGCTTGCATAGATCGGAATATCGACCCCGTCGTTCGCGAGCGAGCCTTTCGGGCGGTTCGCATTGGCGCTTTGGAGGAACGTGCCGATCTGATCGAGACCCACGTTGTAGACCGAGAGCGGCTGCGGATTCACTTCGACACGAACCGCGGGAAGCGAGCTTCCGCCCACCTGAACCTGGCCGACGCCCTTGACCTGCGCCAGTTTCTGTGCGAATACCGAGGAGGCGATGTCGTACAACTGCGGCCTCGGCACAACATCCGACTCGAGCGTCATCAGCAAGATCGGCTGGTCAGCCGGGTTCTGTTTCTTGTATTTGGGGAGAGAGGGAAGATTCGCAGGGAGAAACCCCGCAGAGGAGTTAATGGCTGCCTGCACTTCGCGCGCCGCCGCATTGATGTCGCGGCTCAGATCGAATTGGAGTGTTACCTGCGCCGATCCCACCGAACTCCTGGATGTCATTTCCGTGACACCCGCGATGCGCGTGAACTGCTTCTCGAGCGGGGTCGCGACAGATGCCGCCATCACCTCGGGACTCGCTCCTGGCAGGCTGGCTTGGACATTGATGGTCGGGAAGTCAACTTCGGGCAATGCCGAGACCGGCAATAGCGTATAGGCGATCCCGCCGGCCAGCGTTAGCGCCACTAGGAGTAGCGTCGTGGCAACCGGTCTCTTAATGAATGGCGCGGAAATGCTCATTTAGTCCAGCCTTATGTCAATGTAGGCACGGAAAGAACTTGTTCGCGTCTTTCGGAACTGCCGGACCCGGCAAACCAGGCTGAGATCCGTCCAAAAAACAAATAGATAACCGGCGTCGTGAAAAGCGTTAGCACTTGGCTAACCATCAGCCCACCGATGATGCAAATACCCAGCGGTTTTCTCAGCTCGGAACCAACGCCACTACCGAAAGCGAGCGGCACGGCGCCGAGCAGCGCGGCCATCGTGGTCATCATGATCGGACGGAAGCGCAGGAGGCACGCCTGGTAGATCGCTTCCTCCGGCGGTAGACCTTCGTTCCGCTCCGCGTCCAGTGCAAAATCAATCATCATGATGGCGTTCTTTTTCACGATACCGATCAGAAGAATTATGCCAATCAGCGCAATGACATCCAGATCCTTCTTGAACAAAATTAGGGCCAGGATCGCGCCCACTCCCGCCGATGGCAGTGTGGAAAGAATCGTGATGGGATGGATAAAGCTCTCATATAGCACCCCGAGAACAATGTACACCGTGACGATGGCCGCAAGGATCAGGATCGACTCGTTCGCCAGCGACGATTCGAACGCGTGGGCCGTTCCCTGGAAGGTGGGTTCGATGCTGGCGGGCATGGCCAATTCCTGCGTAACCTGCTTGATATGCTGAACCGCCGCGCCGAGCGACGCTCCTGGGGCCAGATTAAATGAAAGAGTAGCCACCGGGAACTGGCTCTGGTGGTTAATCGTAATTGGAGACGGAACCATAGCCGCGCGCACAAACGCTCTGAGCGGAGCCGGCGCGAGCGCCGCCGCGCCCGTGAGAGCGGTATTTGTTCCCGCCAATGCGATCGTCGATGCCAAATTGGCCGACGCCGATCCAATCGGCACATACATGTCCGCCAGGGCGCCCTTATCCTGCTGGAAGTGGGGCGCGACCTCGAGAATCACATGGAACTGATTGGTCTGTGTATAAATCGTCGATACCTGCCTCTGGCCGAAGGAATCGTAGAGCGCGTCGTCAATGTTCTGAGGTGTGATGCCAAGCCTTCCCGCTGTGTCGCGATCGATATTGACGAACAGTCCGAGGCCGTTGTTCTGCTGATCGCTCGCTACATCGCGAAGTTCGGGTAGCTCTTTCATCCGGTCCATGAGGCGCGGAACCCACTGATCCAGCAGCGCCTTGTCAGGCGCATCGAGCGAGTACTGATATTGAGTCCGGCTGATCCGGTCTTCCACTGTCAGATCCTGCACGGGCTGCATGTAAAGCTCGATGCCTGCCACCTGTTGCAGAGTCGGCTCCAGCCCCCGGATCACATCCGTCGCGGAAACGCCGGCACGCTGTTCTAGCGGTTTTAGCGTGATCTGGATACGGCCACTATTCATGGTGGTGTTCACGCCATCGGCGCCGATGAACGAGGTGAGATTCTCAACCGCCGGATCCCGGCGGATGACCTGGACCAGCTCCTGCTGCAGCTTGGACATGGCGGGAAACGATACCGTCTCGGGCGCCTGCGAAATGCCTAGGATGGCGCCGGTATCCTGCACGGGGAAAAACCCCTTGGGGACAATGACGTAAAGGTAGATTGTGAGGGCAACCGTTCCGGCAGCAACTAAAAGCGTCAAGGGCTGATGACGCAGTACAACCCGAACCATCTTGCCGTATTGTTCGATGGTCTTGACGAAACACCACTCCGACCAACGGTACAATCGGCCCTGCTCCGCTTCCGGATGGTGCCTCAGAATTCGAGCCGCCATCATGGGCGTCAGCGTCAGGGAGACAAACGCCGAAAATATGATGGTGACCGCAAGAGTCACCGCGAATTCGCGGAACAGGCGGCCCACGATATCCGCCATGAACAACAGGGGAATCAGCACGGCGATCAGCGAGACGGTCAACGACACGATGGTGAATCCAATCTCCGCCGATCCCTTGAGCGCGGCTTGCATGGGGGACTCGCCCATCTCGATATAGCGCGAGATGTTTTCGATCATCACGATCGCGTCGTCCACGACGAAACCCGTAGAAATCGTCAGCGCCATTAGCGAAAGGTTATCCAGGCTGTAATGCAGCAGGTACATGACAGCGAACGTTCCCACCAGGGAAAGAGGCACGGCGATGCCCGGGATGATGGTGGCCGAAGCGCTGCGCAGGAAGAGAAAGATGACCATCACGACCAACGCGGTGGTAAGCATCAATTCGAACTCGACATCCTTCACCGATGCCCGGATGGTCGTGGTACGGTCGGTGATGATCTGCACGCCGATACCAGGCGGGAGGGATGCTTCGATTTGGGGAAGGAGCGCCTGAACTGTATCGACGACGCTAATGATGTTGGTACCCGGCTGACGCTGAATATTCAGAACGATGGCGCGGTCGGCGTTCACCCAAGCGGCGAGCTTGGTGTTTTCCGCGCCGTCAATGACGGTGGCAACATCCGAAATGCGCACGGGCGCCCCATTGCGGTAGGCAATGATAATCGGCCCGTACTGAGCGCCGGCCTGAAGCTGGTCGTTGTCGTTGATCGTCCATGCCTGATCCGGTCCGTCAAAATTGCCTTTGGCCTGGTTCACATTTGCGCTGGCAAGCGCCGTTCGAAGGGTCTCAAGACTCAGGCCATAGGATGCGAGCGCCGTGGGATTCGCTTGCACCCTGACGGCCGGACGCTGCCCTCCGCTGATGCTCACAAACCCAACGCCTTTGAGCTGGGAAATTCTCTGCGCCAAGCGCGTTTCAGCCAGCTCTTCGACCTTCGGCAGCGGCACCGTCGTAGACGTGATGGCCAGCGTCAGGATCGGCGCGTCGGCGGGATTCGTTTTGCTGTAAACGGGAGGAACCGGGAGATTCGTGGGAAGAAAAGACGTGGCTGCATTGATGCCAGCCTGCACCTCCTGCTCGGCGATGTCGATGCTGAGATCAAGCGAGAACTGCAGCGTGATCAGCGAACTGCCAAAAGAACTGATCGACGTCATCTGCGTCAGCCCCGGCACCTGCCCGAACTGTTTCTCCAGCGGCGCGGTGATCGAAGACGTCACTACCTCAGGGCTCGCGCCAGGGTAAAACGTCTGGATTTGAATGGTCGGGTAATCGACCTGAGGCAGCGCCGAGACCGGCAGTTGCCGGAACGCAACGAAACCGACGAGCACAACGCCAGCCATCATCAGCGAGGTCGCCACCGGCCTCAGGATGAAGATTCGGGAGGGACTCACTGAGTAGCGCCTCCGCTCTGGTCCTTTTTACTGCCGCCGCCTTTCTTGCCGCCGCCCTTCTTAGATCGCCCGTTTCCATCGCCGCCGCCGGCGTCGTAGCCTGGCGGGTTGTCCAGCTCTCCGGCTTTCCGTACTCTAACCTCGGCGTCTTCGATCAGCCTATCGGTGCCGTCGATAACGACCCGATCCCCGTCCGAGAGACCGCTGAGAATTTGGGATGACGTCTCGGTAGTTACTCCCACCTGAACCGTTTTCAGGTGCACTCTGGAATCTTTATCTACAACATAGACGAACGTGCCCTGCTGGCCGTTCTGGACCGCCACGTTTGGAACGACCAGTTGATTGGTCAGCGTATCCACCAGCAGGCGGATGTTGACGAATTGCTGAGGAAAGAGGGCATTGTCCTCGTTGTCGAAAACCGCCTTCATCTTCGAGGTGCCTGTAGTATTGTCGATCTGGTTGTCGAGGGTCGTTAGCATCCCGGAGGCCAGCTTCTTGGAATTGTCGCGGTTATACGCGTCCACTGTCAGATGCGCGCCCTCTCGCAGCTTTTGCGTGACCTGCGGAAGGCTGTCCTCCGGGACGGTAAACAGCACGGTGATCGGCTGGAGCTGGGTGATAACAATCATGCCGTTCGTGTCGGCCGCATGGACGATGTTGCCGGGATCCACAAGGCGCAGACCTACGACACCGGTAATCGGGGCCGGCACCTTGGCATAAGTCAACTGCAGCTTGGCGTTGTCGACGTTTGCGGTATCCTGCTTGATCGTGGCTACATACTGCGCCACCAGCGCGGACTGCGTGTCCAATTGCTGTTTCGGAATGGCGTCCGTGGCAATCGCCCCTTTGTAACGCTCCAGATCCAGCTTCGCGTTGTCCAGCAGAGCCTGGTCGCGCGCCAGGGTAGCTTCAGCCAAATCAAGTTGAACCTGATACGGCCGCGGGTCTATCTCGATCAGGATCTGCCCCTCCTTGACCAAATCGCCTTCGTTGAAATCGACCTTCATCAACTGGCCGTCGACCCGCGACTTAACCGTAACAGTGTAGAAAGCAGCCACGTTGCCCAGCCCCGGCAGATACACCGGGATGCTGGAGCGTGCGACCTTCGTTACTACGACCGGCACTGGACCTGTGGGTGCATTGCGGCCTCCGCCACCACCTCCCTGGCCTTTCTGCGCAGGGATCGGGTGGCCAGCACGCCAGACTGCGTATCCCGCGACACCTGCGATGATCAGCAAGAAAACAACCCAGATCAGTCCGCGTTTCTTTGGTCTTCTGGAACTGGGCTGTGTTGGTCCATGCGAGCCGGGCAGATCCACTTCCGGCGGCGATTCAGGGGGGTTTGTCCGTGTCGTCATTCAAACGGCCTATTGTTGACAAGACTCATTCTAGACCTTCCAGGTAACGTTTTCCATCAATTCTTGCTCTGCGCGGGAATCCGACGAAGTGCCATTTGGCAGGGGCTTCGGAACTTCGTTCTCGCGCCGAAATTCGACGGGTCAGTTTAGTCCGGGCGGCCTGTGGCTCCAAGGACTCAATGCTTCCTTCATACTCTTACGGCAGCCCCGCGACCGATGCGCCCGGCTGTGTCTCTTTCAAGATGGAATCTTCCAGCAAGATGGAACCTTCCAGTCGTTCGATTGGGGCAATCGTTCGGATATGCAAAAGACTCAGTTCGGCAGCCGTTTTCCTGCCTCCATGAAAGGCACTTCTATACGTATTAAAGACACCGGAAATCGTTATCGCATATTTAGGCGGCGCAATTTCTTCTTGACGGCTGTAGTCGAAGGCTACATACTCAGAATGCCCTGTATGGCTTTGGCTCGGGTGTGTCCCTGAGTTCATTCGGGAACGATCAAGTCTTGAAGAAGAGGAGAGCCGGTCCTAGGCTTAAGATTCGACGATGAAGTCGTATCGCTATATCCGCTCTCTTATCGGTACGTCGGTTTACGTGGCCGCCTCTCTGGCCGCGCCCGTCTCTTTCGGAGCGGCAGCCGACCGGCATCAGGTTCAGGCGCAGTTGCTCGATAACGCTGAATTGCTTTGCGCGAATTGCTTCTTCGGAGCGAGCGACTATTATTACTGTTTCGCGACGGACAACACGGTCCTGATCGGCTATCAAAGGATCCCCGTTCTAAACTGGCGGGACAAATCGAAGAATTACTTAACGCGCGTCCACCCCGCGTGGGCGGCCTGGGGCCCGCCCGGACAGACCGTACCAATCAGCTATGATGACAAGCACATCTGGGTCACTCGGGTGGACGGTAAGCAAGTAAAGCTCACCCAGAGCTACTCGCGGGACATCTTCACCAGCAATGACCGGTGCCAGGAAGCCGTAAGGGCGAAGGCCCATTAACCAGAGCGCGCGTCGCTATACTTGCAGCGAGCGACTCTGAACAGGGGGGCTTGACCGTGCGGACGAGAGCGCGGGACTCTTACGTCGTTTGCGCCTTGCGCGTGGCCGCTCTGTTTGCGAGACTGGCTCCCGGCCGGACCCAGGCAGCCGCGCACAGCCTAGCTTCCGGTCGAGCACCAACCTGGTCATTATCCCCGTCGCGGTGACTGATGCTTCAGGCCGGTTCGTTCTCGGGCTCCAAAAAGAAGACTTTCACTTGCTCGACGACGGCGCGGAGCAAACAATAGACCTGGGATCTAGTGATGGCCGCCCACACGCGGCGGAGCAGCCGGGCGCACGACAGGCGCCGGGCGCACCACCGGAGCGGGGCGCACCACCGTCGGAGGAGTATAAACCAAAGGTCGGGGCCTGGTGATTGTCGATCCGGTTCGTGGCTGAGTATAGACTAGGCTCGGCAGCCCCAGGAACGACGGCCGGTACGCATAGCCGGGCAAGTAGAGCGAATAAAACCCAAGCTGATACGGATACAAGGCACCGTACGGGCTCGTGCTATAAGCCCCATAAGCACCGGGCACGACGGGGCTGATCGGAGCCAGTCCGAGCATTGGAAACTGGGTAAAGCCATACTGCGCCGGATCGCCCAACGCAACGTTCGCATCGCTCAGCGAACCTGGGTCCTGGATGTTGGCCGCGATCTGGTTATCCGCGGAGATTGAGTCCGCGCGGCCGTGCGACCAGTTGCTGAGCGCATCGCTAGGATCATTAGAGGATTGCTCCGGCGCCAGTGCAACCGCCAGCGGCAGGTCCATGCCACGTTCGACCGCTACCGGCTCCCCAGTTGCCGCGTCCGTCACCTCCGCCTCACCCTCTAGGACCCACAAACGCGCCGGCGTGGAATCGATTCGATAGACGCCCTTCTGCGGGAATCGTACCTGCCAATCCCGATACCTTACTGCGACGGACGTTCCCTGCGCCGGCTCCTCCGATTCAACCATGGCAGAGCCAGTTAGCAATTCGATTCGGCTATCGGCGAGAGAGTTGGAAAGCATGCGGATCGCGCTGTTTTGATCGATACGCAGGATGACGCCCGGAGTAAGCAACACCTCCGCGCGGCCTTGCGCGGTGCGCAACTCCGCGCCTTCGGACATGCTCGGAAACCTGCCAGGGCGGGGCTCCAGCGGCTGATCGTTAAGGGACACCTTTCCCTCGAAATAATGGACCACGCCGGAGCGGGTGGAGATCACCGCTTGTCCACTTACCGAGACGGCCAGAGCGGTCCAAAAAAGCGCGCGCCCACCGGGGAAACACATAGACTTGTCTCCGCACCAGTATCCGGCCTTGCCAGGTTTCGGTCAAGCGAAAAAGCCGGAATTATGCTTTTTTGACAACCCAGGGTCAGTTTGACTATTCGGGGAACTGCCAACGGCGGCGAGTACGGAAGTTCGAAGGAGTATGCCGACGCTTTAAAGAGCCGGAAGCTTGTGTTCCATCGTTACGGCAACACCTATTTCCTGACCGAAGTCTGGGGTGCGGGAAACCATGGACGCCAGATTCCCAAAACGAGGCAGGAGCGTGCCGAGGTGGCTGGCCGACGGCTGCCTTCTGACATCACAACATTGGTGTCCGCACGGTAGCCATTCCTTGGTAAGACCAAAATTACAGGAGGTCGTGCATCCCCGAACGGGATTCAGGGCCTAGCGTTGTTGGACCCAATCTCCACTCTGCACTGATACGGACAGATGGTTGGCGCATCGTTTGAATGAAGCTCGTCCGTCGCCCGATCAGGAACTGTTGTGCCGAGCCTCGGCTGCCGCTCTCGTCATTTGGAGATCCCCAATCGCTGTTAAAAACGGTTTGTGAGGAAATTGGGGATCCAGATCGGAAGCGACCATCATGACAGTGTCAGGCGGTACCTCCACTATCGTCTCGGCTGGTGGAGCTGGTGGAATATATTGAATGTATCCCGCTGCCACCGCTCGGCGCTTCCACGCATTTAAGAACTGTCGCACTCGCGCGGGACTTAGCCCATACCGCGGGCCGGTTTTGATCGCAGCCTGCGGGCATGCTGTAGCTTCCGTACCTTTAAACACAACTGTAACCGCGAGCATTTGCGAACAACCAGCCTTCGTGAACTACGCTGGTCTTGTTGGCCCTGGCTTGAACCAATTCAACATCACGGTGCCGAGTGTGCCAGCGGGAACATGCAGCATCGTTCTCTCGATGCAAGGTCTGTCCACTCAGAGTGGCGTAATGATTCCTACCGGTCCATAGGAGAACGGCCAAAGAGCGTGTTCCCGGTCCAGCGTTCAAAAATGGCGCTTCTGAGAAGCCTCTGATTAGTGTTCCGTCCGGATGGGCCCAGGAAACTACTTTGGGGCGGGCGGCAGACTATGAATGACGATCAATGCCGGATAACGGTTCGCTTGGCCGCACTTCCACAGGTGCATCTGGACCGGCACCGGCACGAGTCCGAGATGCTCGCGGAGGCGGCGTCGGGGGCGCGACCTTACGATTTTTCACGCGGACGATGCGGTTGCGATCCACGCCTGGGCCACTGCATTCTCGTGACTCGGCCCTGGTCTTGCCGAAAGCTAAACGGCGCTAGCCTACCTGGCTTTGCGCCGCCGGTACAAAACGACCAGAGTTCCGAATCCCAACGCCATCAGCGCCCCCGACGCCGGCTCCGGACTCACCGCACCCGACACCTGGCCAACAACCGTCCCAGTCGAGAACTCGCCAAAATTGCCGGTCGTTCCGTTTATCTGGGGAAAGTCCGTCAGGTTGGCCAGAAAGAAATTCGTCAGGTCCGTGGTGTCGCCCGTGGTCAGCCAGCTTGCTACCGTGCTTTCCGCCGTCGAGAACGGCCAGTTCTGGCCCGTGATGGGGACGCCGCTCTGCAAAGCGACGACCACATCCGAGGGCGACGCTTGAGACTGCGCAAAATACGTAAAGTATCCGGACTCGAAGCCACCCGTGCTTATACCGTTGAACACATCCGGCGAGTTGGTTTTGACCGGCCAGGAGCCCTCAGCGTCGTCAATGATCAGCGCTTCAAAAGAACTGGCATTACAGGACCCGATCGGGACGCCGCAGTCAATAAAAATCGCATTAACGTCTTCCAGCGGGATGGTCGTGGTTACGGTGAACGTTATACTGCCCGCGGAAAGCACGGAGGAAGACACAGCCATCAGCGCGGCTAAGCCGATCTTATGTGAGATCTTCATTTGTCCTCCTGGGACCGGTATACACCGGGATTTCCATTTTGGCCTCTTGGCAGAACATAGTATACATCCGTCTGCCTCTTTCGGAGCCGTTGAGGAACGAGTTTTTCCCTCCTTTGAAAATCCATTACTCCCAGTACCCTTCAAAGACGGCCTGAGAAGAAAACAACCTTGAGCCTCCTCTTCGCCGCTGCCAGTCAAAGGCCGTCGTTAGTGGGGGCTTTGCAGACTTGATCGAAGCCGACCGCGGGAGGAGAGCGCGGGGGAGGGCATAATCTCGACAGCGATGTAGAAGGATAGCATCCAATCAACCCCAGTCAAGGTGGTCGACTGGAAAGTCGTGGCCGCCGGTCGTTGGACTCCGGGGCAGC
>Ga0209415_10015969_pt1 | contig 12120 bp, 11 predicted proteins | sample PeaSoiSIISIP2007_FD_187696 | JGI IMG/M metagenome (GOLD analysis project Ga0209415, IMG submission 187696) | Peat soil microbial communities from Weissenstadt, Germany - SII-SIP-2007 (SPAdes) (version 2) | ecosystem: Environmental > Terrestrial > Soil > Wetlands > Peat | place: Germany... | reverse complement strand
AACAGCGCCCCGGCGCCAGGCCGCGGCCGCACGTCCCGCCGGCCGCGGCCGCACGGCCCGAGCCGCCTCCGGCCCGCGGCGCGCACGCCCGCCCGCGCATGGGGTGCGAGCCGGACTCGCTCGCGACGCACGCGCGCGGAGAGCGCGGCGGTGCAGCCTACGCCCCGGGCTCATCCGAAGAGAGCCCAGGGCGCCGGCTGAGAGTGGCCCTCGTGCGCGACCCGCCGGGTCATCCTGTCCGAGAGCTCGCTGCGAGCTGGTCAGACTCGCACCGGCATCTCAGCAGCGCGGGGCGCGGCGGAGGTGAAGATCCTGATAGCGCGCGGGCTCGTTCACCGCCTGGTCACAGAAGGTCGCGTTTTGCAGCCGAATCTTTGCTGCATGACAACGACAGAGAAGCCGCAGAACACGACCGCGATGACCCGCGTCGACCTCCACTGCCATTCGACGGCCTCCGCCGTCTCGCGCCTCGGGGTCCAGCGCGCACTCGGTCTGCCGGAGTGCGCAACCCCGCCGCACGAGGTCTATGAGCTCGCCAGACGGCGCGGCATGGACTTCGTGACGATCACCGACCACGACACGATCGACGGGGCGCTCGAGATCGCCGGGCTCCCCGGCACCTTCATCTCCGAGGAGCTGACCGCACGCTTCCACGGCGAGAGCCAGGCCGTGCACATCCTGTGCTTCGGGATCACGGCGGACGACCACGCGTGGCTGCAGGCTCATGCGGGCGATGTCGAGGCCTGCGCGTCCTATCTCGACCGCCACGGCATCGCCAGCGCGCTGGCGCACCCGTTCTATTCGGTCGCCGCGCCGCTGCGAAGCCGCCACCGCCGGCGGCTGGCCGAACTGTTCCCGATCTGGGAGACGCGCAATGGCTCGCGCGCGCCGGAGCTGAACATGCCGGCCGCGATCTACGTCGAGACGCAGGGCGGCATCGCGATCGGCGGCAGCGATGACCATGCCGGCATCGACATCGGGCGGACCTTCACCAGCGCCCCGGCGGCGTCGAGCCCGGACGAGTTCCTGGAACACCTGCGGGCCGGACGGGTCTTCCCCGGCGGCGAGCAGGGCAGTGCCGCCAAGTGGTCCCACGCGGCGATGGCACTCGCGGTGCGCGCGCTCGGTTGTGACGGTGAGCGCGCAAAACTCGACCCGGTTCGCGTCCTCGAGATAGCCGAGCGCGTGCTCAGCGAGGGAGATCGCCGCGAGGGCTCGAGCGTGGGAAACCTCGCCCCGGCCGACGCGCGATCGCTGCTGCGAGCGTGGCTCGTGTCGGTCGGCCTCGACGAGCTCTCGGATGCCGACCTGGTGGCCCACATGCAGGACGAGCGCTTCGCCCATGCCGATCTGTACCGGCGCGCCACCCGCGCGCACGAGCGCGAGCTGCGAAGCGCAGTAGCGGTGGCGATCGACGCCGCCGGGCGCGGTGAGATCGGAGAGATCGGCGCAGTGCTCTTCACCGCCTGCATCCCGGCGATCCCGTATGCGCCGTCGGCGGCGTTCATCGCCCGTGAGCGGGCCAAGCTGGGTACCCGCGACGGCGAGCTGCCGCGCGTCGCGATCGTCGCGGACGGCATCGGCGCGATGCACGGCGTCACGCGGACGATCGAGGAGATTCGCGAGCGCGGCGTCGAGGGCTTCGTGATCGAGGTGATCGGCACCGACCGCAACGTCGATCGCCGACTCACCGCCGTCGCCGACGTCGAGATCCCGCACTACCCGGGGATGGAGATCGGTGTCCCGAGCCTCCCGGCCGCGGTCGAGGCGATCGCCGACGGTCGCTACGACCTGATCCACGTATGCGCGCCCGGCCCGAGTGGTGTGGCCGCCGCGCTGCTCGCGCGCGGGATGGACATTCCGCTCGTCGGGAGCTACCACACCGAGCTCGCCGCCTACGCGGGACTGCGCAGCGGCGACCCAGCGCTCCAGCTGACGGCACAGATGGTGGTCGCCGCGTTCTACTCGCAGTGCCGCCTCGTGCTCTCGCCGAGCGCCGCCGCCGACGGGGCGCTCGCCGAGCTGGGGATCGACACCGAACGGATCGTGCGCTGGGATCGCGGCGTCGACACGCAGCGCTTCGACCCCGCCCGGCGGGAGAGCGGACGACTCCCGGGCGAATTGAGCGTGCTCTACGCGGGACGCATCAGCAAGGAGAAGAACATCGACCTGGCGGACGCCTTCGCGCTCGCGCACGAGCGCGATCCGCGCCTGCACCTCGTGCTGGCGGGCGGCGGTCCCGAGCAACCCCGCCTGAAGGAGCGCCTGGGTGAGCGGGCGAGCTTCCTCGGCTGGCTCGAGGGACCGGCGCTCGCAGCCGCCTACGCGAGCGCGGACGCCTTCTGCTTCCCGAGCGAGACCGACACCTTCGGCCAGGTCGTTCTCGAGGCCCAGGCCAGCGGGCTTCCGGTCCTCGCGGTCGACGCCGGCGGTCCGCGAGAGCTGATCACCGACGGCGTTGACGGCCTGCTGCGGCCAGCCCGCGCGGAGGCCATCGCCGACGCCCTGCTCCTGCTCGCCGGCTCCGCCGCGCTGCGCCAGCGACTCGGAAGCGCGGCACGCCGGAGCGTCGATCAGCGCACCTGGACGCGCGCGCTGGAGCGTCTCGGCACGGGTTACCGGGCCGCGCTTGGCGAGCCGGCCGGGGAGCAGCGTGATGCTGCCTGAGCGCACGCTCGCCGTCGCCGTCCACGACATCGAACCGGCGACCTTCGAGCGCGCCGCGCTGATCCGCGAGTGGCTCGACGATCTCGGCGTGGACCGGGTCACGCTGCTGGTGATCCCGGCCCGTGACATGCACCCGCTGTCTGACCGTCGACCTGAGGTTGGGGCTTGGTTGCTGGAACGCGCCGGGCACGGGGACGCGATCGCTCAACACGGCTTTCACCATCTCCGCGCCCGCACGGGACGCTGGCCGCCTCACCCTCGCCACGCGATCGCCCGCGAGTCACCGGAGTTCGTCGGGCTGGACGCACTGCAGACCGCTCGCGCGCTGGACGCCGGCCGGCGGATCCTCAAGCTCGCCGGCATCGAGCCGCGCGGGTTCGTGGCGCCGGGTTACGCGTACACGCCGCAACTGCGCGAGTCGCTGCGCACCCGCTTCGAGTGGTGGGCGGGCGCGTGGGGGCTCCACAGCACGAACACCGACGCGAGCCGGATGAGCGCGCGACCGATCGGCCTCGCCGCCGCAGGCCCGCTGCGACGGGCCCTCTCGCCTTCGCTGCTGCGCCTTTCGGCCCAGTTCGGCGGGCAGACGCTGCGGCTCGACCTGCACCCGCTCGACCTCGCCTGCGCCAGTCACATGCTCGCGCTCGAGGACGTCATCCGACGCGCGCGGCCGACTCGCCGGTGCGTGACCTACGACGATCTCGCCTCCGCGGCCTAGCAATACGCGTCAGCGGCGCGGAAATGCGAGCACCGTCGGCACATCCGTTGCACGCGATCCTGCGCGCGCGTGATACAACGCGCTAGGCATGCAACTCGATCGCGTCCGCCGGACGGCGCTGGCCGTCGCAGTTCTCGGTGCCATCGGTGCGATCGCCGGATCGGCAGGCGCGGCGCCGCCGACCGGCTCCGCGCCCACAACTGACGCCGGCGCCTCGCTGATCTTCGACGGCGGGACCACCGGTCCCTCGGGAGCCTCGGACGCGGTCGGCGCCTCGGGTGCAACGGGCGCGACCTCGGTCGGCGGTGCGACCGGGGTGACCGGGACGACGGGGTCCAGCGGGCAACAGGGCGCGACCGGCGCCACCCAGGGCACAAGCTCGATCGGCGGCACCTCCACCGGGAGCGCCGGCACCACGCCCACGCCGGGTGCGGCGGGACCGACCGGCCCGACCGGCCCGACGGCGCCATCGGCCGGTGCGATCGGCGGGAGCGCCACCACGAGCAGCCCGGGCGCCGGCGAACCGGCCTTCTCCGCCCCGGTGATCACCGGCTCGTCGCCGCAGCCCCAGAGCGGGCTGAGCGCGCCGGCGCCCACTCATCAGCACCACTCCGCGCATGGCGGCTCCACTGACGCCGGCGGACCGACGGCTCCCCCACCCGGCCTCTTCGCGGGAGGCAACCCGCTCGCCGGCGTGCTTCCCGGCTCCTGGAACGACCCGTTCATCGTCAACGGCGGCGCGGACGTCCCGGCGTTCTACGTCGACAGCTTCCACATCCCGCCGTTCCTGCTGGAGATCTATGAGGCGGCCGGGGCCGCCTACGGGATTCCGTGGCAGACGCTGGCGGCGATCAACGAGGTCGAAACCGACTATGGCACCAACCTCGACACCTCCTCGGCCGGAGCGATCGGCTGGATGCAGTTCCTGCCGAAGACCTGGAGGCGCTACGGCGTCGACGCGAGCGCATCCGGCGCGCGCGACCCGTACAACGCGGCCGATGCGATCTTCGCCGCGGCGCGCTACCTGGCGGCGGCCGGTGGAACGCACAACCTGCCCGGCGCGATCTTCGCCTACAACCACTCCCACGCCTACGTCCAGTCGGTGCTGCTGCGCGCGGAGTTGCTCAGCGGCGAGCCGAGCGCGCTGCTGAACGCGGTGAGCGAGCTCGCCGAGGGCGACTTCCCCATTCAGCTGCGCTACCACGCGAGCTACCGCGCCGCCGCACCGCACAGCGCCGCGGTCGCCAACGCCGCCGTGCGCGGCGGCTCGGGCAGCGCGCCTGCGCCGCTCGCCGTCGGAGCCTCGGTGGCCGCCCACGCGCAGGCCGAGGACATCTTCGCGTCGTCTGGAGCCGCGGTCGTCGCCGCCCAGGACGGCACGATCGTCGCGATCGGGCGCAACCGCAGGCTGGGACGCTTTGTCATCCTGCGCAATGCCTTCGGCGACCACTTCACCTACGGCAACCTCGCCTCGATCTCGGCCTGGTACCCGACGCCCAAGCCGCCGCGAGCGAGCTCGGCGCTGCTCTCCACCGCCGCCCCCTCCGCGCTGGCGCCCGGGCCGCACCCGACGGCGCCCGCGAGCGCGGGGTCCCAAGCGGTCGCGAGCGGCCCTGCGGCGGCGCTGTTCCGGCGAGCGCAGCGCTCGGCGGCGGCGAGTGCGCAGCCGGCGCGGGTGGTTGTAACCCTCAACCTCCGGTCGAAGCCGAGCGTGACAACGCTGTTCACGCCGCTCTCGGTGCTCGATCGCGCGGCCCGCGGAACGCTCGTCAGGGCTCACCACAGCGTGCTGGCCGCGTACTTCACCGGCGCCTTTGGCCTTCGCCCCGGCCAGCTCGAACTGGCCCGCTTGACGGTGGGCTCGCACGTCCTCGCCGGCACGATCCTCGGGCGCCTCTGGCGCACCTCGGGCACGCACCGCCCGCACCTGATCTTCGAGCTGCGCCCAGCCGCGCCCGCACAGGCGCTGATCAACCCGCGGCCCTTCCTCGACGCGTGGTCACAGCAGGAGACGCTCGAGCTTCACCGCGATAGCTTCAACACCCCGTTCTACGGCCCCAATCTGCACGCCGCGACCGTCGGCACCGTGCTCCTCACCAGCCAGACCGACATCGAACGCATCGTCCTTCAGGACACGCACGTGACGCTGCCAGCGTGCGAACGCAGGGCGATCGCTGCCGGGAACGTGGATCGGCGGGTGCTGGCGTCGCTCGAGGTGCTCGTGCTCCACGGCATCGACCCCACAGTGAGCGGCGCTTGGTGCGAGACCGGCGCCCATCATCCGGCGGTCTCGGCGATCCTGAAGACCGGCGAGGCGATCGCCCTCACGGCGCTCGACGGCCAGGCCGCAGGATCCGTCGCAAGCGTCGCGATCAAGGCTCTGGCGGCGCTCCACGGCAGCTCGCGTCCGGCGCTCAGCGAACGGACGATCGCCGGCGCGCTCGTGATCTCCTTCGCACCCGCGCACGAGCCGCAGGCACTTGCCGCCGCCGCATCGTTCACCGGTGGCTTTGCGCTCTCCTCGACGCGCTGGTCGCAGCTCGACGCCCGCCTTTCGGCGATCACGGAGCCACGCGTACCGACATCGGTGTCGGCCGCAGCCCTGCCCGCCAGCGCCTCTCGCGCGAACGGGCGCACCGCCAAGCATCACTGAGCCGCGGAGACGGCGGCGATTTCGTCCGTCGAATCGCCACGTTCCGGTTTGCGCGCACGTCCGTGCCGCGACGCCCGCCGCTCGCGAGCCACCGGTGAGCCATCCCCACCGGCCGCGGCGGCGACCGTCCAACGGCGCCGCACGCCGGTCCCCTCGGGGACTCGGCGACGGTCTCACCCGTCAGCCGCACCCACCGAGCCGCGGCAGCAACCCCCTAACGGCGCCGCAGGCCGATCCCCTCGAGGATGTGGGCGACGGTCTCGCAGGCGTCGACGGCGGCCTCCAGCGACTCGAAGATGTCGCGCCATCGGATCACGACCATCGGGTCGGTCCCGCCGGCGAACAGCGACGCGACGGCATCGCGCCGCAGGCGGTCCCCCTCGTTCTCGAGTCGGTGGATCTCGACGAGGTGCGGGGCCAGACCCACGCCGGTGCGGAGGCAGCCGAGCGCCTGCGCGACCTGTTCGGAGGCCCCGACCAGCACGTCGGCAAGCTCCACCGCCTGTTCCATCGTCGCCTCGACCGCGTAGAGGCCGAGCGTGTCGGCGACCTGCTCCGCATGGTCGACGATGTCGTCCAGCGCGGTCGCCAGCCGGTGCCCGTCGGCGGCATCGAACGGCAGGCGCGAACGGTGCCCGTCGGCCAGCCGGTGGATCACATCGTGCGTGATGCGGTCGCCCTCGTGCTCGCATTGGCGGACGTCGCCCGCCAGCGAGGCACGCTCCGGATAGTCGGAGATCAGCTCGCGCAGGAGGAGCGTCGTCGCGACCACATTGCGGCCGCACTCCTCGATCAACCCGAGCAGCCCTTCGTCCACGCTACGCCGCATCAACGCCATGATCAGCGAACAGTACGCGGGCCGCGCGGCCCCTGCCGATCCTTCACGACTTCTTCACGGCTGCATCACAGCATCTTCACCCGCGCGGCGCTTACCCGCGCGAGCCTGCTTCGGGGATGCAAGAACCCGACGGTCACGCTGACACGATCCGCATCGACGACATCGAGCTGACACCCGGAGAGGGCCTGGTCCGGGCGGGCGGGCGGGTGTTGACCCTGTCGGTCAGGGAGTTCCAGCTGCTCGCCGCGATGGTTGAGCACGCCGGGGGCATCGTCGGGCGAGACGAGCTGTGTCGTCGAGTCTGGGGCCGCGAGCTGCGCTCCGGCGATCGTTCGGTCGACGTCTACGTGAGCAAGCTCCGGGCGAAGCTCGAGCAGGCGGTGCCCACCCGGCGCTACATCCACACGCATCCGAGCTTCGGCTACCGCTTCCAACCGCAGGGCCCTTTCCCAGGCGAGCCGGACCCGCCGCGAGCGCACGAGGCCGAAACCGCGCGCGAGCGCGACGCCCTGGAAAGCACCGCGCGTCGAATCGTGCGATAACAGCCTCGTTTCAGGCACCCGCGATCGGAGGAGCATGTCACCGCCAACCTCGCTTTCAGCCGGCAAGACCGGCGGTCGTCCACACTTCGAGGACGAGCTACGCGAACTGGAGCTGCGGGCGCTCGGCGGCATCGACATCGTGCTCGAGCAGCTCGATCGAACGCTCGAGGCTCTGGCCCACCAGGACGTCGAGCTCGCGTCCTTCGTGATCGCCGACGACGACCGCGTCGACGGCCGCTATCTCGAGGTCCACCAGGGCATCCTCTCGCTGCTCGCGCGGCAGGCCCCCGTCGCCGGCGACCTGCGCCTCGTGGCGGCGTTGCTGCACGTGATCATGCGCGTCGAACGGATGGGCGACCAGTGCGTGAACATCTGCAAGCAGCTGCCCCTCTCGGGCCACGAGCCGCCGACGCAACCGGAGATCCTCGCGCTGCTGCTGCGGATGGGCGAGATCGCGCGTTCCGAGGTCTCCCAGGCGAAGCGAGCGTTCGCCGACCGCGACGTGGGCCTGGCCGGTGACCTGGTGCGTCAGGACCGTCAGGTCAATGAGATCCAGCGCGAGATCTTCCGCCGCTCGATCGACATCGGCGACGACGTGGACAGGCGCGAATGGGCCATGCACATGACGCTTGTCGCGCGCTGCCTGGAACGGATCGGCGACAACGCGGTCGACATCGGCGAGCAGGCGACCTTCGTGGTGACCGGTTTGCTGCGGGAATTCCCGGGTGCGCAGGCCGCCGGGCGGGCCTGAGCACGGCCGCAATCGTGTGAAGATCTCGTGACCGGCGACACGGCGCCGCGAGCGGCCCCATAGAATCTGAGCAGATGGTTCACGCTTCCGCGGTGGACGAAACCCTGCCGGCCGACCAGACCGGGCACGCGGGCGCTTCCCTGGCCCTGCGCATCGCCGTGCTCGACCGTGACTCCGGCTTCCTTGCGGTCCTCGGCAAGCGCCTCGAGCGAGCCGGCTGGGAGTACCGCGTGCTGGCATCCTCGGTGGCGCCCGAGACGATCGTCCCGATGCGGCTCGGCGCGCTCGTCGTCGACCTCGCCGTGATCGGGCCGAGCTGCTGGGAATGGCTGGAGCGTCTGTGCGCAGCGCTGCCGGAGCTCGGCGTGGTCGTCTGCACGGGCTCCTCGACCGTCGCCCAGCGCGTACGGGGACTGCGTCTGGGCGCCGACGACTGGTTGACCAAGCCGTGCCATCCGGAGGAGCTGATCGCGCGCGTCGAGTCGGTCGTGCGACGGCGGCGGCGGCTCGAGGGCTCCAAGGCCGTGGAACCGCTGCTCGCCGGCGAGGTCGAGATCCAGCGAGATCAGTTCCAGGCCTTCGTCGACGGCACCAGCATCGACCTCACGCGGCGCGAATTCGAGCTGATCGAGCTGCTGGCAGCATCCGGCGGCAGGGTGCTCGAACGCGAGTTCATCTACCAGCGGCTGTGGGGCTACGCGATGGTCCGCGGCGATCGCTCTGTCGACGTCTTCGTGCGCAAGCTGCGCCAGAAGCTCGAGCGTGTCTCGCCCGACTGGCGCTACATCCACACCCACTTCGGGATCGGCTACCGCTTTGCGGCGGAGCCGGTGGGGCATGCCGGGGCCGTCGGCCTCCCGGCCCTGGCGCCGAACATCCTCGACTCAGTGCCCAGCGACGAGCTCGATCTCGCGCGGGCGTAGCAGCGCCACCAGCTGCCCGCCGCGGATCGCCGCAATCCCACCCTTCTTCATCTCGATCCGCGCGGACGTCAGGGCGCCAACCAGCCCGGAGAGGTCCGGCTCGTGCCCGACCAGCAGCAGCGAGTCACCAGATCCGCAGGTCCCCAGCAGCTCGGCGGCGTCGCTCGCGTCGAAACCGCCCGAGAGCGGCTCGTGCACGACGGGCTGGCCGCCCACCTCGGCGCACACGAGCCGCGCGGTCTCCAGCGCCCGCACCCGCGGGCTTGTGAAGACGTGCTCGAAGCTGACGTCGAGCCGCGCGAACGCGCGGCCGGCGGCCTGCGACTGCTGCTTGCCGCGCGCCGTCAGACGACGTACGAAGTCGGATTCGGAGCCGTGGGGCTCGGCGTCGCCGTGGCGAAGCAGCCACAGTGTCCCTGACACACCTGCGAGCCTATAGCCTGACCCGATGATCTGCGGCTGCATCGATATCGGCTCCAACACGACGCGGCTGCTGGTGGCCGAGCCTGCCGACGGACGCCTGCGCGAGCTGATGCGCCAGCGCGCCTTCACGCGAATCGCGAAGGAGCTTCGGCGCGACGACACGATCCCGGCGAAGAAGATCGCCGAGGTCGTCGAGGTCGTGGCAACGCAGGTGCGTCTCGCGCGCGAACTCGGCACCGAGACGATCCGCGCGGTGGCGACAGCGGCGATCCGCGAAGCCTCCAACCAGGACGAGTTCACGCGTGCGATCGCCGAACGCGCCGGCGTGTCGGTCGAGGTCCTCAGCGACGAGGAGGAGGCGCGATTGGCCTTCGTCGGCGCGACGAGCGCGCTGGATCATCCGCCCGACGGCGACATCGCCGTGATCGACGTCGGCGGTTCATCCTCCGAGATCGCGATCGGCACGATCGTCGACGGCGTGCGCGCCTCGAGCTCGTTTCGCATTGGCTCCGGCTTCCTCGCCGACGCCTACCTGCACGGCGACCCGCCGACGGTCGAGCAGCTCGCGCGCGTGAGGGCGCACGTCGGCGGAGTCTTCGAGGGCTTCACGCTGCCGACGCCGGAGCTCGCGGTCGCGGTCGGCGGCAGCTCGACCTCGCTGCGGCGGCTGGTGGGCGGCGTGCTTGACCATGAGACGCTCGAGCGCGGACTGCGGATCCTCGCGACGACGCCGAGCGATGAGGTTGCGCGCGCCTTCGAGATGGAGCCCGAGCGCGTGCGCCTGCTGCCCGGCGGCATGCTCGTGCTCGAGGAGATCTCCGACCGCCTCGAGCGCCCGCTGCTCGTCGGACGCGGAGGGCTGCGCGAGGGCGTGATCCTGGAGATGCTGATCGCGGCGGGATGGAGCGCATGACGCTGTCCGCGCAGGAAAGCTTCTCGCAGGCCGCCGCGACGGTGATCACCGCGCGCGGCGAAGCCGTCTTCGCGCTTCGTGTGAAGGATGTGCTCGACATCGGCGAGATCGAGGGCGTTCACGCGATGCGCGTGGCGACGCGCCGGCTGCGCGCGGCGCTCGAGGTGTTCGGACCGTGCCTGCGCGGCAGGGGCGCGAAGCGCGTGCTCGCGGAGGTCAAGGCGCTCGCGGCGGCGCTCGGAGAGCGTCGCGACCGCGACGTGCAACTCGAGCTGCTGGCTCGCCTGGAGTCCGAATGCGGCGCCGCCGAGCGCCGCGCCCTGGCAGTGCTGCGAGCGCAGCTGCGCGACGAGCAAGAGCGGGCCAACGTCGATCTCGCCAAGGCGCTACGGCACGCCAAGCGAGTGGGCCTGCGGCGTCAGCTGGCGAGGGTCGCCCGATGAAGGCGCACCGCGTGGCCGGGCTCGACGCGACGATGACGCTTGAGGAAGCCTCGCGGCGGATCGTCGCGGTGCGCACGGCGGAGCTCTACGCGTTCACCCCGGAGGCGCTCAGGGAGAGCGCGATCGGCCCGTTGCACGACATGCGCATCGCCGCCAAGCGGCTGCGCTACCTGCTGGAGCTGGTCGGGTTCTGCTTCGGCGAGGTCGGCCAGGAGGCGCAGGCGCGGGCGCGCGAGCTGCAGGACGTGCTGGGCGAGATCCACGACTGCGACGTGATGCTCGAGCGGATCGCCGCCAGCCGTGCCGAGGAAGTGGAGGGCTTCGACGCGCTCGCGGGGCGTTTCCGCGCCCGCCGTGCCAAGCAGTTCGGGCGGTTCACCAAGCTCTGGGAGTCGATCGAGCAGTCGGGTCTGCGTGACCGTCTGCTTGCATCAACCTTCTCTTCACTCGACCCAGCCCCCATCGGCGCATAATCCGCGCTGGAACGATGAGCGCGACCGACACACCACGCCGTGTCGAGGGCGACGGCCTCGATCAGGCTGCGCGCCCGAGCGAAGCCGCTGCGCCCGAGCACCGCAATCCGGCGAACTACTTCAACCGCGAGCTCTCGTGGCTGGATTTCAACCTGCGCGTGCTCGAGCTCGCCGAGGACCCGTCGGTGCCGCTGCTCGAGCGCACGAAGTTCGCTTCGATCTACACCTCCAACCTCGACGAGTTCTTCATGGTGCGCGTCGCCGGCCTGCACGACCAGATCGAAGCGGGCGTGGAGCGCGCGAGCTTCGACGGCCGCACTCCGTCGCAGACACTCTCGGCCCTGCACGAGCGCGTGCTCGAGCACGGTTCGCGGCTCGCACGCTGCGTCGCAGAGCGGCTGCTGCCCGGGCTGGCCGAGCACGGCATCGTCGTCAAGCGAGTGGCGGATGTCGGCGAGGCCGAACGCGACGAGCTCGCGCGCCACTTCCGCCGCGTGATCTTCCCGGCGCTGACGCCGCTCGCAGTCGGTCCCGGCCAGCCGTTCCCCTACATCTCCAACCTCTCGCTGAGCCTCGGCGTGATCGCCCGCGACCCGGACAGCGGCCACACGACCTTCGCGCGCGTGAAGGTCCCGACCGAGATCCTCCCGCGCTTCGTGGCGCTGGGCGACCGCACGACGTTCGTGCTGCTCGAGGACGTCATCGCGAATCACCTCGACGCCCTGTTTCCAGGCATGGAGATCGTCGACTACGACTACTTCCGCGTCACCCGCGAC
>Ga0209415_10015968_pt1 | contig 12121 bp, 10 predicted proteins | sample PeaSoiSIISIP2007_FD_187696 | JGI IMG/M metagenome (GOLD analysis project Ga0209415, IMG submission 187696) | Peat soil microbial communities from Weissenstadt, Germany - SII-SIP-2007 (SPAdes) (version 2) | ecosystem: Environmental > Terrestrial > Soil > Wetlands > Peat | place: Germany... | reverse complement strand
CGTGCTACTCACCCGTTCGCCACTCCGTCTTCATCAGTGTTGCCACCGAATGGACAGCGTTCGACTTGCATGTGTTAAGCACGCCGCCAGCGTTCGTCCTGAGCCAGGATCAAACTCTCCATCGAGACTCTCGTCCGACCCCGAAGGACCGGCCGAAAATCGGTAAAACCAACCGAGGTGACTCGCCCCGGCTGGCGGGCAGACGCGAACCCGAAGGATCACGCCGGCCAAGTACTGCATTGACGTACGACTCGGGCGCGCCGAAGCGCCCCAGAGCCGCCCGCACTGGCTTTTGGCTCTCGCTCTTCCGTTTTCAAGGAACGACTGCGCACGCCGGCCAGGCCGTCATGCACGTTTGCTGAGGTTCGCCCGCGTCAAGCGCCGGCCACTCTCTCAGCCCCCACCGCTCGGCCGCTCCGACAACAGCGGGCCGATGTGGTGGGAGAGTCAGGGTAGCAGTGTTCGGGAGGAACCGTCAACGGGGCGCCTGGTCGTACCCCCGGTAGCAACGGCTATCCGGTCAGTTCGAGGACGCCGGTGAGCCCGCTGAGGCGTGATCCCCCACCGGTGCGGGCCCCCTCGGGCCGATCACTTCCCCGCACGAGTCGCACACCAGCTTGGCGAAGAGCGTCTCGCCGCATCCGTGCCGGAAGGCGGGCGACGGGGCGGCCGCATTGGCCAGGTGGCGGTCGCCCCACTGCCGCAGCGTGAGGATCACGGGGTAGAGGTCCTTCCCCGCGTCGGTGAGGTAGTACTCGAACCGGGCCGGGTGCTCGGAGTACTGGCGCCGCTCCAGGATCTCCGCCCCGACCAGGGTCCGGAGGCGGGCGGCCAGCGTGTCGCGGGGGGCCCCGGTCCTTCGGACCATCTCGTCGAACCGCCGGTTGCCGAGGAACACCTCCCGGACGGCCAGGAGCGCCCACTTCTCCCCCACGACCTCGAGCGTCCGGGCGACGGAGCACGGACGGGGTTCCGCTGCAGCAGTGGGCACCATGCGATTCTACCAGTTAGTCGATGTTCTGGACGGACTCGTCCCGACGTGTCATAGTGCATCCAGATTTCGGATCTAGTCCAAGGAGACCCGTGGCTCCCCAGCTCGAAACGACCGCCCCCGCACCAAACGGCACCCTGACCTCACGCCAGGTCTCGGCGCTCGTCCTCGTGCTGTCGCTCGGCATCTTCATGTCCAGCCTCGACCTGTTCATAGTGAACCTGGCGTTCCCCTACATCGGCCGCGAGTACGCCGGCACGAGCCTCAGCACCCTCTCCTGGGTGCTCAACAGCTATGCCATCGTCTTCGCCGCCGTGCTGGTGCCGGCGGGACGGTGGGCCGACCGGGTGGGGCGTCGTCGACTCTTCGTCGCGGGGCTGCTCGCCTTCAGCTTTGGCTCCCTCCTCTGCGGCCTGGCGCCCGGCGTCGGCGAACTGATTGCCGCGCGAGTCGTCCAGGCGATCGGGGCCGGCCTCATGGTGCCCGCCTCCCTCTCCCTGCTGCTGGCCGCGGTGCCCGCCCCGGTGCGCGCCCAGGCCATCGGCACCTGGTCGGCCTTCGCCGCCCTCGGCGCTGCGCTGGGTCCGGTGATCGGCGGCGGGCTGGTCCAGTTCAGCTGGCGGTGGGTGTTCTGGATCAACCTCCCCGTCGGGTTCGTGGCCATCCTGTTGACCAGGAAGATGGTCCCCGAGAGCAGGGACGAGCAGATCCGGGGCCGGCCCGACCTCCTGGGCGCCGGCCTCCTGGCGGCGTCCGTCGGCCTGCTGGCCCTGGCCCTCGTCGAGGCGCCGGCCTGGGGATGGGGATCGCCCCGCTTCCTCGGCGTCGTGCTCGCCTCGGTGCTGGCTGGTCTTGGCGTGGTGCTCCGATCCCAGCGGCACCACTCGCCGGTCATCGAGCTCGAGCTGCTCCGGGCACGGACGTTCAGCGGCACCTTCGTCGCCTCCGTGCTCTACTACGCGGGCTTCGGCGCCTGGCTGCTGGGCGTCGTCGAGTTCCTAACCGGCGTGTGGCATTACTCCGCGATCCGGGCCGGTCTCGCCATCGCACCCGGCCCCCTCATGGTCCTGCCCTTCGCGAGGATTGTGAGCCCCCGCCTGGCCGCCCGGCTCGGCGGTCCCGGTCGGGTGGCGGTCATCGGCTGCCTCTGCAATGCCGCGGCGCAGATCCTCTGGTTGACGCGGATCCAGGCACACCCCGCCTATCTGTCCCATCTCCTGCCGGTCCAGCTGATCGGTGGGGCGGGCGTCGGTCTCGTGATCCCGTCGCTGCTCGGCGCAGGGAGCGCGTCGCTGCCGCCCGCCCGCTTCGGCACCGGGAGCGGCATCCTCAACATGGCGCGCCAGATCGGCACGGTGCTGGGCGTGGCGGGCCTGGTGGCGATCCTGGCCCACATCGTCTCGGGCGACCCGGTGCACACGTTCCGCCACGCCGTGGTGCTCGTGCTCGCGTTCTTCCTCGCCGCCGCGCTGGTCTCCGCCTGGTTCCTGAGCGCCCGACCTTCCGTCCCTGCCCAATCTCCCATCAAAGAGGAGGTGCGCTGATGCTTCAGCCCGAGTTCGGTGCGGTCCGAGCCGATGCGACCGGTGAGGCTTGGTCCCCCCGGGAGGCCCGGCTCACTTCGAAGCAAGGCGTGCTATCGCAGGCGTCGTTCCTCCGCTCGCTCGACCTCCCGTTCGCCGCGGCGGCCTGCCGGCTGCAGGACTGGTGGGCGGCCGAGGAGCTCGACGGGGTCGCGGCGTTGGGTGCTTCGGTCTCGATGGGCCCGATCAGCATCGAGCCGGGCGTGGCCACGGCGGGCCTCGTGGTCCGGCGCGGCTGGGGGCCCGTCCGCCGAACGGTTCGAATGGACCTCGAACTCGCGCCGTGGTCCGCCCGTCACCCGCTCACCAGGATGGAGCTGGTCGCTCGCCAGCGGGTCCGAACCGGGCGGCGCTACTTCAGAGCCGGACACCGGGTGCTCGATGGGGTGATCGCCGAACTGTCGCGACGCGGCGCGCCCCTCGACACCGGGGTCGTTGCGTCGTGTGGCGCGTGCAAAGAGGGACTCGGTCGGCTGGCCGGCTGACCCGGGTCTAGCGCTCCGCGGCCGCGCCCATCAGGAGCCGGGCGCGGCCTTCCACGGCGGTGACCGCCCGGGACCGTCGTCTTCCGGGGACCTCGCCGCACTCACTGCGAGTCGGACGACCCGCGACGCGACCGGTGCGCGGACACGTTCGGGTCGCCGGGTACCCACCACCGCCAGGGCATCTCGGTGGCGGAGCGGATGCCCACTCGCGGCCCCACTCCCGGGCGATCCGGTGGGGGCACGCCGTCGCTCAGCAGCCGCACGGGGGCATGACCGTCCAGCAGATCGACGCCGTCCTGCGCCCGATCGATCCCGAGCGCCTGGCAGAGCTTGGCCGGCCCGCTGCAGAGATCGGCGTCGGTCCTGGCGGCCGGCCTCGCCGCCCGAATCGCCGCCAGACCGGCCACCGGGGCACCGGCGCGCAGCAGGACGGCCCGGGCCTCCCCCTCTTTCCCGCAGACGACGTTGGCGCACCAGTGCATGCCGTAGGTGAAGTACACGTACAGGCGTCCGGGGGGACCGAACATGGAGCCGTTGCGCGAGGTGCGGCCCCGGTAGGCGTGGGAGGCGGGATCCTCCTCCCCTCGGTAGGCCTCAACCTCGACGATGCGCACCACCCGATCGCCGTGGGCGAGCAAGCAGTTGAGGAGCCGCGGTGCCACCGCCACCGAGTCCGCGGCCAAGAGCTCGGCCGGGACCGGCACGAGGTGCGCGGCCGGGGCGCGACCGGCCGGGGTCACCGCTTGACGGCCAGCCCGATCTCGGTGCCCGCCAACGCGTCGAGGCGGGCCCGGTCGACACCCATCCGCCGGGTGAACCGCTCCAGCTGGTCGGCGAAGGGCACCGGGCCGGCACCCCCCGGCGTGGTTCGACGGGTGACGGCGACGCCCGGCTCCAACAGCGAGGTGGCCTCCTCGCCCAGATCCGGGTGGGCCTGGACCAGCTCGACGAGGGGGATCTGGCGTTCAACGGAGTCCCGCACGAGGCTCGCCACCAGCGCGTGGGCCTGGCGAAAGGGCACCCCCTTGCCGACCAGGAGCTCGGCCAGGTCGACCGCCGCGCCTCCCTGGCCGTCGGCGGCGACCTGCATCCGCTCGTGCTGCCAGGCCGCCGTCGCATAGAGGCCGGTCATGGCGCGGAGGCCTGCGTCCACCTGACTGACCGCGTCGAACAGCGGTTCCTTGTCCTCTTGGAGGTCCCGGTTGTAGGAGAGCGGCAGTCCCTTCAGGGTGACCAAGAACCCCGTCAGGTGCCCGACCAGTCGTCCGGTCTTCCCCCGGGCCAGCTCGGCCACGTCGGGGTTCTTCTTCTGGGGGAGCATCGAGCTGCCCGTTGCGTAGGCGTCGTCGAGGACACAGAAACCGAACTCCTCGCTCGACCACAGCACGATCTCCTCCCCCATCCGGGAGAGGTGGACGCCCAAGAGCGCGAGGTCGAAGAGGGCCTCGGCCACGAAGTCGCGGTCCGAGACGGCGTCGAGCGAGTTGTCGAAGCGGGCGTGGAAACCGAGCTCCTCGGCCACGAAGTCGGGATCGAGGTCGAGCGAGGAGCCGGCCAGCGCACCGGCGCCGAGGGGTGAGACGTTCAGCCGCTCGATCGTGGCCACCAGTCGGTCGACGTCGCGGGCCAGGGCCCAGCCATGGGCGAGCAGGTGGTGCGAGAGCAGCACGGGCTGGGCCCGCTGCAGATGGGTGTAGCCGGGCAGGTAGGCGTCGCCGGCCTCCGTGGCCCGGGTGAGGAGCACCTTCTGGAGCTCCATCACGAGACACGCCAGCTGCGCCAGGTTGCGGCGGCACCACAGCCGCAGGTCGGTCGCGACCTGATCGTTGCGGCTCCGGCCGGTATGCAGCTTGGCCCCGACGTCGCCGGCCATCTCCGTGACCCGCCGCTCGACCGCGGTGTGGACGTCCTCGTCCTCAGGCATGAAGACAAAGACGCCGTCCTCGAGCTCCTCTTCGACGCGATCCAAGGTGGCGAGGAGGACGCGAACCTCCTCCTCGGCCAGCACGCCGCACCGTCCCAAGCCCTTCACGTGCGCGCGCGATCCGGCCAGGTCGTCCGCCGCCAGCGCGCGGTCGAACCCGACGCTGACGGTGTAGCGGCTGACCGCCTCGGCCATGCCCTCGCCGAGGCGGTCCTTCCACAGCGTCATGCGCCGGTGCCGGGCTCTGGCGGAGGCGAAGGCTGCTCCGCCGCGCCCGGGCCCTGCCGCTTGGCCCAGGTGGCCACGCCCAGGCCCCAGAGCCGCACGAACCCCTCCGCGTCGCCGTGACGGAACGTGTCCGCGGCGTCATAGGTGGCGAGCCCGTGGTCGTAGAGGGCGAGCGGGCTGCGGCGCCCGACGACCTTGCAGACGCCCGGCGGGGCGATGCGCAGCCGGACCTCGCCCGTGACGTGGCGCTGCGTCTCGTCGACGAAGGCGTCGATGGCCTGCTTCAACGGCGAGAACCACAGCCCGTCGTAGACGAGCTCGGCCCAGCGCGGTTCGAGGCGCAGCTTCTCGTGGCGGACATCGCGTTCGAGCGTGAGGTCCTCCAGATCGGCGTGCGCCATGATGAGCGCCAGCGCCGCCGGACACTCGTAGACCTCGCGGCTCTTGATGCCGACCCGGCGGTTCTCCACCATGTCGATGCGCCCGAACCCGGTCGACCCGGCGCGCCGGTTGAGATCGGCGATGAGCTCGCTGGCCGAGAGCGCCGCCCCGTCGATGGACACCGGGACGCCCGACTCGAAGCCGATGGTGAGCTCGACGGGCTCGTCGGTCGTCCGGCGGGTGATCGTGTACGGGTCGGTCGGCGGTTCGGCCCACGGGTCCTCGATGACGCCGCACTCGATGGCCCGGCCCCAGAGGTTCTCGTCGATGGAGTACAGCTTCTCCTTCGTGACCGAGATCGGGATGTCCCACTTGGCGGCGTACTCGACGCACTCGGCCCTCGTGAGTCCCCACACCCGCGCCGGGGCCAGCACGTCGAGATCGGGCGCCAGCGCCCGCGTGCTCACCTCGAAGCGCACCTGGTCGTTGCCCTTGCCCGTGCAGCCGTGGGCGACGGCGTCGGCCCCGAACCGGCGCGCCGCGGCGACGAGATGGCGCACGATCACCGGGCGCGACAGGGCCGAGACGAGCGGGTACTTGCCCTCGTAGAGGGCGTTGGCCCGGACGGCGGGCAGGCAGAACTCCTCGGCCATCTCCTGTCGGGCGTCGACGACGATGGCCTCCTTCGCCCCGGCCGCCAACGCCCGGGCGCGGATCGTGTCCCAGTCCTCTGCTCCCGAGTCGGTCGCCTGGCCGACGTCGGCGGCCAACGCGATGACCTCGGCCCCGTACTCTTCGATCAGCCAGCGGACAGCGACCGAGGTGTCGAGCCCTCCGCTGTACGCCAGCACCACGCGCTTGGCCATCGTCAACCTCCCTGGTCCGATCCGGCGCCCAGCGCGCCCGGTCCCGGACGCTCGAGCCCCGAGAGCGCCGCCAGCTGGGCGGCCAACGCCTCGCTCGCCTGCTCGTCGGCCACCGCCAGCACCGTATCGTCGCCGGCCACCGTTCCCAACAGGCCAGGCCAGCCGCTGCGGTCGAGCGCCGAGCCGACCACGTGCGCGCAGCCCGGGGGCGTCCGCAGCACGATGAGGTTCCCCGAGCGCGCCAGCTCGACCACCCACTCGCCCAGCACCCGCCGCAGGTGGTCGCCCGGGGCGATCTGCTGGGTGGGCAGCTCGGGCAGCGCATAGGCCCCCTCGCCGCCCGGGAGGCGCACCTTCAGCGCGCCCAGCTCTTCTAGGTCACGCGAGACGGTCGTCTGGGTGGCCTCGATCCCCTCTCTGGCCAGCAGCTCGACCAACTGGGACTGGTTGACGACGACCTGGTTCTCCAAGAGCTTGGTGATCCGGTGCTGGCGCTGGTGCTTGGTGACCTTCACGGCTCCACCCGCTCGGACTGCGTTTTCGACACCAGCCACGACAGGATCCCCCGCATGGCGGTGAGGCGCCGGGCGGCCTGGTGCCACACGACGCTGTGGGGCCCGTCGATCACCGCCGCGGCGATCTCCTCGCCGCGGTGGGCCGGCAGGCAGTGCAAGACGACGGCCTCCGGGGCGGCCAGGGCCAGGAGCGCCTCATCGATGCAGTAGCCGGCGAATGCGGCCCGCCGACGCGACCGCTCCGCCTCCTGACCCATGGACGTCCACACGTCCGTATACAGGGCGTCCGCGCCGCGGGCGGCCTCGGCCGGCTGGCGGGTGGTGGTCACGGACCCGCCACGCCCGGCGGCGGCCGCCAGCGCGTCCAGCGACCGGCGCGTCTCCTCGGAGAACCCGTACCCCTCGGGCGAGGCGACGCGCACCGACATCCCGACCATGACCCCCGCCTTGGCGAGCGACAGGCAGACGTTGTTGGCATCGCCGATGTACGCCACCGACCGGCCCGCCAGCGCGGCGACCGAGCCCGCCTGGTCGGCCAGCGTGAGCAGATCGGCCACCGCCTGGCAGGGGTGGGCGACGTCGGAGAGCAGGTTGACCACGGGCGCGAACATCGCTGCCCCGTCCAGGGCGCCGGCCATTCTCACCAGCGTCTGGTGGTCGTTCACCCGGGCGCAGAGCACCGAGTGGTAGCAGCCCAGGGTGCGCGCCACGTCCTCTGCCGTCTCGCGCTCATCGATGCCGACCTCGGCCGGGCCGATGTAGACTGGATGGCCGCCCAGGCCCGTGACCGCCAGCTCGGTCGAGTTCCGGGTCCGCGCGGACGGCTTCTCGAAGAGCAGGGCCGCGCCGCGCCCGGCCAGGACCGGCTCGAGGTCCTGGCGCGAAGCCCGCGCCAGGACCTCGTCGAGCTCGGCGACGCTGAGGTCGTCCACATCAAGGAAGTGCCGCCGCATCAGGCCCCGTCTCCTGCGCCGTCGATCGCCGCCGCCAGGATGGCCAGCGCCTCGTCGACCTGGTCGTCGCTCACGAGGAGGGGCGGTGCCAGCCGGATGACGTCGGAACCGATCGCGTTCACCAGCAGCCCGGATGCCAGCGCGCGCCGGCTGACCTCGGCCGCCTCCGGGCCGTCGAGGACGGCGGCCAGCAGCAGGCCGGCACCGCGGACCGCGCCGACCGACGGCAGCGCGGCCAGCCCCGCCGCCAGGCGGGCGCCGGCGCGGCGGGCCCGGCCGCAGACGTCCTCTGCCTCCATGACCGCCAGGGTGGCGCGCGCGGCGGCCATGGCGAGGGGCTGGCCACCGAAGGTGGAGCCGTGCGACCCCGGGCCGAATGCCGCCGCCACCTCGGCGCTCGCCCAACAGGCCCCAACCGGCATCCCGTTGCCGAGGGCCTTGGCCATCGTGACCACGTCGGGTCGGAGGCCCTGCGCCTGGAAAGCGAACCAGTGCCCGGTCCTCCCGAGCCCCGTCTGGATCTCGTCGAGGAGCAAGAGCGCGCCGTGATCGGTGCAGAGCTGGCGCACCCCGGCCAGGTAGTCCGACGACGGCACGATGACGCCGCCCTCGCCCTGGATGGGCTCCACCAGCACCCCCGCCACGGCACCATCGTCAAGCGCCCGCTCGAGGGAGCGCAGGTCGTCGTAGGGGACCTGCTGGAAGCCGCTCGGCATCGGCGCGAACGGCGCCTGCTTGGCCGGCTGCCCGGTGGCCGCCAACGTCGCCAAGGAGCGGCCGTGGAACGAGCCGTCCGTCGAGAGCACGACGTAGCGGTCGTCGCCCGCCGCGCGGGCCAGCTTCAACGCACACTCGTTGGCCTCCGCGCCCGAGTTGCAGAAGAACACCTGGCCGCCGGCCCGCTCCGCCCCGCCGCCGACCAGGCGGTCCAGGGTCGCCGCCACCTCGGGCGCCAGCTCGTTGCCGTAGAGGTTGGACACGTGCGAGAGCGTGGCGGCCTGCGCCGCGATCGCCTCGGCCACCACCGGGTGCGCGTGCCCGAGGGAGGTCACCGCCAGGCCGCAGATGAAGTCGAGGTAGCGCCGACCGCGGTCGTCGAAGAGGAGGGTGCCCTCGCCGCGCACGAAGGTGACCGGCGGCTCGGCGTAGGTGCGCATCAGCGCGCTGCGGTCGTTCGTCACGGCCGCACCATCGTGCCGACCCCGCCGTCGGTGAACAGCTCGACCAAGAGGGCGTGGGACACCCGTCCGTCGAGGATGTGCGCCGCGGCCACCCCGGCCCGCACCGCCCGGGCGCACGCGCGCGCCTTGGGGACCATCCCCCCCGAGGCCACGCCGGAGGCCACCAGGCCGTCGAGCTCGGCGGCGGTCAGCTGGTGCAGCAGCGACCCCGGCTCGGCCGGGTCGGCCCGGATCCCCTCCACGTCGGTGAGGAAGATCAGCTTCTCGGCGCTGAGCGCCTCGGCGATGGCCCCCGCCGCCGTGTCGGCGTTGATGTTGTAGGCCTGCCCGGCGTCGTCCGTGCCGACGGTCGCCACGACGGGCACCAGGTTCTGGTCCAGCAGATTGGAGAGCAAGGTGGGGTCGACGCCCACCACGTCGCCCACGAACCCGAGGTCGCCCCCGCGCTGGACGGCCTGGATCAGGTTGGCGTCCTCCCCCGAGAGCCCGACCGCCAACGCTCCGTGCACGTTGATCGCGGCCACGATCTCCCGGTTGACCTTGCCGACGAGCACCATCCGGGCGATGTCGAGCGTCTCGGCGTCGGTCACGCGCAGCCCGTCGCGGAACTCGACCTCCTTGCCGAGCCGCTGCATCAACGCGCCGATCTGCGGGCCGCCGCCGTGCACCACCACCGGGTGCAGCCCGACCGACCGCAGGAGCGCGATGTCCTCGGCGAAGGTGGACAGGCCGCTGTCGGAGCCGTCCCCGACGACGCCGTGCGTGCTGCCCCCGTACTTCACGACGACCACGCAGCCGGCGAAGCGCCGGATGTAGGGCAGCGCCTCGACGAGCAGGGCGGCGGTGGCCGCCGCCGGCGCGCGCTCGGCGATCACGACGTCGTCCGGTTCTCGTCGATGTAGCCGTAGCCGAGGTCGGTCCCGAGCACCGTGCCCGAGCCGCTCCCGAGCCCGAGATCGCAGACGAGGTCGATCCGCGTCCCCGCCATGTGGGCCACCACCGCCGCGGCGTCGTGCTCGGCGGCGACGCCGTCGCGGCACACCGTCACGCCCCCGTAGGCGACGGCGACCCGATCGGGGTTGAAGGCGACGCCGGCCGTCCCGAGCTCGCTCACCACTCGGCCCCAGTAGGGGTCGGCGCCGTTGATTGAGCACTTGACGAGGAGCGACGACGCCACGCCCCGGGCGGCACGGTGCGCGTCCTCGTCGGACCGGGCCCCCCGCACCTCGACCACCAGCACCTTGGTCGCCCCCTCGGCGTCGGCCACCATCTGCTCGGCCAGGGAGCGGCACGCCTCCCCCACCGCCGTCGCCAGCGCCGCCGGGTCGGCCGGGCCGGCTCGGCCGCTGGCCAGCAGGATCACCGTGTCGTTGGTGGACGTGCACCCGTCCACGGTCATCGAGTTGAACGACGTCGCCACGCCGGCGCTGAGCGCCGCGGCGAGCGCCGCCGGTTCGCCCGCCGCGTCGGTCGTGAGCACCGCCAGCATCGTCGCCATGTTCGGGCACAGCATCGCCGCCCCCTTGGCTAGACCACCGACGGTGAACCCGTCGGCCTCGACGCGGACCTGCTTCGGCACGGTGTCGGTCGTCATGATGGCGCCGGCGGCCGCGCGTGACGCCTCGTCACCGGCGCGCCGGCGCTCGAGGAGGGCCGGGAGTGCGGCCTCGACCACCGGCAGCGGGAACGGGATCCCGATCAGGCCGGTCTGGCACACCAGCACGGCCTGGGCGTCGACCCCGAGCCCCGCCCCCACCACCGCGCAGAGCCGGCCGGCCGCCGCGACCCCGGGCTGCCCCGTCGCCGCGTTGGCGTTGCCGGCCGTGAGGAGGACGGCGGCCGCGCGTCCCCCGGTGGCGGCCAGGTGCCGGCGATTCACCTGCACCGAGGCGGCCGGGGCCAGGTTGGTCGTGAAGACCGCGGCGGCGGACACCGGTCGGCCGTCATCGGTCGCCACCAGCGCGACGTCGTCGGCGCCGGACGCCTTCAGGCCGGCGGCTGCGCTCGACGCGACGAAGCCCCGGGGCGCGGTCACCGACATTGCGCTCCTCCCCTCACGGGTACAACCCCGCGAGCGGCAACCCGGTCGTCTCGGCCAGGCCCAGCGCCAGATTGGCGCACTGGACCGCCTGCCCGGCCGCGCCCTTGATCAGGTTGTCGAGCGCGCACAACGCGAGCACCCAGCCGGTGCGTTCGTCGACTCGCGCACTCATGAGCGCGCAGTTGGAGCCCGACGCGGCCTTGGTGCCCGGGGCGTCCGCCGACACCACGACGAACGGGTCGTGCCGGTAGGCCTCGTGCAGCACCTCGAGGACCGAGGCGCTCGTCGGCGCGGACCCCGCGGCCGGGCGGGCGTAACAGGTGGCGAGAAGACCCCGCACCATCGGCACCAGGTGGGGGGTGAAAAGGACGCTGCCCCCGACGGCCTGCTCGATCTCGGGGGTGTGGCGGTGGGTGAGCAGGCCGTAGGCGCTGAAGTTCTCGTCGGCGGAGGCGAACATGAGCCGCTCCTCGAGCGACGAGCCGGCACCCGAGACGCCGCTGGCCGCGTCGACCACGATGCCGGAGGGCTCGATCACGCCCGCCTTCACCAGCGGAGCCAACGCCAACGCCGCGGCCGTCGGGTAGCACCCTGCGGCCGCGATCAGGCGCGCCTCGGCGAGCGCGGGTTGGTGCAGCTCGGGGAGTCCGTAGACGAACCGGTCCAGGAACTCGGGCGCGCGGTGCTCCTCTCCGTACCAGGCGGCGTACTGAGCCGGGTCCTTCAGACGGAAGTCGGCCGCCAGATCGACAACCGTGCCCACGGTGTCGGAGAGCGCCGGGAGGAGGTCCTGGGAGACGCCGTGGGGCAGCGCGCAGAAGACGAGGTCGAGCCCGTCGAGCAGCGCCGGATCCGTCTCCTCGAAGACGAGGGCGGGGTAGACGGCGGCGAGCGACGGTGCCCGATCGGTCACCGGCGTGCCGGCCATGGTCCCGGCGGTCGCCACCACGACCTCGAACTCCTCGTGCTGGGC
>Ga0209415_10015966_pt1 | contig 12122 bp, 10 predicted proteins | sample PeaSoiSIISIP2007_FD_187696 | JGI IMG/M metagenome (GOLD analysis project Ga0209415, IMG submission 187696) | Peat soil microbial communities from Weissenstadt, Germany - SII-SIP-2007 (SPAdes) (version 2) | ecosystem: Environmental > Terrestrial > Soil > Wetlands > Peat | place: Germany... | reverse complement strand
TGCTGATAGAACAAGTCGATGACATCGGTTTTTAGGCGCTTGAGCGAGGCCTCGGCGACCTGCTTGATGTGGTCCGGACGACTGTCGAGGCCGCTCCAACGCGGTCCACTATTGGGATCAGGTATGAACCCAAATTTGGTGGCGATTACTACCTGATCGCGAAGTGGAGCCAGCGCTTCGCCGACGAGTTCTTCGTTGGTGAAAGGACCGTAAACCTCGGCGGTATCGAAGAACGTTACGCCTCTTTCGACAGCAGACCGAATCAGAGAGATCATCTCCTTTTTGTCCGCAGCCGGACCATAACCGAAGCTCATTCCCATGCAGCCGAGGCCGATGGCCGACACCTCAAGATTGCTTTTTCCAAGTCTGCGCTTTTGCATGGTTACTCCTTTTCGAAAATGAAATCTGGGAATGAAATCTCGAGACAGGCGGGACGTCACCTCATTTGTTCGCCCGATCTGATCAGGTTCGAGAGAAACATTCCCTCACTTGCCCCGCAGCTTTTATTTTGTGGGGGAGTGGTTCGGGAACGAATCCGCGAACGCGTCATGGTTCGTCTTCTCGATCACCCGCTCATAGTCGGTGCCCAGGAATTTCTTCAGACGGTCAGTGTTCATGATGTACTGGCCAGTCATGTAGGGGACGGCGTCGGGCGGGATCGACGAGATGTTCCAGTTCCACAAAAACTGCAGGACTCGATGCATACTCCACTGCCCGGGAACGCGCAGTAATTTGGCATGGGCCAGTTCGATACACTGCGCGAAGGTCAGAGGATCGCCGCGTCCGGCGACATTTAAAATCGTCAGCCGCTGCGCTTCCGGTTCCCGCCGCAGGATCCACGCGATCAGCTTGGCCATGTCGTCAACGTGGACAAACTGGATCTTGTGGTCCAGATATTTCTGGCCGAAGGGCAGCATACAGGGCAGACGTTTCCCCGACTGACGCATGCGGGCGGCGCGCGGTCCCTTGCCGTTCGGGGTCCCGCGAAAGGCGCCCATCAGATAATTCTCCACCGTGGCTCCGGCAAAAATGTGGGGACGCAGGATGAACACGCTGCACCCGCGCAGGGACGGCGCGCGCTGCTGCACCACGAGATCGCTTTCTTTTTTGTGGATCGCGTACGGCAGCGTGTGAGCGTCTAACGGCGCGTCTTCCGCTACGGGTGCGGGGAGGTCGGAGCCGTACGCCGACACGCTGCTGGGGAAAATGAACTGCCGAATGGTGGTTTCGGGATTCCGGTTGGCTTCCGCGACCGCCTCCATCACGCGGGCGGTGCCGGCCACGTTGATCCGCCACATGCGGTCCACGTCCACAACGCCCGAGCGTTGGGGGTCGATGACAAAGGCCAGGTGCACAACCGACGCCGGCTGCACCTCGCGCAGCAGCAGCAGGAACTCGCGGGTCGATTCTTCCGCTCCCAGGTCGAGCGGCACGAAGCGGTCAACCTGGAAGTGGGCGGGCGGCGTGACGTCGATGCCCACCACCCTGTAGGAATCCCCGAGTTGCGGGAGAAGCCGCTGGCCAAGGTTGCCGGAAACGCCAGTGACTACAACCGTTGGTTTTGCGGTATCCATTGAATCGGGATCTTCTTCGTCTTTGTCAGGTTAGTCTCTGTCTGGGTCTGCTGCCGGCTGGCCCGGTGGCCTTGGGCCCCTGGCAGGAGGCGGCATGCCGGGACTGCGGGTGGGGCCGAAGTAGGCGTCGTTCAGCTCAACGTTGCCTTGAAAACCTTGCATGCTATCGCGATAGCGCTGGCTGGATATCTGGCTTTTAATCTCGGATTTCACGGATTCGAGAGTCAAGGTCTCCTTGCTCACCATCTTGTAAATGTAATAAGCGCTGTTGGGATCGGAGATCACTTCCGATACATCGCCCGGCTTCAGGTCCATGATCGCCTGATGATTCGCAGGCAAGGTGGAGCGGCGCACCTTCTCCATTCTTGTATTCGTTGGATTGTTGGGAAGTCCGGCGGCGACGAAAACTTCTTTCTGCAGTTTGTCGGGGTCTTCACCGTTGAGCGCGCGGGCGTGAATGTCGGCGGCGACTTTCTTCATGGCTTCTTCGGCAGCTTTCTTCTGCTCCTCAGTTGGCGGCGCTGGAGCCGCCGGCGGGGCGGGCTTGGCGCCGGCTTTGGGAGCGGGGGCGGGATTTACGATCTGCTTTGCCCGGGGAACGAAAATCCGCGCAAAGCTGGCTTGTTCGTAGGAAGCTTTGTTCTTCTTGTAATTGTCCTCGATATCGCCGTCAGTAACCTTGCCGGCATCTTCCTGCAGCGCGTCGCGCAATTCCTTGGAAAGAATCTCTATTCGGGCGTAGTACATCCATTCATCGAACTTGGGACCTTTGTCGAGGGCGCGTTTTTCCGCCGCGCTCGACATCCTCAGCATGCTCGAATACTGGGTTGCGAGTTGGCGGCGCATGGCCGGTGACGCTCCCGGCTGCACCGTTTCGAAGAGCTTTTCAAATTGCGCGCGGGTGATCGCGGTTTTGCAGGCATCGCCCTGTTGGGTGGCATCGGCGCAGAAACTCTTAATCGTGATCACCGTGTCGTCCGGTCCAACCTTTACTTCGCTGGCCTTCTCCGGGGTGACAGGGGCGGCGGCTGCGCTTCGTTCCGCCTTGGTGATGGGAGGTGTAGCCGGTTGCACGGCTTGTCCGTAGGCTAAGCCGGCCAGCAGGAGACACACGAGATACTCGGAACGCATGAATCAATATCCTCCAAGGGAGAGATTGCGACGTATCTAATCGTAGCATGTCGCGCCGGACGGCGGGGCGCATCGATCGCTGTTCGCTTTTCGCTAACATCGGAGGGGATGGGGTTGGCGGCGAGCGAATCCGCGGCGATAATGGCGTCTATGGCAGAAGTGCAGGCCGCTTTCAGCTCCGGGTCCATGCGCCGGGAAAAACGCGCGGTTGCCGGAAACTCGGTACTGGCGGCCCTGGTCATCACCAGCCTGAAGATTGTGGTAGGGATCGCGACGGGCTCGCTGGGAATTTTGTCGGAGGCGGCACACTCCGGATTGGATTTGATCGCGGCCCTGGTAACGTTTCTTTCGGTGCGGGTTTCCGACAAGCCGGCCGATGCCGATCACCAGTACGGACACGGAAAGTTCGAAAATTTTTCGGCCTTCATCGAAACCGGTCTGCTGCTGCTGACCTGCGTTTGGATCGTGTATGAAGCGATCCGGCGGCTGTTCTTTCACAGCGTGGACATTGAGCCGAGCGTGCCTGCATTCGTGGTCATGTTCCTGTCGATCGCAGTTGACGCCTGGCGCTCTCGCGCTCTCGGTCGCATCGCTAAGAAGTATGACAGTCAGGCGCTGGAAGCCGACGCTCTGCATTTTTCCACCGACATTTGGTCGAGCGGGGTCGTCATTGTCGGCCTCGCGCTGGTTTGGCTTGGACGCGCTGATAAGGTCGAATGGCTGCGCCAGGCCGATCCGATTTCCGCGCTCTTCGTCGCCGGCGTGGTGATCTACGTGAGTTGGCGTTTGGCGAGGAGAACAATTGATGCGCTGCTCGACGCCGCGCCGGTGGGCGTGCGCAGCCAGATCCTCGACCGCATCAGGAGCGTCGATGGCGTGCTGGAGGTGGAGCGCGTCCGGTTCCGAAAAGCCGGGAACGGCTATTTTGCCGATGTTTCGGTGGGCCTGGAGCGCAATTTCACCTTCCAGCGCTCGGAGCAGGTATCCGATGCGGTGAAGTTGCGGGTGCGCGAGGTTCTGCCCAACGCCGACGTGATGGTGCACTCGGTTCCGCGGGCCCGGCGCACGGAAAATATTTTTGACCGCATCCGCGCCGTGGCCACCCGCCACAACTTCAACGTCCACGACGTCAGCGTGCAAGACCTGAACGGGCAGTTGCATGTGGAACAGCACCTGGAACTCGATGAGCAACTCAGCATGAAACAGGCGCATGATGAAGTCACCCGTCTGGAAGCGGAGATGCGGGGCGAGATTCCGGAAATTGCGACCATCCTGACCCATATCGAAAGCGAGCCGGCGACGATTGAGAGGGGCGAGGAGATTGTTCGCGAGCCGGAACTGGAACAACGGCTCAAAAATATAGTGAAGGAATTTCCCGAGGTGATGGACGTGCACGAATTCCAGTTCAAGAGGATACGCGCGCGGCTCTATGTTTCCTGCCACTGCACGCTGCCCGACGATATGCCGCTTTCGCGAGTGCACGACGTGCAGACATCGCTCGAGATTCGCTTTAAACACGACGCGCCGGAACTGTTTCGGGTGCTGATTCATCCCGAGCCCGTGACGGATAACCGCCGCTAGTAAAAGACCGCTGATCGCTATTCGCTGTTCGTCGATCGCCATACGCGCGCTGCGAACAGCGAACCACGAACGACGCGCAGCGATCGGCGGAAGCGAAAGGCCACCATGATTGAAGCCGCAGTCAACTGGACAGACAAAGAACGCTATGTGGGGTCGGCAACTTCGCGGCATTCGATCGTGATGGACACCGCCGCCGAGAAGACGGCCAACACTCCGATGGAGTTGGTGCTGATCAGTCTGTGCGGCTGCACGGCATCGGACGTAGTGGGAATTCTGCGCAAGAAACGCGAGCCGTTTACCGGCCTCGAAGTGCGGGCCGCTGGCGAAAGAGCCGACGGCTATCCCGCGGTCTATACCTCGATTCACCTGACTTATCGCGTAAGCGGGCAGGTGTCGCAGAAAGCGATGGAAGATGCGGTGCGGCTCTCGAAAGAAAAATACTGCTCGGTCTCTGCCATGTTGGAGAAGACGGCGAAAATCACCTACACGATTGAGCACGTTCGGTGAAGGCCGGTCTTCATCAGGCTAGTCCCCATCAGCCTAGCCCCCATCCGCTGCGCGGTTACTTCTACATCGGGAGCGCGGCCTTTCTGTGGGGAGTGTCAGCAACGCTCGGCCGCGCGGCGTTCACCGGGCATCTGCTGCCGGGAGGGGCATCGCTTGCGAAAATCGATCCTCTGATCCTGTCGCAGAGCCGCGCGACGCTGTCGCTGGCGGTGCTATTGCCGGTGCTGCTGGTGAGGAGAGGAGCGTCCGCGCTGCGCGTTTCCGCGCGCGACCTGGCGCGGTTCTTCCTGCTCGGAGTCCTGGGGGTGGCGGTGTCGAACTATTTCTACTACGTTGCAATCCAGCGGACGAACGTGGCCACGGCCATCATCCTGCAATACACGGCTCCGGTCTGGGTGCTGCTGTATATGGCGGCGCGAGGAGCACAGCGGCCATCATTGCGCAGAAGCGCGGCGGTAGGACTGGCCGTGGCGGGTTGCGCGCTGGCGGTGGGCTTCGTAGGCTCGGGCGGCTTCCGCATGAACATGGATAAAGTCGGAGTCACGGCCGCGCTGCTGGCGGCATTTTCCTTCGCGTTCTACAACGTCGGCGGACACAACGTGCTGGCGCGTTACGACCGCTGGAAGGTGTTGTTATGGGTGTTAGTGGGGACTTCAGCATTCTGGCTCTGCGTGAATCCGCCGTGGAAAATTGTTGCCGCTCACTATGGCCGCCAGCAGTGGGAGTTCATGCTGGTGTTTTCGCTGGTGTCCGTGCTTGGGCCATTCTCCTGTTACTTCGCGGGGCTGCAGCACCTCGAGCCGACCCGCGCCATCGTTGCCAGTTGCCTGGAACCGGTGTTCAGCATAGTTTTAACGGCGCTCGTGCTCGGGGAGTTAGTGCGGCCGATGCAGACAGTTGGAATTATTCTGGTGCTGGTGGCGATTGTGCTGATCCAGTTGCCAGAACGCGCGGCGCGCGGCGAGGACTTGGTGGTCGAGCCGATGGAGTGAGGAGTAGGGTGGCCCGTCCTATCGCAAAGCGAAGGGCGGGGAAGGGGCGCAGGGCGGGGACTTGAGAAATGTAACAGCTGAGTCGGTTCCTTCCGCTAACGCGCCCCTGCCCGTCCCAGCCGCCGCAAATACCTCTGCGCCTTCCGCACATCCCGCCCGATCTGCTCCTTCAAAGCTTCGACCGACGGAAACTTGATCTCATCGCGCAGACGATCCAGAAAATGAAGTTCGACTTCCGTCTCCGCCGAAAGCTCGATCGGATGGAAATTCAGCAGATGAGTTTCGATGGCAAAGGAATCGGCGCCAAACGTCGGCCGATTCCCGACGTTAGTGACCGAATCGAAACATTCGTTTTTATGACCGCTGCCGATTCTGGTGCGGGTGATGTACACGCCGTCCTTGGGAATGAGTTCGTCATAGTGCGCCAGGTTGATCGTCGGAACAGTGTATTTCGCGCCATATCCGCGTCCGCGACCGGCGGTCGAGAGAATGCTGAACGGGCGCCCCAGCAAGTGCCGCGCGCGGCTGACTCGGCCCTCGGAAAGCAACTTGCGGATGTGGCTGCTCGAAACTCGCTCCCCGCGCAGGCGCATCTCGGGATAGTCGTGCACCTCGAATCCCATCTCCCGTCCGAACTCGCGCAGCATCTGAATGTTTCCCGCCGCCTTGTGTCCGAAGTGAAAATTGTAGCCTTCATGGACTTCGCGGGCATGCAGCCGCTTCTTCAGAATTTCATGCGCAAACTGGTGCGGCGTCATCAGCGAAAGATCGCGCGAGAAGGGAAGCAGCAGGACCGCGTCGAGGCCGGTGGCGTCGAGCAAGCGAAGTTTTTCCGCAAGCGGAGTCAGCAGCCTCAGGTTGTGATCGGGACGCAGGATACGGGCGGGGTGGGGCTCAAAGGTGACAACCACTGAGTGCGCGTTTAAGGTTCTCGCGCGCTTCACAATCTCGTCAAGGACCGAGCGGTGAGCGCGGTGCACCCCGTCGAAATTGCCAACGCTGACCAACGCCGGTCCAAAGTCGCGGGGGATATCGTCGATTTTGTGAAAAGTCAGCATCCGAAAATTCGTCGTTCGTCGTTGGTCGTTAGCGAAAAGCGTTCACGGACTGACGCCAACGATTAGCGACCAACCACCAACGACCGCCTAAATCTCAAACTCCAGCTTCATCCCGTCAAACGCCAGCCGCACTCCAGGTGGCAACGCGGCGTTGGTGGCCTCGTGCGGCAGGTCATGGCAGATGTGCGTAAAAAACGTGCGCTTCGGTTTTACCTCTTCGACGATCTTCAACGACTGCTGGACGGTCGAATGCGTGGGATGCGGCGTGTAACGCAGCGCGTCCAGAAACAGGATATCGAGGTCGCGCAATTTCTCCAGCGTTTCCGCCGGCACCTCGCTGTGATCGGTCAGATAGGCCGCGGATCCGAAACGAAAACCAAGGATCGGAGTTTCCCCATGAATCACCGTCACCGGCGCAAAGCGCGCGCCAAACAGTTCGACCGGCCCCTCGATCGGCTGCAGATCGACCTGGGGCAGTCCGCCAAACTTATACTCAGCCTCAAAGATGTAGCGAAACATGTTGCGCAGAAATTCGCAGGCCTGCGGGGTGGCATAAAGAGGCAGCTTCGCCGGCTTGTGCCGATAAGTCAGCGGGCGCAGGTCGTCGATCCCGAGGATGTGGTCGGCGTGAGTGTGCGTGTAGAGCACGGCATCAAGCTGGGTAATCTTTTCGCGCAGCGCCTGTTCGCGAAAGTCCGGAGTGCTGTCGATCATCACGTGGCGGGCATTGTCGTGAGCATCGCGGTAGCTGATCATCACCGAGGGGCGGGTGCGCCGGTCGTGTGGGTCGGGCGAACGGCATACCGGGCAGTCGCAGCCAATCGTGGGAACGCCCATCGACGTGCCGCTGCCGAGTACCGTCAGAGTCGCATGCATCAGCCGTTGGTTCCTGTGTGTGGCCCGGGCGCCTGCGGAGGATGCGCGAGAGCGTTGGTCACTTCGACGTACGCCATGCGCAGTTCATAGAGACAGTTTTGCAGGAATCCCTGCTCTTTCGGGGTGAGGTTGCCCTTGGTTTTCTCGGCAATCATGCCGAGCGTGTCGATGGTCTGTCGCGCGCCGATCAAATCAACTCCAGGCTGTCCGCCTTGTTCGTGCATCAGGCCAAGCTGCATCATGGCGGTCATGTAGAGCGACGCCATGAAGCGCTCAAAATTCATTTCGAGTTCTTTGGCCGAGTGACCGCTCAGTTCGACTCGTGTATCCAAATCGCGCGACGATTGTTTGTAAGCGTCGTGCTGTGCCTGCTGCTCGGAGGCGGTGGGAGGTTCGGGGACATCCGATTCGCGCACGGGCGCGGGTGCTGCGCTGGGCGCGGCTTCTGGGATCGTTGTCGCGGGTGCCGCCGAAGTGGCTGTCGCTGTTGCCGCAGCCGTCGCCGCGGCTGACGGTGACTCCTGCTCCTCCGCGGAATCCCGAAGTTCTCCATCGGAGGTGAACAAACGCCGGTCGCTTACTTTAAATTCGCTTTCTTCTTTTCTTTTTTGCGCCATATATGGTGTACCTGATTCTCGATTTCAGTTTTCTCGAAAGTGCTCAACGTTCAGCCGATCGGAAGCGACGCTGGCTTCACCTTCGCCGTCCCCGCGCGCAAATCTCTTCCAGCAGCCTCGCGCCGCAGATAACCCAATGCGAGCGCGCGATCTCCCTCAGGCAGAGGCAGAATCGCTCTGCTGGTGATCTCACCGACTTCCTTTTCTTCGTTATCTCCCCCGGCCAGAATCTTGCTTCCGGCTGCCGGCAGAGCGCCTTCGACCACGAACGCCGTGAACTGCCGATGAACAGCTCCGCGCGAGCGTATGCGTTCCACGATCTCCTGCCCCAGATAGCAGCCTTTGGTGAAGCTCAACGCGCGAGTCTGTCCGGTTTCCTGCGGCAGATCGCGCTCGCGGACGTCCACGCCAAAAAGCGGAATTCCAAAACTGATTCGCCGAAGATCGAGCGCGCCTGCGCCGACGGCGGTGGCGCCGGCGGCAACCAAGGCGTCCGACGTGGATTTATGTTTGTCTGGCGCCAACCAGATTTCGTACGATGTACCGGCGGAATCGTCGCCTTTCACCAGGGTGCATTCCAGGCAGCCACAGGCACAATCACATTTCGGCGAGCACAACTCCAACGGCGCCAGATCGGGAACGGCGATCCCAGCGCGTTCGAGCACCCGGCGCGATTCGGGCCCAGTCAGTCCAAGGCCGGTAAGTTTGCCGCTGATGTCGGCGATCTCCACATCGTCGGCGATGATGTAGTGGTCGAATAGCTGCAAAACTTTGTCACGCTGCCCAAGTTCCGTATCCACCAGCAAAGAGTCGCCGCGCTGAAACACGTAAAGGTCCGCCTGAATGCGTCCCTGGGCGTTCAGCATGAAAGCATAGACGCCGTGGCCGGAGGCAAGGTCGCGCACGTTGTTCGAAACCATGCCATTCATCCAGCGAACACGATCGCCGCCGGTGACCGCGATCTTGGCGCGCGAGCTGAGGTCATAAAGCCCGCAACCTGACAACAAGGCCTGAAACTCGGCGCGCGGGTCGCCGAAGTCGGGAACAGCGGTTGCGCCCTTGTGCTCGCCAGGAAGTGTCGTCGAAGTCATAGGCTTAAGGTTTGATTATAACGAAGGGTGGAGAGACGGGCGTTACGCCCCTCTCTCCACCGCTTGAAGTGACGGGTTTCTGAATGCTGCGAGCCTGTGCTAACGTTGCCAGCGTGAGCGCCGCCAAGCGTATTGCTGTAATTCCCGGTGACGGAATCGGAAAAGAAGTCATCCCGCAAGCCGTTAAAGTCCTTCAGGCCGCGGGCGCTGCCGTCGAATTTACCTCTTTCGACTGGGGAGCCGATCGCTATCTCGCCGACAAGACGACGGTCCCCCCGGACGGCTTCGCCACTCTGGCCCGAGATTTCGACGCCATCCTGGTCGGCGCCTTCGGCGATCCGCGCGTGCCCTCCAATATTCATGCAAGAGAGATTCTGCTGGGTATGCGCAGCCAGATGGACCTGTACGCCAACGTCCGGCCGGTGCGCTTGATGGATGCGTCGCTCTGTCCGCTGAAAGGCATCGAACCCCAAGATGTCGATTTCGTGGTGATTCGCGAGAACACCGAGGGCGTCTACGGCGACCTCGGAGGAGTCTTCAAGCAGGGAACGCCCGATGAGGTTGCGATCCAGGAAGACGTCAACACGCGCAAGGGAGTCGAGCGCATCATCCGCTACGCGTTTGAATATTGCGCGAACAATAAAAAACTCGACGGCTCCCCGCGCCGGCGCGTGCTGATGTGCGACAAGTCGAATGCCATGACGCACGCGGGCGGCCTGTGGCAGCGCACGTTCAAAGAAGTTGCGGCGGAGTTTGCAAAGATCGAAACGCAGCACATGTACGTGGACGCGCTCGCCATGCAGATGGTGCACGATCCGCGCGGGTTTGATGTCATCGTCACCAATAATATGTTTGGCGACATCATCACCGATCTGGCCGCGGGGCTGCAGGGCGGGCTGGGGATAGCTGCCAGCGCTAATTTGCATCCAGGAAGAACGTCGATGTTCGAACCCGTGCACGGTTCGGCGCCGTCGATTGCGGGAAAAAACATGGCCAATCCATTCGGCGCGATTCTGTCAGCGGCCATGATGCTGGCGCATCTCGGAATGTCCCGCGAGCCACATACAATTGAAGCTGCCGTGCTCGAAGCCGTGCGGCAGAAAAAAACAACGGTCGACATCGGCGGAACTTTGGGGACGCGCGAAGCGGGGGATTGGGTAGCGGAAAGAGTCGCGCGCCGCTGAGGATTTTTCCAGATTGACGTTTTTCACCACAGAGGAAATATGAAGTTGTGCAAGTCCGCCATAATCCTATTGCTATTCACATTGCTGATTTGCGGAGCTTGGTCCCAGAACCAGCCTCAAGCTCCAGCAAACAACAAGAACGTCAATAATCTCGGACTCCAGGTCGAAGTTCAGAGTAAAGTTCAGAGTAAAGACCAGACCAACGACCAGAACCACAATCAGCCGCAGACCGCGCAGCCTCAGACTCCCGCGGGCGAGGGCGCCCGACCCACACAGCCCACACCAGTCGCTCCGGAAACAACAGTCTCCCCCAAGGAGGCGAAAGAACTCTTCCGCTCGGTGGACGAGATCCTGCAATTTGCCAGCGAGGATACTGGCCTGCCCATCAAGCACAAGGTGAAGCGCCGCCTCGCCAAGCGCGACGAGGTGCAATCCTACATCGAGAAAAACCTGAAAGAAGACAAGGACGCGAAGCGGCTGGAGAGATCGTCGGCGGTGCTGAAGAAGTTCGGGTTGATCCCTCGTGACTTCGACCTCTCCAGCTTTCTGGTGGCGATGCTGCGCGAGCAGGTAGCGGGATACTACGACGTCAAGACGAAAACGGTGAACTTGCTGAACTGGCTGGACGTGGAGCAGCAGAAGCCGGTGCTCGCGCACGAACTGACGCACGCCCTACAGGACCAGTCTTTCAATATCGACAAATGGATGAAGGGATCGACGGAAAGTGCTGATAAGAAGAAAGATGACCCCAGCCCTTCCGACATCGAAAATGACGAGGAAACGTCTGCGCGGCAAGCCGTGGTCGAAGGGCAGGCGATGGTAGTGCTGCTCGACTACTCGCTCGCGCCAACCGGCAAGACGCTGCTGAACTCTCCCCAATTCGTCGATGCTCTCAAGCAAAGCATGCTGGTCGGCACCGCCGACTCTCCGAAGTTTCGCGATGCGCCGATCTTCTTAAAAGAGGAGCTGACCTTCCCCTATCGTTACGGCCTCGACTTCACGATCGCTCTCCTGCAGGCGGCGGGAAAGGATTTGGCCTACGCGGGCGCGTTCCAGTATCCGCCGCGGACTACGCGCGAAATCATGGAGCCCCAGACTTATCTTTCGCACGAGAAACTTCCGGCACTGAAGCTGATCGACATGGAGAAAGATTTCAAAAACTACGAGGCCTTCGATATCGGTGCAATGGGAGAGTTTGACGTGGACGTATTGGTTGAACAATACGCAGGCCAGGATGAAGCGGCGGCCATCTATCCGGAATGGCGCGGCGGCTATTACTACGCCGGAAAACCGAAGGCAGACAAATCGGCGCCCATCGCGGTGCTCTACGTTTCGCGCTGGTCGAGTCCGGCGAAGGCGGCGGAGTTCGCGGCCGTCTATGCGAAATCTCTGGCGCAGCGCTATCGGAAGCGGCAGGGTCTGAGAACAGACGGCAAAGTCGCGGAAGATGCCCCGCCGGCCGATTCCTGGAAGACGCTGCGAGGCCGCCATGCCTGGCTGACCGAGGAGGG
>Ga0209415_10015965_pt1 | contig 12122 bp, 15 predicted proteins | sample PeaSoiSIISIP2007_FD_187696 | JGI IMG/M metagenome (GOLD analysis project Ga0209415, IMG submission 187696) | Peat soil microbial communities from Weissenstadt, Germany - SII-SIP-2007 (SPAdes) (version 2) | ecosystem: Environmental > Terrestrial > Soil > Wetlands > Peat | place: Germany... | reverse complement strand
CCAGCGGCCGGGCGGCAGCGGTGGCGGCGGCCCAAATGCACTGGCGCGGTCGCCAGCCAGCCATTCTGCGCGTCGGTCACCTGCCCGAACTTCGCGCCGGAGAGCCTCTTTCCCAGGTTCCTGAGGACGGGCGAGCATCACCAGGGCCACCGAGAGAGAATTCCTGTCGGCGTTACCGGACGCGCAGCTGCCCGGCGCCCGGGATGCGATCCCCTGGCGCCGTCACTGGTGGGGCCAGGTTGCTGTTACTGCCCGTCGTCGTCCATCTCGGAGTCGGCCACGGCGATCGCGAAGCCCAGGGCCCTGAGGATCTTCCCGCCTGCGGCGACCACCCGCGCTGTGCCCACCACTGGGGCAACCGCGATCATGACGGCCTGGATGTCGTCGGCGGTGACCCCGCTGTCCGCGGCGGCCTCGGCGTTGGCGAGGTAGGACGCGGGTGGGGCGTCCACCGCGATCAGGGCGGCCAGCCGCGCCAGCATGAACTCGCGCGGGGCAAGAGAATTGTGCGCGATCGATGCGGCGGTGATGTCGGCGAGCGTGTCAAGGACGGGTGTCTCGTCAGTCATGGATCCTTTTCCCCCGTTACTGCAGAACGCGTGGCCAGGGGCCTCGCTGGTATGCCAGCAGTCCACCGCTGCTCACCCATCGGTGGCATCACCCCCGATGGGTGAGCTGTGGGGTGCCAGAACTGTGCCTCTAGCTGTGACCTGGACTTTCACGCGACTCGTTCATATTCGTTGATGAGGCCGCCGAGGACTGGCCGGCGCTTGATCTGTTCCTGGGAAAGATCGGCCACGAGGTGATCGGGCCGTGGTGGCTGGAGCTGGAGCGCGCGGTGCGGTCTGGTACGCCGGGAACACGATCGCAGGATGCACCAGTACGCCACTGCGAGACAACTCGGAGGAGTGATGGTGAAGGAACCTGCGTCCAGGATGTGATGGCGCGAGCTGCACGTGAGCGCCTTCCCGGTGCTTGATGCGGCGGATCGCCTGGCCGGGGTGGTGTCCGAGACGCACCTGCTGCTGAAGGAGGTGGGCCAGGAGGCTCTGGCCGGGTTCCTGGTAGCGTCCGGCCGCCGTGGGGAGCGCGCAAAGGCCGCCGGGGTGACCGCCGCCGAGCTGATGAAGACCCCGGTGGTCACTGACGAGGAAATCGCGACCGGGTCATCAGGGAAGTGATCGCCGGGAACTCGCCCTTGACCCGAGCGCATTCGAGGTGACGGTCAGATCAGGCATTGTCATTCATCACGGGCCGGGTCGAGAACCGGGCTTACGCGCCGATCGTGATCGACGCGATCAGGCATACGGAGGGCGTCGTCGCCGTGCGGGACAGGCTCAGCTACCCGCGTGGAGACGAGCGCGGCGCGTCACGGGCGGCTGGAGGTGACGATCGTCCCTGGCCACCCGGGCCAGCCGGGCGAAGGCTGATTCCTAGCGGCTCATCGGGGGTGGAATTATGATTTTCGCTGATCGTAGTGATGCGGGACGGCGGCTGGCCGCGAGATTGCGGCATCTGCGCGGGCAGCATGTCGTCGTGCTCGGCCTGCCACGGGGTGGTGTCCCGGTGGCTTTCGAGGTTGCCCGGGCGCTCGGTGCCCCGCTGGATGTGATCGTGGTCCGCAAGCTCGGGGTGCCGTTCCAGCCCGAGCTGGCCATGGGCGCGATCGGTGAGGATGGGGTGCGCGTCCTCAACCAGGGGGTCATCCAGCGGTCCGGCATATCTCCGGGCGAGCTGGCCGCGGTGGAAGCACGGGAACGTGCCGAGCTGGACCGGCGCGCTCGCCGCTACCGGCGCGGCCGGGCGCGTCTGCCGCTGGAGGGCTGCACCGCTGTTGTGGTTGACGACGGTGTTGCGACCGGGTCGACGGCCCGCGCTGCCTGCCAGATTGCCCGGGCACAGGGTGCGGCCCGGGTGGTGCTGGCCGTACCAGTGGCGCCGCCCGGGTGGGAGGCCCGGCTGGGCGGCGACGCTGATGAGCTGGTCTGCGTGGCCACTCCGCGGTCGTTCTTCGCCATCGGGCAGTTCTACGCGGATTTCGCCCAGACGGCCGATAGTGAGGTGAGGGCCTGCCTGGAGCACGCCGCGCCCGTGCCGGTGGCTGGCCCTGGTGCCGTGCGGGTGGCTGATCACGGTGAGCCCGCGGACGACCCGCCCGGGCGAGACGAGGAGGTCGAGGTCAGCGGCGGGACGGTCCGCCTCGCCGGGCAGCTGACCGTGCCGGCGGACGCGCGGGGGATCGTGGTGTTCGCGCATGGCAGCGGCAGCAGCCGGCACAGCCCGCGCAACCGCTACGTGGCTGCCGTGCTGAACCAGGCTGGCCTGGGCACGCTCTTGTTCGACCTGCTCACCCCGGATGAGGAGGCTGACAGGGCCAACGTGTTCGACATCGGGCTGCTGGCCCGCCGCCTGGTCGGCGTCACGGAGTGGCTGCGCGGCCAGCCTGGGGCAGCAGGCGTGCCGGCCGGCTACTTCGGTGCCAGCACGGGCGCGGCCGCGGCGCTGTGGGCCGCCGCCGAACCGGACGCCCGGATCGCGGCTGTGGTGTCCCGCGGCGGGCGGCCGGACCTGGCCAGCCCACGGCTGGGATCGGTCCGGGCACCCACGCTGCTCATCGTCGGCGGCCGCGATGACATCGTGCTGGGCCTCAATCGGCAGGCCCAGGCCCAGCTGCGCTGCGAGAACGACCTGGCCGTGGTGCCCGGTGCCACGCACCTGTTCGAGGAGCCCGGCACGCTCACCGCCGCCGCCGAACTGGCCCGTGACTGGTTCACCCGGCACCTGGCGCCCAGCCGGCCCTCGGTTACCTGAGATGTGGGCCTGGGTCCGCCGCCGGAGGGTGCAGGGTGAGGGTGCCGCCGGGCTGAGCGCTGATCCGGGATCCGAAGGGACGGCTGATCCGCTCGAGTACCTGCCGCAGCCACTCGCTGTCCGTGGCGCTCGCCTGGCACAGCCGCATCTGCCTGGCCTGCATGGGAACCATGCGCAGCTCAACGAGCTGGCCGGTGCCAGCCGCGACCGAGGCGAAATAGAGCAGGCGCAGATCGTCCCGGAATTGCGCGTAGCCGCTGATGCCCTCGTAGTCGTCGATGCAGTCGCCGCAGCCGTACAGGACGAGCCTGCCCCGGTAGACCTCGACCGGCCGGGGGTGATGCGAGGAGTGGCCGTGGATCAGGTCCACGCCGCCATCGACGAGCCGGCGGGCAAACCGCACCTGATCGGCTTCCACGTCATAGCCCCAGTTGGAACCCCAGTGGATGGACACCACGGCAATGTCACCGGGTTGCTTAACGGCCCGCACCCGGCCGGTGACATCGTCGGCAGCGGCGTCGGAGAGTGCGGGGAGGAAATCGACGCCGGGCCGGGTGGCGGTGGCGGCCCAGCCGCGTGGGATCCCGCTGGATGCGGCGCCGCACGCGAAGACCAGAACACGGCCGCCTGGCACCGCGGCGGCGGCCGGCTGCCTGGCCTCGGCGACGTCACGGCCTGCTCCTGCCGTCGGCAGGCCGGCGCTGGCCAGCGCGCCGAGGGTGTCCCGCAGCCCGGTTCGGCCAAGATCGAGCACGTGGTTGTTGGCCAGTGTGCAGACATCCGGCCGCGCCGCGCCCAGGGCGGGCAGGTTCTCCGGGCTCATCCGGTAGTGCACGGCCTTGCCTGGGGCAAAGCCGGCGCTGCGCGTGACGCTCGTCTCCAGGTTGATCACCCTGGCCGCTGGCGCCACCTGGTCGAGGACGCCGAGAGCATCACCCCAGGGCCAGGAGAAGCTGGCCGGCTGCGGGATCGGGCCGTTGGCACGTTCGGCGAGGCGGACGTAGTCCCGCGCGTCGCGCGCGTACGCCTCCCGCAACTGCGGATCGCCGGGATGCGGCAGTACCTGATCGACGCCGCGGCCCAGCATCACATCCCCGCAGAGAAACAGCGTCATCAGCCCATCGGCCATGTCATCCACTGTGCCAGGGCGCCACAAGTGCGGCGGGTGGCGGACGCCGGGGCTGGCCAGCAGGTCCGGCCCGGAAGGGGTGGCCGTGGTGGAGATCGTTGAGGAGGCGCCGTACCGGTTCGTCCTCCCGCGGCACGGCCGGATGCGGGTGCCCGGCGTGGTGTTTGCGACCCGCGCGCTGCTCCCGGACCTGGCCGGGGACCGGTCCTTGCAGCAGGTGGCCAACGTGGCAGAACTGCCCGGCATCGTCGAGGCCTCATATGCGATGCCGGACGTGCACTGGGGGATCCCCGGGGTCGCGGCCACCGATGTCGCCGACGGCGGCGTGGTATCACCGGGGGGTGTCGGGTTCGACATCTCTTGCGGCGTCCGCCTGCTCGCCGCTGACCTCGATTCCGGCGAGCTCGCCCCGGTCCTGGGCCGGGTGATGACGCGCTGTCCGCTGCCACCCCGCGGGGGGCCGGGCGCGGCGGCGTATGGCCGCTGCACGGCCGGGCGGAGATGCAGAAATTGCTGCTCGGCGGAGCCGCCTACGCGGTGCAGCAGGGCCACGGCACCCCGCGTGACCTGGATCGGTGCGAAGACCACGGCGCGGTCGGTGACGCTGATCCCCGGTTCGGGCAACCATTTCCCACCGCAGGCGGCCAAGTGCCGCTGCGGGCCATCGGCCAGGACCTTTGCCCCTGGGCCGGTGCCCGGCGGCGAGAGGTGATGGAAGGCAGAAGGAGGTAGGTGATGATCAGTCAGGCGGACGTGGAGAAGCTGCTGTGTATCCAGGCCGCTGATGGGCTGGTGCTGTCTGTCTACCTGCAGGTGCCGGTGGATCCGCCCGCACTGCGCGGCCTCCCCGCCCGGGTGGGCGAACTGCTCGCGGTGGCCATTGGCGGCGCGGAGAGCCCGGGCGCTGCGCGGGCCCAGGCTGAGGACCAGCCGATGGTGCGGCGGCTGATGGAGGTGCATGCCCGGGACTGGCTGGGCCACACCGTCGCGATTTTCGCCTGCCGCCAGCTGGGCTTGCTGGAGTTCTTCCCGCTGCCGTGCAGGCTGCCGGAGCGGGCGGTATTCGCCGCGCGCCCGCATGTGCGGCCGCTGCTGGTGGCCTTGCAGCGGTGCCCCGCCTACCGGGTCGCGGTCGTGGACCGCCGCCACGCATGGATCTTCAGCGTGGCCGGAGAGCGGGTGAGGGTGGCCGCCGGGCCGGTCGCCGGAGAGGTGCGCAGCCCGGGCTTCGGGGGCTGGTACGGCCTCGAATCCCACCGGGTCAATGAGCGCATCATCCAGCTCGCCCGTCACCATTACCGGGACACCGCCACCATTCTGGGACAGGTCATGCGCACCGGTGAGGCGGAACCCCTGGTTGTCGGCGGGCATGAGGAGGCTATCCCCCAGTTCCTCGCCGTCCTCCCGGCCGGCCTGCGCGATCGCCTGGCCGGCAGCTTCGTCGTCGATCCGCACACGATGACGCCGGCCCGGGTACGGGAACTGTCCGGCACGGTCATCGAGGACTGGGCGGACCGGCGCGAGCGGGACCTTACCGCTCAGTTCGGCCAGGAGCGGCCGGATGGGCTGACCATGATCGGCCTGCACGGCTGCCTCACGGCGGTCAGCCAGCACGCCGTCCAGTTGCTGGTGGTGCCGGCGGGCGGGCTGATCCCCGGATTCGCCTGCGCCCGGTGCGGGGCGCTGACCAGCACGCCCGGTGAGTGCCCGGACGGGCCGGCCGCAGCGCGCCAGGTCCCGGACCTTATCGAGGAAATGGTCACCCGGACGCTCAGTGACGGCGGGGACGTGGCGTCGGTGCCCGATCCGCCCGGTGATATCGCGGCACGCCTGCGGTTCCCGCTGACCCCGGCCTGGGCCTGATCCGGGTATGACCGGGGCGTCGTCCGGCGTTGTCATAGGTGACGGGGAAGGATCAAGACCTCAGGAGACGCGGGGAAGCGGGGTCACGGCCCGCGCACCGCGCGAAGGCGATCCGCACATAGCGGAGATCCTTCCCCGCCCGCTTCCCCGGTCAGAGCTGCAGATGAGCCCGCTCCTGGGTGATGTCCTCGAGTCCGGTCGCCGCCATGCTGAGCAGCATGTGGGCCAGGTCGGACAGCGCGCGCGCCACCGCCATCTGCTCACCGATCTCGGTGACATCCGGGTCGCTCGGGTTGCGGCGCGCACTCCCGTGGCCGAACACGTGCGTGCTGTTGTTCATCGAGAGCCGGGCATCCGCGACCGTCAGGCGATCCTGCTCCCTGATGGTCAGCTCGACCGACCAGTGATCCGTCATGCTCATCACCGGACACCTCCACCATTCCGGGGTATCCGCCGCCTAGACGAAACCACCGGGCCGCGATTCCGCGCCCGGCCGGCGCAGCCCCCATGCGACTTTGATCGTCTTCAGGCTCCTGGAGCCTGCTGGCTGTCCCCAGAGTCGTTCAGCCTGTTTGACAGGCCGTTCGTCGCTTTCCGGCCCCGGCGGCCCAGCTCCCGGCCAGGCCGGGCGAAAGTCCCGGCCGGACAGGCGGATCGCCTCTTAGCCGCAGGCAGCGCAGCCGCCGATAGTGGTTATAGAAGAAGGCCAGGATGAGGCGGCGGCTGGCAGTAGTTGCGGCGCGGGCCGCACGAGCGGTTCGCGGGCTCTGGCCTGACCGCAACCCGCTGCGGCGCAGGGTAGACCGGGTGGACGCCCTGATCGCCAGCGGGCTGACAGTCGCATTCCTGGCCGGGGCGCCGTTGGCTGCGCGTACCACCGGGCACATGGCCTTCAGCGCGGCCTCCCGTGTCGCCCATGCCGAACAGTCCTGGCACCAGGTACCTGCCGTCCTGCTGGCCTCCGCTCCGTCAGAAATGGGTGCCAGCGCCGCGGCCAGGTGGGCCGGGCCAGGCGGAACACGGCGCAGCGGCATACTGACCGTGCCGCCGGGTGCCAAGGCCGGCAGTACGGTGCTGGCGTGGGTCGATGCCGATGGCCGGCTGGTCAGCCCGCCACTTCAGCCTTCCCAGGTGCGCGCCCAGGTCGTGCTGGCGGCCGTGCTTGCCCCCATAGGCCTGGGCTCTCTGCTGCTCTGCGCTGGCCTGCTCGCCCACGGTGCACTAGGCCGGCGGCGGCTGGCGGCCTGGGACGCGGACTGGCGGGAAACCGAGCCCCAGTGGACCAGGCGGCGCTGAGCCTCCCACCGGACCGGAACGGAGGGCGGGGCGATGTGGTTCTTCCGGGCCGTGGGCCGGCCGCCCGGCGTCGGCGGCTGCAGACAGGCGGCGCAGGTAGGCGGATTTCTCCGCCGGGCACAGCCCCTGCCGGCCGGCCCGGAGCGGCCCGTGAGCAGTTCGGCCACGCCAACGCCATTGCGGGACGCGAGGCGCAGATCGGCATGCGCGGCCAGCGACGGGACGGCATTAGCGACCGCCGCCCCGGCTTCGGCGGCCTGCAGCAACGAAAGATCGTTCTCCGCGTCGCCGACGGCGATCGTATTGTGCGCCGACAGCCCGAGTTCGGCCAGGGCCGCCAGCAGCCTGGCCGCCTTGGTCACCCCGGCCAGCAAGATCATCGCGGCACCCCGGTTGCGGATCACCTGGCAGTCCAGGCCAAGACCGGTGATCACGTCCACGGCCGTGACCGCGTCGTCCGCGGTCAGCGCCAGCAGCACGGTCCCGGCGTGCCTGGCCACGTCCCGGGCGGCCAGCGTCCCGGTCCCCCTCGCCGACCACCGGCTCGGCCACGATCTCACCACCATTGAACGCGACCTCGCCTCGTCCCGGGAACCAAGCAGGTCCGCCTCGGACACCACACCGAGGAGCCGTCCCGCGCTGGCGATCACCGGTACGGCGCTGACCCTGTGCTCGCTCATCCGCCTGGCTATTTCCTTAGCCGGAGTCCCCCTGTCCACGGTCACCGGATCCGTCCGCATCACGTCCCGGACACGCCACTGGCCGGTCCGGCCATGCTGCCCGCGCGGTGGGACCGGGGACTCGCCCGGGCGGCGCGCCGTCTCTTCCGCTTCCACCGAGGCAACGGCCCGCGCCACGTCCCACGCCGCGGCGTCGCCGTGCAACGTCTGGTAATAGGTGGCGCCCAGATGTTTCAGCAAGGCGTCCAGATGCTCATCGCGGCGGGACATCGCTGGCTCCACTCGTCGTGGCCGATGGCTCAGGGTCAGGTGCGGTCAGCCAGTAGGCGCGTGCGCCGGCCGCAGCCAGTGCCTGGCGGGACGCCCGGTAGTGATGGCCGCACAGCCACAGATCCACCGGGTGCCGTCGGCTCTGCGTGCGGGGCATCATGACCTTGACCAGCGGCCTGGCCGGGCAGCAACAGGCCCGCATCGGGACGGCAGGGTCTGCCAGGCCACCCACGGACACCGTGTCCAGGTGGCCTTCCCGCACCGTGGCGGTCGTTGCGTGCCGGTGGAACATGTTCTCAGCATCGCTGCGGAAGAGCGGGCTTGATCAGGGGGCGTCGGCACCAGCGATAGGTGGCGAAAGTCCCCAGATCGGGACAGTGCGCAACCTCACCCGGCGAGCTGGGCCCAGCAGGACGCGGGCCGGGCGGGAAGCGGGCCGGGACCAAAGCCTCTGCCCTTAACTGCGCGGTCCCAGGGATCATGGAGACGACCGAGTACAACGGTGGAGCCTCGGGTACCGGGCGCGGTATCCGCGGAGTTCTATGTGGTCAAGGTGAACGCCCTGCCGGACCGGGCCGGGGACCCCCAGGGGGTTCCCGACTACCCCTGTGCCCGCCAGCAGGAACTGCTGCTGCGGATCCGCCGCGCCATCACTGACGTGGCGGCCGCCGACCGCCGTGCCGCGCTGCGGGAAAGCCAGCTACGGCACTCCGTGGCGCGGCTGCAGCACCAGGCGCACCAGGCGGTGGCCGTGGACCGGGAAGAATCCGCCAAGCAGGCACTTGCCCTGCGTGCGGCCACCCTGGCGCAAGCCGATGACCTGGCGGTCGAGCAGGCCGCATTGCGCGCCGGTGAGGTGAGACTATCTGCCGCCATGCGCCGCCTGCAGGCGAAGATCGAGGCGTTCCGGTTGCACAAGGAGATACTCAAGGCCCGGTACACCGCAGCACAGGCGGCCACCAGCGCGGGCCTGAGACTGAGCGGTATCTCGGAGGAGATGAGCGATGTGGACCTGGCCACCCGCTGCGCCGAGGACACGACGGCCCGGCTGCAGGCACGCGTGGACGCCCTCAATGAGCTGCTGGCCTCCGGCACCCCGGCGGATGTGACCGGCCTGGCCAGTGACGAAGGAGAGCCAGGCGGGGCTCGACGCGGTCACGACCCAGGCCGTGATCCAGGAGGAACTCGCCGCGATCAAGGGTCGGCTGGCAGCCGGGGCGACCCAGCCACCACATGATCTTGCCGGGGACCGCCGCGCGCAGGTTACCCGCCGCCGCGTGCCGCCATACGAATGACCTGCGAGGCGATCCAGGATCACCGATGCAAGGCCCGTGGCCAGTGGGCGAAGGTCCCGGGGCAGCAGGAGGTTAGTCCTCTGGGCCGGGCCTCTGCTGGGGCGTGGGATCAAGGTACGAACATTTGCCAGACCGCGAGGAGGCTGTCATGGCACAGCTAGAGCGCCGGCGTCCGCGATTCCCTGACCTGCTCGACTGGTTCGATGAGCCGTGGGCTCCGCTGCTGCCGTTCAGCACCGGCCGCCCGTTCCGGGTGGAGGACTTTGCCGAGGAGGGCAAGTATGTCCTGCGCGCCGAGCTGCCGGGCCTGAACCCGGACAAGGATGTCGAGGTCAGTGTGGAGGGCGGGACGCTGAAGATTCACGCCGAGCGGCACGAGGAGCACAAGGAGGCACACCGCAGCGAGTTCCGCTACGGCTCGTTCACCCGGTCGGTCACGCTGCCCGAAGGGGCGGATACCGAGCACATCACCGCAGGCTATGACAAGGGCATCCTGGAGGTCACCGTCCCGGTGCCCAAGGCCAAGGCGGAGAGCCGCCGAATCGAGGTCGGTCACGCCTGAACTCGGCCGCGTGCCGCACGCGGTCGGTGGCCGACTTGTAGGTCATGACGTGAGCACGGCGCACAGGTCCCCGCCTGGGCACCGGCTCATGCGTCGGCCGTGGTGAGCGAGGGTGAGCCTGACCAGGGCGCTTTCCAGGTCGCAGGGGTCGGTGTGGGTGTCGGCGGCCAGCTGGGTGAGACCGGGAAGGTCCGGGGGGGCCGGGCCGGTGAGGCCGAGGTGGCGGGCGGCGTACTGGGCGCGGGGATCGAGGGGCGGCCGGGCTCCAGGCCACACGCCGCGCAGTTCGCGCAGGAACAGCTGGATGGTCACCGGCCCCCACCCGGGCAGTACGTCAAGGGCTGCCCGCAGCGCGGGATAGGTGATGTGCCGGTGGCCGATGAGGACGGCCTGCCCGTCGTAACGTTCGCCGATGATCTCGGACAGGGCTTGCAGCCGCGCCACCATCTGCGCGTCGTAGTGCCCGTAGCCGCCTTCGTCGAGGTAGGCGATGAAGGCGCCCGCCGGGATGTGCCGCGCCTGGCCGATCCGCACCAGGCCCGCGCTGGTCAGTACGCGGAAGGTGCGTTCAGCGGTCTGGGCGGTGATGCGGGTGCCAAACAGGGTGGCCGCCAGGAACCACCGCTCAATCTCCGCATCCCCGGCGTTCACGTTGATGCCGAGTTCACTGGAGTAGCGCCCGCCTAAGGTTTCCACCACGCGGCGGGCCAGCCCGGCAGCCTCAGCTGAGGGTTGTGCGGGGGCCGTGTCGGCCGGTGTGGTCATACGTCGATCCTCATCGGGAAGCCGGCCAGGCGGGCAGGGGCGAAGGTCCCACGGCTGCCTGGCTGGTCTGCGGGCCGGGGGCCGTTCGCCTCCTATGCAGTGGTCCGCACCGGTTCATGCTGCTGGGGTACGGGCGCCGGAGCGCTGGGCCCAGCTGAGACGGCAGATGAACCGCCCCGCTTGCGGCCTGGCTGGCGTCACGCGCTGGGAGCCGTCACGAGGAGGGTGTCATGAGCACCTACAAGGTAATTGACATCATCGGGACGAGCACGACGTCATGGGAAGCCGCGGCCGCGCAGGCGGTGAAGACCGCAGGCGGGACCCTGCATGACCTCCGGGTCGCTGAGGTGGTCAAGCAGGACCTGCACGTGGACGAGGGCGGCGGCATCACGTTCCGGACCAAGCTCGAGCTGTCATTCAAGTACGAGCACGAGAACTGATACTCGGACTCGTCATCCCGATCCGGAGCCTGGCCGGCGTCAGAGCGAGGTGCCGTAGCTCGGCTCCGGCCGGGGCCCGCGTATCTACCCGTCCACGCCACGAGGACGGCCCTACCCGATCCATCCCGCCGCTGGGCCGCTGACGCCTACGAGGAATGGGCCCGCTGCCTGACCTTCGGCCCTGGTGCCCCGCTCCGGCCCTGCGAAGGATGATCATGTAGGCGAGCGAGAGGGATGCGCGATGCGAGCGGCTCTGGGAGACGAATTGCTGGTCCGGGGACGTCACGTGGATGACCCTGAGCGCACAGGGGTGATCATCGCCATCCATGGTGAGAACGGATCGCCCCCGTACCTGGTGCGCTGGACGAATGGCCGGGAGAGTGTGCTCTTCCCGTCCTCCGACACGGTGGTAGAGCACCTGCCCGCCAGCCGGCCAGGCAGCCCGGCAGGTATCGGCTAACGAGCGACCGCCCAGAACGGGTGGCGCGGACCGTCCAGGCTGCGCTGACCCGGCCGCCCGTGTGGTGGTGCGGGCACGCAGCTGGCGGTGCCGCAACGAAGGAGGCGCGCCGTGGCGGGCGGCCTGCTGACGGACCTATATGAGCTGAACATGGCGGCGAGCTACCTGCGCCGCGGGATGACCGGCCCAGCGACATTCAGCCTGTTCGTCCGGCAACTGCCAGCCGAGCGCGGGTTCCTGGTCGCCGCCGGCCTGGAGGATTGCCTCCAGTTCCTGGAGAGCTTTTCTTTCACCACCGAGGACCTGGATTACCTGCGCCGCGCGCAGGGCTATGGCGAGGATGTGTTGCGGGCGCTGGCGGGGCTGCGGTTCACCGGCGAGGTGCGGGCCGTGCCCGAGGGACGGGTCGTGTTCGCGGGCGAGCCACTGCTGGAGGTGACCGCACCGGTCGCCGAGGCCCAGCTGGCCGAGACGGTGCTACTGAACCACGTGACGTTCCAGACCAGCGTGGCCACCAAGGCGGCCCGGTGCGTGCTTGCAGCGGCTGGCGC
>Ga0209415_10015964_pt1 | contig 12122 bp, 9 predicted proteins | sample PeaSoiSIISIP2007_FD_187696 | JGI IMG/M metagenome (GOLD analysis project Ga0209415, IMG submission 187696) | Peat soil microbial communities from Weissenstadt, Germany - SII-SIP-2007 (SPAdes) (version 2) | ecosystem: Environmental > Terrestrial > Soil > Wetlands > Peat | place: Germany... | reverse complement strand
CGTGCGCGACCGTTATCGAGCGTTGAGATCACGGCGCACCGTGTCGCGGTCGAAGCCTGACGCCTCGAGCTGGCGCACGATCATGCCGACGTGCTTCTGACTGAGGTTCTGGCTGCCGTGGCCCGGAATCGTGATGACGACGCCGGATTCGTGGCGGAAGCGCCGATGGCTCGTAGCCTTGCCGCCGAGTTCGGTAAAGCCGTGATCAAATAGCTAGGCCGTGAGCGCCCTGCGGGTGACTGTGCTCATAATGCGAATGCTCGGATGTGGGAGGACGTCCTTGGGATGATCGCATCGGGATCGGCGCCGACGAGGCCCGGATTGGCCGACCGGTGCTCGTCGCTGCTTCGGGCCTGAGATTCGCCAGAAGACGACTGACCCCGGCCACCGCACGTGCGCGAAAGCGAGAGTCTCGGCGCGAGCTCCACCGCGACGAGGTAAAGCGCGAGGCGGCTCGCCTCGCTGAAGACGAAACGGCCGCGAGTAAAGGAACCCCGACAAGCTAGGACGACGACACCGGCAACGCCACACGCCACACGCTGGGCGCCGCTTCGCGCGGGCCCAGCGCGGGTTATGCCACTGCTGTTGACGGCTTCGCCGTTTGGCGCTTCACTGCCCGCCTTCTGCTGCAGTTCTCAAGGACGGCGGCCACCTGCTGCTCGGTGAGCAGCTCTCTGCCTTGCTCAGTCCGGCTAGCGTTCATCACCGAGATCAGTCGCAAGTCCTCCTGCACCGCGAGTTTCTCAGCAGCGTCTGCCTCCTCCTCAGCTCGCTGCCAGGCAGCGCGGGCTCGCGCTTCTCTGTGACCTGCGCTGTTGCGATCGCGTTGGTCGAGGTCGGCTTCGATCCGCTTACGAACGAGTGGTGGTACCTCGCCTGCCCAGGGGCGGCTCCGATCGATGAGGAACCCCTCCCATGTGTAGTCAATACCGGCCTGGTCGACGATCCGGTCATATCCCTGAGTGCCGGAGTCTGGATCGCCGGTAGGGCCGCTCCAGATGCGAATTGCCTCATCGAAGGCGTTGACGTTCTTCCGCAGGAGTTGTACCCCCCGCGCCCCGCCATTGGGGACGTAGCGCGCGCCGCTGTCGAGGCGCACGTCAACCTCATGGCGGAACACGTCTTGCCATTCGAGCTTGATGAAGTCATCGAACAGTTCGGCAGGACTCTTGGTATTGGCAAAGGACACCCAGTCAACTCCTGATCCGCTCCGTGCTGGAACCCTCGAGCGTCGCGAGACGGCTTGCGGTTCAAGCCGCACGTCTCTTCTTGTTATCGGCGCCCCTGTCCCTGCACGCGACCCCAACCGACGAATAGCGTCGCGCGCGAAACGAACTCAACGCGCGCACTCGCAGCGAACCGGGCCGCCGTACGGCCGTTCCCTGTCACTCTCGCCCTCGCCCACACGCGGGGGCAAACGCGCGAGGCAGGACACGCCTCCGCGAATCCGGTAGCGTCCGGCGGTGGCACTGCTTGGTCGGGGGACGACGGCAATGCGGACCAGCCCCTGGCCGTGGCGAGCTGCCAGATCAGATTGATAACCGGCCGGGAGGTCGCTGCCATGCATGTTCGGGTTGTCAGGTTCACCGACGTGACCGCTGAACGGATCGACGCACTTCGCGCCCAAATCGAGGACGCCGGCGGGCCCCCACCCGGGGTGCGCAGCACGGCATTGAAGGTCCTGTTTGATGCCGGGCAGGGCACGGCGGTCGTACTCCAGTACTTCGCCACGGCGGAGGACATGGAGGAGGGCGGCCGGGTGTTCAGCGCGATGGACCCCGGCGAGACTCCCGGGACCCGCGCATCGGTTGACACGTGCGAGATCGCACTCGAGGTCGAGGCGCCGTAGCTCCCGCGGCCGCAGGTTCACCGCGAGACACCTCAGTCGTGCCGCGCACCGGCTCCGCGAATGCAAGCGCGCGCCCGCTGTCGCCCTCAGTGATTGGGTGCTGTCGGCGGCTGCCTAGGGGCATTCTCGCGCGCCGCTTGGATCGATTGGCTCGAGCTACCAGCGCGCGTGGACGTGTGGTCGGATGAGCCGGTCGTAGATGTCGCGCACACCCGCGAGCTGCTCCTCGCTCAGCGGATCCATCGCCGCGGCGGTGACGTTCTGGAGGACCTGGTCGCTGCTGCGGGCTCCGGGGATCACCGTGCTCACGCCCGGCTGGTCGATCACCCAGCGCAGCGCGAAGCGCGCCATCGGCACGTCCGCCGCCACCAGGCCGCGAAGTTCGCGCACCGCCGCCAGGCCCACCTCGAAGGGAACCCCGGCGAACGTCTCGCCGACGTCGAAGGCCTCGCCGCGGCGGTTGAAGCTCCGGTGGTCGTCGGAGGCGAAGGCGGTGTGCTCGTCGTAGTTGCCCGCCAGCAGACCGGAGGCCAGGGGCACCCGGGCGATGATCCCCACGCCGGCCGCTCGCGCCGCCGGGAGGACCTCCTCGAGCGGCTTGAGCCGGAAGCAGTTGAGGATGATCTGCACGGTCGCGACGTGCGGCCGGGCGATTGCCGCAAGGGCCTGCGCGCACGTTTCGACCGAAACCCCGTACGCACGCATGCGACCCTCGGCGACCATCTCGTCCAGGACGTCGAACACCTCATCGCTCGCATAGACGCCGTCCGGTGGGCAGTGCAGCTGGACCAGGTCGATCTGCTCGACGCCGAGGTTGGCGCGCGAGCGATCGTTCCAGGCAAGCATGTGCTCACGGCTGTAGTTCTCGGTCAGCTGCTCGACGCGGCGGCCCATCTTGGTTGCGAGCACGACCTCTGGATGGCGCGCCGTCAGCTCGGCGCAGAAGCGCTCGCTGCGCCCGTCGCCGTACACGTCGGCGGTGTCGAAGAACGTGATGCCGTGCTCGACTGCGGTCTCGAGCACCGACCGCGCCGCCCGTGCATCGACCGTGCCCCAGTCGGCCCCGAGCTGCCATGTCCCCAGCCCGAGGACGCTGAGCGACCGCCCCATCCGCTCGATCGCTCGCTGCTCCATGGCCACCATGCTTGCACGCCGCGGCCGCGCCGCGTCACCACGATCACATCGACCCGGCGCGCGCTCAGAGCACCGCGGAGCACCGACGGTGGCGGCTGCTCGGCTGTGTGAGTGACGGCGTGGCTGCGAGTCGCGGGGCGTGGACGCGAGCAGTCCGTAGTTTCTGACTGCCGGTGGGGCTCTAACTCGGATGTGGACGGTAGCGGCGGAGGCTAGTCTGGCCTGTTGAGCAGAACCTGTCAGGGCAGAGCGAGAAGGAGCCACATGCCTCGAGGTTCGCGAGCGGCGATTTGCGCAGCGCTGGTTGTCGGTGTCGCGCTGTCGGTGTTGATGTTCGCTGCGTCGGCGCTGGCGGGTGCTCCCGTCCGCGGTGCCACGTACAAGGGTCAGGTGAGCTCCGGCGTGCTCATGTTCGCGGTGTCCGGTGACGGCGGGTCGGTCCTGAACATGAGAGTCGGGGATTTCCCACCGAACGGGTGCGGTGGTGGCGGTCCGCCGCCGATCGAGGCGTCGAGTCCGGCGCCGATCACGAACGACAAGTTCACCGCCCGCGTCACGTACCGCTCGTCGACGGGCAAGCTCCTCGCCACTCTAAAGGTGACAGGCGAGTTCCTGAATAACCGTAAGGAGCAGGGGGCCGTCGACTCGACCATCGCCGGCGCGCCGAAATGCGGCGTCCACTTCACGTACACGACCACGGCGGCACAGGCGGGCGCTTCCGTGCCCGGAGCCACGTACAACGGTCGGGTGAGCAGCTCGGTCTTTTCTGGCGCGGTCATGTTCGCGGTGTCCAGTGACGGCAAGTCGGTCCTGAACATCAGAGTCGGCAAGTTCCCACCGGACGGGTGCGGTGGCGGCGGTCCGCCGCCAATCCAGGCCGCGAGTCCGGCGCCGATCACGAACGACAAGTTCACCGCCCACGTCACGTACCGCTCGTCGACGGGCAAGCTCCTCGCCACCGTGGACGTGACTGGCGAGTTCCTGACCAGCCGCAAGGAGCAGGGAGTCGTCGACTCGACCGTCGCCGGCGCCCCGAACTGCGGCCTCCAATTCCTCCCATACACGACAACGGCGCAGTAGCAAGGCGCGAGCGCGACCTCGCGTGAATGCAACCCGGTGGCCGGGTAGTGAAGACCACCTTGCCCACCAGGGCATCCCCGATCGCCAGCGAGGTGCCCGGTGCATCCAGCCAGGTTCACAATCGTCCTCTGCTGACCCGGCCTATAACGCCCTGCGACACCCGCGACGTGCACACCTTGGCGAGCGCGGTCCTTGGTGCGTCCGGTGCGGAGGTAGGCTTCAGGCGTGGCCAGGCCTGCGTTACCGGACAGCCTGCGCGGGGCCTCCGAGAAGCTGCGCGCATTCGTGGAGGAGGCTCCGCTCGAGCGCTCCTCGATCGTCGAGTTCGTGGCGACGCAGGCGAGGACGCTCTCGCCCGGTGCGCGTGTCCTAGACGTCGGGGCCGGCGCCTCCCCATACCGCGAGCTCTTTGAGAGACAGAGCTACACAACAGCCGACCACGCCGCCACGCTCCACGGGGGCGACGTCGACATTGTCGCGGAGGCACATTCGATCCCCGTCTCAGACGGCTCGTTTGATGCTGTGCTCTGTACACAGGTGCTCGAACACGTACCCGATCCCCTCGCGGTGCTGAGCGAGCTCAGCCGTGTGCTCGTCGCAGGCGGCAGGCTCATAGCGACGGTTCCGTTGGCGTGGGAGGAGCATGAGCAGCCCCACGACTTCTTCCGCTACACGCGCTACGGCATCGCCCACCTGCTGACGGCGGCCGGCTTCGAGGCGCTCGACATCCGTCCGCGGACGGATTGCTTTACGACGCTCGCCCAGCTCGTGCAGAACGCCGTCTGGGCGATGGGAAGCGCTCCCGACGGGCTCGACGCGCTGCGGGTCGAGGCGCGAACGGCGCTTGCGGAGATGTCCGACGCGCTCGCGCTGCTCGCACCGCTCGACGTGAGGATGATCCTGCCGCTCGGCTACACCGTCAGCGCGAACGCGTCACCGCGACTGGGCCCTCCGTGAGCGATGGCCGCCTCCCGATCCTCTACCTCGCCCCGTGGGTCGACTTCGGCGGCTCTGACAAGGGGACCATTGACTGGTTTCGCTGGCTCGATCGCTCGCGGTTTGCTCCCTCGCTGATCACCACCGCGCCGTCCGCGAACGCCCGGCTCTCGGAGGTCGTGCCCTTCGCGGAGGAGGTGTGGCCGCTGCCAGACCTGATGGTCGGCTCGCGCTTCGCCGACTTCATCCTGGACTTCATAGCCTCTCGCGAGGTCGCTGTCGTCCACCTGATGAACTCGCGCATCGGCTTCGACCTGCTGCCCGACATTTCCGCGCTCGAGCGCCAGCCAAAGATCGTCGTGCAGCTCCACGTCGAGGAGCCGACCCGCAACGGGTACGTGAGTTACGCGACGACACGCTACGGAAACCTCGTCGATGTCTTCTCGGTCTCGAGCGAGCACCTTGCCGAGGCCGTCTGCGGATACGGAATACCGCGCGACCGCATTGCCGTGATCCACACGGGTGTCGACGCGGAGCGCGAGTTCTGTCCGGAGCTCGTCACGCCGCAGCCTGGCCTGCCACCCGAGCTCGTGCACATCCTCTACCCCGGCCGGCTCGTCGAGCAGAAGGACCCGCTGATGATGGTCGATGTTGCCCGCGAGCTCGACGCGCACGGCCTCGCCTTTCGGATCCACGTCGTGGGCACGGGCGAGCTTGAGGGCGTGGTGCGCGAGCGTGTCCGCGAGTACCAGCTCGAGCACCGTGTGGCATTCGAGCCGCCGACGCGCGAGCTGGCCCGCTGGTATCGCGCCGCCGACGTGCTGCTGATGACCAGCCGCTTCGAGGGGATTCCCTACGTGGTCTATGAGGCGCTCTCGATGGGCGTCCCCGCGGTGGTCCCGGCGCTGCCCGGGAATGTGGAACTCCTCGACGGAGGCGGTGGCACACTCGTCGGGCGCCCTGATCGCGCGCACTCCTACGCCGATGCGCTAGAGCCGCTGCTCAGCGATCGCGATCTGCGCGTGCGGGTCGGGAAGGCCGGGCGCGCGCTCGTGCTCGACCGTTTCAGCTTGCGCCAGATGGCCGACCGCCACGGCGAGCTCTACGACCGCCTTAGGGAGGTGGCGCCGTCACGCGATTGCGGACCCGAGGCAGATCCCTCGAAGCAGATCTCGCTGGTGTCTCGGCCCAGCAGCGGCACGCCGCTCGTCTCGGTCGTGACGCCCTGCTTCAACCACGGGCGCTGGCTGCGCGAGTGCGTCGCGTCCATCCGCGCGCAGACCTATCCAGCGGTGGAGATGATCGTCTGCGACGACGCCTCCACCGAGCTGGAGACCACCTCATATCTCGATGAGCTTGCGCTTGAAGCCGACATCCGGCTCGTGCGCCTGCCGCAGAACTCCGGGCCGAGCGCGGCGCGCAACCGCGCGATCGAGCATGCGGCCGGACGCTACATCCTGCCGGTCGACGCGGACAACCTGCTGCTCCCGGACGCCGTCGAGCGGCTCGTCGCGCAGCTCCAGGGGGCGGGAGAACGCGTCGGCTACATCTACCAGAGCCTTCAGTTCTTCGGCAATCGCGAGGAGTATCGCCAGCCGCCCGCGTTCAACGCGTGGGAGCTCACACGCCACAGCTTCATCGACACCTGCGCGCTGATCGATCGCCAGGTCTTCGACGACGGGCTGCGATACCCGGAAGACATCGTGTTCGGGCACGAGGACTGGGACTTCTTCCTCACGCTCGCGTCGCGCGGGCTCGTTGGTGAGCCCACGCGCGCCAAGACGCTCCGCTACCGCAAGCACGGCTTTTCGCGCTCTGATCGCGTCGATTTGAACTGCCCGGACTTTCATCGCGATGTCGTCCCGCGCCACCCCACGATGTTTGCTACCCCATCGCAGGCTCGCGGCAACAACCCGCAGGTGCGGCTCAAGTCCCGATGGGCGCCCTCGCTCACGGTGATCGCGCTCGCGCCCGTCGGGCTCGACAGTCCCGCGTGGGAGACGGTGCAGCATTGCGCTCACGCGCAGCGCCTGCGGGACTTCGAACTGTATGCCGCGACTGACCGTGAGCCGCCGTCGGCGCGCGCCACGCCGCCGCTGCGAGCGCTGCCGCGGGGGCTGCGCGAGCGACCGGGTGAGATGCTCGCCCACGCTCTCGAACTGAGCGGCGCGCGCAACATCGTTGTGACCGCCGGCACCGGTGCCGAGGTCCTCGGCGATGCCGGCTGTCTCGAGCGGATCGTGCGCCTGCTGGAATACAGCGAGTCAGCGCAGGTCGTTGGCTTTGCCGACGGCGGCGGCGAGGGGAGCTATCCGTTCGCGCTTCTTCCAGGCGATGATCCCGCGGTCGAGCTGCACTCGCTCGCGTGGTCGCGGCGCCATGAGGCGTTGCGCCGGACGCCGGCGCAATTCGACGATGGCGATCCCGTGGGCGGGATGGCGCGGTGGTTTCAGCTGCAGCGGATCGGCGTGGAATGGCGCCACCTCCCCGCGCGCTCCGTGATCGGCGCCGCTCGGCCCGGAAGGCATGTCGCGGCGGTGCCCATGCCCACGCCGCCGCGCGCGCAAGCAGCGGAGCGCGCGATACGGCTCGAGGCTGAGCCGGCCCTGCCCGGTCTGGTCACGCGGATCCCGCGCTTTGAATCGATCAGCACCTGGATCCCTGCAACCACCGTGCCGGTCGTGCGCCACCTGCGAGTTGGTCGCGAGGAGTGGGTCGTGGATAACAGCTTTTCGTCGCCGCCCGGCTGTGTCGCCGACCACTGCCTCGGCGTCCTCCAGATGCACTCGCTCGAGGGAACCGCGCGGATCGTCGCAGACTCCGAACAGGGCTACGCGGCACTCGAGCGCGGCAGCGAGCTCGACGCGGACGAAATGGCCCGCACCATCGGCTACGCCGACCAGATGCCGTTTCCGTTGCTCGAGCCGCTCCTTCTATGTCGCCACGCCGCGACAGGCACCCCGGTGCTCGTCTGCGGCGACGATGACCCGCTCCGGACGCTCGTCGAGTCACCACCGCTCGCGGTGCTTGGCTGGATCGATCGCATGCCCGTGAATCCGCGCGCCTTGCCCGCCGTCCCCGAAACCACGGCGTGGCTGCGCGGACTCGTCCGCACGATCGACCGTGCGGCGCGGCGGCATCGCGTCGCACTCGGTTCGGTGCCCGTGCCGGGAGCAGACGCCTGGGAGCTCGGCGCGCTGCTCGACCGCGATCCCGGCGGCGGCATCCCTGCCTGGGTCGACGCCGAGGGACGCCTGCACACCCGCGACTATGCGCCGACGCGCTACCCCTTCGACGTGCGACGCACGCTCCGCTGGGTCGCAGCGCCGGCCATCTGGCGGCGCTTTGGCCGACCGCTGCCGCGCACACGCGCCGTCGCGCGCCGGGGCCTCGAGGCACTCAAGCACACGTTCGTGCGCCCGGGACTCTCCGCCGCGTCGCCGCCCCTCGAGACACCCCAGGCGTGGCTGCTGGCAGAACCGGGACCGGATCGCATCGCGATCTTCTCGGCGATGCATCCGGTGACGGCCGACCAACTCGTCACCCGCGACCCGAGCGAGGCACGCGAGCTCGGCTATGACTCGATACGCATCGTCGGCTACGCGCTCGGTCTGGCACCACTGAGCGGTACGCTCGCGCGGCCGCGGATGGCCGTCCCGTGGGGCTCTCGCTTCGGCGAGGCGCTCACGCGCGCCGAGGACCCCCACCCGATAAGCCGTTGAGAATGCATACGACGCCTGAGCGATGACCGTGGCCGATGCGCAACCAACCGCAGGAGACCTCGCACCCGGCGAGACGGCGGCTCGGATCGAGTCCGGGCTGCAGGTCATCCGCGACGTCAGTCGTCAGCTGCGCAGCATCGGGCATGCCGCGCCGAAGCTCGATTTGGCCGGGCTGCCCCGTTTCGCGCCCGATCTTCCCGAGGAGCTGTCGCCCGCGCGGATGGCGGAGCTCGAGCGCCGGGTCGCGGAGCTCGAGCCCTGGCTCCAGGGCCCATTCGTGCTGGCCGGCAACTTCGTTATCCCAGGCCGCTGTCGCCTCGACAGCCGCTGGCTCTGGCTGGGCGAGCGGATCGGTGATCTGAGCGGGCGGCGCGTGCTCGATGTCGGCACGAACGCCGGCTACGACGCATTCATGTTCAAGCTCAAAGGCGCCGCCGACGTGCTCGCGTGCGAGCCGCACGAGTTCATCGAGCAGGCGCGCTTCCTCGAGTCGATCTTCCGAAGCGGCGTCGAGTTTCGCCAGATCGGCTGGCAGCAGCTCGACCCAGCGCTCCACGGACGCTTCGACCTCGTGCATTGCCACGGCCTGCTCCATCACGAGCCGCACCCGATGGCGCTGCTCCAGAAGCTCCGCTCGATGATCGCCGAAGACGGTCAACTTCTGTTTGGCTCGATGCTCCACGCCTCGAGCGAGCAGTCGGAGTACATCCGCTTCGTGCCCGACTCCTACGCCGGCGATCGCAGCTGCTGGTTCGTCCCCGGTCGGCTCGCGATGCGCTGGATGCTAGAGGTCGCTGGTTTCGAGGTCGAGGAACTCCAGCTCGACGAGGGTCCGCGCGGTGAGTTTCCGAGCTTGAACGGTTATTTCCGCGGGTCTCCGACGACTCCGGCGTGTGCGCTGAACGCTGGTACCGATTAGCCTTGGCCGCGGCGGCAGAGCCCGCCAAGGCGGTGCGAGCCTCATTGCCGCTGGTCGCTATGGCGCGTCGTCGCGCTTCGTGATGGCGGCCACAGCGCGCCGTGCACGCGCACGGACACGCCAGAAGCTTGTTGCAAGGCGCCAGGCCCGGGTGGCCGTCATGGCGCGCAGCGTCTGCTGCGCGCTCTGCAGGGCTTCGCGGGCATCATCGCGCTCGCGCTCGCGCTGGTCGCGCTCGGCTTCGAGGCGCTCGACGCTCGCCAGCAGCTCGCTGCGATGCTGGTTTCGTGCGGCAGCTTCCCGCGCCAGGATGTCCGCGCCGAACGCCGCGCGAGCGGCTCGCGTCGGATCAGCGGGCGGCGGCCGACGCAGCGCCTCGTCGACGCGCGTCACGTACGCGTCCCAATCCAGCTGTGCGCGCGCGGTGCTCATGCCGCGGTCGGCGAGTTCCCGCAGCCGCGGCGCGTCACGCAGGAGCGCCATCACCGCGGCGGGCATCTCGTCGAGGGTCGCTACCGCAACCGCGCCGCCCGCGTCGTCCAGGCCGACCGCAAACGGGTTGGTGTTGAGCACGACGGGAACGGTGCCCATTGCGCGTGCCTCAAGCCCAAGCCGGGAATGCCCCTCGATGCGCATCGGATGTATGAACGCTCGCGCTTGGCCGAGCGCCTCCACGACCTCAGCATTTGTGCTCATCGGGATCTCGTGGTGCGTCACGCCGTCATCGAGACGTGCTACGACCTCGCGCGCCTGCGGCGCCCAGCGGTTGACAGCGAGCGTGACGACGTCGTAGCGCTTGGGAAGCGGCTGCGGAAATGCCATTGGCCGCCCATTACCGATGAATGCGCATCCGACGCCCGCGGCCTCGGCGCGCTCGCCGAGCCGCGGCTGGTGCGTCCACAGTTCGAAACCGAGCGCTGCCATCGCGCGGAAATGCTCCGGTCGCGCAAGCGTGTCCAACGGCACCGTCGTCGGCGAGGGCAACGACCAGCCGTCGACAAACGGCCATCCAAACAGGCCGGGCGGGGCGAGCATCATGATGACCACACGCGCCGCGCTCAGCGCTGCTCGGGCGAACGGAACCGAGTCGCCGGTCCCACCCTCCTCCATCACCACGAGGTCCTCGCGGTCCAGATTCCGCGGCTCGGTGGGCAGGTCGGGCATCGCGCCGGCAGCCTCCCCGAGCTCGCGAAGCTCATCGACGTCGACGTCGCCGCGGATCTCGGTTCGTCGCCCGGTCGCGGCGATCGCGACCGCGAGCTCGTGCAGATCGCGTCGCCCACCGTGCCCCCACCCCACCCCATTCCTCGGTATCGCAGGCGGCAACTCCCAGCCGCGATCGCCGGCCGGCTGGATCCAGATCACGTGGCGGCGGACGGTCATGGCAGCCTGCCCAGGGAGCGGTCTACTCTCGCCCGGCAGGATAGCGTCGAGGGCATCCGCCTCGCTGGTCCGAATCGCACGCCGAGCGCCCCGGCGAGCCAATCGATTGGACACCCCCTTGAACAGACTTGGCGATCCGATGACCGTCTGCAGGCTGCGAAAGCTGGCGCTCGTTGCGGCGCAAGGCGCGCGGCCGGTCGGGTCAAGGGGCTAAGGTGCAGGCATGACCGCACGACTGGTGGAGGCGGGCAACTGGGTCTTCTTCGACGTGCACGCGCGCAGCGCGGCCAGCGGCGCCCACGTCGCGATGGCACTGCGGGTGGCGCTGCCGGGGACGACGATCCGCTCCGAGCCGGACGGCTCGCGCTCGCCGGACGAGTTGCGCCCGCACCTCCTGCACTGCCGCGCCTCCATGCCGGCCCACACAACCGAGCAGACCCGCGCGATGCTCGAGACGGCGCTCGAGAGCATCGACGCGCTCCAGGCATCCGGCGAGGAGCCGCCCGCCCGTGTCGTCTTCCGCGACGACACCGCGGCTGCGGCAGCCCACGCCGCCTGAGGCCGGCCGTCCCGTCGGCGCGTTAGCCGCCCGCCGCCGAGCGGGCAGCGCGAGGAGCGCATAGCAGCCGTCGCAAGCTGAAATGCTTCAGGCGTGAGCGCTCAGCGAAGTTTGGCACCGCCACCCGAGCGGCCCACTACACTCGCTGCCGCGTGAAGTCCCTGCGAGGGAGCGTCGTCGTCGCCCTGGGGGCGCTCGCACTTTGCGCGCCGGTAGCGGCCCTGGCCGCGCCGGCGGTCGATTCGCTCGCCGCCGGTGGCAACGAGACCTGCGCTCTGATCGCGAGCGGCGGCGTCTACTGCTGGGGCGCCAACGGTGACGGCCAGCTCGGCGACGGCACCGCCACCGGCCCGCAGCGCTGCAACGGCGACGCCTGCAGCGCGGCGCCGGTCCCCGTCCGCGGCGTCGCGAGCGCGAGCGCGATCGCGGCCGGCGGCGATTCGGCCTGCGCGCTGCTTGCGGGCGGCGCGATCGACTGCTGGGGCGCCAACGGCGACGGCCAGCTCGGCGACGGCACCGCCACCGGCCCGCAGCGCTGCA